>JAESFL010000956.1_pt1 | contig 13470 bp, 13 predicted proteins | sample 9269401 | NCBI WGS metagenome assembly JAESFL01 (sample SAMN14506025, study PRJNA617098) | algae metagenome | isolation source: Gloeocapsa sp. UFS-A4-WI-NPMV-4B04 and co-occurring heterotrophs from desert... | place: USA: Utah | collected 2006-10-01 | reverse complement strand
CGCCCTGATCTTCCGATGGGGCTCTGATGGGGAGAATTGGCCCCAGGTGATCGTGGTTCTGAATGGGTTCTTTGCCGCGCTGTGGCTCGGATCAGCCTGGTTGTTTCGGAGAGCAGCGCGGGAGCAACCCCGCGCTGGCCTGGTGACATAGGTCGTCCTCGAGGCCTGTTGTCCAGCCATTGCGGGCCATCGTAGTGGGTACCAAACGTTGGATTTCAGCCACTAGCTTAGGAAGAGTGAACGCCACGCTCTGATTGTCTTGCTTGCGTGGCATCTCGGGCAGATGATCGACCCCTTGTGGAGGTTGGCATGAGACGCACGCTGCTCCTCGCCTGTCTCATTGGCGTTAGTTCCCCTACCCTGGCTCTCGATCTGCGGATCGCCACCTGGAACCTCGGATGGCACCTCTCCCAGGCGGAAGCGCAGACCTGGATCACCCGCTGCGGAGCGCCCTTTGCCCGCAACGCCGCCACCGGCCAATGGGAGCCTGCGTCCAGCGGAACGCCGGGTTGGGAGCTCAAGTAGGGCCGAGATGCCAATATCCTTTGGGATCTCTCGCTGCTCCCGCCCTGCGATGTGTTCCAGGCCAACTTCAGGACCGTCCCAGCAACCCACGAGGCTTACGCCCGGCGCTCGGGGCAGATCGCCTCCGTTCTGAGCCGAACGATCAGCCCGGATGTGATCGCCTTTCAGGAGGTCAGCGGCGAGCAAGCTGTTCGTGAGGCCCTGCCCGACAGGGGCGCGAACTATCATGTGTGCTCCTTTGCGGGCCACAAGATGCAGCGTCTTGCCTTTGCTTGGCGCAAGGAGTTCGGCGAGGCTGCCGAGCCGTGTGCCGTGTTCGATCCGCTCTCCCTTCCGGGGCTCCTCGCCCAGGACCGTGTCAAGCCAGGGCTGTAGCTTGGGCTGCGCATCAGCGGAAGGCTGGTCAAGTTCCTGTCGGTTCACCTGAAATCCTCCTGTGTGTCGCCCCTGGAGACAGGTGCTAGCGAGGACGGCCGTTGGGCCCTGGCGGGAGACAATCCAGCCTATCAGGGGGGTGGGTTTCGGGCGACTACATCGATCGCGATACCAGCGGCGCAGGTGTACTTGCGGCTACCGATTGAGTCGCGGAACACGGGTGACACGATTACCTTAAATGATCCTACCCAACCTTACGTCAAGTCCATAGATTCGACAGAGGCAATGAGGACCGCCGTGAAGCAGGCCCTATGAGGGCGCAACCACGGTGATGTCCGACAACTAGCTACATCTGCGCGAAACCAAAGCATTAGGTGCCTCTCCATGACTGACCCTCGGATGGACAGCGACGCAGCGGATCTCTCCGCAATGATGATAGACCGCGTCGAACAAATTGAGCGCGACCTCGCGTCATGGGCAGAGAAGCCAATCGATTTTTCTTTCAACCCAGAGGGCACTCCCCTTTTCTCAATGGAGGAGCAACTCCGCAGTTACCCAAAGAGGTATTGCGACCTTGCGAGCGCGATCCGAGTTTTGCTGGCTGCTGAAAAGATTGTCCCAGCTGCGATCGTTGGACGCGCACTCATTGAGACCGTCGCAATGGGCTGTCTCTTCTTACATGACATGGCGCGGTTGATCGAAAGCGGTGCTAGTGATCGCGTAGAGGCGCGTTTGACACGTTTCTTCGCCGGCATGAAGGGAGCACAGGCTGAGCCGATCCACGTTATGGATGCCATGCGCTACCTTGAGAAGGTCGACGCCGCGTACGTTTCGTTTCTAGATCAGAAGCATGGCCTGCAGGAGCTTGTCGAAAAGCTCAGAGGATCCTCCGGCGCAACGGACAAAAGGAGCATCCAGGAAATCCTATCGGTTCTTCGAAACTATGATGAGTTGTCGGAGATAGTGCACCCAAATGGGCTAGGTACACAGTTTCTATACCCTGACCCAGTGAATGAAGGGCCAGCGGTCGTACAGGCTCGGCTCCGGTTTGGACACGCTGCTGCGATAGCGATCTGGCAAGGTCATCATCTGTTGGCTGCATTGAACGCGAACACTGACCTTTCGCAGCATTACCGCTTGCGCTTTCTTTACAACAAGTCTCCGTGAGGGGCTAAGCTGAAGAACGAACCTCAGCGTCATCTGAGACTAAGGTAGCAAGCCTAACTCGGACATAGCAATTTGGATCACGCCCTTGAAGAAGCCGAGCGTCACAATCCGTGTTGCTGTTCATGCGGTGCGTTTGTTGCTTGCGCCGGGCGATACACACCTTTCGCATGTTTGAAAGAAAGAATGCCAACCGAAGCCGTTCTGAGAACCGTGTCATTACGAATGTCTAACAGATGCCGCGAAACAAAGGGGCATCACCCGTGGCCAGGCGGTGTTGCAAGAAGGCCAGCATAGCCTTGGTGGATTGTGAAAGGCGTACTTTCTCGATGACGCCGTTGGGCTCGTCAGCGACCTCAGCATAGGTTCGCCGCCCCGTTGATGCCCCCGCGTCGGGGTCGTCGGGCTCGAAGATCGGGTCCCAGTAGTATTGTCGCCGACCTCTTGGAGCAGCCGCCAGCGTTCCTAGAGTGTCTCCTGTGAAGACTGAGACGCTTGAACCGTCGCAGTAGCCAACAACGGCTCGTGCGATCACGCGCCGGCCCGCGCCGTTTGTTTCTGTCAAAAAGCCTTGGGCGTCGAGTGCGTCCCACATTGGCTGCGTAAGTCCGCCAGGATAGCTAACCTTCTCATGTTCGACGAACACGAGACCGGCGTGCTCAACGATACATGGAACCTGCAGACGAGCGTAGGACGCGCGGGCCTTATGCCTTACCATCTCGGCGATGTCTCGTTCGAGGACCTCACGGATTTGGACTTTGTGGAACGTGAACTTGAATAAGTCTTCGACGAGGCGTGCCCCTCCGGCGGTATTGATGACCTGACTGGCACAGATCGCCTCAACCTCCTCTCGCTTGAAGGGACTACCCGTTGCGTAGGCAATGCTGATCCGCGCCATGCCAGGCTGCCTATTCGGACAGCATGTCGAGGAGCACCTCGGTTGCCTGGGCACCGCGGTCTGGACCGACGCCAGTTACCACCTCGATGTTCCGATTGTGGAAAAGCTGCATCTCAAAATCGGAGGGATTCGAAACTACGATATATGCCCGCTTTCCGCTGAACGAACCTGGCAACGGTCCAAACTCGTCGTTTGCGAGGCGAAAAAGATAAGCGACGTTCCAGTCACGGAAACTATAGCCAACAAATAGGATAGCGCGACCGAGTATATCCGAGCGCAACTTAAGGTCCAGGGGGGATCGGAGTCGAAGCCGCTCCTCGTAGTGCTGCTCCGAGAGCACCATAGCATCAGGATGATTGAAGTCGCCGTGAAACTTCACAACCTCAGTAACAGGAGACGGTCCTAGAGAGCTAGCGTGACCCATGTCGCGCTCGCTTGCAACGACTCTCACAGAGCAGCCAGCAAGCTGCAATGCACGCTCCAGAAAATCATCATAGTTCGTCGTGTACATAGCCGGGCAGCGGTCTAGGGAAGCGAGCGCGCTATGTAACGCTGAAGCACGCAGGCTGCTGTCCGGCGGCTGCATGTTGACGTGAAGCCAGTTGGTCAGTGAGGCGAACGAACCGGTCTTTGCCTTGAAGTACTCCAAAACCTGGAGGGGCGTACCCCGCATTAGGAGGAGTTCGGGCTCAGCGATCCCCAGCATACGGGCCGCCTGATGGACGAGATCCTCCCATGACGGTCCTCTCTTTTCACCATTGTTCGGTTCTTCCCAGGTAACATTCATCGATGCCCCAGCACCGATGAAGGGAAGGACTCGCCCATCGTGATAGAGTCGCTTGAGGTCGGGCGGCGCCGGCATCGCCCGTCATACCCTGCGCGCGATGAGGCGCGTCATCGAGTGAACGTGTTCAACATTGTTATGTGGATGCACCTCACGCAGATCGGCATCTGTCAACACCTCTATGTTCCAGTCCTCATAGAGCGAAGCGTATGTCGCGTGCGACAGTAGACACGGATAGAACCCAGGGTGTGCCGAGAGATCCTGAAACCGGTCATTGAAAGCGCACAAGATGTTCCACCCCCCTGGCCGGGTTGCATTACGTAAAACGTTGACGACCTGCCTTATCTCGCACTCATCTTTAAGACAATGCAGAAGTCCGTAGGCGATGACCAGATCATAGGCGCTCTGGCCAAACGCAATATTCCGAACATCAGCCTGTCGCCACTTAACACCGCTGTTAGGAAAAGCTCGCCTGGCATTTTCTAGGGCAAGCTCAGAACTATCTACCGCGACGACTTCGTCCGCTCCGAGCTGCCAGAGATAGTGTGCGTTCTTCCCTTCGCCACAACCGGCGTCGAGAATACGCCATCCTTTAACCATACCGAGACGCTGAGTTAACTCGCGGACCAGCGATCCCGGCTCAGGCCCCCAGAAGCATCCGCACCGGGCGTAACCGGCGTCGTAAGCAGCGGTGCCAGGCACATCCGCTACAGCGTCGTCCTGCTCTTGGCGTTCACTCTGCATATTCGCTGTCGCCACGTTGTAATGCTTTCATGAGATCTCGTATAGCTCGATCGAATGCTGGCTTACCGTGCCAGTTATAAAGGATAGCATCCGCCTCGGAGATCAAAAGCGGAATTTCTGCTTCTACTGGTGCCGAATAGAGATGCATGAACTCTGCTGTGGATAGACCCTTGGGCTCGCGCCGCTTGTAGAAGCGGTAGGCCACATCGGGCGCGGCATGAACAAACAAAGTCGTAACGGAGCGTGCGGGCTGAACCCCATCGGCTAGCCCTGCAATTGCTTTCAGTTGCAGCAGCGTGGCTCGCTGCCGAATACCGTCAATCACAACCCCCGCCTGCCCAATAGCATTTGCGGCACTAACAAGGGCTTGGGCCAATTTTTGCGGCCCCTCGGGCTGGCTGATGAAGCTCATGGCACGCTCCTGAAATTCCTCTCGAGAAGACTGAGGAATTGGCGGGACGCTCAGGAGCTGAGCGAGCACCTGACCACTCCCAACCACGCCATAGCCAAACTGTTCAACCAAGATCTGAGTTGCGACCGATTTGCCAGAACCGATGCTGCCGACGACGGCTAGGAGGTGAGGGCCGGCTAGTGACCGCGGAGTGATGACCTTGAACCGGGGTTGCCCGCGGACGAAACTAGGAAAAAGTGCATGCCAGCAGAGCTGTGACCAGTATTCGAACTCGTTAAGATCAACTGCTCCTGGGTTCGCACCCAATTTGATCCAGCCGAGTTGATTAACAGCCGCTTCCCCGCGCTTAACGGAATCCCATTTCGAATCACCATCGACGTTGTACTCGTACACAATGGCTACGTGGCGTTGGCCCACTGATGAGGAATCGTCATTAATAATGCCGAGGTATTTGAAGCGGCCGGAGGTATCAGGCGGTGGGGTACCCTCCCCAAGCGACACTTCTTCGTGGAGCTCGCGCCACGCGCAGGCACTCACACCCCGATCTGCCGTGCTGAATAGCGAGAGGTCACCATCCGTAACATGTCCCCCGAAACCGACGCAGCGGTTACCTCGAAGGAATGTGGCCGCTCGGCTGTATGACCCTCGCCGGAAGGCAAGCACCGCTTCACGTCTGACGACGACAACGTATGTGACCACTTGCTTATAGCGCGGATCCTCCTCCACGGATGATCTATCAAGGTAGCTAGCACCCGCGACCCCAAGCAGGCGCCTGAACAAGTGTCCTTCTGCGTCGCGCTTGAAGCCTTGGAAACGAATTATTTTGGCGAAGGCATCACGCGGGATTGCCAAAACACGCTCGTTCGTCGCGGGTGGTTGACGTCGCGGCGCAGCGTAGACATCCAGTTGGAGGGTCCTGTCAGTTTCTCCACTGAGCATCCCTGGCGCCTCCATGTCCGCGACCACTTCGCCGAGAAGGGCACGGAGGAAGTACACGCCGGGTGCAGTTCGGATGAAGCGGGAGGAGTCACCGTGGCGCATGATTTCTACAGCAAGGCGAGCGTGCATCGTTTTATGCGGGGTCTCACCGTGGAGCTTGTCGGAAAGGAGGCCCTCTGCGAACGCACGGTCGACAAGTTCGCGGGCGCCAATTGGGCGCCGAACGCGTTGTAGGATCGTCTCTGCAGCCCACAGATACTGGTTCATCACCAAGCTCAATCCGCCTAGTGTACCAGCTTAGGTTAACATTGCGTTAGCTTACAGAGATGCCAGCTACCAACGTACAGTTCCTTTGTCTGCCATCCGTGCCCAACTCCGAGATTGTAGCGTTAGACCTACACATTGGGAGTAAAATTGACGACCAATGCACGCCCGCGATCGTTACGATGCGGAGATCTATTGCGAGTCACGCTATGCAACTAAGTGCTCGTTTGAGAATTCGGCTTTGGGGTATTCGGAGCGTGCTTTCGAGTCCTGGAGCGGCCGAGTTGGCACCTGTGAGGGCATCCAGACGGCATTCCAGTCGCCGTTTCAAATCCTGGAGCATCCCCCCGATCATCCTCAAACGGGCCTAAGGAAGGAGGGTGAGTGCTTTGTCTCTCTCCGTAATCATCGAAAGGCAACGCACCAGTTCTCCGTGTTGTTCTAAAACTAAATGTATCATTACACCGGGAGCGGGATTGCTGAGCAGCCCTTCTGTTGCACCGCACGAGATGTCGAGTTTCCGATAGATGTCTGCGCGTTGATAGGCGTAGTACCGACTTATGTCGAGCGAGCCGGTTCCGTTAGCCAAAATCAAACCCGCTTGATCAACGGCGATGCTCCCGACTAAAACTGACATGCTGGGCAGGCGCCTCGGGTGCTCGGAAGCATTTGTCTGCCATTTGGTGAAACTTGGTCCCACGACGGGGGCAAAATAGTGGGCTATACCCGTAGTATCGGAAAGATTATTGCCCACAGGGACGGTTTGGTATAGAAGGATCACGTCTAGCGGATCACTTGGGTATTCATTGAAGTACCACTGGGCCCATTCTCGGCACTCTGAGAGTGACGCTGTAGCGGACAGCCGGAGCAGAATGAGGCGACAAATATCACCTTCAATGCTTTCCGTGTGTTTGAGGAGGTTCGCGCAACCCTTCCTGACATCCTCTACAAATTTCTTCTGCTCGTTCACATGATGAGGGGCCAGTATGAGGCAACTGGAGCTAAGGAAAAATTTGCTGGTCGGGTGGTAACTCGCATCGATTGGCTTGAGGACGATTTGGTACGGCCCCTTGATTGCTCCACCTGACTGCCCAGACGCGAACCGATCTAAGCATAGATCTGTATCTTGCTTCAGTTGCTCCCAGAGCTTGCTTGTCATTGGTTTTGGCGCGAGGACCCGGATCTCTGTGTCGCAAAGTCCGCGGTTCGTGAGCGCCTGCTGGAAATGACCGTCGAAGTCCTTTGCAGAGTTCCGGAACTCCCTCTCATACGAGGACAGACCATGGTTCTTCAATGAGACGAGCACCCGCGCACCATCACTGAGCACTAGGGTTCCGTCGAAGCCAGGCAGATCCTTTGTAGCGGGTATGACCTTGCAGAACTGTCGAGAAAACAGGTTGAGCGCAAGGATCTCGAAAATTGCTCCTTGGACGTTGCCTATGTCGCCTGACTTGATGATATCAACTTGGCCTTCGAGCCATTTCGGGCTCTCCCGAAGCAGTTGCTCAATGGCGTCGCCGAAGTTCAGCAGTTCAGAGGTCGCAAGCGCATCCATCCTTCTCCAAACAAGCTGAAGTGGATGGGAGCCCTCCTTCTGAAGCCACTCAAGCCCAAAGAGTTGTGCTACGGCATCAAGCTTTTTATTTAGCTCGCCGACTTCGGTATGAACAACGTTCTGCCGACCGCTGAGGTGATCCTGTAACATTCCCTCATCTCCAGCAGGGTGGCGGCCTCCTACCGTCAACGTGATGAAGGCGCTAGTCGTGAGCACTAGGCAGGAAGACTAGTCCACCCAGTAGGGAGACGATTCTCCAAGCGCAATGATGTGGTCCCCAAGGGCGCATGCAGCGACAAGCACCTTCAAAATCAACGCTGGCCAAGTGATGATTGTGGCGTCTGGCCGAGACCCACTAATGCGAGCTCTGACCGGGTGCTTACTATGTGCTTACTGGAGACGGCTAGCCTACAGCACGGCCCGAGCCAACTCAATTTAAGTCGTTGATTTCATTGGTGGGTGTGCAAGGATTCGAACCTTGGACCCGCTGATTAAGAGTCAGCTGCTCTACCAACTGAGCTACACACCCGTCGCCAACGGCGATTGCAGCGGGCCGGCTGTGCCAGCCGCTGAGAGGCTGTGCGTTTAGCAAATGGGGGGTGGTATGTCTACCCCGGAGAAGGAGCAATTTTGCCTCTCCGGGGACGCCTGGGGGGCCGCTCCCAAGTGCGACGCATCGGAGACAGGGCCGCACTGACGCGGCCCCTTCACCCTACTCCGCGGCGTGCGGGAACGAGGCCTTTTCGCGGTGGTAGGTGCCGTCCCCGCGGGTGAGCACGCGGTCGTCCGGGCGGATGTCGCCGGGTTCGAGGTCGGCCTGCCCCTCAAGCTCTTTCCACAAGGGAATGAGCCGGTCGAGGTCGAGGGCCGGCCAGGCTTCCACGCCGTCGAGCACGAAATAAGTCTCCTGATAATCGTCGATGCGATAGAGGGTGCGCATCACACGACCGATGTCGAAGCCGATACGGTTAGGGGACGAGCTTTCCAGCGAGAAGATGGTCTCGCCGGGCGAGGACGCAATGCCGGCGCCGACGATTCGCAAGCCCTCCGGCGTTTGGGCGAGGCCGAATTCCACGGTGTACCAATAGAGGCGTGCGAGGCGCTTCAGGGCGCCGTGCTCCGCGGCCACGAGACCGGCCCGGCCGTAGGCCTCGAGGTAATCGGCATAGATCGGCTGCATGATCAGCGGCACGTGGCCGAACACGTCGTGAAAGATGTCGGGCTCCTCGATATAGTCGATCTGCTCGGGCTTGCGGATCCAGAAGCCCGCCGGGAACTTGCGGTCTGCGAGAAGGCGGAAAAAGGCCAAGTCCGGGATCAGTCCGGGCACCGCCACGATCTCCCACCCGGTCGCGGCCTTGAGGGTCCTGTTCATCACCTGGAAATCCGGAATGCCCGCCTCGCCGATGTCGAGGCGATCCAGACCATCGAGAAACTGGTCGGCAATGCGGCCCTGCAGGATCTCGCGCTGGCGTCGCGCCAGCGTGCGCCACGTGTCGTGATCCTCGGCCGTATAGTTTTCGAACCCCTGACTGACGAGGTAGTCGCGGGGATCGTCGCTTCCGGTCGCGCTGTTCATGGGGTTGTCCTCCGTTCGTGCGGGAGCCAGAGGCACCCGCGTATTGTGATCAGATTAACCCACAGCCAAGGTCATTGTTTGCCCCTTTGTGCCGGTGCTAGGCTCCATGAGGTCATTTCCTGACCTTCCGTACCGTGATTGGCACCCCATGAAGCGTAAGCTCTCCCCGTCCGACCGCCGCATCCTTCGTGTCGTCCAGGCGGAGGGTCGGATCACCAATGCGGCCCTCTCGGAGCGGGTGGCGCTTGCTCCTTCACCATGCCTCAGGCGCCTCAAGGCGCTTGAGGACGACGGGATCGTGGAGGGCTACCGGGCGGTCGTGAACCGCAAGGCGCTAGGCTTCGAGGTCGAAGCCTTCGTGTTCATGAAGCTCGAACAATCCGAGCCTGGCTGGCGCACACGGCTCGTAGAACGGATCCGGTCCTACGAGGAGGTCATCGCCTGCCACGCGCTCACCGGCGAGGTCGACCTCATCATTCACGCGGTCGCGGAAGACATCGAAAGCTTCGGGGAGTTCACCATGAACCGGCTCCTCACCCTGCCGGGCGTGGCGGACGTGCGATCGAGTTTCGTGCTGCAAACCGTGAAGCCGCCAAGTCCCCTCCCGGTACGGGACGTGTGATCCCGCCGAGAGGGGAGGAACGTTCGAATCACCTGCTGCGGTCGAGTTCGCGTGACGCGGAAGGGATCAACTCTGACCGTCTGGGCGGGCAGCATCGGCAGAGTTGGCGAGAACTCGTGTGCTACCGGAATCCCCTCAGTTCGCTCGTCGGCTAAGCGAGATCGCATAGGCCGGCGAGCGGATCGCGAACATCGGGTCGTCCACCGGGCCGGCGATGCCGTCGGTGAGGTTCACGACCGGGTCGAAGGTGTCGGCGTCGCACACACTCGCGGCTGCCGCCGTGGTGATCGCAATCGTCCCGAGCCTCACCTGTTTGCGGCTCTCCTCGGGCCAAGTCGCGGTAGCGTCGTTCACGGCATCGCCCGGCTCGCCCAGGATCGCGACGAAGTCAAAAGCAACCGGCCCCTTCGCGAGGCGCTCTGAAAGTTCCTCGGCATAGAAGGTATTGCCTTTCGCCTTGAGTTCATCCTCCGTGAGCCCGAGTTGCCCGGCCTTCGCGACGAACTTGAGCTTCGCCACGGCGGACGCGCCTGCCGCGTTGGTGAGCGTATAGGCGTGCACGCCCCAGTAATCGCCGCCTGCGAAACTTGCAGGGACGGGACGGGCATTCAGCCAAGCGGCTTGGCGTGTGGTCTCCGGATTCGCTTCCACGAACGCTTTGATCTTGTCGGCATCGGTCTTCCCGTCGGGGCCAGGAAGCCGCAGCTTGATGCCCTGGAGAAGTTGCTCGGGCGATTTGGCTCCGAACATCGGTGCAGAAATGAAGACGAAGACGAGGTCGCCTTGCGGATCCTCAAGGCGCGCGGCGAAGCCCCGGGTGACGGGCTTCGCCTTGTCGGAGACGTTGGGATTGCCGCCGCCCATGGAGAAGCGTGCAGTCACCCGGACGGTCTTGGTGAAATGCGCCGCCTTCGAGAGCCCGGCTGCTTCGGGCGCGGGCGTGAAAGTCCCTTTCACGAAAACGCCTCTGGCGCCGCTGGCCCGCACCTTGGCGTGATTGCCGCCGAGGGCGAACTGGCCGTCAACGATCTCCTGGACATCAACATTCTGGGCCATCGCGGGCGAGGCAAGTAGGCCCGCCACGACGGTAAGGGTGATGCGGGCAGACGTGCTCTGGCTCATGGATCGGTCTCCTGCGGGGTGATCACGAAGATGACGCTTGGAACACGACAACCGGCCTTGCACACAGCCGGCGCCCGGCAGCCTATCCGAGGAAAACAGAAGACGCCATCGTATCCGGATGCGTGTCCCATGTCCGCCGCCGAGTTGTCGGGCTCCGGGGCACGCAGGTTCCGGCCGGGTCCTTCGCCAGGACAAACGCTGACGATCTCATGGCGCACCATGATTTGCACCAACACGAATCCTCGGCTGGTGGATCGCAAAACGCGCCATCAAAGCGACTGCTCGCAATGAGCGCCTCTGCAGGAGAGAGGGAGATCGCGGGAGCTCTCGCGCCCCGCGACCGCTGATTTTGCCGCTACTCCGCGGCGTGCTGCGCGTGCGTGCGCTCCCCGCGAGCCATCAGCTTGTTGAGGGCGCCAAGATAGGCATGGGCGGAGGCCACGAGGGTGTCAGGGTCAGAGCCTCGCGCCGTCACGCTGCCGCCATTGGCGCCAAGCCGCACAGAAACATGGGCCTGGGCGTCCGTGCCCTCGGTCACTGCGTGAACCTGGTAGAGTTCCAGCGTCGCCTCGTGAGGCACCAGGGCCTTGATGGCGTTGAACACAGCGTCCACGGGCCCGTTGCCCTCGGCCTCTTCCGTGACGCGCTTGCCCTCGATGTCGAGCTTCATGGTGGCGCGCTGGGGCCCACGGGTGCCGGCCACGACCGACAGCGACACCAGGCGGATGCGGTCATGTGCCGTGGCGAGATTCTGGTCCACGAGGGCTTCGATGTCCTCGTCATAGACGTGCTTCTTCCGGTCGGCCAACTCCTTGAAGCGCTCGAAGGCATCCTGGAACTGGTTGTCGGAGAGGCGGTACCCCATCTCCTCGAGCTTCGAGCGGAAGGCAGCGCGACCCGAGTGCTTGCCCATGACGAGGGAGGTCTTCGACACGCCGACCGATTCCGGCGTCATGATCTCATAGGTTTGCGCGTGCTTCAGCATCCCGTCCTGGTGGATGCCGCTCTCATGGGCGAAGGCGTTCCGGCCGACGATTGCTTTGTTGTATTGCACCGGGAACGAGGTCGCGTTCGATACCACCTTGGAGGCGCGGGTCAGCATCGTGGACTCAACCCGCGTCTCGAAGGGCAGAACGTCGCCACGGGTCTTGATCGCCATCACGATCTCTTCGAGGGCCGCGTTGCCGGCCCGCTCGCCGATACCGTTGATGGTGCATTCCACCTGGCGCGCACCGCCCTCCAGGCCCGCCAGGGTGTTGGCGACGGCGAGGCCGAGATCGTTATGGCAATGCACCGAGAACACGGCCTTGTCGGCATCGCGCACGCGCTCGCGGACGGCGCGGAACATGGCGCGGTATTCGTCGGGCGTGGCATAGCCCACGGTGTCGGGGAGGTTGATCGTGGTGGCCCCGGCGCGGATCGCGGCGTCCACGCAGCGGCAGAGATATTCCATCGGCGTGCGGGTGGCATCCATCGCCGACCATTCCACATCCTCGACGAGGTTGCGGGCCTGGGAAACGGTCGCCGTGATGATGTCCAACACCTCGTCTTCGGTCTTGCGCATCTGGTGCGCGAGATGAATCGGCGAGGTGGACACGAAGGTGTGAATTCGGGGGCGCCGGGCCTGCCGCACCGCCTCGCCGGCGCGCGCGATATCGACCTGGATGGCCCGGGCGAGGCCCGCCACAACGGCATTCTTGGTGCGCTCCGCGATCGTCGCCACCGCCTCGAAATCACCATTCGAGGCGATCGGGAAGCCGGCTTCGATGATATCGACTCCCATGGTGTCGAGGAGTTCGGCAACCTCCAGCTTCTCTTCGAGCGTCATCGTCGCGCCGGGGCATTGCTCGCCGTCGCGCAGCGTGGTGTCGAAAATCAGAACATGATCTTTGCCGGATGCAGCGGTCGTCATCACATTGGTCCTTCTCGGGTGGCGCTCCTAAGGGGCGCACATGGCTGTTCGTCCCGGTCTCGATCCCCTGAGAGCCCAGGCGTGCCCGCCCAGCCGACCCTCAGGGGCAGCTAAGGAGAAGGAGGCCAAGAAGGTTTGCAGCCGGGAGGCGCGCGCCGTCGACCGCGGAACATGCGGCATTCGACCTGGGGGCGCGGGCAGAGCCGAACGTCATCGCGGCTCGATCCTCCTCGACACCCTGCGAGCTCCCGCAGGGCATTCGAACCCGCTTGTAACCGGGGGTTGGCCCTCTGGCAAGATCGCTGGCGGCTTAGGACCGGATCGATGGAGCCGCGTCAACCCAGCCACCCGCAGACGCTCGGCGCCCCGTCGATCACATCGTGCTAACCCTCCGATCAACGGGACTCGGGAAGGCGCTTGATCGCGAAAGCTTGGCCACTAGCATGGGGCTAGAGCACCGGACGGTTAAACAGACGCATATCCGGCGGCCCTGAGATAGTTCCAGCACTCGTGTGGCTCGAAGAGGTTGCAGATGTCGCCGAGGGCGCGCCAGAGCGCGTCGAAGGTGCGGGCTT
>JAESFL010000955.1_pt1 | contig 13549 bp, 12 predicted proteins | sample 9269401 | NCBI WGS metagenome assembly JAESFL01 (sample SAMN14506025, study PRJNA617098) | algae metagenome | isolation source: Gloeocapsa sp. UFS-A4-WI-NPMV-4B04 and co-occurring heterotrophs from desert... | place: USA: Utah | collected 2006-10-01 | reverse complement strand
AAAGGATCAGAGTCGCTCGCCCCGATCCGCTCACCACGTTCAACGGGCACCGATACGAGACGCAGCGGCTGACCGTCGATGTGACGCACGGGCGCTGCAACGATGTGATGAGCGGCCATGGCTATGCGGACCAGGTGATGGTCATCGCCGATGGCGCGACCTTTCGCGGCTGCGGCGGCGAGCGACGGACGAACTGGGACAATTGAGCCGAAGGTGTTCGTAAGTCCGACGAAAAGCCGTCGGGACGCGACTGGAGCTGTTCTCTTAAAATCGCAAGCTTCACTCGGCCGCTTCGCTGATCTCGCCGCTGCGGTCGACCAGCGAAGGCCGGGGTCCTTCGCTCGCGCCCGCCAACGCTTCAATCGCCTGGACGTCCTCAAGCTCCCGGGAGCCGGTCTCGATGTTCAGTTCCTTGAACTTGCGTCCTGTGGAGACGAGGCGGCTGTTGAAGGAGCTGGTGAAGGTATTGAAATTGGTCACGGCGCTGTTGAGGCCGGAACCGACCTTGCGCAGGTCTTCGCCGACCTTCGCGAGCCGGTCGTAAAGCTCCTTGCCGAGAAGCGCGATGTCGCGCGCATTCCTCGCCAGCGCTTCCTGCTGCCAGACAGAGGCAACGGACCTCGCAATGGCGATCAGGTTGGTTGGGGTCGCCAGAAGCACCTTCTTGTCGAAGGCGAAGTCCCAGAGCGTCGGATCATGCTCGAGTGCAGCGGACAGGAAATGCTCTCCGGGCACGAACATCACGACATAGTCCGGGCTGTTCCCGAACTGGTTTTGATAGGCCTTGTTGCCCAGGGTGTTAACGTGGGCGCGCATGGCAGCGGCATGGGCGGCCAACCCAACTTGCCGTTCCGCCTCGTCCACTGCGCCAAAAGCATCCTGATAGGCGTTGAGAGACACCTTGGCGTCGATGATCAACGTCCGCCCGCCCGGGATCCGGATGATAACGTCGGGCCGAAGCCGCCCATCCTCCCCCTCGACGCTGACCTCAGTCTGGAAATCGCAATTTTCCGTGAGGCCGCAGGTCTCGAGCACATTCTTGAGCTGCTGTTCTCCCCAACGGCCGCGCGACTTGGGCGCGTTGCGCAGCGAATTGACCAATTTGGCCGCCTCGCTGCTCACCTTTTCCTGGCCTGTGCGCATGGATTCGATGAGGCCGACGAGATTGCCGAACGCGTCGCGCCGTTCCGCTTCAACCTTAGCGACCCCTTCTTCATAGCGCTGGAGGCGGTCCGTCACCGGCTGCAGAAGCGCCTTCAGGCCCTTGCCCGCAATCTCTTCCGATTGCCTGAAGCGGGCTTCGGCCCGCTCCAAAAAGCTCTTCTGCGCCTCCCCAAGCAGCTTCCCGCCAATCTCGCTGAACTGGGCCGATAGCGTCTCGCGCGCCTGCTGAAGCTCGGCAATGCGCTCTTCGAACGCCCGCTCGCGCTCGATCTGAGCGGAGGAGAGACGAGCGCACTCCGTCTTCGCCTCGCCGCACTCGTGCCGGATCTCGTCCAACCGGTTCTGCAGCGTCGGCACCTGCTTGGCCCGCTCCTCCGCTCCTGCCAGGTCGGTAATCGCGCGGCGATGCTCTTCGGCCAGTTTGTCGCGCTCCTGGCGATAGGCGGCGGCCTGGCGGCTGCCCAGGAACCAGCCGAGCGCAATGCCGGCGGGCACCAGCAGCACGAGGAGCAAAACGAGCGGGTCCATCAACCAATCCCCTGTGGAACGAAATGGGAACCTAGAGCAGGCGCCCTCCCCGCTCAAGACCGGAGCGGAACAGTATCCACAGAAAATCCGTTCGTTTGCCGGACCAGGAGAATTCCATGTCAATTGCAAAGATGATGGCTTCCCACCCCGACGCCGGCAATCTCAATGAGGCGCTCGCCACGGCCGTGCGGCATGCCATGTTCTGTTCGGCGATCTGCACGAGCTGCGCCGATGCCTGCCTGGCAGAAAAGCAGGTCGAGCATATGCGGCAATGCATTCGCCTCTGCCTCGACTGCGCCGACGTTTGCGGAGCGACCTTCAGGCTGGCGGCACGGCGGACCGGCAGCAACGACATTGTGCTGGAGGAGATGCTGCAGATCTGCATTACCGCCTGCGACATCTGCGCCGAGGAATGCGACCGGCACGACCACGATCATTGCCGTCGCTGCGCGGAGATGTGCCGCGAGACCGCCCAGGACTGCCGCGCAGCGCTGGAGACGTTTCACTAAACGAGCTTCGGAGCCGGGTGAGCACACCCGGGCGGTAAAGCTTGTCGACGCTCTGCGCGCGCCCTGTCGACTTGGGGAAGTGCAGCCCTTCGACAGGCTCAGGCCGCGCGGTACTGGGTGGCAGCCGCTAGAGGATCGCCGCCTTCTCGCGCTCCTTGCGAGCCTTGATGACCTTCTTCACGACCATGTCCCGCTTCAGTCGGGAAAGATGGTCGATGAAGAGCACCCCGTTCAGATGGTCGACCTCGTGCTGGAGGCAGACGGACATGAGGCCGCCGAACTCGGCCTCCCTTTCCTGCCCCTTCTCGTCGGTCCAGCGGGCGCGGACGATGTCCGGACGCTCGATTTCGGCATATTGGTCGGGGATGGAAAGGCAGCCCTCATTGTAGATCTTGCGGGCCTCCGAGCGGTGGAGGATCTCGGGATTGATAAAGACGTGCGGATCACGGACCGGCTCGCCCTCGGCATCCTCTTCCTCCTGGAGATCGATTACCAGCAGCCGCCGCGGAACGGCGACCTGCACGGCGGCAAGGCCAATGCCGGGCGCCGCGTACATGGTCGCGAACATGTCATCGACCAGCTTCCTGATATCGTCGCCGACCGACTCCACCGGCGCGGACTGCGTGCGCAGGATCGGATCCGGAATTTCGATGATCGGAAGGAGGGCCATGGCCGCGCGCTAGGTAAGCGCCGCTTTCCCGTCAAGCAAGGTCAGGAGACGGGTCGCCTCGCCCGCAGTGCCTGCGCAAGCGTTCCCTCGTCGAGGTAATCGAGCTCGCCGCCGACGGGGAGCCCGTGCGCGAGCTGTGTGATGCGGACAGGGTAGCCTTCCAGCCGCTCGACCAGATAATGGGCCGTGGTCTGGCCTTCCAGCGTCGCGTTCATCGCAAGAACGACCTCGTCGATGCCGCCCTTCGAGACCCGGCCGATCAATTTATCGATGCTCAAATCCTCGGGGCGGATACCCTCGAGCGCGGAGAGGCGGCCGCCAAGGACGTGGAAGCTTCCCGGAAACAGGCGGGAGCGATCGAGCGCCCAGAGATCGGACACTTCCTCCACGACGCAGAGCAGGCGCGTGTCACGGCGCGGATCGGCGCAGATGCTGCAGGGATCGATCGTGTCGACATTGCCGCAATTGGAGCAGACCGAAAGCCGCTCGTTCACCCTCTCCAGCGCGCGGAGCAAAGGCGTCATCGCCACTTCGCGCTTCTTCAGAAGATGCAGCACCGCTCGCCTCGCCGAACGGGGACCAAGGCCGGGTAGACGCGCCAGCGCCTGCGTCAGTGCCTCGATTTCGGGAGATGCCATGGCTACTAGGTAGGGGCTCGAAGCTGCGCTTGCCAAGCGGCAAGGCGCGGCTAAGCAAAGCCTATGCGCATCGCCTTCATGGGAACCCCCGACTTCGCTGTGCCCACATTCGATGCGCTGATCGCCGCGGGGCATGAGGTGGCGGCGGTCTATTCGCAGCCGCCGCGCCCCGCAGGTCGGGGCAAGTCGCTGCGCCCCTCCCCCGTGCACCAGCGCGCAGAAGCGATCGGCCTACCGGTGAGGACGCCGCAAACGCTCCGGGACGCGGCCGAGCAGGCGGCCTTCGCCGCGCTCGACCTCGAGGCTGCCGTTGTGGCGGCTTATGGATTGATCCTCCCCCCGCCGATCTTGGAGGCGCCGCGGTTAGGCTGCCTCAATGTTCACGGATCGATCCTGCCGCGCTGGCGGGGCGCAGCGCCCATTCAGCGCGCGATCCTTGCCGGCGACGAGAAGACCGGGGTCACGATCATGCAGATGGAGCGGGGCCTCGATACCGGCCCCACCTACGCCGTGCGGGAGACGGAGATCGACGGCAAGACCGCCGGCGAGCTCACGGCCGAGCTGGCGGGCATAGGCGGCGCCTTGATGGTGGAAGTGCTTGAGCGTCTAAGCGAGTTGCCGCCGCTTCTTCAGCCGGAGGAGGGCGTCACCTACGCCTCCAAGATCGAGAAGAACGAGGCGCGGCTGGACTTCCGCCAGGCAGCGCGCCTGGTGGAGCGGCAGGTGCGCGCCTTCAACCCCACGCCAGGTGCGTTCTTCGAGTTCGAAGGCGAAAGGATCAAGGTGCTGGCGGCGGAGATCGGCTCCGGAGACGGCGAGCCGGCCACCGTGCTCGATCATGGTCTCGCCATCGCCTGCGGGACAGGAGCGATCGTGCCAACCTTGGTGCAGCGGGCCGGGCGCGGCGCCATGACGCCATCGGAGTTGCTGCGCGGCTTTTCCATCCCAATGGGTGCAAAGCTGACGTGACGCGGTTCCGGCTCACCGTCGAATATGATGGACGGCCGTTCATGGGCTGGCAGCGGCAGGCGCACGGGCCGTCGGTGCAGCAGGCGATCGAGGAAGCCGTGACCGCGATCACCGGCGAGCCGGCGGTGCTGCATGCCGCGGGTCGAACCGATGCCGGCGTGCACGCATTCGCGATGGCGGCGCATGTCGACATCAGGCGGCCGATCACACCCTTTCGTCTCGCCGACGGGCTGAATGCCAAGCTGAGGCCGCTGCCGGTGGCGGTCATCGCGGCGCAGGAGGTGGCGGGCGACTGGCATGCGCGGTTCAGCTGCATCGGGCGCCGCTATCTTTATCGGATCGCCAACCGAAGGGCACCGCTGGCGCTCGAAGCGGGCCGGGCGTGGCGGGTGCCGGTGGTGCTCCATGCCGATGTCATGCACCAGGCGGCGCAGGTGCTGGTCGGCCGCCACGACTTCACGACTTTCCGCTCCGCCCACTGCCAGGCGGAAAGCCCGGTGAAGACGCTGGATCGGCTGACGGTGCGGCGACTGGGCGAGACGATCGAGATCGAGGCAGCGGCCCGGTCCTTCCTTCACCATCAGGTGCGCTCGATGGTGGGGTGCCTGGAACTGGTCGGGCGGGGCAAGTGGAGCGCGAAAGATCTGAAGCGGGCGCTTCAGGCCCGAGACCGGGCGGCCTTGGGGTTCAACGCGCCGCCGGACGGGCTGTACTTCGTGGAAGCGGTGTATGACGAGGAGCGCCCCAGCCCGAACAGCCGCTGAAGCGACTTGTCGAGCATCAGCAATTGCCAGAGCAGGCGACCATGATCCGACTTACCGGAACGGTGATCTGAGGCGATGCGGGCAATCGCGGCCTCGTCGAACCAGCCGAGTTCCGCCAAGGCGGAGCCGCGGGCGACGGCGGCGGCCTCGTCGGCCAGCGGACCTCGGAACCAGGCGCTGATCGGCGTCACGAACCCCATCTTGCGCCGGTAGAGTATCTCGCGGGGAAGTTGCCGCTCGAGCGCCTTCTTCATCAGCCATTTGCCCGTGCCGCCGCGAAGCCGCAGCTCCGGCGGAAGCTTGGCGGCGAATTCGACGAGGCGGTGATCCAGTAGCGGCTCACGCGCTTCCAGGCTCACGGCCATCGAGGTGCGGTCCACCTTGGTCAGGATGTCGCCGGGAAGCCAGATTTTGAGATCGGCATATTGCGCCCGCGAGAGCGGATCTTGCGCAGGGGCATCGTGCATGGCAGCGACGTACCGGTCCTCTGCGCGATGGCCCTGAAGCGCTGCTCTGAAGCCCGGCCGATAGAGGCGGTGGCGGAGCGCAGACCGGGTGACGCTCACCGCATCGGCATAGGCTTCCTCACTGGAACGACCAACGGCCTGCAGCGTCGTCTTGGCGCGGAGGAACTGCGGGGCCCAATCCATCTTGGGGTAAAGATCCCCCACCGCCGCGACGGCGCGCTTCACGCCTGCGGGGAGCAGCCCCCTCGCCCGCTCTTCGGCCATGAACAGGCGGTAACGGCGATAGCCGGCGAGCGTCTCATCCGCACCATCCCCCGATAGCGCCACCGTCACCCGTTCACGCGCAAGCTCCGAAACTCGATAGGTCGCCAGCGCCGAGGCGTCGGCGAACGGCTCATCGAAGGCGCCCACCAGAGTGTCGATGAGGCTGAAATCGTCCGAAGCGACGATGCGGCTTCGATGGTTGGTCGCGAACCGATCTGCCACCATCTTCGCGAAGCGGGTTTCGTCATGATCCGGTTGGTCGAAGCCGATCGAGCAGGTCTCGACCGCGTTGCGGCTGGATTCTGCCATGAAAGCGACAACCGCCGAGCTGTCGACGCCGCCGGAAAGGAAGGCGCCGAGCGGCACGTCGGCGACCATTCGGGACTTAACCGCCGTGCGAAGATGCTCGACCAGGTCTTTCCGAAGTTTGCGTGGCGAGCGTGCGGTGGGAGCGGAAAAGTCGACGTCCCACCAGGCGATCGGCCGTGGAACGGCTCGGCCGCGCTGGATCAGCAGGAAATGGCCCGCGGGGAGCTTCCTGACACCCGACACTGTCGAGGTGTCGTCCGGCACGTAGCCATAGGCGAGATAATCTTCGATCGCCTGCGGGTTGGGTGCACCGCGGAACAGCGGATGGGCGACGAGGCCCTTCAGCTCCGAGGCGAAGATGAGCGCTCCGTCGGACAATTCGGCATAGTGAAGCGGCTTCACGCCCAGCCGGTCGCGGGCAAGAAAGAGGGCATCGCGAGCGCAATCGTACAGCGCGAAGGCGAACATGCCGTTGAAGCGGCTAAGGCATTCGGGGCCCCATTGCCTCCAGCCGGCCAGGATCACCTCGGTATCGCTGTCACTTTCGAAACGATGCCCTTTCGCCTCCAGCTCCGCCCTCACCTCCAGATAATTGTAAATTTCGCCATTGAAGGTGACTGCGATCCGCTCGTCCGGCGTGAGCATCGGCTGCGCGCCGCCTTCGAGGTCGATGATCGAAAGGCGGCGATGACCGAGACCCACACCGGGCGCGGTCCAGACGCCGCTCCCGTCGGGGCCCCGATGGGCGAGAACGTCGCACATGGTGGTCACTCGCGCCGGATCGACCGGCTTGGGAACCTCGGGATAGAAAATGCCTGCGATGCCGCACATAAGCTAGCGATGTGGCAGACCGGCTGCGTCGTCCGCAAGCCGGTCGATCGGCCCCAGAGCCCGGATGAACGCATCGATCGCCGGTCGCGGGCTGACGCCTTCGGCTGGAGCCTGGGCCGAGACCAGCACGGCGACGGCGCGCTGCGGCCCGCCCAACAGCCGCGCCTTCATCATCTCAAGCTTCACCGCCGTCGAGGAGCCGGTGACGATGGAGCCGACGCGGTAGAAGGTCGCCACTTCGCGCACGTCGCCGAAGGAAACGATGCGGTCGAGGCGACCGCTTGCGGGCGCATTTCCGGAAGCGGCCCATGCCCAGCCGCTATCCGGCCCGGCCGCGCCCTGGCCGAAGCCGATCAGTTCGCGGCCTTCCTGCTGTTGTGCATAAAGCGCCATGGCAAGATCCACCTCCTGCCCCGCGGCATTCCGGTAACGGCCGAAGCGAATCATGTCGGCGCCGGCGAAGTGCGGTTCCCATGGCCGCCCGCTGGTGGCGGGGACCCGCGTCCACCCCCGCACCTCCGGAAGCGCGAGCGGCGACGGAGCTGTTTCCACGGTGGCGGCAATGGCGGCGGTCCAGGCGAGCGGAAGCGCGGCGAGCAGGAGAATCGCCGCCGCGACCGGAACCACCGCGGAGTTCCCAGGCTTCACGGGCTGAATCGTAGCGGGATCGAACCATGTCTCACCCACCCGGCGGTCGAAGTACGGCCAGCCTGCCGCCATGAGCAAGGCGATCACGAGCGCAAAGAAGATCCAGCCGTAGAGGACATGGTCGAAGCCGGCTGCGAACTCGTTGGTGGTAAGATGGGCGACGTAGATCGTTCCCCAGGCGCGGATGCCGTTGGCGAGCACGGGTATTGCGACTGCCGCCGCTATGAACAAAAGCCGTCGCTTCCACGACCGGAAGCAAGTGTTCGCGACCAAGGCGCCGTAGGCAAGCATCGCAATCAGGAACTGGACGCCCGAGCAGGCCTCGGCCACTTCGAAATAGCCGGTCGGCGTGGTGATGAAGACGCCCTCGATATGGGCCGGCAATCCCACCAGCCCGAGCAGGATCATGCACATCTTGGCCGTCAGCGTCTGCATCGGCGCCACAAGTTCGTCGCCCGCCGGGATGAGAAAGATCGCGTAAAAGATCGGGAAGGCGAGCGCTCGAGAGACGTCACGGCCGAGGCAGGCGATCACACTGCCCTGGAGCATCAAGATGATGCCGCCATGCCGCGCCACGGCAATCCCGCCGGCTTCGCCGACAAGCCAAGCGATAGCGCCTGCGCCGACGAGCGCCAGGCCCGGCGGCCATGCTGAAGGTGCGAGCTGCCGAAGCTCAGGCACGCGCTGCCACACGAGCCAAAAAATGATCGGCAGGATCAGCGCGCAGTGATTGAACGTCTCGCTTTCCAGCCAAACCTCGACCATGCCGATGCTGTCGCGGTGAAACAGGAAAAGGATTGCCCCGCCGAGGCAAGCCAAAGCGACGAGGTGCGACCGCCAGCCCTGCCCCTTCGCCTCCACGAATTCTGCGCTTCGGATCGGGAGGATCGCCGTCATTCCGCCGCCTGGCGCTGTGATGATCGAACGAGGGTGGTGAGCGGCTGGAGGACCGCGTCCCAGCGATAATGCCTGACCATCTGGCGGCGAGCGGCCGCACCCATTGCGTTGGCGGATTTCGGGTTGGCTAGCAGCGAGAGGATGGCGCCGACCTGCTCCCCCGGCGTGTCCGCAACCATGAGGTCACGGCCTGCCTTTGCAGTGATGCCCTGGAACGCGGCCGCAGAGGCGACGACGGGGCGCGCCATTGCCATGGCTTCAAGCACCTTGTTCTGGATGCCACGGCCGATACGGAGCGGGGCGACGACCACGTCCGCAGCGCCGAGCCAGGTACGGACGTCCGGCACCGATCCGGTGACGATGATGCCGGGCCGGTCGGCCAGGCGGAGGACGGACGGCGTCGGTGCCCGGCCGACGATGGCGAAGCAGAGATCCGGCCGCTCCGCGAGGAGCGGTGGCAGGCATCGGTCGGCAAAACGCGTCACCGCGTCGACGTTTGGTCGATAGTCCATCTGGCCGGTGAAGACGACGAGCGGATGGTAGGATCCTCCAAGTCGCGGGAATTCGGCCGTCGGGTCGTAGAAGGCGAGATCGATACCGTTGGTAACGGCGCGTATGTCTGCGCCCGAAAGGCCGGAGCGAAGCCGGAACAGTTCGGCCTCCGCGGGGCTCACGAACAGGCTCACGTCGGCGCGGGCGGCGGTGGCGCGTTCGAATTCGAGAAGCTTGACCGCTTCGCGGCGATGAACCCAGCGCATCGGGCCGGAGCCGGCATAGTCGCCGAATTTCGCCGAATCCATATCGACGAAGTCCATGATGAAGCGCTGAGGAATTCCCTCCGGAACGAACTGCGCCATCTGGCCGGAAAAGGCGTAGACGGCGCCGACGTCGCCGCTGGCGAGCATCGCCTCGACGAAGCCGCGGAGGCGCTGGCTGTCGAACATGGTCAGCGAAATCGGCTTGCCCGATCGCAGCGCCTCGGCGGCGGCGGCAAACTTGCCGGAGCGGCGAACCTCAACATGCGCCTCGCCGAGGCGCCCATTCATCGCGCTGCGCAGCGCCTTCAGGTGCGCCGCATCGGCGTGATCGTCAGCAAAGCAGGCCAAATGGACGCGGCCGAGCGTGCCGAGATGCTTGAGGATGTTCCACGAGCGGATCTTGTCGCCGCGATCCGGCGGAAAGGGAATGCGGTGGGCGAGGAACAGCAAGGAGTTCCCGCCGGAGCGCGCATCCTCCCCTTGGCAGGGGGCGGATCGCTCCGGGGGAATGATCCTCGTTTGCGCCAAGTCCCGATCCCGCATCAGCCGAGGCCCCGGGCGATGATCGGGCCCAGCCGGTTCGCGAGCCACAGCGGAAGCTTCTGCCAGGCCGCGATCTTGAGCTGGTATTTGGGGCTAAGCGGGTTGATCTCGCGCCGCTCGCCCCTCACCGCGTAGACGAGCGGTTGCGGATCGAAGCCCCAATTCTTCTTGTAGGCAAAGGCGCCCGTACCGACCTTCGAGCGGCCGAAATCGAAACGAGTGCAGCCGCGGGCCGCGGCGTGACGCATCAGCTCGAAATACATCATCTCGTTGGCGCGCAAAGCGCGAGCCGCGTGAGTGCCGCCGCCCCAATAAGGATAGACGATCCCTTTGTCGTAGAAGCTGAGGACGCTTGCGAGGGGCTGACCATCCTTTCGCACCGTAAGGATGTCGGCGTCGCCCCTGAAACCATCGAGCATCGCCTCGAACAAGGGGCGCGGGAAGACGGGCGTGCCGAGGTTGCGGACACTCTCCGAATAGACGCGGTAATGGGCTTGGCGGTCCGAGGCATCAGAGCCGATGCTGACGTCAAAGCCGAAACCTTGCGCACGCCGCACCTCCGCGCGTTGCTTGCGCGGGATGGCCTTCAGAATGGCCTCTTCATCGTGGGGCAGGTCGCGCACGAACCCAGCATAGGTGCCCTCTGCCCGCTCCCAGCCCTCCGGAAGCCGGCCGCCGCGAAGCTCCACCGACCCGCAGCCGAGGCGCTGAGCGAGGTTCCAAGCCGCCTCCGCCAAGGCGTCCCCGGCGTCGGCATTGTTGGCGATGATTCCGCCGCCGACACCGAAGCCGGTCGACACGAGCGCCGACCCGAAGAGCGGCGAGCGCATTTCCGTGAGCGGAAGGATCCCCGCCAGCGCTCCGTCGGGGCCCTCGGCGACAAGATAATGGCTCCGCTGGCGGCAGCCGCGCTCAACCGCCAGGCTCCATTCCGGACGGTGGAACAGCTCGGCACCGGCGAAGGCAACGATCCCGGGATGATCGGCCAAGTCCGCCTTGCGGACACGGAAGGCGGCGACTGACGAATAGGCGTTCATGGCAGTCTCGTCCGCTCGGCCGCGACAACAGCATCGGTTCTGCCCCACCTGTGCTTCCGCAACAGCCTGAGCAACTTGCCTTCCATGCTTGAAAGGTTGCTGTAATGGCGAAGCCGCGACTTGAGGGGTGCTTTCTCGACCCGCGGCTGATCAGGATCGATCTCCCAGGGGTGAAAATAGAAGATGGCCGGACGAGTTTCCTCGCCATTGACCCGCGAGATCGCCCAGCTCGAGAAACGGAAAGGAAGCAGGCGGAAAAAGCCGCCGCCGCCCGCTGCCATGCGCCTGCCCGCCCACTCCACGGTCGTGACCGGCAATTCGATGAGGTCCGCATCAGCAAGCGGCCGATGGGCAAAGCGCGGCGCTTCGGGCCAGCCATAATGATCGTGACGGACCGGCGCGACGCTGGAGGAATAGGCATAGCCTTCCTCAGCGAGCACGCGGTGGGCCCACGGCGTTCGCTTGTCGATCGAGAAGCTCGGCGCGCGGTAGCCGATAGGCGTTTGGCCGCACGCATCCTCGATGGCACGGCGTGCTCGTTCGAGGTCGGAACGGAAGGTGCCCGCCTCCAGGGTGAACACGCGCCGGTGGTCCCAGCCATGGCTGGCGATTTCGTGGCCGGCATCGACGATGCGGCGGATCAGCTTGGGATAGCGCTCCGCCACCCATCCCAACGTGAAGAAGGTGCCTTTCACTCCCGCCCGATCGAACAAGTCGAGCACGGCGTCGCTGTTGCGCTCGACGCGGTGGGGCAGCGCGTCCCAGGTGTCGCGGTCGATCACATTTTCAAAGGCGCCGACCTGGAACCAATCCTCGACGTCGACCGAGAGGGCGTTCAGCATTGCTTCCTCTCGTCTGAAGTCAGGCGGCGTTGTGGCGGTAGCTCACCGGTTCGGCGCCGTTCTCGACCCAGTCGACTAGCAAGGTCAACACGCGGCGAAGCGCAGCATCCTGCTCTTCGAGGCGAGCTTCCAGACCGGCGACGCGCCGCTCGAGCGCGAGGTCGCGAACCGGCTCCGCCGATTGCGGCATTGGCGCGAGACGGGCGCTGCGGAGCGGGAGCACCCGCTCCTCCTGCTTTTGCGCAGGAGCGTCCGAATTCATGTCACGAACGACTTCGGCGACGACGTCGGCACCGATTGTGTCGAGCTGCTCCACCGCACCGAACAGGAGCAGGCGCTGAGCAAGCTGGTTGACACGGCGCGGTACGCCGTCGGTCTCCCGGTAGATTTCCGCAAAGGCGGCGGCCTCGATCTTCGGGCGGCCGTTCCATCCGGCGAGGTTCAGGCGGTGGACGATGTAAGGCTCGACCTCGTTGGCGCCCATCGGCTCCAGATGATGGATGGCAATGACACGCTGACGGAGCTGCTCGAGACCCTCGCTATGCGCGAGCTGATCGCGGAATTCGGGCTGGCCGAGCAGGAAGATCTGCAGAAGCGCTTTGCCGCCCACCTGATAGTTTGAAAGCATGCGCAGTTCTTCAAGGGCGGAGACGGGCAGGTTCTGGGCCTCGTCCACCACGACGAGCGTGCGCTTTCCCTTTCTTGCCTGGTCTTCGAGATGCTGCTCAACACTCTCCAAGAGTTGGGCTTTTTCCACGTTCCGCGTCTCAAGGCCGAAGCCTTGCGCGACGAGGCGCAGCATGTCCGTGCCTTCGACCTGCGTCGAGACGAGGTTGACGGCGTTCAGCCGGGCGCGATCGATCGTCGCCATGAGATGCGCGACCAGGGTCGACTTGCCTGCACCGACGTCGCCGGTGATGACGATGAAGCCTTCGCCCTGAGCGAGTCCGTAGCCGAGATAGGCCATCGCCTTCTTATGGGTGCGGCTCTCGAAATAGAAGCGCGCATCCGGCGTCAGCTGAAAGGGCCGTTCGGTTAGCCCGTAATGCTCGGTATACATCAAATCGTCTCCGTCGGGCGCCCCCGCGCTCGCTTAGAATGAGTATCTGAGGCCGATCAGCGCCTGGATGGCAGTGCTGTCGAATTCGTCAGAGTTGGTCGTGTAAAGTCCGACCGCGGCATGCGCCTGCAGGCGATCGTAGAAGATGCTCCGATAATAGCTGCCGGTGACGCCGCTTCCGAACGAGGATCCGATGCCCACCTGATTCGTGTCGTACCAGCTGGCATAGGCATCGAAGTCGATCCCGGAGGTGCGGCTGAGATCGCGGCTGAGGTTGCCGTTGATCGTAAAGCCCTCGTCCGTCACCCGATCGAGCGAAAAGCCGGCAAGCCCTCCGGGTGCCAGATATTTGCGTTGTGCGTAGCCGGCGCCGAGGCCGAAGGACCAGGGGCCGCGGCCGCCCGAAAGCATGAAGCTGGCGCCGCGATGGCGGAAATTCGTGCTGCTGATCGATTGCAATGCGTCGCCGAGGCAGGCGCCGGTTCCAGGCTTGGTGCCGAACACGCAGCCGCCGATGCCGCCGACACCGGGGTTGAGCGGATTGCGGCTCACCTCGAAATTGGTCGGCATGTCCTTAAGGTCGCCGACGATGATGCGGCCGAAGCTGTCCACACTGTCATAGACGCTGCCCGTGATCGCCACGGCCGAATT
>JAESFL010000457.1_pt1 | contig 13553 bp, 17 predicted proteins | sample 9269401 | NCBI WGS metagenome assembly JAESFL01 (sample SAMN14506025, study PRJNA617098) | algae metagenome | isolation source: Gloeocapsa sp. UFS-A4-WI-NPMV-4B04 and co-occurring heterotrophs from desert... | place: USA: Utah | collected 2006-10-01 | reverse complement strand
CGAAGGTTGGTCAATATGCTTTTCGAGCCAAGCCTAAGGCTGTCGACAAGCTTCCCCACACCATCCCCGGAGGAATACATGGCGACCAAGACGACTGACGGAAAAGCCGGCGCGAAGAAGGCTGCAGATAAGCCTGCTGCCAAGAAGGCTGCCGGTTCCAAGCCCAACGCTCTTCAGCAGCCCCTGCAGCCGTCCAAGGAACTGGCCGCCATCGTGGGTTCGAACCCGCTGCCGCGCGGCGAGGTTGTGAGCAAGATGTGGGAATACATCAAGAAGAACAACCTGCAGAACCCCGAGAACAAGCGCGAGATCATCGCCGACGACAAGCTTCAGCCGATCTTCGGCAAGCCGAAGGTGACCATGTTCGAGATGAACAAGCACCTCGCCCAGCACCTGAAATAAGCAAGCCGGCTCAAGCCTATCAGGAATCCTGCCGCCACCGATCGAGCGGCAGGATTTCCGGCCTCTGACCCGGGGCCTTCTTCCACGGGTCCACAGCCCATCCCTCTCCGGTGCGCTTTTCCGTGATCACCGCCGTGAAATGCGGGTAGCGGCCGTCGAAGAAGAAACCACGCGACTCCGGATGCTCCACCACATGATGGGCGAGGAGCCCGCGCTCCTGCAGAACGAGAAGCAGGCTGGTTGTGTTGGCTGTTTCATCCAGACAATCCATCTGCCCGTGAACGCCCGACATCTGGGGCGGCGATCCCGGTACGTCGGGGGGACCACCCAGGGAAGCGGCCAGATAGGCCGTGTAGGATCTGATCACCTCGGCCAGAGCCTGCCTCTCCGCAGTCGGTGAACCTTGCGCCGATTTTAAAGTCCCGCTCACCCGGCTCAGCAAACTCCCGTCGACCGAGAGCGCCAACCGCCGGGTGCAGCCATATCCGTGACAGGCAATGATCCGGCCTCCGGCGGGCTCCACATAGCCGCGCTCGTTGAACCATCTCTGGGCCGCCTGGGGTCCGGCGATGGCCGGAGCGCTCATGAACAGGGGTGGCAGAACCGTCGAAAGGAGCAGTAGCGTCGATCTCATGATGGAGGTACCTATCGCCTTAGCCTGCAGGGCTCTTGGCGATATAGGTCGAGCGGCTCGGCTGCCCATAGGTTAAGCTTGGTTGAGTCGGGTTACGACTTTCGAGGTTTTCATGTCCCGCATCGTCTTCTTGAACGGTTCCTTCCTGCCCCTCGAAGAGGCCAAGGTGCCTTTCATGGATCGAGGCTTCCTGTTCGGGGACGGAGTCTATGAAGGGATCGGCGTGCTCGACGGCCAGCTGATCGACAACGAGGCGCATCTCGAGCGTCTGGAGCGCTCGCTCGCCGAGGTTCGAATCCGCAATCCCTACTCGCGAACTGAGTGGACCTCCCTTCAGGAGGAGATCGTTCGCCGCAACGGCATGGCGGAAGGCTTCATCTACTTCCAGGTCACGCGCGGCGTGGCCGAGCGGGACTTCTTCTTCCCGGAGAATGCCGAGCCCACGGTGGCCATGTTCACCCAGGCCAAGGCGATCGCCGACGCTCCGGCAGCCCGCACGGGAATCGCCGTGGTGACCGTGCCGGACCAGCGCTGGGCACGCCGCGACATCAAGTCGATCAACCTGCTCGCCCAAGTGCTGGCCAAGCAGGCGGCCAAGGAGGCAGGGGCCCAGGAGGCCTGGCTGGTGGAGGACGGTTACGTGACCGAGGGCGGTTCGTCGAGCGGCTTCATCGTCACGAAGAAGGGCAGCATCGTCGTGCGCCCGCTCTCTCAGGCTATCCTGCCTGGTATCACCCGCAAGTCCCTCCTGCGGCTCTCCGAAGAGGCCGGGATCCCGCTCGAAGAGCGCCGGTTCACGGTCGAGGAGGCCTACGATGCTGCTGAAGCCTTCCTCACCAGCGCCTCGAACTTCGTCCTGCCCATCGTGTCGATCGACGGGCGCCCGGTTGCCGACGGAAAGCCCGGTCCCGTCACGAAGCGTCTGCGCGAACTCTACCTGTCCATGGCTCGCGTTCCGGCTCTGGCCGCGGAGTAGCTTTGCCGGAACCGGCCATCCGGTCGCCCGTTGCCTTCCCAAAGGAGCGACCCATGAACCGTGTTCTGGTCCTATCGACAATTCTGGCCGGCTGCCTCGGAACGGCAGCTTTCGCCCAAAACCCCCAGGTTCTGCAGCAGCAGGCCCCGAACATGCCTGCGCCGAGCCAGATGCCGGCCGAGAAGATCGAACCCGACAGCAATTTGTCCGGCGGCAACGGTCCGGCGGCGACGGGTTCGACCAATACCTTGAGCGAGAAGCTCGAGCAGACGGACGGCGTGATCCGTCCGCCGGAGACCGCCACCCCGGACATCACCGTGCCGGCGCCCGTGCCCAACCCCGGCACCACGCCGGTCATACGCCCGCCGGCCAACCAACAGGTCGACCCGAAATGAGGCTTCAAGTGGCTGGGAGCTGCTTCCCGGCCGAGCGCCGCCGCTTGCCCTCGCGGGATCTGTTGTTCTCGCGAGGAGTGACCTCAGTCGAACGCTCGCCGCCGCTCTTCATGATCTGCGCGGCCACCTCGGTGATCTGGCGGCGCAGCTCATCGTTCTGACCTCCGGAAATCTCCACGTTCGCGAGCCGCTCCTGGGCTTCGTCACGCTCCGCTTCGATCTCGCGGATGCGCTGCTCAAGGATCAGGCCGCGCTCCTGCTCGGCGGCAATGCCCCTGGCGAGTTCCGCCAGGCGCAGGCGCTCGTCTGACAATTCGCTGTGCCGTTCGTTCAGGGCCCGCTCGAAGTCGTTGCCCCGCGCGGTCTGGGTCATGAGGCGGGTTTCGAGATCCGAGATGGTGATGCGCTTGGTATCGAGATCGCTCAGGGCTGTGGTGAGCCGGCGCTCCATGTCGGCAAATTCCGCCTCAAGGCGGGCCAGCTTCTCCTCCGCATGGAGGAGCTCGGTCTTCGTCCTGGAGCGTTCGTGCTGAGTGAGCTCCAGCTCCATGCGGGTGTTGGACAGCTCATTGAGGGTTGCCCGGTGGGCGTTCTCAAGGGCCGTCAGGGTTTCGCGGGTGCCTGCGAGGAACGTCTTGGTTTGTCCTAGATCTTCGTCGGTCGCCGCCAGACGCGTCTGGGTGCTGGCGAGGCTGACTTCGAGCTGGGCCACGGTCTGGTCGCGCTCGGCCAGGGTGCTCTCGAGAGCCTCGATACGGATCGCCCGCCGGCCCAGTTCCTCCATGCTCTCCCGCTTGTAGGCCATGGCTTCTTCCGCCTTGCGCTCGATCCGCCGCTGGAGAACGGCGAATTCCGCCCGCAGGTGGTCCTTCTCGGCCGTCAGTTCGGAGATCGACATGGGAAAGAGCGCCTCGGCCCTGCGGCGGGCGAGGCGCTCCGCACGGGCATTGACGGCGGGGATGATCAGAAGCGCGATGAGGGAGGCTGCGACGAACCCCAACGCGAAAATCATGATTGTTTCGATCACGCGAACGCCAACTCCAAGGTGCTTGACCGGTAACGCTCAAGCACCTTGCCTTGTGCCCGCGCAGGTTTCCAGAGCCGGAACGCTCCAGATCGCCCGTTGTAGCGCATCCGGAGACAGTTTCCACTGCCTCGGAGCCGGCACCTGCTCACGTGAAGGCCTAGAATGGGTTCCAGGTCGGCTCGGAGGTGAACTTCAGGTAACCGATATTGACGCCCAGGCGCGCACCGACGCCGGCACGGATTGGCACCACGACCATCTCGTCCGCCGCCACGGCCGTCACGCCGAAGCCGCCGATGAAATAGGCCGAGCCGTCGACGCCGACGAAACGCTTATAGAGCGCGTCCGTGAAGGGCATGTTGTAGACCAGCATCATGGTGCGGGCGCCGTCGCCGCCCACGTCGAAGCCGAGGGAGGGGCCCTGCCAGAAGATCCGGCGATCCCCGGCGTTGCGGGTGAAGAGCTTGCCCTCACCGTAGCGCAGGCCGCCGAAGAAAGCTCCGGAGGCTTCCTGGCCCAGGATGTAGCCGTTGGGCTCGCCCCAGCGGCGGATCGCCTCTTGGAGCGCTAGGGCAAGGCCGCGGGACGCCGAGCCGAAGAACTGATGGCCCGACTGAACCAGCTCATCGGAGCGGAAGGATTCCGGGCTGCCCGGATTGGTGACGTAAGCGCGCTGGACGGTTTGGGCCGAGGCCTGCAGGGGCAGGGCGCTGATCAGGGCGGCAAAAGCCGCTGCCGCAAGAAATGTGGACCGGGAGCGCATGGGCTATCTCCTCGCATGAGACAGGGGACAATCCGGCCGCTTTGGACCGAAAGGCTGCTATCGAGGTTCGAACCTTACGGTCATCAACCCTAACAATCTCTGTACGGAATGGCGTTCCAGATAGCCTGAAGTTGGTTTTTGAGCCGGGATAGCCCGGCTCCCTATAGAGGCGGCAGGGTATGAAAGCGGAGCTTATGCGGCCGAAGCCGACACGGGCAGGTCGAGCCTGGGTGCCAGGGCTGCATCGCCGATGGCCGCGAAGGGGCCGTTCCGGTAGCCCTTGTCCTCATGGCCATAGGTGAGGGGCGCTCCCCCAGGTCCGACCACGCTGCCGCCGGCGCAGGTGAGGATGTGGTCGCCCGCCGCCGTATCCCATTCCATGGTTGGGCCGCAGCGCACATAGACATCGGCCTCGCCGGAGGCGATGAGGCAGAATTTCAAGGCCGAGGAGGTCATGCGCCTCGTGCCGATCGACAGGACGGAGAGGCAGGCTTCCGTAGCGATGTCGCCGTGACGGCGGCTCACCAGCGCCACGAGGTCCTTCTCAGGGGCCGGACGCACCTTGGCCTCGCGCCAGTCGAAATCCGTCCCCTGGCCATCGGGCAGGGCGCTCATGCGGGCATTTTCGCCCGCGATCCAGATCGACCCCATGGCAGGTGCGGCCACCACGGCCGCCATGGGCCGGTTGCCCCGGATCAGGGCGATGTTGACGCTGTATTCACCGGTGCCGTGGATGAAGTCGCCGGTGCCGTCCAGGGGATCCACCAGGAAAAAGTAGTGGTCGGTCTGGGCCGTGCTGGAGGTTTCCTCCGCGATCACCGGAACGCCGTCCCAAGCTTCGCTCAAGCGCTGGATGATCAGTTCCTCCGCTGCCAGGTCGGCAGCCGTCGTAGGGGTTCCATCATCCTTGATGCGCTTGTCGATCAGCGCGCTTTCCATGCCGCGCAGGACCCGTCCTGCCTCCCAGGCGATGTGAGCCAGCTTCAGGGCGATCTCGTCGGGGTTCTGTCCATCGAAGCGCATCATGGATTTGTGCCTGTTCCCTCGCGGGCTGTCGATGTCTTTTTTGCCCGCTTTTCAAAGAACTCTGAGCCGGGTATCCCGGTTCACGTTCTCTTTCCTGTTTGGCTGTATTCATGCCGGTCGAAATCCCGATTTCATGAATGAACAGCTGACTTTACGGTGCCTCCGGAGCCCTCATGGCCACCATCTCCCTCGATTCGCTCGATCTCGCCGCTCTCCTCTGCTCACGCGTCTGCCATGACGTGATCTCGCCGGTGGGTGCGATCGTCAACGGGCTCGAGGTTCTGGAGGACGACAGCGACGCCTCCATGCGCGACTTCGCGCTCGACCTGATCCAGAAGAGCGCCAGGCAGGCTTCGGCCCGCCTGCAGTTCGCCCGCCTTGCCTTCGGGGCGGCGGGTTCCGCCGGCGCTTCCATCGATCTCGGCGATGCCGAGCAGGTGGCCCGCGGGCTCTTCCTCGACGACAAGATCAGCTTCTCCTGGTCGTCGCCCCGGCTCCTGTTCCCGAAGAACCGGGTGAAGCTTTTGCTCAATCTGGTGATGATCGCCACCACGGCCATTCCGCGGGGCGGTTCGATTGCCGTGACGGTCACGGGAGACGCCGAGAGCTGCGCCTTCACCATCGTGTCGAAGGGCCTGAACGCCCGCATTCCCGCCCATTCCGAGGCGCTCCTCGCCGGCGATTCGGAAACCGGCACGGTTGACGCCCATGGCATCCAGATCTTCTACGCCGGCATGGTGGCCCGCGCGTCGAACATGACCATCGCCTTCTCCATCGAGGGCGACGAGGTGACGATCAAGGCTGTCACGGCATAAGGCTGCCGACAGCCATTTTCCTGAAAGCACAAAAGAAAAGCCCGGCATTCAGCCGGGCTTTTTCGTGTCGGATGTGACTTTGCGTCAGATCGCAATCCGCTCTTCCGCCTCGGTGGGCTCGCGCAGCACGTAGCCGCGGCCCCAGACGGTCTCGATATAGTTGCGGCCCTGCGAGGCGTTGGCGAGCTTCTTGCGGAGCTTGCAGATGAAGACGTCGATGATCTTCAGCTCCGGCTCGTCCATGCCGCCATAGAGATGGTTGAGGAACATCTCCTTGGTCAGGGTCGTGCCCTTGCGCAGGGAGAGGAGCTCCAGCATCTGGTATTCCTTGCCGGTCAGGTGCACGCGGGCGCCGCCGACTTCGACCGTCTTGGTGTCGAGGTTGACGATCAGGTCGCCTGTGGTGATCACCGACTGGGCGTGACCCTTCGAGCGGCGCACGATCGCATGGATGCGAGCCACCATCTCGTCCTTGTGGAACGGCTTGGTCAGATAATCATCGGCGCCGAAGCCGAGACCCTTCACCTTGTCTTCGATACCGGCCATGCCGGAGAGGATCAGGATCGGCGTCTTCACCTTCGCGACGCGGAGCGTCCGCAGAACCTCGTATCCCGACATGTCGGGCAGGTTCAGATCGAGAAGTATGATGTCGTAATCGTAGAGTTTGCCGAGGTCGATGCCCTCTTCTCCGAGATCCGTCGTGTAGATGTTGAAATTCTCGGACTTCAGCATCAGTTCGATGCTTTGCGCTGTCGCGCTGTCGTCTTCGATCAGAAGTACGCGCATGTTCAATCCCCAGCCCTAGCCCTTGAGCCTTGAAACAGCGGAAGGCTGTTCATCCGCCGCCGGGCTTGGGGCGGATGCTCTTTTGAACTGATTCGAAACGCTAGTACGGAATGGTTAACAAACCCTGATTCTGGGACGCAAGCGCTTAACGAACTTGACAGGCAGATCATCCGCCGAAGGCAACTATCCTGTGGATTCTGGGTAACCATAGGGAACCGCCTTACAACATCCCAAAAGCTTACCGCTTAAGCGTTTCAGCCTTATCCGGGAACGGACCCGAAGGAACCGCGACCGTGACAAGGCCAGTGTTAACGAAATCGGTAAACGAAAGGTTTACGTGGCCTGCAGGAAGCAAGCTTGAAGCAAGATTTCGCCCAGGGGCATTGAGATCACAGGAATTTTTTGTTCGCGCCGGTAAGGAAAGCTCAACCTCCATCGGCGATGGTGTCGCATGCCTGGCGGATAACTGAGCGATCCGTGAGGCGAAATGAAACAGCGACGTGTGGAGTTGAATCAAGATGAAGTCGCGGGACACGCTCATCCGCCTCAAGCGCTTTCAAGTCGACGAGAAACGTCGCCGGGTGGCGCAGATCGAGATGATGATCGCCGAGTTCGACCGCATGGCGGCTGACCTTGATCGGGAAATCGCAGCGGAAGAGCAGAAGGCCGGTATCACCGACCTCAACCACTTTGCCTACCCGACCTACGCGCGCGCAGCGGCCCAGAGGCGCGACAACCTGCGCCTCTCGGCTCAGAACCTGCACATCCAGCTCGACGACGCCAAGGCCGAGCTGGGCGAGGCCTTTGAGGAGCTGAAGCGGGCCGAGAGCCTCGAGGACCGCGAGCGCTCCATGGACGCGGCCATCAGCCAGGCCGGCCAGGGACGCGTCGTTCGCGCCACGGCCTAAAACCTCGCCGCACTGAAATTCGAGAGGGCGCGCCAGACTGGCGCGCCCTTTTTCATGTCTGCGGCACCAGGAGCGGAACGTGGGGAGCCGCCTCCCGCGGGAGGAGCCCGTGAAGCCGCGGATCGTCCGCGACCTCGATGGCGCGCCGATACGGCGTGAAACCGGAGCGGATATAGAAGGCGAGGGCGCTGGGGGAGTCGAGCGTGCAGGTATGGACGAAGAAGCGCTTGATCGGCTGTGCGAAGGCACGGCGGATGGCTTCATTCACCAGAAAGCGTCCTGCCCCCTGTCCGATGATGCCCGGCACGAGCCCCAGAAAGGCGAGTTCGACCTCGTCATCAGCGCGGAAATCGAGTTCGAGCAGGCCCACATCACCAGTGCCGTCATGGAGGGCGTAGGCCTCCACCTTCGGATCGTCGAGGATGGCGGCAAGCTCATCATCCGGCATCATGGCCCGGCTGAACCAGAGCCAGGGCTCGCCCACAGCACGGAACAGGGATCGGTAGCGCGCGCGGTTATGATCGATGCGCTGGAGCGCGCAGCCTTCCGGCTGCCGGATCGCAGGCAGATCCGGCGGCTTACGCATCTCGAGATAGGTGACGATGGTGGCGATCTTGCCGGGAGGCAGATCGGTATAGCCGTCGAGGTTGAGAGCCGCTGCCGAAACACTCGTCATGAGGGTTTGCCCTCCGGGGGCTTCAAGGACAAGGCTGCTTGATAAAGCGATTGCCCCCTTACGTCACGCTTCTGACCTGGACTTTATGTCATGGGCCTTTGCACCAATATCCCCTTGCAGGCTAAGGGAATTGTGGGCACAGAAGAGCCAATGAGGGAGATGTGCCGGCTCGATGAAGAATGTGCGTGAGTTCATTTGGCCCGTGGTCGGGCTGCTGGCAGTCATCGTCTCAGGCTGGCTTCTCTATCGCGAATTGCGCGGCATGTCCCTGGACGATGTTTGGGATAGCCTGACCGCCGTTCCGTCCCACCGCTACGCTCTCGCGGCCCTCTCGACCCTCTTCGCTTATGCGGCGCTCGCCTGGTACGACCGGATTGCGCTGCTCCATCTGGGCGTCCGCCACATTTCCTGGCTATTCGTGTCGGTCACGTCGTTCACGACCTATGCGCTCTCCCACAATATCGGCGCCTCGGTCTTCTCCGGCGCCGTCGTGCGCTACCGGGCCTACACCTCGAAGGGCCTGAGCGCCCCGCAGATCGCCGTGCTGGTGGCCCTGTGTTCCTTTACTTTCGGGCTCGGCACCATCCTGCTCGGCGGTATCGTTCTGGTGGCCGATCCGACCCTCCTGCACCGGCTGGAGGAGCTTCTGCCCTCGATGCTGACCAATCCGGCCACGGCCCGCATCGTCGGGCTGCTGCTGCTCGGCTTCGTAGCGCTCTATGTGATCGGATCCGTCCTGCACCTTCCGCCGCTCATCATCCGCAAGGCCAAGCTCGAATACCCACGCCCCGCCATCATGGTGCGTCAGCTGATTGCGGCGCCGCTCGAACTCCTGGGCGCTGCCGGCATCATCTATTTCGTGCTTCCCGCTCATCTGGAGCCGAGCTTCATCGTCGTGCTCGCCGTGTTCCTGGCCTCCTTCTCGGCGGCCCTGGTGAGCCACGCCCCCGGCGGCCTAGGCGTGTTCGAACTCGTGTTCCTCACGGCCATGCCGGATGTTCCCAAGGCGGATGTGCTGGCGGCGCTCATCATCTTCCGCCTGTTCTATCTGCTGATCCCCTTCGGCCTGTCCCTGGTTGTGGTTCTTCTGTTCGAGCGGGCACGGCTGGCACAGGCCTGGCGCGGACGGATGGTGGTCGCCGACGGCTCCGTGCCGCCGCCGCCGCTGTCATCGTCCGATCAGTAGGGACTGGAAAAAAGCGCGAACGCTCAGACCGGGCGCTGGCCTGGCTCCGGCACGGCGATGCCGGCCTGCATGTATTCGTTGAGCTTGTTGCGCAGGGTGCGGATCGAGATGCCCAGGATCCGCGCCGCATGGGTCCGGTTGCCCAGGCAGCACGCGAGCGTGTCGAGGATCAGGTGGCGCTCCACGTCGGCAATGGTCCGGCCGACCAGGACGTGCCTGAGGGTCTCGCTGGTCTGCTCCCGACCGGCAGGGAAGGGCGAAGCGGCTGCTGCTTCGAGGGAGGCTGGAAGTTCCAACAGATCCTGGGTGCCGAGCACGTTGAGAGCCTGCCTTTGGGGGAGGTGATTCAGGAGTTTATGCTCATGTTATGGTTAGGAAGCTCTTAACGGCTGAGCTTCTGTGTCACCCTTTCGGCTCTGGAATGGAAAAGGCGCTGGCTCGGGTGAGCAGCGCCTCATCGTCGGATCTGCCGGCGTGCTTACTGCCGGTACTGCTGTATGCGCGTGGTGCGCAGACCGGCCAGGCCATGCTGGTCGATGGACAGCTGCCAGCTCAGGAACTCCTCGGTGGTCAGCGTGTAACGCTGACAGGCTTCTTCGAGGCTCAGGAGACCGCCGCGAACGGCAGCCACAACCTCGGCCTTGCGGCGGATAACCCAGCGACGGGTGCTGGTAGGGGGTAGGTCGGCAATCGTCAGGGGACTGCCATCAGGCCCAATGACATACTTGACCCTTGGGCGGTGGGGTTCGGTCATGATACGCTCACACAAAAATTCAACGACCTCAGTGGCTCGAACCTACGCGACGGGGCTTAATGTTTTCCTAAGCCCGATCAGGCGGTTATCGAGAACGCCTAAGCTTAGCCATAAACGTTAACGTTGCCTTATTCCGCTGCACTTTCCCTTTAAGAATTGTGGCGCACGAGCATCGGACCCAAAAAGTGGACCTGCATTTTTGGGATCCATCCCGATGCTCATTCTTTGAGTTGGCGCATCGTTCGGGGCGGACCCGAAGGGCCGCGTCAGCGACCCAAAGGGCCACGCAGTGAAAACGGGTCCACTTTTCCGCACGATGCGCTATAGAAGGGGCTTGGCCCCTCCCGTGCGCCGCCTTGAACGGCGCCTCTGGATGGAATGATGCTCAACTCACTCGACCTGCCTACCGAACCCTCGAAGACCCGCGTCGTGGTTGCGATGTCGGGCGGCGTGGACTCGTCCGTTGTCGCGGCCCTGCTCAAGCGCGAGGGCTATGACGTCATCGGGATCACGCTCCAGCTCTACGATCACGGCGCCGCCGCCCACCGGAAGGGCGCCTGCTGCGCCGGCCAGGACATCTACGATGCCCGCCGGGTGGCGGAGGCCATCGGCATTCCCCATTACGTGCTCGACTATGAGGCCCGCTTCCGCGAAGCCGTGATCGACCGCTTCACCCAGAGCTACCTGGCGGGCGAGACGCCGATTCCTTGCGTCGAGTGCAACCGCTCCATCAAGTTCCGCGATCTCTTGGAAACGGCGAAGGAACTCGGCGGCGATGTGCTCGCCACGGGCCATTACGTGGCAAGCCGTGCTCTGCCGGATGGGCGCCGGGCGCTGCATCGGGCGGCCGACCCGGACCGGGACCAGAGCTACTTTCTTTATGCGACGACGCCAGAGCAGCTGGATTTCCTGCGCTTTCCCCTGGGCGAGCTGCCCAAGGAGCAGACCCGCGAGCTGGCGCGCGAGTTCGGGCTGACCGTGGCGGAAAAGGCCGACAGCCAGGACATCTGCTTCGTCACGCAAGGGCGCTACAGCGACGTGATCGAGCGCCTGAAGCCCGGCGCTGTGCATGGGGGCGAGATCGTCCATATCGACGGCCGGGTGCTCGGGCGCCACGAGGGCATCATCCACTACACGGTGGGACAGCGGAAGGGCCTGGGCCTCTCCGTGGGCGAACCGCTCTACGTGGTGCGCCTTGAGGCCAAGGAGGCCCGCGTGGTGGTGGGCCCCCGGGAGGCGCTGGCCACCCGGCTGATCCGCGTCACGGACGTGAATTGGCTCGGCGACATGCCGCTCGAGGCTCTCGGCGAAAAGGGCATGGAGGTGGCCGTGCGCGTGCGCTCCACCCGCGAGCCGCGCCCGGCGATCCTCCGATCCACAGGAACCCACACTACAGTCGAGCTGTTATCGGCGGAAGACGGGGTGTCTCCCGGTCAAGCTTGTGTCATCTATGAGAGCGATGCTCCGCGGGCACGAGTGCTTGGCGGGGGGACGATTGCTCGCACAATGGCCGAAGCCGCGCCCGCCGCAGCCTGAGGCCTCGACCGAAGGGACCTTTATGACGGATGGAGCGACCACCGTCCTGATGCGCAAGGCTTACGCGCGTTGGGCGCCGATCTACGACCTCGTCTACGACAAGCTGACGGAACCTGCCGCCCGGGCTGCCGTGAACGCCGCCGTCGCCTGCGGTCCCAAGGTGCTGGAGGCCGGCGTCGGCACCGGCCTGTCGCTGGGCTATTACCCCATGAATGCCGAGGTCTTCGGGGTCGATCTCTCCGAGGACATGCTCCGCCGGGCCCAGGAGAAGGTCGACAAGCGGGGCCTCACCCATGTGAAGAGCCTGCAGGTGATGGACGTCACCCGCCTCGGCTTCCCGGACGGGACCTTCGACGCAGTAACCGCGCAGTTCATCATCACCCTGGTGCCGGAGCCCGAGACGGCGCTGGACGAGTTCATGCGCGTGCTCAGGCCCGGCGGCGAGATCGTGCTCGCCAACCATTGGGGCCAGCCCTCCGGCCCAGTCGCGAAGGTCGAGGAGATGGTCTCTCCCATCGCCAAGGCCATCGGCTGGAGCTCGGCCTTCAAGGCCTCGCGGGTCGAGAACTGGGCCCGGCGCACGGGGCGCATGGAGGTCGTTGAGCTGAGATCCCTGTTCCCGAGCGGCTTCTTCAAGCTCATGCGGATCAGGAAGACGGCCTGAGGGTCCGGGCAGGCGAGCGAGCCGTGACTTCCGGGCTCCCGGCCCTATCTCTCAAGGCAGGCCACTCCAGATCACGAAAGCAATTCCGATGCGCCTTTTCATGTTCACGTCCCAGGCCAAGGACGATCTTCACGCTTTTGCAGGAGATGAATCCGGCACCAAGCTCCCGGCCAAATACGCCCCCTGGGGCCTGACCGGCACCCTGAACTCCCGCGAGACCCCGCCGCACAAGTTCAGCCGCAAGGCCATCGAACAGGCGGTCTCCAGCGAGGGCTTTCAGCTCTGGCGGATGAAGCCCAAGGGCTGACCGGGCCGGCCCCATTCAACCCTGGACGGCAGCAGGATCTCGGGCGCCCGGCGCCGATCCCCTGCCGTTCGGGCGCAGGACTGATCGGGCTGCCACAAATCCGTACTTTCCCCGCGGGTCTTTCTTGACACCCAGGGTCAACCTTCCCTATATCGCGCTTGCCTGACGCGGGGTCCGCCCCGCTGCCTGGGGCGGAGTAGCTCAGTTGGTCAGAGCAGAGGAATCATAATCCTTGTGTCGGGGGTTCAAATCCCTCCTCCGCTACCATTTCAAACCCACGGCCCTAATCCTTCGTAAGAATTCACGCCGCATTCGGCGTCGCTGCCGCGCGCAGCAGCATGCCGAAGAGGTCGCGGGGTTCGTCTGGGTCGGCCAGGAGGTCGAGTTCGTCGTAGAGGCCCGTCTGCTCGATCTGGCGCTTCACGTAGCGCAGGGCTGAAAAATCCTCGATGGCGAAGCCCACGGAGTCGAAGAGGGTGATCTGCCGCTCGCCCGTGCGGCCGGGTTCGAGCCCGGCGATCACGCGCCACAGCTCCTTGACCGGATAGTCCGCCGGGAGCTGCTGGATCTCGCCCTCGATGCGGGTCTGCGGCGGATATTCCACGAAGATGTCGGAGCGCTGCAGGATGTCGGCATGCAGCTCGGTCTTGCCGGGGCAGTCGCCGCCGACCGCGTTGATATGAAGGCCTGATCCGACCATG
>JAESFL010000954.1_pt1 | contig 13555 bp, 16 predicted proteins | sample 9269401 | NCBI WGS metagenome assembly JAESFL01 (sample SAMN14506025, study PRJNA617098) | algae metagenome | isolation source: Gloeocapsa sp. UFS-A4-WI-NPMV-4B04 and co-occurring heterotrophs from desert... | place: USA: Utah | collected 2006-10-01 | reverse complement strand
ACTGACAGAACTGGCTTCGACGAAGGCTGCTTGAGCGGGGCTGCCAGAGCGGCTGAGTTGGTTGTCTTGACCTGCGCCACCACGCTCGCGCCACCCGGCGCATAGATGTCCATCGGATCGACGAAGTAACCGTTGACGATCACCTCATAGTGAAGATGGGGTCCGGTGGACAGGCCAGTGCTGCCGACGAACCCGATCACCTGCCCTTGGCGCACTTTGGTTCCGGACGCGATATCTGTGCCGAGGCGGGACATATGAGAGTAGGCCGTGACAACGCCGTCGGCGTGCTCGATCTCGACCCGAAGGCCGTAGCCTGCAGCCCATTGCGCCTTGATGACCGTACCATGGCCAGCCGACAGGACCGGCGCACCGAACCGAGCAGCCCAATCGACGCCGGTGTGCATCTTGGAAGAGTGGAGGATGGGGTGCCGCCGAATGCCAAAACCCGACCTTAGATCGCCGTCGGCGACCGGCTTACCAAGCACCAGCTTCTTGAGCGGGACGTCTTGCTTGATACTTGCCTCAGTGGGCGGGTCGATGTCGTGCGGCAGCGGCAGTGTGGAAAGCACAGCCTCGACATCGGTCGCGAGAGCAGGCCAACCGGAGATGGCGAGCGTGGCGAGGCCTATCATCAGAGCGGAGCCGGATGAGAGACCTCGTGAGGCAAAGCGCCAGGTGAGCAAAGCAGAGCCCTCGTCAGATCCCCTCAACTGGTGCTCAATGCCGACAAGCTACTCTGGGTCCAAACACGCGGGAATATAACCTTCGACTGCTCCTTTCCCGCTCAAGGGCAACCGGCCAATGAGTAAGCAACCCAACCGCCGCCTACACACCAGGGGACGCAGAGTAGAGCCCGGTCGCATGCCGAAGCTGGCGCCGCACCAGATCCGGGAGGCTATCGCGCGACGCGAGGCCGGCAAGTCGCTCACCCAGCGCGGCCGCTCCTGCAACGTCTCCCACTCGACCATTTCCCGACGGCCGTGAAGGGCTGTCGTCGAGACGTCCGGCCGCCCAGGTCCCCGCGGTCCGAGAGGGCCGGTTTTATGCCATGAGGGAACGTCAAGGCCAAGCGGGAGCCCGGGGCACCTTGGTAAAGCCTTGACGTTCGATGCTTCGCAGTAAGCGAGCATCCTGCCGGCGCAGCTCCGTCAGGCGCTTCACGTACGCTTTCACCGCCTTCTGTCGTACCTTGTGGGCCAACTCGCGGGCACGCGCCTCGCCATAGAGGGAAACCGCGAACTTCTTCTGCAACTTGCGACCATCCTCGTCCCAGTAAGCGACCCAGAATGGGCTTTGGCTCGTCTCCCGCTCGTAGCGGGCCACCCCCGGCTCGCCAAAGCGCGAGTTCTTGCGAGGCTTGAGCCGCCGCAGCAACGCCGCGAACTCGTCTCCTCGGCCGAGTTGGGCGGCAAACCCACGCGCCACCTGGAGGGCGCGCTGCTTGCCGCCGTACCTCCGGTCGGAGAAGAAGCGTCGGATCCGGTGACCGTCGTGCCAGGCCTGCACAAGGAAGCCGACGAGCTGCTTGTCGGGGAAGTCGACACGCCTGATGGTCGCCGGTGCAGAGCGAGGTTCTGCCATGACACACGCCTCCCGAGCGCAATGTGGCGGAGCACTTCGACCATACAATGGCAGCCGGGTCAGTGTCCTGCCCCAAGGGTCGGCCTGCGGGACTACACTACGAGGAACCTCATCGGGCTCGTCCTTGCCCTTGGCATCAATGTTCCCTTTGCGAGGATCGCAACCTCCAGCTAGCTGCTCCGCCTCAAGCTGATGATGGTGGCGCGGCAGCCGCGCCCCTCGTGACCTTTTCCACCGACGCCCCACAGGTCGCGGTGTTCGCGCCCGACCACTGGCTCTCGGGGAGGAAGGCTCCAGCTTAGCGGGTTGGAGCCGATACAACTGCTTGAGAGCGTCAAAGCCCGCCAGGGGTTTAAGAGCGCAGCGGTGTGTCCTCCAGAGCCATAGGCCGGTCAAGATCACCCCGGAGATTATGTTGGTGTTGGCGTTACGAAGTTCGACCAGATGGTCGTGGACGGGAGAATGCCTCCACCAAAGCGCATCGACACCCGAAAGTTATGGTGCGTCCGATCGTTTGATACTGCCGCAGATGCCTTACCCGATGACTGCCCCGCGGTAGCCGAGCGGGAGATTGAGCTCTGATGCCACGTCGCCTGCCAAAGTATTGCACAGAGACGTGGACCGGCACGGTAATCCACGGATCTACCTTCGGAGGCCTGGTCAGCCGAAGGTCCGCCTGCGGGGAATCCGGTTCTCCGAGCCATTCATGAAAGCGTACCGGGCTGCTCTTGAGGGGAGGGGCAATCAACCCAGTCTGTGAGGCGCGCGAGGGCAAGGCCAAATACACTCCGCTGGCTGCTGCAGGAGTACGTGGGCTCCGCCTTTTTCATGGAACGCTGTCCGGCCCCGCGGACACGGTACGTGCGCCGGCGCGTCTTGGAGCAGATGTGCGAGAAAGCGGGTGACGAGTTCATCACCAACATCACATCGAAGGTCATCCGCAAAGCGCTAGACCGGCGGAAAGACACCCCCGAGGCCGCAAACGCTTTCTTGAAAGCAGTGCGCGGCTTGTTCGCGTTCGCAGTGGAGTACGAGCACCTGAATGTGAATCCAGCTGTGAGAGTCAAGAAGCTCCGCAGCCGGAATCCCAATGGTTGGCACACCTGGACTGTAGAGGAGGTTCGCCAGTTCGACAGCCAATTTCCTGTTGGCACCAAGGGCCCGGCTAGCCCTTGCTATACTGCTCTACACGGGCGCTAGACGCTCCGACGCGGTGAACCTCGGCCGGCAGCACAGCCGGTCTGGCACAATGAAGTCCCGTGTCTTCAAAAACCGTTTGAGGAGGCACGTCGAAATCGAAATACCTGTGCTTCCCGAGCTGCGGCGCATCATCGAGGCCACACCCGACAAAGGCGATCTGACTTTTCTCATCTCTGATCATGGTCGAGCTTGGTCAAGCGGCGACAGATTCGGTAACAGGTTCCGCGACTGGTGTATCGCCGCTAGGCTGCCGCATTGCTCGCCGCATGGGCTTCGGAAAGCCGGCGCAACTATTGCGGCTGAGAATGGTGCCACCGAGGCTCAGCTTAGCGCGATCTAAGGCTGGGGCGGCCCCAAGATGGCTGCTCACTACACCAAAGCGGCAAGCCAGAAACGCCTAGCTGAGAATGCGATGCACCTTGTGGTGCCAATCCAAACCGGGAACGAAATTGTCCCACTTTCGGACCTGGTGGAGAACGGTGGGACAGAAACAGCAAAATAGTTAGGAAAAACAATGCTTAGACAAAGCTATGGTGCCCCTGGCCGGGGCATCCGCATCGATGCAGATCAAGCACTTAGGTAAACCTGGGGGAGACACTCTGACCCGTATTTCCCCGCATCTTTTCAGGCGATTTCCCCCAGCCTTCGAATGCAGTCGCTCTGGCGATGAGGGGCAGGGTAGGGGAGAGTGAAGTTGTAGGCTGCGGGCCTCTGCTGTGATCTCAAAGTACAGGGCATGTGGATAAACCTACCTGCCGCTAGACAGACGAGGTTCCTCCAAGCTTGTCTATTCGGGCGACCCGAAGGGGCGACATTCTCATGAATGTTGACCTTATCGCCCCCTTCGGCTGGGTCGTCCGGGACGAGCAGCATGGCCGAGGAAGACGAGGAAATCGCGTGCGCCCTGGAGGCGACCGGCAACTTCCGCGTTCTGCGCCGCATCCGTCCCACTTTGTCGTTCGGAGAGCCAGCCACGGGGGAGCGAACGTTTGTCGGTGTGGTCCTGGACGTGGAAACGACGGGCCTCGACACGACGGCAGCCGAGGTAATCGAGCTTGGCATGATCAAGTTCGAGTACGGACGCGATGGCACCGTGTACCGGGTGATTGGCACCTTCAACCAGCTACGTCAGCCCTCGATCTCAATTCCTCCCGAGATCACCCGCCTGACCGGCATCACCGATGCCGATGTCCAGGGCCGCACGATTGCAGTCGAGGACATCGAAGCGTTTGTGGCCGACGCGGGCGTCGTGATCGCTCACAATGCTAAGTTCGACCGTCCCGTCTGCGAGCGGCATTGGCCTATCTTCCGGGAGAAGAACTGGGCCTGCTCGGTGGAGCAGATCCCCTGGCGGGAGGAAGCCCTTGATGCCCAGAAACTCGGCTACATCCTCAACCAGTATGGCCTCTTCCATGCGGGTCACCGGGCCAGCGACGACTGCCATGCCCTGCTCCACATCCTCGCGTCACCCCTGAAGGTGTCGGGCAAGGCAGCCCTGGCGGCTCTGCTGGAGAACGCTCGGCAGCGCACGATCCGGCTCTGGGCCAAGGATGCTCCCTTTGATCGCAAGGACCTCCTGAAGGGGAGGGGCTACCGCTGGTCGGATGGTTCTGATGGATCTCCGAAGGCTTGGTACATCGACCTGCCGGAGACCTGCGCGCCTGTCGAAGAGGCATACCTGAAGCAAGAGATCTTCGCGTCTGAGGCGATCCGCCTACCAACCCAGATGCTCACAGCCAAGGACCGCTTTGCGCGGCGGTGATTCGGCTGCGAATCGCATCGAGCGCCTCCTTCGCGCCGGAGCAGGACCTGCGGGTCGAGCCGCCTGACAGTGCCGCTGCCCAATGGTGCCTTGAGCAGTATTTCACCGAGCTTGCCGCACGCTTCCACATGGGCTTTGACCCGGCCCAGAGCAATCCAGCCAGTGTCGAGGAGATGCAGCCGCCCAAGGGGTTGTTTGTGATCGCTCGACTCGACGGTGCTCCTGTGGGGTGCGGGGTTCTGAAGGCGGGGATGGAGGGCACGGGCGAGGTCAAGCGGATGTGGACGGCCCCAACCACACGAGGGCTCGGGATCGCACGCCGGGTGCTGCGATGGCTGGAGAGAGAGGCACGCGCGTCTGGCTTGACGCGGCTCCGCTTGGAGACCAACCGCACTCTGACAGAAGCTCAGGCCCTCTACCGAGCGGAAGGCTACGAGGAGGTGGAGCCATTCAATACCGAGCCCTATGCCCATCATTGGTTTGAGAAGCGGCTGTGAAGGCGAGAAGTGGGAGGAAGAGGGTGTCCTGGTCACCTCAGCTCGTCCCAGGAGACCGCTCACGGAGTTCTGCAAGTCCTTACATCAGGAACGTGGCGAGGCATGGGTGCGACTGCTCATTGAGGACCTCAACAGATTGTAGGCGGAGACGGAGGTGGAGTCCCACGTGCGCAAGTTAGGTCTTCTCGGCGGCTGAGAGCGTAATCAGCAACAGCAGATTCTGCTCGACAGAATCCGAATCCGTGAGACCCTCTTTTCATCCGAGGCGGTCACGGAGCACTCATTGGAACGCACCACCTTAACCCATCCTATCAGCCCGCGCCCCTTCGCCGGTTGGGCGCTCGATGCCGCCCTCATCCTCGACGCCGCGCATCCAGGTTTTCTCGCCCACACCTTTCAGGGCAGCGATCTCATCAGGCAGGCTCGGTTCGCGGCTCTCGGGGCTCTGAAGGGCCAGCAGCCTGATGCTCTTGTCGCCCGTCTTCGGGCAGTCGCGTCGTCCGACCTCACTACCGCAGCGCCTGAACCTCTCGCAGAGATCGCGCACTACCTGCTCGTCCTGAAGCCTCGCCACACTCTGGAATCGATTTACGGGTCCTGCCCTGCGGGGCTAGTGGGTCTCTTCGCACGGCTTGGTCCCGATCCGATCTCAACCAGTCCCGGCATTTACCGCCTGATCTGGAACCTCTACGCCGATCCGCAGCATCGTGAGCGCGCGAAGCTTCTGATGGACACACCCGGTACCATCACGTCTGCGAGAATTCGGGTCGTCAGCGCCCTCGATGGCGTGCTTCTGCGCCGGTCAGTGCTCGATCGTCTTTCCAATCCTGGAGAGGTGGCGAGCTTCAGGGAAGCGATCCGGTTGATCCAGTCTCTGGTGCCCGACGCGTCCGACGAGCGCATTGGGCAGTCCCTCGATGGGCTGGGTGAGTGTCGTGGCAGCCCCTGGGCTCGCCAGAAGGCGCTCTCAGCCTGGGTGCTCGGGTGGTTGCAGCACATGGAGCATCCTCCGGTGCCGGGGCCGTTCGAGAGCGATGATCCTGACTTCCGTCTCCTCGCAGGCCGCACCCTGCTAGAGGCGGGGCGGCGCTACCGCAATTGCCTTCCCGACCACCTGGGCCACGTGGCTGCGGGGCGAAAGCTCTTCTACGAGTGGACCAGGGAGCCGGGTGCCGTCGTTGAGCTTAGTTGCCTGAGCGATGGCCAGGGACGGATCGCCTACGAGGCAGGCCAGATCCGCGGCCTCAAGAACGCTCGCCTCCGCCCTGAGGACCTCAACCTGATCAGGAGACGGCTGAGCAGAGCGGGTGTCCTGTTCCGAGGTGCCGCCAACGTGCTGCGGACTCCACTCCATGGCTTTCTCGACATCTTCGAGGACGAGGACGCGAACGATGCGACGGTGAGCTACCTCGATGCCCTGGAGGATGCCTGGGACGAGCCGTCGATGGAGGTAGCCTGATGGACGCCACGCCTGCCAGTGCCATCACCGCCCCCGCGACTGAGGTCCTGCGCGACCAGAGGGGCGCGATCATCGGCAGGGTTGAGAACCAGAGGCTCACGGGCAAGCTCGTGATGCGCGATCAGCGGGGCGTTGTGCTCGGCATGTATGACCCTCGCCAGAACGAGACCCGCGATGCTCATGGCCGGGTCATCGGACGCGGTAATCTGCTCGGCATGCTCCTGCGGCGGGAGAGCCGGTGAGGCTCATCCTCGGTCTCCTGCTCCTCGGCTGGCTCGTCGAGCAGCGATGGGCGCAGGCACTCCTGGCCGCGATGCTGGCGATCGGACTGGTCATTGCCATCCGAGTTTTCGTTCGGGATCTCTTGGAGGCGCAGCCCGAGCCAACGTTCAGGGCACACCATGAGCCGCAGTCCGAGTTCTCGACTCACGGTGCGGCTGAGGGGCAACGGGCCGCTGGTACGCGTAATCGTCAGCGAGATCAGGAGCCCTCTCCAGATTCTGCGGACGAGAACCCATTCGCCGACATGGACGAGGCGGCCCTCGCCCAGTTCATTGCGGGACTGATCCGCATGAACGAGGCGCTTGAGGGTGAGATTGGACCACTTCGAGAGCAAATTCAGGCGCTGGAGATTAAGAACGCCGAGGTCCTGGCCCGGCTCCAGGAGGCGGAGAACTCTGGACGTGATCGCGTCCTCCACGCCTTCGGGCACGACCGAGATGAGTTCGAGCGTATGCTCCGGGCCTTTGCGCACAGGCGGGGGGAGCAGCGGCGTCAAGAAGGTGACAGGAAACGTCGGGAGCAGGCTCGAAGGCGGGCTGGTCGAAAGCGGTCCTGGTGGGAGATCCTCGGCGTCTCTCAGAATGCCACCGAGGAGGAGGTGCGTCGAGCGTATCGAGCCCTTGCGATGAAGCACCATCCCGATCGCTTGGAGACAGGTGATCCAGCGAAAATGGCCGAGATCAATGCGGCGCGGGATGAGGCGATGCGGCGGTTCAGGACGCCTGCGTGAACCGGACTGTGGTGACCTGCCGAGATCACATCTCAGATTGTCTGTGCGTGCTGTGGAGTCTCGCGCTGGATCATCATCTCGCGCCTTAGCCTCTGCGTCCCAAGGGAAAGGAGCAGCCTGACCCATCCACGGTATCGTTCTAGTTCAAACGACGTGTTCGATCTCGTAGAGGTCGGAGCCTGCTATTCCGCCCACGCGGACACGGAGCAAACACTCGGATCGGTCGATGGACACGGCCTCCCCGTCGAAGCCCTCCACCAAAAGAACGCAATCTGCCACTTCGTCCTGCCCGCCGCGCAGTTGGCGCTCCTGTGTCGGTGCGGTGCTGGCCTCAGGATCAGCAACGAGCAGGTGAGCCCCCGTGAGGAAGGGCTCATCGGCCAAGACGCGAAGCTCCCCTGACAGAGCCTCCGCAAGGTGTATCTGTTCCCGAACAGTGGGGGAGAAGCGGCTCGTCTGCATGTATCGCCCCGCTCCTAATCCGAACGAGCCCACCACCCGGCACAGGCTCCGGTTCATGCCCCGCAAGAAGGGCATCATCCGCCGCGTCCACTCAGAAGGGTTGTTGAGCCGTTCCAGGTACGCAGGCGACGTGAACACCGCCATGTCCGCGACCTCGTAGATGATCAGGTACTGCGGACCAGAACTAACGGCAGCGTAGCGGAAGCCGTGGAGGAAGCCTGGGATCGCCAGCCGCTCCTGCATATGTTCGTGAGAATGCCAGTGGCGGTACTCGGCCTCCTGCCCCGCCTCGACATCATGCCACGCGACCAGGGCTCCCTGTCCCATCCAGGCCATCACGGTCTCCCTGAAAGCTCATCCCTGGACACTCTCCGTTCCCCAGAGCACCATTGTGCTCCTCACCCGTGCTCGGGGGAAGGCATGCCACCGTTCGAGAAGCCTATGGAACGGCGACTGGCAGCGATCTTTGCCGCCGATGTGGCGGCTTACGCACGCCTCACGCGTGAGAACGAGACCGGGACGCTTCAGTCCCTGGCTGCCCACCGGAGCATTATGGACAGGATGATCGCGGCCTATGGAGGCCGGATCGCCAATACGGCAGGCGACAGTGTCCTGGCGGAGTTCCCGAGTGTTGTTGGAGCCGTCCAGTGTGCGGTCGAGGTGCAGGAGGAGTTGGGGGCGCTGACCCCACAAGCCGCTTCTCAGGGCGTGCGTTTCCGCATCGCCGTGCATCTCGGGGATGTGGTGGCGCAGGGCATCGACATCCTTGGTGATGCCGTGAACGTCAGTGCCCGGCTTCAGGCACTGGCGGAGCCCGGAGGAGTGTGCATCTCGGGCACCGTTTACGAGCACGTTCGCAAGGTCCTGCCCCTGACCTATGCGGACATCGGCCCACAGGTGATCAAGAACATCGACGAGCCGATCCGCGCGTATCTGGTCGGACCAGCGGGATTAGAGATCAGGGGAACCGAAGCCCCGGCTTCTTCGCTCAGGTCCCTTCCTCTGCCTGAGAAGCCGTCTTTGGCCGTCCTGCCCTTCGCCAATCTCTCAGGAGACCCGGACCAGGAGTATTTTGCGGATGGTATCACGGACGAGATCATCACGGCCTTGGCGAAGGTCCGGTGGTTTTTCGTGATCGCACGGAGTTCCAGCTTCATGTTCAGGGGCATGGCCGTGGATGCAAGGCAGGTCGGGCGGGACCTCGGAGTCCGCTATGTCCTTGAGGGCAGCGTCAGGCGAGCGGGAAGCCGCCTACGCATTGCTGGGCAGCTAATCGAGGCGGAGACGAACAGCCATCTCTGGGCCGACCGGTTCGAGGGCTCTGTTGAAGACGTGTTCGACCTGCAAGACCGGATTACCGAGAACGTGGTCACCGCCATTGAGCCGCGCCTGCGGTTTGCCGAGATGGAGCGAGCGAGGAGAAAGCGCCCTGAGAACCTGAACGCCTATGACCGGTATCTGCGCGCACTGGCTCAGTTCTACCTGGGCACGCGCGATGCCATGGCAGCCACCTTGAGACTGTTGGATGAGACCATCCGGCTCGACCCCGAGTACGCGCCGCCCTACGCGCTCGCGGCTGAGTGCTACGTCTACTACATCACCCAGGGCTGGACCGACAACCGGCAGCAGGATCGCACGGAGGCCGAGCGGTTGGCGCGGGCAGCCCTGGAACGGGATCGGGACGATCCCACAGTTCTCTGGATGGCGGGTCACGCGCTTGCGTTCCTGGCGCGGGATTACGAGGCGGCCTTGGCCCTGCTGGACCGGTCACTGGTGCTGAACCCGAACTCGTCCTCGGCTTACTGCTTCAGCGCCTGGACCCGCTGTTTGGCGGGTCAGCCTGAGATGGCCATTCCTCTGGTGCAGACGGCGCTGCGGCTCAGCCCCGTGGATCGGCACATCTTCATGGTCCAGTCAGCCCTGGCTGTGGCGTACTGCATGAGCGGCCAGCACGAGCAAGCAGTCGAGTGGGGGCGAAAGGCGGTGCGCGAGCAGCCCCGCTGGACGGGCAGCTATCGTCCTTTGGCAGCCAGTCTGGCGCTTCTCGGTCAGAAGGAGGAGGCCAGAGCCGTGGTGGAGCGGTTGCTGGAGATCGACCCAAGATACACGAATGCGTTCATCCGGCAGGTGTACGTAGACTCGCCTGGACGAGACACCTTCCTAACCGGCCTCAGGCTCGCAGGCGCTCCCCAATGACTACCCGCCGTCTCGCCGCCATCCTCGCTGCCGATGTGGTCTCCTTTTCGTCCATGATGGAGAGGGATGAGGAGGGCACCCTTGCGAAGATCAAGACACTCCAGCAGGAGGTGATCGAGCCGAAAGTCACCGAGCACCATGGGCGGGTGGTGAAGACCACGGGCGACGGGTTCCTCGTTGAATTCGCCAGCCCCGTCGAGGCCGTTCGATGCGCCGTTGGAATTCAGGATGAGGCTGGCGCTGGTCCCCTCCAGCTACGGATAGGGATCAACCTCGGTGACATCATCATCGAGCCAGATGGGGACGTATATGGCGACGGCGTGAACATCGCCGCTCGCTTGGAGGGGATTGCTGATCCCAGTGGCATCGCTCTGTCGGGGTCCGTATATGATCAGGTTCGGAAGGTTCTTCCGCACCCCTACGAGGACCTGGGGTGGATCGGTCTCAAGAACATCGACGAGCCCGTCCGGGTGTACGCCGTTCGGGGTGTGGGTGCAGCGCCGCCTTCGACGGGATCGACGCCGAGGTTCTTTCCGCTCCCCGACAAGCCCTCCATCGCGGTCCTGCCCTTCACTAATATGAGCGGCGATCCCGAGCAGGAGTATTTCGCGGACGGTGTTGTCGAAGACATTATCACGGCCCTGTCGCGTATCCGTTCGTTCTTCGTCATCGCGAGGAATTCGGCATTTACCTACAAAGGGAGGTCAGTGGACATCTGCCAAGTTGGGCGCGACCTCGGCGTGCGCTACGTCGTCGAAGGTTCCGTCCGTCGAGCCGGTGACCGCGTCCGCCTCTCCAGCCAATTGATCGAGGCGGCTACCGGAACTCACCTGTGGGCTGACCGCTTCGACGGCTCATTGGCGGACATCTTCGACTTTCAAGACCGGATCACAGAAGGCGTGGTTGCAGCTATCGAGCCGAGTCTGCGCAAAGCGGAGATCGAGCGAGCACGACGAAAACGCCCCAACAGCCTCGACGCCTACGACCTGTATCTTCGGGCTATGCCTCTGGCCTACACCAATACGCCGGATGCTAGTGATGAGGCATTGGGACTTCTCACTGAAGCCCTGAAGCTCGACCCGTCCTATGCAGCAGCACAAGCCCTGGCCGCATGGTGCTACGAACAACGATATCAACGCGGTGGACGAAATCCCGAGGACAAGAGGGAGGCGGTGCGTCATGCTCGCTCAGTGATCACCTCGACGACCGACGATGCACTGGCACTTGCAATTTCGGGCTTTATTGTCGGCATGCTTACCCTTGATTACGGAGCCGCCGTTGGTGCAGTAGATCGGGCGATCGCACTGAATGGCAACTCGGCTCTGGCACTTGGCTTTGCGACCATGACGGAAGCGAATGCCGGACTGCACGACAAAGCTCTCGAACATGGAATGCGAGCGATCCGCCTGAGTCCCTTGGACCCAATGAACTATCATCCCTATCTTGGAATGGGCTTTGCATACTTCTTCAGCGGACGCAGTGCGGAGGCCGTAGCCGCTGCGCAACGTGCGATTCAAGTGAACCCAACCTTTGTGATCTCCCACGCGCTGTTGGTGGCGAGCTATGCCCAACTTGACGAGTTGGACGCGGCCAAGCGCGCTGCGGACCGGCTCCTCGACCTTGCGCCGGGCTTCACAGTGACAATGATTGAACAACACGAGTTTACCGAACCTGGAAAAGTAGCGCGGTTCGGTGCTGAACTGCGCAAGGCAGGTCTCCCGAACTGAGTCGGGTGGACCCTCTGCCAAGAGTTCCGCGACGACCACCCTGATGAGAACTTCTTCATCGTCTCTAACAACACCTCGATGCTCCCCGACACCCTTCCGCATGTGAAGGCGCGAGGGTCGAACGACCTGATTGGGAAGAACGTTCTCCAGACCATGACCTGGATGACTCCCGACGAGTAAGAGAAGCTTCTGGCGATCAATGCCTGGACAGGTCGGGGTGATGTTCGCCACGTTCTGCTCGTCAACCGTCGTCTCTTCGACCGTCTGCTCGATCATAGGGCCGGGGTTTTGGGGCGCGCCCGGTATGGACTGCGCCTGCGGCTGGACCGGCACGAACGATACGAGGCCGTGGGGCGCGGGAAGAAGGCAGCCTGAGGTCCCGGCCCCGCAGGGGTGCCCGCCCAAAAACCCCTTCGTAGGTCGTGTTCCTTATATACCTCTCTAAGGAATACGAGTTGTGAAGGAGTTTTCCCCGCGCACCTCCCCGTCACCTTCCTGGTCGAAGACCTCGACGGCAGATCGTCCGGGCCGAGGACCCGCAGTCTGGGCGCTCCTACGAGTGCGGTCGCCAGATCGCGCAGGACTATGTGCCCGACAACCCGCTCCTGACCCTGCTCCTGGGGGCTGCTATTGGATACGGGCTCGCCTCGGTGATCCGTCATCAGGGCTGGCGTGACGAGCGGAACGTGCCTGCCTCGGCGCGCACCCGACAAGGTTACAAGCCTTACAGAGATTGAGCGCCACTGGCCGTCAGGACTGACCGCTCCATGTCGGCTTGGGCGAACGCGTCTCGGTTTCGATCCGATCTGCGGTAGGGGTAAGCTGGTGATCCTGCGCGAAGGGGCCGTCAGCCGCCCCTTTGGCCTGATCGGCACGGATTGCGTGATCCCGCTGCTTCGAAGCTGCAAGTAGCCGATCGGTATCGAGGTGCGCTGATCACGGTGAGCGGCTCTCGCCTAACCAGAGCGTGTCAGACGAGCTTGGCGGCCTGCCACCGACCGGAGCAGCCCAAGCGCCCCGAGGCCGCCCAGGTGCCAGCGCCTGTGCGCCCTGACAGATGACCCACCACAATGGCTCGAACAGGTCCTACCCCGACATTGCCTTGGATGACCCCACCCGGCGTGACCGCGCCGCTCACGCCCATCGTCTCAGCACCTCCATGCCGCACCTGCCCGTTCTGGATCAGCACAGGGAAACGAACCACGCTGCTGCATAGCCCCCGCTGCGGGGTCACCTCGACGTTCCAGGTGCCATTGAACTGCTGCTGGGCTGAAGCTTCGCTACAGGAGAGAGTGAGCGCGAGAGCACCTGTAAAAACAACGATCTTGACCGGCATCGAGGAGCCTCCTGGGAGGTCTGACGCGGGATGCGTCACATAGGGAACCCAGAACGCTCAAGCTCGTTCCTGCCGGATCTTGTCGGCCCATCAACGGGAGTCAGGTCAATACTCGGGCACAAGCCGCTGCTCGATCAGCAGTGCCTCCATGCAAAAGGTCAGTCCGTGCAGATGGAAGGTGATCAGCAGTCCGGCAGTCCACATGGGGTAATCGCGGGAGCGAGTCGCCCCTTTTGGCCCGACAGCGTCGGAGCCGGCTGCTCTTCCGATCATGATGGTACCGCGATGCAGTCGCGCGGTTGTGCGCTGGGACCGGAGGACGA
>JAESFL010000953.1_pt1 | contig 13562 bp, 13 predicted proteins | sample 9269401 | NCBI WGS metagenome assembly JAESFL01 (sample SAMN14506025, study PRJNA617098) | algae metagenome | isolation source: Gloeocapsa sp. UFS-A4-WI-NPMV-4B04 and co-occurring heterotrophs from desert... | place: USA: Utah | collected 2006-10-01 | reverse complement strand
CGTCCACAACCTGCTCAAGCTCGCTCAGGCGACAGGACGGTGAAGCGAGGGGGCGCCCCGCTCCTCTTGAGGCACCTACATCCTACCCCTTGCGGGATCTCGTTACCCGGACGGGCTCCTAGATGCTCTTCTACGCCCTGTTCGCGGCGGGCCTCCTCCTGCCCCGGCGCCTCGCTCTCGCTGCGGTCTCGATAGTCCTGTGCGGCGGCGTGCTCCTCGCCTCCTCCCTCGGGCCGCTCCCCCTGCCCTGGAGCTTCTGGCTCGATCCGATCGTGCTGGAATTCGCATTCGGGATGGGGCTTGCGGTCGCCTATGGCCAGAGCGTGCGGCTCCCAATGTGGCTTGGCGTCGTCCTGGGCCTCGCCGGGGTGGGGATTGCCTTGCTCTACCTGCCGCATCTGAACGCCCCCGGATGGCCGCGGGGCCTGGGTTGGGGGCTGCCGGCCCTGATGATCATGGCGGCCGCCACCCTGGCAGCCTGGCCGAAGGCGCCGGGCTGGCTTGCCGGGCCTGCGGTGCGGCTTGGCGATGCGTCCTACTCCCTCTACCTCGTCCACCTCCTGTTGTTCCTCGCCGGCCGGCGGGCCTGGACGCTCTCGGGGCTTGACGCGGTGGCGCACCCGCTCGTCTTCGCCGCGGCTGCCCTGGGAGCCTCGGTCCTGGCCTCGTTGGCGATGTGGCGGTGGTTCGAGCGCCCCGTCACGGCCTGGCTGACCCGCCGCCTAGCGCGCGGTGACGTCCTCCGGAGCGTATTCGGAGGCTTTTCAACAGACGCGCCCGGCGGCCGCGCGAACAAACGTCCGGACGCGACCCCAACAGGTAGGGGCGCCGCGCTAAAGCGAGCTTATGTGTGAACCTGGACGACGATGTCGGCGGCGGTGCTCCTCGCGGTCGTGCTGGAGATGGCACGCTGGCACAACGCCACGAGGTTGCGTGGGCGGTTGTTCGTGGGGTCGTGGTCCCGGTGAGCCGTCGCCAGCACCACGCGTGTGGTCCGGACCTGCTCCTGGAGGTCGTCGACCACCTGCACACGACCAACCCGCCTCCCCTGCCCGTCCCGCCGGATGGCTCCACATGGTAAGGAGCCTCCAAGACGCTGGTAAAAGTGTGGTCGGTGTGGCGATGCATAGCGGTCGTGTTCAGGAGCGAGGTCCTGGGGAATAGCCGAATCCGGTCTCGGCGCAGTAGCGACAGATGCAGATACACAGGCGACTGGAGGTCAGACGTGGCGCACCGAGGGCTCCCCGAGGCCGAGTGGCACATCATCCGCGAGGCCTATGAAGAGGGCACCTCTCTGACGGAGATCGGCCGCGAGTACGATGTCTCCGCTCAAGCGGTGCACAAGCAGGCCAAGAAGCGGGGCTGGGCCAGGGCCAACCGCGAAGTGTCCGACGTTCAGGCCGATGTCGACAGGCTCACAACAGCAAAGCTGGCAGGTGGGTTCAACCATGCGGGCGTCAACCATGAAGGCATCAACCATGCCGGTGACGATGAGGGCGATGCCGCGGCCCTCGAGGGTGCGGCCGATCTGAGGCTGCGGATGATCCAGCGCCATCGCACCGCATGGAGTGAGGTCCGTGAACTGGGGCGGATGGCGTTCCAAGCTGCCCTGGATCCAGACTGGGTTCCGCCCGGGGATGAGCCGGGTCACCCTCTCCCCTTCGGCAAGCGCATCGAGTACGCGACGAGCCTCTCGAAGTTGTTCAAGCAGCACGCGGCGGAACTCATGACCGCTCAGGAAGGCGAGCGGAGAGCGCACGGGTTCGACTACCGGATCCAGCAGGCCGAGACCAAGCCGCCGGAGGACCCCCTGCTCGCCATCGAGAAGCAGCAGAGCCTGCAGCAGATCCTCGACAACATGAACAGCATCGCTGGCCAGAAGGCGCCTCCCCCCGCCTCAACCGACACCGAGACCTAGGCGCCACTGCCCCTCAGCATCACCCGTGCTGGGGCCCCGAGGGCGTGCGCAATGGGCGTTGGCGCCATGGCTTCTTCGGGGCTGAGTTCATCGAGACCCGCCAACAGCTGAATGCGCTCACACGAGGCGCCCGCCAGCACGCTCCCGAGCAGGAATGACTGGAGGCTGGCACCGAAGGGACGTCGGACCGTTCCTGGCACGGAAATCTGTGTTGTGGGTGCCCAATCCGAACCGAGGGATGCCAGAGCCTGCAGAGCGAGAGGCCGCGACGGTCGGCCATGCGCGTGGTTCCCAGAGCCCGGCCGCAGGCGCTGCTACGCGCACGGTGGTGCTCCAGGTGTCTTCCTATCAGCAGACGAGGCCCCAGCAGCCCGATCGCGTATGAGAAAGCCGCTGAGGTCGGACCGAGTGGGCGAAGGTGCGCTTTCGTACTCTTTAGGGCTGAGCGGGCACAAAGGATCTGCGGCAACGTTGGCAGACGGGCCGCTCGTCCTCTCCGGCCCACGTTCCCTCTCTCTGATCCAGGTCACGATCAGAGGACCTTGAGCCCCGCTCCGGCGGGGCTTCTTGTAAGCGCATGAGGCTGCCCGCAGTCCGCAGAAGGGCCCATACGGAACCGTGTTTGCGAAAGGAGAGCCCGCCGTCTTTCGAGGAAGAGCTTTATGTGTGGTGCGGACGGCGGGGATCGACCCCGCACGGGCAAGCTCCAGTGCGGCTAAGTCCCTTGCGTCTACCAGTTTCGCCACGTCCGCATCATCACCCGCCTGTGCTGGTCTGAGGGATGGGTCGCCTCTGAGGGAAGTGCTGAAATCCCGGCGGGGTCTCTGTCCGGGCGTGTGGATCAGCCTTCAACTCGGACCCGACTCGTTATGAGGCTGGGGGCCTGACGACCTAGCGAACCTGCCACTCCTACGAAATTGGTTGACGCCAATCGGGTCCGCTCAAGTGCCACGAAAACGAAGGGTCCAAGCACTCAGGTCCCGAAGGTGGGCGGGTCCCAGTTAGATCCAGATCCACATCCAGACGGAAGCCCGGGGCACCGCCTCCTGTATGGACCTCCGACAATGCCGCGACGGTGGCTCCAGGGCGGCCGATAAACCCTTCGGGAGCAAGAGACTAGACAACGGTCCGAGCCCTCCCCGGCGCGTTCCGAGCGCTTTCGTCACCCCTCCCTCATCCTCGAGGATGCAGCGATTGGAACGGGCAGCGTCCGTTCCCGTGCATCGCAACCGGTCACCTCGGCCCGCGTTGATAAGGCGGACATGCAGACAGCGATGCGAACAGTGGCTCACACGGCAGAACAACGGCTTCGCTTCGGCACCGGAGATGTTCGGGTTGACGCTTGCCTGTTGCGCCTCGACGCACTTGCGAACAGGCCTTCAACTGAGATCGAGACCGGTGCCTCTCTGGAGGACTGGATCGAGGATGTCCTGCGGGAGATGCGCGCTCTGCCCCACGACCTTCTTCGCCGTCTCAAGCCGGAAGCGCTCTACTGTTGGGACAGCCCACGCAAGTGGTCTCCGGATCGCAGTGTGATCTGGCACGCCAAGGCTTCCGCCGTCCTGCGACAGGTTCTTGCCGAGGTTGTCGATCCGAGCCGCTCCGGGATTGCTCTACCGCAGGCTCTTTCGTCCTCCATGGGCGTCACGCACTCCTACCGCCACTATTTGCAGGAGGGGCTGGTCGCCATGTACCAGCAGGAGCTCGATCCGCTGCCCGACGCCATGCTCGAGCAGTTGGCTCGGATTGCGACAGCACAAGACCAGTCGCAGATGTCCAACCTTTCCTCCGAGACCGCATCCGACCACCGAAGCCTGTCCTAATCGACGCTCATGAGGACGATGAACTTACAGACAAGGACGGGCGTTCCCTCTGTACTTCTCGCACTGGCAAGTGTCGTAATGCCCACTCCCTCACCTTCACTGGAAGGCGATCCGCTGGCCAGCTACCGCTGGAGATCCCGACGGCTGGTGGTGTTTGCCGAAGGTCCCGCCGATTATCTCCTGGCACGGCAAGGGAGCATCATGGCAGCCATGGCTGGCGAGGCGCGGGAGCGAGATCTCGTGGTCATCGAAGCTCTCGGCCGCGGCTCAGAAGCGGACACCCTGCGCCGACACCTTGGCGTGGGCGAGAGGTCCTTTGCAGCTGTGCGGGTCGGGAAGGATGGCGGTGCAAAGATCGTCTCGGAGGAGCCGCTCACACCAGAGCGCCTCATGACGACCATCGATGCCATGCCGATGCGCCGCCAGGAGATGCGCCGCTGATCTGAGAGTGACGTCGGGGCGTGACTGCCTCGTCATCGACACTGTCACAGGATCCTGGAACGGCCGGTCTTTGCTTTGCGCTTACACGAGAGCAAGAGTGCTGACCTGCGGCCCCTTCTTGCCGTCCTCAACTTGGATGCGCACTCGAGTGCCCTCGGCGAGTTGGTTGAGCCCCGCCTGCTCCAGCACGGTGCGGTGAACGAACAGCTCCTCCCCGCCTGCGTCCGGCACCACGAAGCCGAAGCCCTTGATGGTGTTGTACCACTTCACGGTCCCAAGGCTTCCTTCGCCTGCCGGCGCTGCAGTGGGCGCAGCGGCAGGCCTGGGGTGCAGCTCGTCCTCCTCGTCGGCCAAGAGGCCGTCGAGCACCTCGGCCAGACGCAGCGCCTGATCGGAGGTGAGTTCGAAGAGCACCCGCTTGCCGGCGTCATCTTCGAACTCAAGGGAGTAGGTGCTGGCCTCCCGCGAGGGAGTGATGCGGGCGAGCGTCTTGGCTTTCAGGGCACGAGGCATGGGTTTGTCTTCGGAGATGTTCAGTGCGCCACGGGAGGGGCGACCGGCCCCAAGTGAGCCAGCATCGCATGGAGATCAAGGGTGTGGTGCCCGAATGGTTCGCAATGAGCCAGGTCGGTCGGAGAGCTGGCACCACAACCAAAGAGGCCGTCTGCTGCGGCGGTGCTTACCAGAGCGCGCTGCCGGTCAGCAGCTCAGCATCAACTTGAGTCTAAGTCATTGAAAAGAATGGCGCGCCCGGAAGGATTCGAACCTCTGACTGTAGCCGGTCTGAAGCCCGACCGCGTTAGCCCAAGGAAGCTGGGCGGCCAGGTCTCTTAGATGATTGGCACGCTTGACACGATGCGAACGTGAGACCTTGCTCCTCGAGGGCATGAGCAGTGCACATCGGGAGCCGGCGCTCACCGCCAACTTGGCTAACAGATTCATGGCAGGAGCGTAGTGGTAGCGGAGGACAACGCTCCAGTCGTCGCTACCGGCTCGGGCGCCGCAGCAGGTTTAGAGGCTGATCAATTGAGGCCGCCTTGTGGAGCGCCATGACGGCATCTTGGAGCTGATCCACCGCGGCAATGGCATGCACCCGGGCGGCCGCAATCCGAACGGGGTCGCGATCCGTGAAGCGGTCGCTGACGTGAAGGAGGTGTCGGCAGCGCAGCTCAACCGTTGACCTTAGCTCCTTAAGGGCGGGGTTCGAGGAGACCGTCGCGAGAGCAGCATCACACCTCGAGAGCACCTCCAGGATGAGGTTCTCGTCCGCGTAGAGGCCGGTGAAGCCGCGAACAGACGATCGGGCCTCCTCCAGGGGCACTCGAATGCTCTGCCGCAGCAGGCTCTCCCGTGTTGGTCGATCCGTCATCCCAAGATCGTGCTCGGTAGCGAGAACGCCGTCCAGACCTTACCGAGAGGGTCATCTGCGTTTGCAGGTAGAATGGAGGCAGTCCGCTCGGTCACGGCTACCGAGGAGGATCTGAGACGGGAAAGCCCAGGCTGAGCGGCGAACAAGCCCGATGCCGCCCCACCACCTCACAAGCGAAGCGAGCCACATCGGATGGCAAAAGGTGCGACAGAGTGGATGCGGATTAACGCGCCTATCAGTCTCGCTTTGTTACCCCTAGCGTTACCCCAGGAGAGGTTATCCGCTGATCTGGAAGGTGGACAACCTGAACGACGACTCCGATAAGCACTTGGTATGTCTTCGAAAATCAGGTGGTGAGCGCGCTGGGACTCGAACCCAGGACCCTCTGATTAAAAGTCAGATGCTCTACCGGCTGAGCTACGCGCTCGAGGGTCAGTGGTGTGCGGGGGACATAGGCGCTCCCAGAGGGGCGGTCAACCGCAAAGCCTGTGCCTGCGTCCTTGCGGACGCCCTCCTGCACAGCCAAGATCAGGCACCCTTCTCTGGGGCGCCCTCCCCGCAATCGACAAACTTCCGGTGAGGCGGAGCCGGGTCATGGGCGGAAAATGCGCTCGATCGCGCAGAAGAGCCGATCCCGAATCCCAATTCCATGAGTCGCTTCCAGCGGAGTGGAATTGGCCCTAAACACGCCTGTCCACTCAAGAGCGCCGCGCGATGTCCGATCCCCGCCTGCCCTATCTCGCCGAGCTGGAGCGCAAGATCCTCTGGCTGTCGAGCTGGACGATCCACAACGCCAACCACCTCCGCCCCAGTAGCGATGGGCTGAAGGTAGGCGGGCATCAGGCCTCCTCGGCCTCCCTATCGACCATACTCACTGCCCTCTACCTGGCCGTGCTCCGCCCGGAGGATCGCGTGGCCGTGAAGCCCCATGCCTCCCCGGTCTTCCACGCCATCCAGTACCTCCTGGGTCATCAAACGCGCGAGAAGCTCGAGAACTTCCGGGGCTACAAGGGCGCCCAGTCCTACCCATCCCGCACCAAGGACATCGACGACGTGGATTTCTCCACAGGCTCCGTCGGCCTCGGGGTGGCCCAGACGCTCTTCGCCTCCCTGGTGCAGGATTACGTCAAGGCCCGGGGCTGGGCCGCCGACAAGCCCGAAGGGCGCATGGTCGCCCTCGTGGGCGATGCCGAGATGGACGAGGGCAACATCTTCGAGGCCCTGCTCGAGGGCTGGAAGCACGGACTGCGCAACACCTGGTGGATCATCGACTACAACCGCCAGAGCCTCGACGCGGTGATCCGCGAGGGGCTCTATGCCCGCTTCGAGGCGATCTTTCGGGCCTTCGGCTGGGATGTCGTGATCCTCAAGCACGGCTCTCTCATGGAGGCAGCCTTCCGCGAGCCAGGAGGCGAGCGCCTGCGGGAATGGATCGACAACGCCCCGAACCAGCTCTATTCCGCCCTCACCTTCCAGGGTGGCGCGGCCTGGAGGAAGCGCCTCCTCGACGATCTCGGCGACCAGGGGCCCGTCACCCGCCTGATCGAGAGCCGCTCAGACGAGGAGCTCTCGCGCCTCATGACCAACCTCGGCGGGCACGACCTGCCTGGCCTGATCCAGGCTTTCGAGGCCGTGGACCACGACCGCCCGACGGTCTTCATCGCCTACACGATCAAGGGCTTCGGACTGCCGCTCGCCGGCCACAAGGACAACCATGCGGGCCTCCTCACGCCGGCCCAGATGGAGGGTTTCCAAGCGCAGTCGAATGTGCGCCCGAGCCACGAATGGGATCCCTTCGAGGGCTTGAACCTGCCGGAAGCGGAGCTGCGCGCCTTCCTGGACCGGGTGCCGTTCAATAGCCGCGGCACAAGGCGTTACGAATCGCCCGCGGTGCCGGTGCCGGCCGAATTGCCGACCCCGAAGCAGGCCTCGATGTCCACGCAGCAGGGCTTCGGGCTGATCCTCAGCGAGGTCGCGCGATCGAGCGAGCCCCTGGCGGAGCGCATCGTCACGACGTCGCCGGACGTGACCGTATCCACGAATCTCGGCGGATGGGTGAACCGCCGCGGTCTCTTCGCGCGCCAGGAAATGCGCGATCTCTTTCGCTCGGAGCGCATCCCCTCCACCTTCACGTGGGATTTCACCCCGAAGGGTCAGCACATGGAACTCGGCATCGCCGAGATGAACCTGTTCCTGATGCTCTCGGGCCTCGGCCTGTCGCATTCCCTCTTCGGCGAGCGGCTTTTGCCGATCGGCACGCTCTACGACCCCTTCATCGCCCGCGGTCTCGATGCCCTGAATTATGCCTGCTACCAGGATGCCCGCTTCATCCTGGTCGCGACGCCATCCGGCGTGTCTCTCGCCCCTGAGGGCGGGGCCCACCAATCGATCTCATCGCCCCTCATCGGCCTCGCCCAGGACGGGCTCGCCTCGTTCGAACCGGCCTATGTGGACGAGCTCTCCGTCATCCTGCGCTGGGCCTTCAGCTACCTCCAGAAGAATGGCGACGGGGAGCTGAACGAGCACGAGGTCTCGGAACGTTCCTGGCTGCGCGACGAGACGGGCGGCTCCGTTTACCTGCGCCTGTCGACCCGTACTCTCGACCAGCCCCAGCGTCACCTCGATCAGGCTCTCACCGACGATATCGTGGACGGCGCCTATTGGATGCGCAGGCCGGGTCCGAACGCCCAGGTCGTCGTGGCCTATACCGGCACCGTGGCCCCCGAGGCCATCGAGGCCGTGGGTCTCATGGCGGAGGACCGACGCGACGTGGGGCTTCTTGCCATCACCTCGGCGGACCGCCTCAATGCCGGCTGGACCGCGGCACAGCGCGCCCGCGAGCGCGGACTCGTCCATGCGCGAAGCCATATCGAGCGGCTCCTCGCGGACGTGCCGCCCCATTGCGGCCTCGTCACCGTGATCGACGGGCATCCCGCGACTTTGGCCTGGCTCGGTTCGGTGATGGGGCACCGGACCCGCTCGCTCGGCGTCGAGCATTTCGGCCAAACCGGCACGATCCCCGATCTCTACCGGCACTTCGGCATCGACGCGCAGGGCATCATCCGCGCCGCCGAGAGCATCGCCCCGGGACGCCCGATCCGGCACCTCAGGGCACTCGGGTAAAGGCGTTAGCTCCCTCGCCCCGCGAGTGGGGAGAGAGCCGGGGTGAGGGGCGGATCGGTGAGGCTCAAGACTTGCCGAGCGCCGCCGAGAGCTGCTGCGTCCCGGCCATCATCGCGCCCTTCCGACCGGCCCCTCACCCTAACCCTCTCCCCGCCAGCGGGGAGAGGGGATGTGCGGCGTTCTTCCGGACGCGTTACTCGACGCCCGCAACCGGCGCCGTGTTGTCGGCATGGAGGACGGGCTCGGCTGCCCCGCCCCGCTCTCCCATCGCCCAGCCCTCCTTGACCTCGGCGACGTAATCGCCGAGCCGCCCCTCGCCGATCGCCTTGCGCAGGCCGGACATCAGCTCCTGGTAATAGGCGAGATTGTTCCAGGTGAGCAGCATCATGCCCAGGATCTCGTTCGAGCGGACGAGGTGGTGGAGGTAGGCCTTGGAATAGGCCTGCGTCGGCACGCATTTCGACTCGGCGTCGAGAGGGCTTGGATCGTCCGCATGTCTGGCGTTGCGGAGATTGATCCGGCCGTGGCGCGTGAAGGCCTGCCCGTGCCGGCCGGCTCGCGTCGGCATCACGCAGTCGAACATATCGACGCCGCGCCGCACGGCCTCCACGATATCGTCCGGCGTGCCGACGCCCATGAGATAGCGCGGCTTTTCACGCGGCAGATGCGGCTCCACGGTTTCGATCATCCGCAGCATCACGTCCTGCGGCTCGCCCACCGCCAGGCCGCCGATCGCATAGCCTTTCAGATCGAGCTCCACGAGTTCTCGCGCGCTCTCGACCCTCAGGCGCTCCACGGCGCCCCCCTGCACGATCCCGAACAGCGCGCGACCCGCCTGCTCCCCGAAGGCGACGCGGCAGCGCTCGGCCCAGCGCAAGGAACGATGCATCGCGGCTTCCGCGACCTCGTCCGAGCAGGGCAGCTTCACGAGCTCGTCGAGCTGCATCTGAATGTCGGAGCCCAGCAAACCCTGAATTTCGATGGAGCGTTCGGGCGTCAACTCGTGCGTCGAGCCGTCGATGTGGGACTGGAACACGACGCCCTGTTCGTCGATCTTCCGGAGGTTCGCGAGCGACATCACCTGGAAGCCGCCAGAATCGGTGAGGATCGGATAGGGCCAGTTCATGAACTGGTGGAGCCCGCCGAGCCGGGCGACCCGCTCGGCCGTCGGGCGGAGCATCAGGTGATACGTGTTGCCGAGAACCACATCGGCTCCGAGCGCCTTCACCTGGTCGGGATACATCGCCTTCACGGTCGCCGCGGTGCCGACCGGCATGAAGGCGGGCGTGCGGATCACGCCCCGCGGCATGCGGATCTCGCCCGTGCGGGCGGCGCCGTCGGTCTTGTTGACCGTGAAGCTGAAATGGTCGGTTGTCATTTTCTCTATTCCAGATAAGCAACTATATTATATGCCTTTTTTGGCGCAGCATGCGGTGCGTAACTGTTTCCGGGTCACATGTAGGTCACACATTCTTGGTGCTAGCGCTTTGTTTGGAGCCTCATAGTTGGTGCGGCACCCGGGCTAAACTCCCCCTGCCCCACCTGCTCGTCTGGCCCATCCTTTCGCTACTACCTTACCGGAGACTAAGAAGACGGGCCTAGCAGCACATCCGCTTTCCGCCGAATCGTTTCTGATGCTTCGTTGACCTTGGCGAAAGGCCATCCCGGCAGGAAACTAACGGCCGTATCGACGGAGGCGGACTGCAGCTCGCTGGAACTGCTTATATTCGAAAGCAAGAGCTCAGGAGTAAGGACGATATGTCGAAGCCACCCTTCCGGCGATCCTCAGACCCGCGCGAAAATGCAGAAGCGGCGTTCAAGGCGGTGACCGCGAAGACACCAGAAGCGACACCCAAGCCGAGGCCCTTTGCCCTTCCCAATGCGAAGGAACTCGTTTCATTACGCCTCGACCGGAACGTGCTGGAGCATTTCCAGGCTGATGGACCAGGCTGGCAGGAGCGGATCAATGATGCTCTGCAGAAGGCTGCCGGCCTGCACAGGCCCGGTCCTCAGGACGAGGGCCTCCGCCCCAGCGAGCTCACAAGCGACAACGACGGCTAAGCAGGGCTGACATCTCACCGGTCCGGTGCAACCTTACGCCTCGTGGCGTCTTGATCTGGGGCGGATCGCGGCTGGGGATGTGCGATGGCCTATCGCGTCATGTGGGCTCTGCTCGGACAATCAGGCCGCTGCATCGACGGTGGTCCGATGGATGGCATTCACGACACCTATGGGGACGCTGTCGCCGAGCTCAGTGGGTTGCTCAGGGGCTATGCTGAGGCAACCCGCAGTGGAGACGGGATCTACTGGATTGCCCGCCGCTCCGCTGATGCTGACCTGGAGGTGCGGGTCTGGATCGAGGACCTTGCCCCTGCCGAGGCTCAAGCAGCCTAGTCGCCGTCCAATTACTGCCCTGCACTGAGAGGTTTGCTAGATCCTAACTATTGCGACATAGGTGATATAGATCGACCGTACCCTCCTCTCCCAAGCTCATTCGGCACTTGAACCCAACGGCTCCATTTCAGCCTGCAGACTACATCGTGAGCGAACAAGGTTCACCGAGGCAGACGCAACTGGGATCCCATCTCGAGGACGTGCCGCTCAATAAATTCAGAACGTCAGTGGCGCCTGCGATGTGACGCTGTGGCGGTGACGCTACCAGAACCAGTGGCGCTTCTGGTACTGCTTCAGGGTTTCAGTCAGTGGCAGACCCGCTACTACTTTAGGTAAATCGGGATGGAGGCACTATCTGGCGCCTATGAAGCCTGTCCATTGACCTCCAGCAAGTGCCATTGCGACCCGCACCTCTGCTGCGCTGCCCCTGTTTACAGCTCATTAGGTATGTTCCAGCAGGTTGCCATCAGGGATCTCCATCCGATTGGCAGCGTCAGCGCGGATCCCCCTTAAGTGTGGAACTGAACATCGCCCGTTGGTAAGGGAGCCTGCCACTTTCCGCCGCAATTCACTGCGAGAGAGGCCTTCCTATGCTGCTCCGCGACTCCCTTCTGAGCTGGAGATGACCCTGCCCTCTCTGCCCTTCAAGCGGTCCGGATTGACCCTCGCAATGACGGTCCTCATCGGCCATGGGGTGATGGCAGCAACAGCGGGCTATCCCAAGCACGAGGTGCCGATCCCGGCAGCAACGCTGGCTCTGATCAAGACCAAAAGCACATCATCAGCCGCCCCGATCCTCATCCGCGTCTACAAGAAGGAAGCTGAACTGGAGGTGTGGAAGCGGACCTCCTCAGGGCGCTTCACGCTCCTCAAGACGTTTCCGATCTGCCGCTGGTCAGGTCAGCTTGGACCGAAGATGAAGGAGGGAGACCGACAGGCTCCGGAGGGGTTCTACGCGATTACTCCGGCACAAATGAACCCCAACTCCGCCCATTATCTCTCCTTCGACACTGGGTTCCCCAATGCCTATGACCGCAGCCGTGGAGCGACAGGATCAGCCCTGATGGTCCATGGCACCTGCTCGTCAGCTGGCTGCTATGCCATGACTGATGCAGGCATGGCAGAGATCTACGCCCTTGCACGAGAGGCCTTCCGAGGAGGTCAGAAGGCCATCCAGTTCCAAGCGTACCCTTTCCGAATGACAGCGGAGAACCTGGTACGGCACCGCTTGGACCCGAACATTGCCTTCTGGCGGCAGCTGAAGGAGGGATCGGACCGATTTGAAGCGACAGGCGAAGAGCCCCTCGTGAGCTTTACCTCCGGGCGATATACCTTCCGGGCCCACAACGATCGCGATAAGGAAGCATCGACCCTCGCCTATCGTGCCCAGCAGGAGGACCATGCGGCCGTGTTGCTCGAAGAGGGCAGGCCTGCCGTTCGCACCACCTATGTGGATGGTGGGCAGCACTACACCTTTGCGGCTCTTACGCGTCAGGGGGTACTGCTCGGGGAGGTCAGTCGACCGGAGGCTCTGGCGCTTGCTGGACGTGAACTTGTCATCGCAGCGGCACGTCCGACCCGGGTCGCCGCCCTGCCCCCTGCGGGGAGCGTGGCACAAGACGCCAAGTCGGGAATGACGTCAGGCTCTGACGATGTTGTGCAGGCCTCGTCGCATGAGCCCTCGTCCGAGGCTCATCCGAGCCTCAGGGATGATCTATCGCTGCTGTTCGCTCCTGTCCCTCTAGGTGGACAACCGCAGCACTTCCGTCATTAGGATCGGTGCTCAGTCTTGCACCCGATCACGCCGGCTCAGATGTCAGGTGGGTGCACTGGATCGGCCAATCTGCGCGAACAGTCCTGAGTTCCTTCGGGCTGACGCTCGCTGACTGACCGGCCATGAGGCTCAGCACGCCGAGCTGTCGATCTCCGACTTCGGGACTGGTGTCGCCGCGCTGAGTGTCAGGCTCGCCTGAGGAGAGCCCTATTGAGCCCCGGCTTCCAAGTCCCTGTACCAGCAGGTTGCCGTTGCAACAGGGGGTGCTGGTCAAGCCAGGCTGAAATCCATGGGTCGTCTGCCGGGCGCAGCTCGATCAGGATGCCAGCCTCCCCCAGCATACCCGTAAGAGCCTGCTTCAGGTCTCCCATCCCGAATGGCTGCCGAGGAGCCCGTCTGACCTGGTCCTCCACGAACTCAGACAGAAGCTCGCCGACAAGGGTGGTTGTTGCATGCCGAGCCATACAGCCCTCCTCCATGTGCCAAGGGAGCCTGGGCTGCTGGGCGTGAACAAAGGGCTAAGGCAAGTTGGCGGACGTCCGGAACCCTTAATGAACCCTCAGCCTGCCGCTTTCACCTGCTCCGGATCCCGAAGCACGTAGCCGCGGCCCCAGACCGTCTCGATGTAGTTCTTGCCCTGCGAGGCATGGGCGAGCTTCTTGCGCAGCTTGCAGATAAACACGTCGATGATCTTCATCTCAGGCTCATCCATGCCGCCAT
>JAESFL010000952.1_pt1 | contig 13600 bp, 11 predicted proteins | sample 9269401 | NCBI WGS metagenome assembly JAESFL01 (sample SAMN14506025, study PRJNA617098) | algae metagenome | isolation source: Gloeocapsa sp. UFS-A4-WI-NPMV-4B04 and co-occurring heterotrophs from desert... | place: USA: Utah | collected 2006-10-01 | reverse complement strand
CTCGTTCTTAACAGCAAATATCCTTTAACCTTAGTTTACCGTTTCAACTGGCGTTCTTTTAGTAGGACCGAACACACGACCTAAGCCAGTCACCGAGACGTATTAGCATTTTCCGGAGATGTCTATTACACAAAAGTCCAGCTTTGAGGCACTCTTCTAAAGCTGGTCGCGGAGTAGCGATCGCTTGATTAAAGAAAGTATCACCTTCAGGGCTATAGCCTACTCCACTAACTGTATAATTTTGATCCCCTGCATAAATTTCTTGCACTGTCATTTGGTTTTCCGTCAGAGTTCCAGTTTTATCGGAACAGATGACTGTGGCACTACCTAGAGTTTCAACGGCTGGGAGTTTGCGGATAATCGCATGACGACGAGCCATGCGAGAGACACCTACAGCTAGGGTTACAGTTATAACTGCTGGTAATCCTTCTGGAATTGCACTTACTACCAACGTTATCGCAGCTTCAATTGCCTCTGCCCAAGGTTTGTGTCCTAGTCCTACGGCAAAGGTTAGGGTAGCTAGCCCTAAAACCATGTACAGCCAATTTTGACTGAAGGCGTTAAATTTACGAGTTAATGGTGTGGTGAGGTCAGTTCGCTGCTCAATTAATTGGGCAATTTGACCTGTTTGAGTTTCCTGCCCAATGGCAATAACAATGCCAGTTCCCTGACCAAATGTCACGAACCCGCCACCGTAAGCCATATTAATTCGCTCTGCTAGGGCAGTTTCTGGCTCTACTGGGTGGGAGTCTTTTTCAACTGCAACAGATTCACCTGTAAGCGCTGATTCATCGATTTGCAAGTTACGCACCTGAATCAGGCGTAAATCTGCTGGCACTTTATCTCCAGAAGTCAACAGCACTATGTCTCCGGGTACTAACTCTCTAGATGGTACTCGTAACTTTTTGCCGTCGCGGATAACGGTTGCTTCAGTTTGAATTGAGGAAGCAAGAGCTACGATCGCTCCTTCCGCTCTAGATTCTTGGATAAAGCTAATTGTGGCGTTGGTAGTCGTTACACCCCAAATTACGCCAGCATTTATCCACTCTTGGAGTAGCGCTTTGATTACCCCAGCAGATAGCAAGATGATCAAAAGCGGTTGGTTAAATTGCAGCACAAATTTTAACCACCAGGGTTTGCCTTTCTTGGCGCTGAGTTCATTAGCACCAAAACGAGCCTTCTTTGCTGTCACCTGAGCCGCATTCAACCCTTGTTCGCGATCGCTTTCTAGTAAGTCGATCGTTCGCTCAATGTCTAGAGAATGCCAGAGTGGTAGTTTGTTTGTTGGGGCGATCGCTTCCGATTGCCTTAATGATGTAGGGCGAGTCAATGACACGATAAAATACCTTAAATAGTTCTAATTAATTTTTAGCACTATTAAATAGTGTTATAAACTATTCAGCACTATTATTTTGAAATAATTATCATAGCTTTTTTCAATGCTTGCTCAGTCAATAATTGAGTTAGGATGCTGACGCTTACAGTTAGGCTTGAAATTGGCAGGTAGTGATAGGTGTGAAGTTGGATTTGTCTACCCCTTTAGAATTAATTGGGCGCTCGGCGCAATTTCAGCGCATTGTAGAGATTCTCGCTGCTGATGGCGATTTGCTGATAGCTGGAGTTCCGGGCTGTGGGCGGCGTACTCTAGTAAAACAAGCGGCTCTGGAAGTTGGAGCAATAGTGCTGGAGGTGGATTGCATTCGAGCTACAGATGGTGAGCGCTTTGTGCAACTGCTAGGGGAAGCTATGAGCCACTTTGAACAAGCCCTAATTCAAGAGTGGGTTGTCAAAAGTGCAGGAGAGTTTTTTGTCTTTAATCCAGAGGCAAGCGGTGGCAAACTAAAACTGTTGCGATCGCTTAACCAAAAGCAGGTATCGCAAGCATTTGAAATGTTGCTTCACTTGCCACAACATTTAGCTGAGTCGATGGGTAAGCGAGTGGTGCTGATTTTGCAGGGCTTCCCTCACATTCGCTCTTGGGATCGTAATGGGTTGTGGGAAACGACACTCAGGCGGGAAATTAAGCAGCAAACTGAGGTAAGTTACGTCCTTATTGCTACTATTGCTGAAACGAGTAGCCATGCAGATGAAACGATTTACCCGTTGGAAATTGTCAGTTTGACTTCCTTAGCTGATGACGTTTTAGCAGTCTGGGCGAGAGAAGTTCTGCACGCAGAAGGATTAACATTTGATTCGCGATCGCCCGCAATAGAAGTATTTTTGGATGCCGTACAAGGACACCTTGGCGATGCTATGGCACTAATTCGCCGTCTCAAAACTTTACGACAGCCTGATGGGTTAATCCGTGTTCAACAGGTACAACAGGGAATTCACGAACTGCTGAAAGACTTATCAATTGTCTTTGAATCTTTATTAATGTTGCTGCCAGCAAGTCAGGTGCAACTATTAGAGTGTTTGGCTTTAGATCCAACTGAGAAGCCCCAGAGCAGAGAGTACATTATTAAACATAATCTTGCTAGAGGTGGCAGTCTCCAGGGTGCTTTAACCGGGTTACAGCAGAAGGGTTTGATTTATGGTTCTAAGCAAGGCTATAGGCTAGCACTGCCTCTACTAGCGCTGTGGATTCGCCAGCGTTTAACCTGAGTGCAACTATGCTGATTTTATTTACCTTGATAAAGCCGATGCTTTTGTCTCATATTCTGCTACTACAATCGGACAATCTTTATACCAAATACGTATTTCATCTAACGCTTCTTGAGTGTTTGCTGAACAATGAACTAAATTATCTAATAAAAAAGTTGAGAATTTACTGAGAGCTAATCTTCTAATATGATAGTTTTTTGTTTTAAATAAATTAGCTGACCCGATAACTTGCTTCCTTAAAAAATCTGCAAAGGAATATTTTTTATTATCAACTAAAAGACTGTATTTTTTAGAGTTAAACTCTAATACAAAATGTTGTACTACTTTGCCAGATAAATAATTTACAACAAGTGGAAACCATAAAGATAGTTTAGCAGCTTTATAGTGTTCTGATATTATTGACTTATTTACAATAACAGATTGCTTAACGTATTTAATATCGCCATATTTTAGAAGTTCCTGCTTAATAAAATCAGCTAGTTTTGTGTCATTTAATGCAGCAGGCTTTAAAATTATAAATACAAATTCTCTAGGTTCTTCTAACATTTTTTTCAAATATTGAACTAAAGCAGCTACTTTTTTATAGCATTATTCTTATTACTCGAGCAAATAATTTCTTCTAAAGTATTTGAGATAATACAGAGCGCGATCGCCAACTCCACTAAAATTTATAATCGCTACCTTTAATGCAAGGTATTTGCAGATCAATGATATTTTTATAACTTAGACTAAAAGTTATGTACAAGGTTAATTACGCTGAATGAAAAGTTTATATATTTACTTAAAAATTTGATGCGATCGCCCAGATTAATTTATAAATGTTATTATTTTTGAATAGTATTGCTTTATACCTTAGCTATGCAGTATTTGTACGTCGAATAATCCAGTAACTAATTGCCAGAGAAGAAATTGCGATCGCCAATCCGATTAAGTCTATTCCTGAAGTTTTTTCAAAGTCCAAAATAATAATCTTACGAGCGACAGCAATAATAGAAGTAACAATAACTAACTCAACCTGAATAATATGCTTTCTTAAATAAGCTGTAATATTCTCTAAAATTTCTAGAGCGATTAAAACAGTCAAAAACAAACCAAAAATATCAATTAAGGTTCTGCCTAAGAAAGTATAGGATGGTGTAAATAGTTGTTTAAAGAGAACAACTCCTAGATCGCAAACGGAGACGAGGATCACGATTACCATCGCCAGGGAAAGAACTTTGGATACAAGGTTTTCTATCTTTTTAATTAAGGCTAGAAAATCCTCATCCTTACCAACAGCTAAAATTTTCCTACCCCACATTAGTTTAGGCAACTCCTAAAAATAGGAGAGTTATCTGAAAACGAATTCACAACTTAATTTTGTTTAATATTGATTGAACTGTACTTGACTAAATTAGCAAAAGGTGTATTCGTAACGTGGGCGATAAAAAGCTTAAATTTAAAAACAGTTAGCTAGCGGGTTGATCAAACAAAACCCGCTTTCACAAGAGCAATGTGTGAGATATGTCTAATCCACGTCGTCGTGGGCAAAGCGGTGGTAGAGGAAGTCTAGAGCGTGATTCCGCAGCTTGTAATAGTGCGGATCTTCCATAATCCGAGTGCGATCGCGCGGACGCGGAAAGGGAATATCCATCACTTCACCGATACTTGCTGCTGGGCCATTTGTCATCATCACTAGCCGATCTGCAAGGAACAAGGCTTCATCAATGTCATGAGTAATCATCAGAACTGTGCAACGGTGATCGTTCCAGATTTGCAGCAGTTCTTCTTGTAACTCTTCTTTTGTAATCGCATCCAAAGCACCGAAAGGTTCATCTAGAATCAAGACTTTGGGACGAATTGCCAAAGCTCTTGCAATGGAAACTCGCTGTTTCATCCCCCCAGACAGTTGCGGCGGCTTTTTATCAGCAGCGTCCCCTAGTCCCACCATTGCCAAATGCTCCCGCACGATCGCCCGCTTCTCCGCCTCTGGCTTATTCGGATGAACTGCGTTAACGGCAATGTAGACGTTTTCAAAAGCAGTCTTCCAAGGCAGCAAAGCGTAATTTTGGAACACCACCATGCGATCGGGTCCCGGCTTGGTAATCGGCTGGGAATTAAGCTCTACCCTACCGCTAGTAGGCGTGTTAAAACCCGACACCATATTCAGCAGCGTTGATTTGCCACAGCCAGAGTGACCAATAACACAGATAAACTCGCCCTCAGCTACAGTGAGATTAACTCCTTCTAGTACGGTGTAAGGGCCCTTTGAAGTGGGATAGACCTTGGAAACATCCTCAATTACCAAGAAAGGCTCACGTTGAGCGGTATTCGTCACTGATTGTGTGGTTGTACTTGTGTCGATATAAGCAAGAGTACGGTTATGCATTGATCTAGTTGTAGTAAAAGAAATAGAAAGATGAAAAGTAGTTCTTGAGGAGAGGAAGTGTTTTCAGCAAGGGGGAATATATTTAATGCCTCTGTTGCCTTTCGCCTCTCCCTCGTTACTTAAAATTATGCTGCTACAGTCGGACGGGAATCGACGACGACTTCTGCAACTGAAAAATCCTGTTTAATTGCCAGACTATTGAGATAGCCGATCGGATCGTCAGCATTAAACACAGTACCGTCGAACAGTTGAATCGCGCTACGAGTGTAACTAATATCACCAAGCCCAAGTTCTCGCGCTGCCGTACTGAACACACCAACTCGGCAAACCCGTTCTAGAATTTCCACCCAGTTTCTGGGGAAGGGAGTATCACCCCAACGAGCCAGTTGCGTCATAATCCAAAGTTGCTCAGTCCGGCTAGGGCGATTGACACCAGATGTTCCATAAAACTGGTGATGGGCATACTCTCGCATTGGATGTTCTAAGCTGCACGTAGAAGTATTTGGATCTCCCATCTGGATATAAGCTATATCGGTGCTGACATACTCTCGCCGTGCCAAAATCTCGCGGATTTCCTCGCTATGCGCCGCATCTGCACAGTAATGGCAAGCTTCTAAAAGCGCTTTGACTAAGGCAATGTGGGTATTAGGATATGCCGCAGCCCAATCTTCCCGAACGCCGAGGACTTTGCCTGGGTGTCCTAGCCAGATTTCTAAGTCTGTTGCAATAGTAAAGCCAATGCCTTCGTCGGCAGCGCGGAGGTTCCAAGGTTCCCCTACACAGTAACCGTCGATACTTCCCGCTTGTAGATCAGCTACCATCTGGGCAGGTGGAATAGTCGTCAGCTTAACGTCGTGATCTGGGTCAATACCTCCAGCTGCTAGCCAGTAACGCAACAGTAGATTGTGCATTGAGGAAGGATGCACCATACCCATCCGATGTTGACCTTGTGGAGTTTTGTGCAGCATTTCCTTAAAGTCGGATAAACTGTACACTCCTTGGTCGTAGAAGCGCTTTGCTAGAGTGATTGCATTGCCGTTACGGGTCATGGTTAGCGAAGTGACAATCAGCACTGGTCGGTTTTCATGTCCACCCAGAGTTAACCATATTGGCATCCCTGATGGCATTTGAGCAGCATCTAAATAACCGCCAGTAATGCCGTCGGTAATTCCCCGCCAGTTAGATTCACGTACTAAGGTAACTTCATCTAAGCCATGCTTGGTAAAGAAGCCTTTTTCTTTGGCTACAGCTAGCGGCGCACAAGCGGTTAAAGGTAAAAAGCCAAGTTCTAAGTTGACTTTTTCCAGGCCATGACGCGCGATCGCTCCTGTTTTCATCGCCCGAATTTTCTTAATCCGCTTCTGTTGATTCAAGAAGTAAATCATCTCACTCCGTAAGCTGTAGTAGCTGGGATGTTCTACTACTTCCATCCGCTTGCGGGGTCGAGGAATATCTACTTCTAAAATCTGACCAATTTTTGATTCTGGCCCATTTGTGAGCATCACAATTCGGTCAGACAACAGCACCGCTTCATCAACATCGTGAGTAACCATGACGGCGGTGACTTGATTCTCTTCACAGATTCTCATCAATTGCTCTTGCAAGTTACCGCGTGTTAGAGCATCCAAAGCGCCAAACGGTTCATCAAGTAGCAGTAGTTTGGGACGAATGGCTAAGGCACGCGCGATCGCTACCCGTTGTTTCATTCCACCCGATAACTGTCCTGGTTGCTTGTCGGCGGCCTGACGCAACCCCACCATATCAATGTGCTGCTCTACAATTGCTTTGCGCTCACCCGCAGGCGCATCTTTCATTACTGCATTCACGGCAAGCGCAATGTTTTCTCGTACTGTCCGCCAAGGCAACAGTGAATAATTCTGGAATACCACCATGCGATCGGGACCAGGCTTAGTAATTCTTTGCCCTTCTAGGGTTACTACACCTTCGGTTGGCAAATCTAGACCCGCCACCATGTTCAACAAAGTGGATTTACCACAACCAGAGTGACCAATTAGGGAGACAAATTCTCCTTTTTTAATTTGGAGGTCAATTCCTTTAAGGGCGACGTAGGTACCGCCGCCAGATAAATTAAAAACTTTATCAATTTGATCAACAGCAACAAATACAGACATAGGTAATTTAGTGAGTGTGACAACGTGAGTAGTAAAAGCAGGGGAGATATATTTACATTTCCTAACCCCTGACCTAAGCGCCCCTATCTCTGTTCTTCTGGGACAATTTTTGTCTGCACCCAAGCCATAAGCTTATCTAGCAGCAGACCAACAATGCCTATGTAGACTAGAGCTAAAATCACTTCACTGACATTGTTATTTTGATAGGCATCCCAGATAAAAAAGCCGATTCCAACAATACCGGACATGACAATTTCTGCGGCGATAATCGCAAGCCATGCCAAGCCAATTGCAATTCTTAAACCTGTAAAAATGTATGGTAAAGCAGCAGGAATGAGAATATTAAAGAAATATTCTTTGCGGTTAAGTTGCAGAACTTTGGAGACGTTGTTGTAATCTTGAGGAATTTGCTTAACTCCTACTGCCGTGTTAATTAAAATTGGCCAAATAGCAGTAATAAAAATTACAAAAAGGGCGGCTGGTTCGTTTTGTCGTAAAGCTGCTAAAGAAATAGGAACCCAAGCCAAAGGCGGTACAGTTCGCAATAATTGGAAGAGCGGATCTAAAGCCTTGGACATTAGTGTGCTTGTACCAATTAAGATACCCAAGCCAATACCAACAATTGCTGCTAGCGTGTAACTAATAGCTACTCGTTGCAAACTGGCGAGAATCTGCCAAAACAAACCTTTATCTAAACCGCCCTTATCATAAAAGGGGTACAGAATCAATATCCAGGTGTCTTGAACCACCTGTATTGGTCCTGGTAGTGTGGCTCCTGGAGTCCAAGCAAACAGCTGCCATAAAGTGAGAAAAATTAGGAGTGCTACAATCGGAGGGATCAGGTCAGGATATTGCTTTTTCAGTCGGGATGCCCAGCCCTTATTGACGATACTTCTAGCAGGGCGTCTCGGAAGTGTTGTCATTGCAAGTGTTCTCCTCTGTTAGTGTAAGTTGATGGGGTGTTGAAATTTGCTGTTAGTCGTTAATAGGTTTATATTTTCTTAAGATGTTAGGGCGATTAGGTCACTAAAAATCAAAATTCTCAAACCAGAAATTAAAATTAACAACTAACAGTAGACTATGCTCTTAGACGTTTGCTTTCTTAATTTTTAAGCTCTTTAGGTAAGCGGTTGGATTTTCGGGATCAAACTTAATACCATCAAAAAATGTTTCAACGCCACGAGATGTGCTTGTAGGGATATCGGCAGCAGCAATTCCTGCTTCTTTTGCCGCTTCTTTCCAAAGGTCTTCGCGGTTAACTTTATCAATCAACGCCTTAGCATTCGTTAAAGTATCTGGCGGCAAAAATCCCCAACGGACGCTTTCAGTTAAAAACCAAAGATCGTGACTCTTGTAAGGATAGGAAACGCTACCTTTTTCATCTTTCCAGTACAACACCGCCATTGAGCTATCATCAACAGTGCGATCGCCCATGTTGTACTTGCCCTGGAATGGCTCTAACAAGACATCCTCTGGAACGTTGAAGTAATTTCGTCCCGCAAGAATTTTCGCCGCTTCTTGTCGGTTATCAAAATTATCCAACCACTGCTGGGCTTCCATAATGCCTTTTAATATTGCTTTGGTTGCCTTGGGATTTTTGTCAACCCAGTCTGCACGCATGGCAAAGTATTCTTCGGGGTGGTTCTTCCACATTTCTGCTGTTAATACCGCCATGAAGCCGATATCGTCTTTGACAATGCGGTAAGGCCAAGGATCTCCGGTACTGAAGGCATCCATCGTCCCTGTTTTCATATTTGCCACAGTCTGAGCAGTTGGCACTGTCAGCAACTTCACCTCAGCATCTGGATTAATCCCGCCTGCTGCTAACCAGTAACGAATCCAGAAATCTTGGTTAACTTGGGGAAAGGTGTATGCGGCGGTAAAGTCAGTGCCTGCTGATTTGAGCTGACCAAATAAAGACTTTGCCCCAGCAAGTTCCAAACCGATACCCTTACCCTGGTGCTTGTTAGCGATCGCAATTCCATTACCATGAGTATTCAACTGCGCCAGCACGTACATGGGAATTTTTTGGTTGCCCTTAGTAATTCGCCCTTCGGTAATTAAATGAGGCATCGGCATCTGCCATTGACCACCATCTATCCCACCACCAGCAGACCCAATTTCTACGTTGTCCCTTGCCGAACCCCAGTTAGCTTGCTTGGCGACCTCCACATCGGTCATGCCGTACTTGGCAAAAAAGCCTTTTTCCTTAGCAATAACTAGGGGAGCCGCTTCAACAATGGGGAGATATCCCAGCTTAACTGTAGTAGTTTCTGGTGCAAGTTCTGGACTAACGGTTGCATTAGTTGTAGTCACCTGTTGCACTTGACTAGTGCCAGAAGAATCGGGGGGATTTCCTAAGCACCCCTTGAGCAATACCGAACTCACAGCAGATGCTCCAGCAGTCACAAGAAATTTGCGGCGGGAAAATTGATTTAAAAAGCTCATAAAAAATCTCCTGATAACAAAATCTATTCTCTGTGTCTTATGCCGACGCTGAACTCATAAAAGACACTTGTTAAACGCGAAAAGCGATACACGCACGCTAATGAGAGCCAGAAAACTGCTGTGTTTTGCGTAGTCTATGAGCTGGGCTTAACTCTCGATAGCTCCAAATATGCAAACACAAAGCGTTATAAACGCACGATGTCTTTAAGTCATAATTAATACCCTGGCAACCGTTACTCTTGCGCTTTCGCGATTATTCTTATAGACAATACCCCAGAGTAATCATAGAAACAAGCTATTAATTTTAATGATCTTCATAGATAATATCTATGGTGTTATGTTGTTTATTCAATTCCAAGAACAGCTAATGTAATCATGATTATATTTCTGAGGTTGAATTTGATCCCCATGACTTTTAACTCAAGTGAATGAATGATCTGTTTTAGTTTGCCTTGCTTGATTAACTGTTTTGGTGCTTCAGCTATAACAGCCAAAGACTCTTACGACTGCTGTAAATAGCGATAGACAGAATTCATTAAATATAAAATGATGATAGAGTTTACCTATGATAGATTTTTGAAGGGGAATGGATGTTGAAACACGCAACTCTTCATCAGCTAAAAGTATTTGAAGCGATCGCCAGATCCGGTAGTTTTACGAGAGCCGCAGAGGAAATGTTTTTGAGCCAACCTACTGTCTCTCAGCAGATTAAGCAGCTAACAAAAGCAGTGGGAATGCCGTTATTCGAGCAAATCGGTAAGCGTCTCTACCTTACGGATGCGGGTAAGGAAGTATTGATAGTGTGCAAGGATATTTCTGAGAGAATGTCTCAGTTAGAAATGACTTTGGCAGACTTAAGGGGACTAAAGCAGGGTAATCTGCGGCTAACTGTAATTACAACTGCTAAATATTTTGTGCCGCGCTTACTAGGACAATTTCGTCACCGTTATCCCGGCATTAAAGTTTCTCTGCAAGTTACGAATCGCAAGCAGGTATTAGAACGCCTCAGCGAAAATCTTGATGATCTCTATATTCTGGGACAACCCCCAGAAGGTCTTGATATTAACCTGCGTCCGATGTTAGAAAATGCTTTGGTAGCGATCGCACCCTTTGATCATCCCTTAGCTCACGAAAAAAATATCCCCCTACAACGCCTTGCTGAAGAACCTTTTATTATGCGTGAGGCTGGCTCAGGGACTCGGATGGCAGTGGAACGCTTCTTTGCGGAGAACAGAGTTGAGATTAATGTTGAGATGGAAATTGGGAGTAATGAGGCGATAAAACACGCAATTGTCGGCGGCTTAGGAGTGTCGGTATTGTCACGCCATGTTTTGGCACTTGAAGGTACAAAAGGACCACTTACTATTCTTGATGTTGAAGGTCTTCCCATCCAACGTCATTGGTATATCGTTTATCCAGCAAGTAAACAACTGTCTGTTGTCGCTCAAACTTTTCTGGAATATCTTTTAGATGAAGGTAAGCAGATGGCGCATCAGATAGACTTGGAGATTACCCAAAGCTAGATATTAAATTTATTTTGCTGGCAATTTCAATATCAAAGCAAAACTTAAAAACATATTTATAGATGAAATCTATAGTATTTATCGAATTTATTTACTTTTATCTATAAAATTTTTCAGCTATTATTCATTGTGGCAATGGCAAACAATTTAATTTTTCTGCATAAAGTATTGCAAAATTTTTGATATTTTGGGAGGAAAAATAGAGCATTGTATGCCTATTTCAGTGTTAATGAAAAAAAGCTAGTTTTACAGTAGTTTTAGCGCTAAGTGGCAGTTACTTTTCGGTCGCTATTTTTAGAACTCTCAACTACTTCCTGAGTCGATCAAGCTTGACTCAAAGTTGCAAGTAGGTGATCGCACCCAAGACAAAATATAAAAACCCAAAGTAATCCAGGAGAAAAAAAGAACAATGTTTCAGTTAGCGGTGATCAGCGTTGTGTCTATTTACTTCACAATACTCTTACTCGGATTTTTACTTCATACTTCTTTTGCTGGTAGTCCTAATAATACGACGAAACTTATGTGAGATATAAGTAATAAAAATTTTGGAATTTAGAACCTACACCTAGATGAGAACTGCCAAATTTACCGTAGCTAAACACACTACTATGTAGAACTTTATTTACTCCTCTGCCGTCATAAATATTAAGTATTTAATTGGAACTTATATGACGACATGGGGACGGATTACCACCTTGACGATATTTTCAGCACTGCTTGTTACGACATCAACTATGACTCAAGCCCAATCAACAAAACCAGTGCTGCCAAAAACTCTACCTGATCTGGTGTTAAAAGTAGAGCGTAAATCAGGAGATTGTCCTAAAACAATTGGGCTTTGGACAGCGTTTCGTTACTACGAGGGTGGTGGAGAACACACGGTTATTGCTGATACTTGGGCGATGCCTTACGGCGCTGCGAAAGCGCAGTACGCAGGCCGCGCCCAAATTACAACTTCAACTAAAAAGTTGGTTGAATACAAAGCGCCGTTGAAAACAGTTTATGCTACTTGCGTAGGTCAGGCAAAAGCTAGTGAAGACTATCCGTATCAGTTGCAGTTACGTAATGGTAATGTTGCTTTTGAAGTAAAACTCCCGCCAGATACTCCTACTAATCCTTCTGAAATTATGGAAAAAAGTATACTTGGTGCGCGTCCTTATGTGAAGTGGGCGATCGCTGACTAAATTGCATCACTCAAGCGAGTAGTTGGACGGCTTTGATACATATCTTGAAAAACTTGTCCAGCACATACAAGTGCGACAAGTGCAATGACAGTTAGAGGTAATAAACCTTTACCAAGTATTGCAATCAAAATCAGCACAACCGCAGTAGCAATGCGGTACTTGGCACGGATTTTGCAGTAGCGAATAACTCCAGTACGGTGCAGAATTCCTAAAGCAACAAAGCACAGTGCTACTGAACCACAGATTAGCCAACGGTAATTGTCAGCAAGTGCTACACCCGCCTCACTGGCGACAACGAGCTCTACGCCAACTCCAGTAGCAGCAATGCCAATAACTAGCGGTAGATGAGTGTAAAGCCAAGTATTAAGTAAAGCAACTCGTCCGTCTGCCCTTGCATTGCGAACTGGTGCGCCGCCAATATTGTCAAAGTAGATCCACCACAGACTAAAAGCAATACCCAAACCAAATACAGCAGCGATCGCACTTTGAATATTCCATTTCTGCTCGGCGACACCATCCACTACAGCGATAATCGCTTCACCTAAAACAATTATTGTAAATAGTCCGAAGCGCTCTGGCAAATGTCCGGCGTGGGGTGGTAGTGCTACAGTTAACTTACTAGCTGTAAGTGGGGTAGCAAAGTCAACTATTAACCCCAAAGCCCAAAAACCAAAACGCCATTCAATCGGCACAAATGCCGAAACTAACCACAAACTAGCAGCGATCGCAAAACCTTGAGCATATCGAGTTGCTAGGGGACGTGCTGCGGGAATCGAGTTGGCAGCGCGGAGGTACTCAATTACAAGTAAAATCCTACCAGCAGCATAAGCCAGAGCAAAACCAGCTGAACTTTCACCCAAACCATGATGTACATTTATAGCCAAAGCAGCGATCGCTAGTATCTGTAAACCAGTCAAAAGCCGATGTCCTACATCGTCACTATCAAAGCGATTTGCATAGAATGTAGTGCCAATCCATGCCCACCAAATGGGTATGAACAACACTACAAAGCCGAAAAATCCTAATAGTGAAACATGATCATGAAGATTGTGAGCAAGTTGGGAGATCGCAACGACAAAAACCAAATCGTAGAAAAGTTCCAGCCAAGTAGCGTGGCGCTCATGTTCTTCGCTATCTTCACCAATCCGTAGCTGGGGAGGTTGCAACCAGCTTGTCATCTGTGTATTACCTTAGATTTGTCTATTTATAGTAATTTACAGCAGTTCTTGGTAGAGTAGAATACAGTTAAAAAGTAAACTTAACCTGAAGCCGAATGAAAGCATACTCTGTAGACCTGCGCCAGAAAGTGATTGATGCGTATAACCAGCAAGAGGGGTCACA
>JAESFL010000951.1_pt1 | contig 13601 bp, 16 predicted proteins | sample 9269401 | NCBI WGS metagenome assembly JAESFL01 (sample SAMN14506025, study PRJNA617098) | algae metagenome | isolation source: Gloeocapsa sp. UFS-A4-WI-NPMV-4B04 and co-occurring heterotrophs from desert... | place: USA: Utah | collected 2006-10-01 | reverse complement strand
CATAATGGCGTTCGTTGAGGCGCCAATCCTTTTCGACCGGCAGCCAAAGCCGCTTCATCTCCTCGAGCACGATGTTGAGCGTCTTGATCGCGCGGGACTGCAGGCTGGTGAAGCAGAGGTCGAAATCCATGCCTCGGCTCGCCAGTAATCGGCCGGCCGCGCGTGCCTCCGCGACGCCCAGGTCGGTGACCTCGACATCCCACCATCCGGTGAAACGGTTCTCGAGGTTCCAGGTGGACTGGCCGTGGCGGATGAGGACAAGCGTAGGCAATTTCAGGCTCCTGGAGTTTCAGCCGATTGTCGAGCGAAACGGAGGCACGCTGGCCATCCCTCGGCTTCGCTCGGAGCCGCGGGTCACGGCCGCTCCTAGCGGCGCTTCGGAAGCTCGTCGATGATCGCGTGAAGCGCATCCAGGCAGGAGCGGGCGAGGAGCCGACTGCGGCCGGGCGACCAGCCCTCGTCCGGGTCGGGCAGATCGTCATTGTCCTTGAACGGCATTTCCAGCGTCATCGAAACCGCGCCGAACCGCTCGGCAAGTTGCGCCGTGGACATTGACAGATTGGCACGGCCCGGGGCCGGAATTTCATAGCCTTTCTGGGTCTGGAAGTCGGGCGACAGGCGCACGAGTTCGTCGCTGAAGCGGTTGAAAAGATCCTGCTGTCCTCGCTTCAGCGAGGGAATGCCTTCGAATCCGGCCAGGAAGTTGGCGGGGATCGCCTCGTCGCCATGCACGTCCATGGCAAAGTCGACCCCGGTCCGGTCCATTTCGCGAAGCACATGGAAAACCTCCGGGCTCCGCTCGAGCGAGGGATCGTGCCATTCCCGGTTGAGGTTGATCCCGGCCGCATTGGTTCGAAGGTGGCCGCGTTTGGAGCCATCTGGGTTCATATTCGGGACGATATGGAACGTCGCCTTGCTCAACAGCCGGCGCGACACGGGGTCGGCGTCGTCGAGCAGTTTCTCGAGTGCGCCTTCCATCCACCATTCGGCCATCGTCTCGCCGGGATGCTGACGGGCGTAGAGCCACACTTGAAGCGGACCCTCGCCGATCTTCAGGTAGTCGAGTTCATGCCCGTCCAGCGTCTGGCCCAGTGACCGATATTCCGCCCAAGGATGATCGGCGACTTCGGCGATCAGATCGTGGTGCCGTTCCATCGTATAGGGCGCGAAATAGGCGAACCAGACGCTGTTCGACGCCGGCGTCAACGCGATCGTGAGGACGCCATCACCGAAACTGGTCTCGGCCACGCGTTCCCAATATTCGCGATCATAGGACATGCAGGCGCGGTATCCCGGCCAGCCGAGCGGATAGGCGGCGCCTTCCGCATTCACGATCCTCAATTCGACCGGCTGCCCCTCCGCCCCGGTCAGCCGGAAGTAGAACCATTGATAAAAATCGGACTGGTTGTCTTTGGCGATTTCCAGGTCGATGCGGTTGCCCTCGATGGCGAGGAGGCGAATGTTGCCGCCATCGAAGGCGCTCGAAATGGAGAGATTCATCGAACCTTGATAGTGCGGCCCGATATCCCGGGGAAGTCCTGAAAAAGTGCCGCCGCAAGCGCGTTTACGGCCGCGCTCCGTTGCTCGGCGGCCGCGGTGGCAGGCCTCGTGTCGATGGCCCGTCCTTCCCACATCATCGTCCCGTCCGAGCGGCGGCGAATGCCCACTTCGAGGAACGTCGCGGCCGGGCCCGATGCACCCGTGTCCGCCGCGGCCGCGAGGCTGATGCGCGGCGCGAGGGCTCTGCTTCTGCCTTGTTGAACACCGATCAGCGCCACTTGCTCCGATTGGCCGGTTGTCGTGACAACGGTCCAGCCGAGGCGGGCGAGTTGGCTTGCAACGGAGGCGGCATAATTGCGGAATTCAGGCAGGTTCGCATCGGCGGCCTCGAAGGGTTCAACAGCAATCTGTGCGCGCGCGATCTGCTGGTTGAGGTGCGACGTGGTGACCTCGATGCCGCCCGCATTCCCGCCCCCGCCGGTCGTTGCGCAACCAGCGAGCGATGCCGCCATGAGGAGAGTGCAACCACGCACAAAAACAGCTTTCATTCCAACTCCCCATTGCTAAGCCGCGGATTCGTATAGGCGAAGAAACGATCCTGCCCTTTTTTCGCTGCAACCGAAAGCTCTGAGGACGAATCGGGAATGACCATGAACGACGCCAAGCCGACCGTGCTTGTGACTGGCGGCGCCGGCTATATCGGCAGCCATGCGGTGCTTGCTTTGCTGGACAAGGGTTGGCCGGTGGTCGTCGTCGACAATCTGGTCACGGGCTTCCGCTGGGCGGTGCCGGATGGCGCCGTGTTTGCCGAGGGCGACATTGCCGATCAGGAACTGATCGGACGGCTGATCCGGGAGCATCGGATCGGCGCGATCATCCACTTCGCGGGATCGATCGTGGTCCCGGAATCAGTCGATAACCCTCTTAAATATTACGAGAATAATACGGTGAAGAGCCGGTCGTTGATCGACAGCGCCGTGAAAGGCGGCGTGAAGCATTTCATCTTTTCTTCGACCGCGGCCACCTACGGGATACCGGAGCGCGTGCCGATCACCGAGGATGCCCGCACTCAGCCGATCAATCCATATGGCTGGTCCAAGCTGATGACGGAACGCATGCTGGCCGACGTCGCCTTCGCCCATCCCATCAACTATTGCGCGCTGCGCTATTTCAACGTCGCCGGCGCCGATCCGCAAGGCCGCTCCGGCCAGTCCACCGCCGGCGCCACGCACCTCATCAAGGTCGCTGTCGAGGCGGCGACGGGAAAGCGCAGCCATGTTTCGGTTTACGGCACGGACTATGACACACCGGACGGTACCGGCATCCGCGATTATATCCATGTCAGCGATTTGGCCGCTGCGCACGTCGATGCGCTGGAGAAGCTGATCGCCGACCCGGAGGCGAGCCACGTCATGAATTGCGGCTACAGCCGCGGCTTTTCCGTGCTGGAAGTGCTGAACAGCGTCGATCGGGTCACGAACATGAAGATCGAGCGGCGCATGGAAGCGCGGCGGGCAGGCGATCCGGACGCGCTGGTGGCTGACAATTCGAAGATCCTGGCGACGCTTCCCTGGCGGCCGCAACGGGCGGAACTGGACACGATCGTGGCCGATGCCCTGGCCTGGGAGCGCATGCTCGCCGAGCGGGCGTCCTGATTCAGCCGCCTTGTCTTGCAATGGCATCGTCGTGCCGGAGAGGCAGGCAGCCTCGGCCAGCCGGCGAGGAGGTGTCGCTGCCACCGGCGTCCGTTCTGGACGCCCGCAAGCTTGACTTGCCGAGGTGCTTTGCCTAGGTGAGCGCCTTCTTTTCCAGCATCATCGATCGAAAGACAGGCGTTCGGCCATGAAGATCCGCAACTCGTTGAAATCCCTGAAGTCGCGCCATCGCGACTGCCGCGTGATCCGTCGCCGGGGCCGCACCTACGTCATCAACAAGACGAACCGCCGGTTCAAGGCCCGCCAGGGCTAAGCCGCTCACTCGAAGTGTCAGCGGCGGACCGACAACGGCTTTCGTCGGAAGCCGGCGCCGCCGCTGCGATGGGAAAGCGTGCTTGCCCGTGACGTCGGTCGTTTTCGACGTCGGCAACGTCCTCTACGGCTGGGATCCGGACAGCTTCCTGATCCGGCAAATTGCCGACGATGAGGCCCGCTTGCGCTTCATCGAGGACGTCGGCTTGTGGGAATGGCACGACACGCTCGACGGCGGTCGGGACTTTCGCGAGGCCGCCGACGAACTCAGCGAAAAGTTTCCGGCTTATGCCGATCTGATCTCCGCCTGGGGCGATCGCTTCGGCGAGACGATCTCCGATCCTGTTCCCGGCATGCACGCCATCGTCGAGGAGCTGGACTCCAAAAGCGTACCGCTCTTCGCCATTACCAATTTTTCGGCGGATTTCTGGTTGCCCTTTTTCGAGCGCGAGCGGACTTTCTTCGGTCGCTTTCGTGACATCGTGGTATCGGGCCAGGTGAAGCTGCTGAAGCCGGATCCCGCCATCTATTTCCTTGCGCTCGACCGCTTCGGCCTCCAGCCAGCGGAGGCCCTGTTCATCGACGACCGCCAGATCAACGTCGAGGGCGCTCGCGCGGTCGGGATGCGTGCCCACCTCTTCGTCGATGCCGACGAATTGCGCGAGCGGCTGGCGGCCGAAGAGCTGCTCTGAACTTTCAGGGCGCCAAGGCTTTGTTTCGGCCATGAGACAAAGGTGGCCGAAGAAGCTCTGGGTCGTTCGTCACGGCCAAAGCGCCGGGAATGTGGCGAGGGACGCCGCTCATGCCGCTGGCCTGGCGATGATAGACATCGCGCAGCGCGACGTGGATGTGCCGCTGAGCGAGTTGGGCAAGCGCCAGGCCCAGGCGCTCGGCCATTGGTTCGCCTCGCTGCCGGAGGAGGAGAAGCCCGAGATTGTTCTTTCTTCGCCTTATGTTCGCGCCCGTCAGACGGCGCGTGCGGTTTGCGAGGCGGGCGGGATCGTCGGTGCGGCGAGGGCGCCGATCGTCGATGAGCGCCTCCGCGAGCGCGAGTTCGGGATTTTCGATCGGCTGACGACAGCGGGGATCCGGGAGAAATATCCCGATCTTGCCGAGCATCGAGCGTTGCTGGGCAAATTCTACCATCGTGCACCGGGTGGCGAGAGCTGGGCCGACGTGATCCTCCGCCTCAGGAGCGCGCTCGACACGGTCAGCCTCCACCATGCGGACCGACGCGTACTGATCGTCTGCCATCAGGTGGTGGTGCTTTGCCTCCGCTACATCCTGGAGGAAATGGACGAGGCGCAGATCCTCGCTATCGATCGGGAGGGAGATGTGCTGAATTGCGGCGTCTGCGCCTATGAATTCGAGCCGGACGATGCCGATCTGTGCGTGCCGAAGCTCCTGGCCTATAATTTCGCAGCGCCGTTGCTGGAAGAGCATGCGCCGATCACGTCCGAGCCGGATGCGCCGGTAGCCGCACGATGAGCGATCCGCGGACGCTCGACGCAGCGCTGCTCGAGGATTTCCCCCTGCCCCATCATCCCGACGACGGCGACAAGGAGGAACGAGGACGAATTCTCGTGATCGCCGGAAGCCGCGAATTGCCTGGCGCAGCGATTTTGGCCGCGATCGCGGCGCTTCGGGCGGGGGCGGGCAAGCTGCAGATTGCAACCGCGGCAAGCGTTGCGGTGCCGATCGGCGTCGCCATTCCCGAAGCGCGGGTGATCCCGCACAAGGAAACGAGCGAGGGCTGCATCGACGAGGAAGCGATCGGCGACGTGGTGAAATGGGCGAAGGAAGCCCAGGCGGTGATGATCGGCTGCGGCATGCAGCATGGGCCACCGCTCGAAAAATTGTTGGACGCCTTGTTTGCCTGCGAGGCGGGGGTGCCGCTGGTGCTCGACGCCGCGGTGCTTGGCAGCCTGGCCGAGCGCGCCGAGGCGCTGAAGCAGTGGCGGGGCGGCGCGATCCTGCTTCCCCATGCCGGAGAGATGGCGCGGCTGCTGGAATGCGAGGCCGCCGAAGTCAGCGCGGATCCGCTCGGCGCGGCGCAGCGGGCAGCGGAGACGTTCGGCGCCGTCGCCGTGATCAAGGGAGAGTATAGCCATATCGTCGTCCCGGACGGCCGGTCGTTCCGCTTCAAGGGCGGTGGCGTCGGGCTGGCGACTTCGGGGTCGGGCGACACGATGGCGGGGATTGTCGGCGGCTTGTGCGCCCGCGGCGCCGATCCGCTGACGGCAGCACTTTGGGGCGTCTACCTTCATGGTGAAGCGGGGCGTCGGCTCAGCCGCGAGGTCGGCCGCGTCGGTTTTCTTGCCCGCGAGCTGCTCGACCTTGTCCCGCGGCTGATGGAAGAAGCTAGGCGGTAAAGGTTGCCGCGCTTGCCTGGCTCTTGTGTCGATCGAGCTCGTCGCCGACCAGCCGCACCACATGCACGACGTTGGTGGATCCCGGCGTGCCGAAGGGAACGCCGGCGATAACGACGATGCGGTCGCCGCCTTTGGCGATGCCATGGCGAAGCGCCATGCGCTTGGCCTTTGCGATCATCTCCTCGAAGCTGGCGACATCGCGCGTGCGCACGGCATGGGCGCCCCAGAGGAGGCCGATGCGGCGCGCCGTTTTGAGGGACGGCGTCAGAACGAGCAGCGGCACGGTCGGCCGCTCGCGCGAGATGCGCCGGGCCGTGGAGCCGGAAACGGTGAAGCAAACCAAAGCCGCTGCCCCCACGGTGTTGACGATGTTGCTGGCGGCGGAGGCGATGGCATCGTTGGTCGTCGGATCCGGCAACGTCTCCGTGAAGTGGACGCGCGCACTGTGGCTCGGATCGGATTCGACGCTGACGGCGATCCGGTTCATGATCGACACCGCCTCGCACGGGAAATTGCCCGAAGCGCTCTCGGCCGAAAGCATGATGGCGTCGGCGCCGTCATAGACGGCCGTCGCCACGTCCGACACTTCGGCGCGGGTGGGCGAGGGCGAGGTGATCATCGATTCCAGCATCTGCGTCGCGACCACGACGGGCCGGCCCATACGGCGGGCGGCTTCGACGATCCGCTTCTGGAGCGGCGGAACGTCTTCCGGCGGAAGCTCCACGCCCAGATCGCCGCGAGCGACCATGACCGCGTCGGCAAGCTCAAGGATGCCGTCAAGCCGGTCGATCGCGGCAGGCTTCTCGATCTTGGCGAGCAAAGCCGCGCGGCCGGCGATCAGCCGCCGCGCCTCGGCGACGTCTTCGGGCCGTTGCACGAAGCTCAAGGCGACCCAGTCGACATGCTGCTCGAGCGCGAAATTCATGTCGCGGCGGTCCTTCTCCGTCAGCGCCGCGAGCGGCAGCACGACGTCCGGAACGTTGAGCCCCTTGTTGTTCGAAATGGCGCCGCCGACCTCGACGGAGGTTTCGATCCGATCGGCATCCGCACGTTGGACGCGGAGGACGAGCTTGCCGTCATCGATCAGCAGGCGCGTGCCCGGCTCCACTGCGTCGAAAATCTCACGGTGCGGCAGGTTGACGCGTTTGTCCGTTCCGAGGGTGGTGTCGCGGTCGAAGGTGAAGGCCTGGCCGTTCTCGAGCGTGGTCCGGTCGCCGTCGAACCTGCCGACGCGCAGCTTGGGCCCCTGCAGATCGGCGAGGATCGTGGTCGGCCGCTCAAGCTCCTTTTCCAGGCTCCGGATCGTTTCGATCAGTGCGGCATGATCGGCATGGCTGCCATGGCTCATGTTCACGCGGAAAGCGTCGGCGCCCGACTTGACGAGCTTCCGGATCATCTCGGGCGTGTTGCTGGCCGGTCCGAGCGTCGCCAGGATGCGGACCTTGCGGCTGCGGGGCGCTATCGGGGTGGCCATTGTTTCTCCCATTCTCTCGGCTGGCCGCATAGCCACTATTGACCCGAGTTCAACCGGCGATTCCCGCAGCCGCCGGCGGGATGTGCATCCAGCCGTCTACCGATTGGCCGTCCCGAAGCACCGCCGAACCGGGCCTTCAGCGGAAGCGTGATGGCGCTTCCACCTCAGCCGATCACGCTCTAGAGCCGCCGCTCCAATCTTCAGAATCGGGTGGAGCAAAAATGGCGGAAGGATCGATCGCGGCTGATGAACTGCGATTGCTGATCGAGCGTATCGAGCGGCTGGAAGAAGAGAAAAAGGCAATTTCGGACGACGTGAAGGACGTTTATCTGGAGGCCAAGTCGCGGGGTTACGACACCAAGACGATCCGGGCGATCGTGCGGCTCCGAAAGATGGAGAACCATGTTCGGCAAGAGGCCGAAGCACTGCTCGACACCTACAAGGCTGCGCTTGGACTCGCTTGAGCCGGCTCGGTTGTCGCAGGACTCCCGTCCGGCTAGAGAATGAGTGAGGGGCTAATCAGTTGAAGGCGAAGAGCGGCAATGGCCGGCCATAGCAAGTTCAAGAACATCATGCATCGCAAGGGCGCGCAGGATAAGAAGCGCTCGGCAATGTTTTCGAAGCTGTCGCGTGAAATCACCGTCGCGGCGAAAATGGGCACGCCGGATCCCGACATGAATCCGCGCCTCAGGGCGGCCGTGCTGGCGGCCAAGGCGCAGTCCATGCCCAAGGACAATATCCAGCGGGCGATCGACAAATCGTCCGCGGGCGATGCCGACAATTACGAGGAGATACGCTACGAAGGCTTCGGGCCGGGCGGCGTGTCGCTGATCGTCGACGCGCTCACCGACAACCGTAACCGCACGGCGACCAACGTTCGCACCATCTTCTCGAAGAATGGCGGCAATCTTGGTGCCTCGGGCTCGGTCAGCCATGGCTTCAGCCGGCTTGGCCTCATCACTTATCCGGCCGCGGCCGGCGACAATGACAAGGTCTTCGAAGCCGCCATCGAAGCGGGGGCGGAGGACGTCGAGTCCGATGAGGACGGGCATCAGATCTGGACCGCGCAGGAGGATCTGCACGAAGTCTCGAAGGCCCTGGAACAGAGCCTTGGGGAGGCAGAAAGCACGAAGCTGGCCTGGCGCCCGCAGACGCCGGTCGAGGTCGGCGGAGACGATGCGGGACAGCTTTTGAAGCTGATCGACGCCTTAGAGGATGACGACGACGTCCAGACCGTCTGGGGCAATTACGAAGTGCCCGACGAGGTGATGGAGCGGCTTTGATCATAATCGGCCTCGATCCGGGGCTTGGCTGCACGGGCTGGGGCGTGATTGCGGCGGAGGGCAACCGGCTGACCCACATCGCCAATGGCCATATCCGCACCGATGCGAAGGCCGGACTGCCGGAACGGCTGGTGGCGCTTCATGGCGACTTGCTCGCCGTGCTGGCACGGCACCTCGCGGGCGCGGCGGCGGTGGAGGAAGTGTTCGTCAACGAAAACCCGCAATCGACGCTGAAGCTGGGGCAGGCGCGAGGGGTCGCGTTGCTCGCCGTGGCGAGCCTCGGCGTCGAAGTCGGTGAATATGCGCCGCGGCTAGTGAAAAAGGCGGTGGTCGGCACGGGCGGCGCCGAAAAAACGCAGGTCCACGCCATGGTATCGCGGCTGCTTCCCGGCGTGAAGATTGCCGGCGCCGATGCCGCCGACGCGCTGGCAGTGGCGATCACTCATGCGCATCATCTGGCGAGTGCCCGCGCTTTGCGGGGCGCGGCGTGATCGCCAAGCTCCGCGGGCTGCTCGACAGCTTTTCTGCCGATCATGCCGTGGTCGATGTCGGAGGTGTCGGCTATCTGGTCTTCGCCTCTACCCGCACCCTCTCGCAGCTGGGCGCGACCGGGAGCGAGGTCGTGCTGCACACCCAGATGCAGGTGTCCGAGGACGATATTCGCCTGATCGGTTTCGCGACCGCCGAGGAGCGCGACTGGTTCCGGCTTCTCACGTCCGTCCAGGGTGTGGGAGCGCGGGTGGCGCTGGCCATCCTTTCGGCGCTTTCGGTGGACGAAGTGCACCGAGCGATCGCCGGCGGTGATCCTGCCACCGTGGCGCGGGCGCAGGGCGTGGGCCCGAAGCTCGCGCAACGGATCGTGAACGAGCTGAAGGACAAGGCAGGCGGCGTCGTGCTTGGGGGGGCTCGCGTTGCGGCAGCGCCGCAGGGCGCGGGTGCCGACGCGGTCTCGGCTTTGCTCAACCTCGGCTTTCGTCCGGCCGATGCCTCGGGCGCCGTGGCGAAGGCGGAGGCGGAGTTGGGGCCGGAAGCGACTCTCGACGCGCTCGTCCGCTCGGCCCTCAAGAAAGTCGCCCGCTAGGCGTGTCTCGACTTGGCGTGCAACCAGCGGCTAGGGTTCGCCCCATTCAGGCTTTCGTTCGCGCGGAGCGAAACCGAGGGGCGATGGCAGGGTGACCGATCAGGATCGTATCATTACCGGCGACAGTCGCCCCGAGGATCTGGACGCGGCGCTGCGGCCGAAAAGGCTCGACGAGTTTGTTGGGCAAAAGGCAGCGCGGGATAATCTGCGCGTCTTCATCCAGGCCGCCAAGAGCCGCGGCGACGCGCTCGATCACGTGCTGTTCTTCGGGCCGCCGGGCCTGGGCAAGACGACGCTTGCGCAAATCATCGCACGCGAGCTTGGCGTCGGCTTTCGTGCCACCTCGGGGCCGGTGATTGCCAAGTCCGGGGATCTTGCGGCTCTGCTCACCAATTTGGAGGATGGCGACGTCCTCTTCATCGACGAAATCCACCGCCTCAATCCGGCGGTCGAGGAAGTGCTCTACCCCGCCATGGAGGACCGTGCGCTCGATCTAATGATCGGGGAAGGGCCGTCGGCACGTTCCGTGCGGATCGATCTGCCAAAATTCACCCTCGTCGGGGCGACCACACGGCAAGGACTTATCACGACGCCGCTTCGGGACCGGTTCGGCATCCCGGTTCGATTGACTTTCTACACGGTGGACGAGCTTGAACAGGTGGTTCGCCGCGCGGCGCGCCTGCTCGGCCTCGATCTCACCGACGACGGCGCGACCGAGATCGCGCGCCGATCGCGCGGGACGCCTCGTATTGCGGGCCGGCTTCTCCGCCGCGTGCGCGATTTCGCGCATTCAGGCGGAGACGCGGTCGTGAATGCGAGGGTGGCGGACGCGGCTTTGACCCGGATGGAGGTGGACGCGCTTGGCCTAGATGCGATGGACCGGCGCTACCTCACCATGATCGCCGATATTTACAAAGGCGGCCCGGTGGGCGTCGAAACGCTGGCGGCCGGCCTGTCCGAGCCGCGCGACACGATCGAAGAAGTGATCGAGCCTTACCTGATCCAGCTGGGCCTCGTCGCTCGCACGGCGAGGGGACGATGCCTGAATGGGCGCGCGTGGACGCATCTCGGGCTCACGCCGCCTCAAGGCTCGTCCCAAGGCGGACTGTTCGAAGCGAAATAGGAGCAAGAATGAAGCGACTTCCGCTAGCCGTTTGTGCAATGATCGCACTCACGCCCGCTCCGGTATCGGCCCAGCAACCGGACGCCGCGCCGATGGCGGTCGACTATAGCCAGCAGGCGAACTGGCTCTGCCTCCCCGGCCGCGACGACACCTGCGCCAAGCCGCTTGCCACGGCCGCGCTGAACGCCAACGGCTACGGCTCGGTCGGACAGAGCGTGCCCAACAAGGCCGCGTCGGTGGACTGCTTCTACGTCTACCCCACTGTTTCGAAGGATCAGGGCGACAATAGCGACCTCACACCCGGCATCGACGAGCATGGCGCCGCGGCGGTGCAGTTCGCACGCTTCGCCAGCGTCTGCCGAACTTACGCACCCGTGTATCGTCAGGCGACTTTGGCCGCGCTGCTGCGCCAGGCTGCAGGCGTCGGCTCGCGCACGGCAGCCATCATGGATCTTGCATATGCCGATGTTCTGGCGGCTTGGCGCTACTATCTTCGGCACCACAACCAGGGCCGCCCGTTCGTCCTCGTCGGCCACTCGCAAGGCACGGTCCATCTCACGCGACTGCTGGCGTCCGAAATCGAAGGGTCGCCAGCGGCGACGCGGTTGCTTTCCGCCTTGCTCATCGGCTTCAACGTCGAGGTGCCGGAAGGAAAACGGGTCGGCGGCTCGTTCAAGCGGACGCCCCTGTGCTCCAGGGTGGGGGAGACGGGCTGCGTCGTCACGTACGTTTCCTATCGCGCCACCAACCCGCCGCCGCCCGGCGCATTGTTCGGACGGGCGGTCCGGCCGGGAATGACGGTCGGCTGCACGAACCCCGCCCGCCTTCGGAAGGTCACGACCCCGCTCGACAGCTATTGGTATGCCGGGCCAGGCTCGCCGCCAATCGCCTGGTCAGCTTCAGGCGCGCCGCCGGCGCCTTTTCTTCGCACGGACGGGCTTGTGTCGGCCGGCTGCGTGAATCGTGGGCCTCTGGGCTATCTCGCAGTGACCGTGAACGCAGATCCCTCCGACCCGCGAACCGACCAGATTCCCGGGGATGTGGCCATCGGCGGCGCAGTCCAGCGCGGCTGGGGCCTTCATCTCGCGGACATGAACCTGGCTCAAGGCGATCTGATTGCGCTGGTCGAGGCCCAGGCGGAGACGTTTCGGCGCTGATCGCGATCAGCGTCCATCAACCTCGTTTTTGACTCGTCTCGGCCCGTTCCCGCCTTCCGCCGCGAATCTCCGCTCGTTAGAGCGGGCGGGGTAATGGGCGGGGAAGTGGACAGGCCATATGCCGGAGCGTTCGTGGGGAATACCCACCGCTTCGCGCTGCGTGTCTATTTCGAGGATACCGATACGGCCGGCATCGTCTATTACGCCAATTATCTGCGCTTCATGGAGCGTGCCCGATCGGATATGCTTCGCGCCGTGGGCATCGACCAACGGGCGGCCTTGGAAAGCGGCGAAGGTGTTTATGCCGTTGCCGAGGCGCACATCAGGTATCGGGCGCCTGCAAGGCTCGACGACGAGCTGGTGATCGTCAGCGAAGTGCGCGAAGTGCGGGCGGCGAGTTGCGTCATTCACCAGCGGGTCATACGCGGCGATGAAATCCTGACCGACGCCACGGTGACGGCAGCGTTCTTGACGCGGGAGGGCCGCCCCAGGCGACAGCCGCGCGCCTGGGTTGAAATATTCGAACAACTGAAAGGAAAGACCGATAGTGGCTAATGTCGGAGCAGCGGCGGCAAGCGAAGCCATGTCGCCGGTCGCTTTGTTCATGCAGGCGGACATCATCGTCAAATCCGTGATGATCGGCCTCATCCTGGCCAGCATCTGGACTTGGGCGATCATCGTGAGCCACGCTTGGCGAATTCGCAAGGTGAACCGGGAAGATGCGCGTTTCGAGCAGGATTTCGCGCGCGCCGACGATATGGACGATTTCTACAAGGCGCGCGGCAGGGATGAAATCCCAAGCGCGAAGGTGTTCTCTGCCGGTATTGCCGAGTGGCGCCGTTCCACCACGGGAAAATGCGTCGACAAGGAAGGGGCGCGGATGCGCCTTGCCACCGCGATGCATTCTGCCGTGTCGTCCGAAGTGGATCGGCTTGCCGAGCGGCTCAACATCCTCGCCACCATCGGGTCCGTGGCGCCCTTCGTGGGGCTGTTCGGCACCGTGTGGGGGATCATGCGCAGCTTCAACGACATTGCCGGAGCGAACAATACGAGCCTCGCGGTCGTCGCGCCGGGTATTGCCGAGGCGCTCTTTGCAACCGCCATCGGCCTCTTCGCCGCAATTCCCGCGGTGATCGCGTACAACCGCATGAGCTACGGCATCAACCGGATCGAGGCCCGGCTGTCGCGCTTCGCCGACGGCTTCCACGGCGCCTTGAGCCGCGAACTCGAGCGGGAGGCCTGAGGCGATGGCCATGGGGCCGATCCTGGGCAACGAGCGCCGCGGCCGGCGCACGCCCATGGCGGAGATCAACGTCACGCCGATGGTTGACGTGATGCTGGTGCTGCTCATCATCTTCATGGTGACGGCGCCCCTCCTGGTCGCGGGCGTGCCGGTGGACCTGCCCGACAGCAAAGCGGGTGCGCTGGATCAGGAGGTCAAGCCTGTCCAGATCTCCCTCGACACGAGCGGCGCCATCTTCATCGATGAGCAGCCGGTGGCCGAACAGATGCTTCCCGTTCGGTTGGGGGAGATTGCCGGGGCATCGCGCGAGGAGGGCGGCCCCCGGATCTTCCTGCGCGCCGACAAAAGCCTCGATTATGGCCGGGTCATGCGGGTGATGGGCGAGCTCAATGCTGCGGGCC
>JAESFL010000950.1_pt1 | contig 13608 bp, 22 predicted proteins | sample 9269401 | NCBI WGS metagenome assembly JAESFL01 (sample SAMN14506025, study PRJNA617098) | algae metagenome | isolation source: Gloeocapsa sp. UFS-A4-WI-NPMV-4B04 and co-occurring heterotrophs from desert... | place: USA: Utah | collected 2006-10-01 | reverse complement strand
AGGACCTCCTGACAGAACTCGGGTTTGAGGTGACTGGACTGGCGACGGCGTTGGAGCAGGCTCTGCCACTGGCTCGTGAAGGCGAGTTCGACTTTGCGGTGCTCGACATCAACCTTGCAGGTCAGGTAAGCTTTCCCATTGCGGACGTGCTGCGGCAGCGGGGCATCCCGTTCCTGTTTGCAAGCGGGTACGGGTCGAAGGGTGTGAGCGAGGACTACAAGGATGCCATTCGCATCCAGAAACCGTTCGTGGGTCGCGATCTCGCTCATGCCATTGCCAAGATTGCTCAGTAAACCGCCATCATTGGAAGCTCGATACTGAGGATATGCCGCAGCGTTGCGCGGATCGAAGCATGTTCTGCGCAACGTGAACGGCGTGGCTTGTGACGCTCCAAGCGTCGGGCAGGAGCAAGTCTTCAAGCTCCTGGGAATGGTATAACTTTTCCCGCTCTCTCTACCCCTCTCGGGGAGTTTAGCTCCGCGACTGCCCGTAACAGCGTATCCGGCGTGTAGGGCTTGGTCAGGAGGGTGAAGCCCTCTTCCGTGGCGCGGTTCGCCGCCTCGCTGTAGCCGGTTGTGAGGAGCATCGGCAGAGAGGGCCAGCGCTCTCGCACGGTGCGCGCCAAGTCCAAGCCATTCCTCTCGCCCGGCATGACGAGATCGGAAAACACAAGATCAAAGCCCTGGAACGTCTCCAACTTCGCCAGCGCCTCGTCGGCGCTCCTGGCAGAGGTCACCTGATGGCCCTGCTCGGCCAGGATCGAGGTCGCTACCTCCGCCACCTCGGCGTTGTCATCGACGAGCAGGATGTGGAGCGAACGGGCCGTCCGCTCGGACAGTGGGGCCTTGCTCGTGCTCTCGACCACCCCGGACTTTGCTCGGGGCAAGTAGAGGGTCACGGTCGTGCCTCGCCCCTCCTCACTTCTAATGTCCACCGACCCGCCCGACTGCTGGGCAAAGCCATAGACCTGCGCGAGACCCAAGCCCGTCCCCTTGCCGACCTCCTTGGTCGTGAAGAAAGGCTCGAAGACCCGCGCCAGCACGTCCCGTGACATCCCCTGCCCAGTATCCGTGAGCGATAGGGCAATGCCCTCGACCCACTCACGGTCCTGGAGAACCGTGTTCTCGGCCCTGATGGTCAGGGTCCCGCCCTTGGGCATCGCATCGCGCGCATTGGCGGCCATGTTGATGAGCGCCGCCTGCAACTGAGCGATGTCCACCTCCACCGGCCAGAGATCATCCGCAAGGTCGAGTTCCAGGCGAATGTCGCCGCGCAACGACTGGGCCAGCATGTCGTCCATGCCGACGACGACCGCTTTGACGACGACCACCTCCGGTTTGATCGGCTGGCGACGCCCGAAGGCGAGAAGCTGCTGGGTGAGCTTGCGTCCTTGCTCCACGGCCTGAAGAGCATTGTCGATCAGGCGAGGCTTGCGCTCCTCCTTGGCTCGTCTCAACAGATCGAGGTTGCCCATCACCACGGTGAGCAGATTGTTGAAATCATGCGCGATCCCACCCGTGAGCGCGCCCAGGGCCTCCATCTTCTGCGCCTGACGTAGACTCGCTTCGAGTTCCAGCCGGTCCGAGATGTCGCGCGAGGCTCCGATGATGTGCGTGACGCGTCCGTGGTCGTCGTGCACGGGAGCCAGCACCGTCTCCCAGGTCTGGACACCCTGCTCCCGAGCGAACTCCGTCTCGAAGCGGATCGGAGCGTCGACCTCGACGCAACGCCGATAATCACGCTCGATCTGATGAGCCAACTCGGTGGGCATGAACTCATGTAGTTCCTGCCCCCGAACCTTGTTGATATCGATCCCAAAAGCCCGCGCATGAGCGGGGTTGCGGTCCTCCACCGTGAACCGCCCATCCGTGTGAACCCGGATCACGAACAGGCTCTCGGAGGTGTTATTGTAGTAGGCCGAATGCAGGGCGTCCGCTTGCCGACGCTCCACCTCCGCGATCTCACGCCTTTGGGTCTCCTCTTGGAGAGCCACAAGGGCTGCGCTCTCTCGTGTGGTGTAGCGCAGAGCAAGGCGACTGAGCCCGAAGAGGGCGATGGCGGCAGGCAAGCTCAACGCCAATGGCCATAGCAACGACCGGAGCCAAGCCGCCTGGACGACATTGGTTCTCAAGCCGACGGAGAGATAAATCGGGTAATCGGGCAGCTTGCGATAAGCCACCATCCGCTCCAGCCCGTCGGTTGGCAGAGTGACCCGGTAGAGGCCCCGCTCCGGGTTCTGCCGGACGGCCTCTTGCAGCCCGCGCGTCGGAGGATACGCCGCGACCCCATCCGCACGCGGGGGCGGTGCTGGGTAGAGCGCCAGGGCAGCACCATCGATCCGCTGGAGAGCTGCTCCAGTGACCGTGCCGCCTTTGGTGATCTGGGCGTAGTAGTCGCGGAAGTAGTTCGGCTGAACGGAAACCGAGACCACACCCCTGAAGCTGCCATCGGGGCTGAGCCTGCGGCGACTGAACTGAAAGAAGGTCACATTCTGGGCGCGCCCGCGCAGCACTTCGCTGATGTAGAGCCCGGCGTCACGATCCTTTTGGATGCGGTAATACTCCCGATCCGAGAGATCGAGGTCGCGCGGCACAGGGAAGACGTTGGCGGTCACCAGGGGGCGAGCGTCGGCGGCTACAATCCAGACGTCCTGAACCTGCGGCAGGGTATCGGAGAACCGCTTGAGCTTGGCATGGAGTGCCGGTTCCTGGGCACGAACCTCCTCGTCGGAGAGGACGCCCAGCAACTCATCGGTATAGGAGGCGAGAAGCTCATAGGTCTCGAACACCTTCGAGCCATGCTCCTGCATGAGGTCGAGCGTGCGGTCCATCCGCTCCTCAGCCCCGCGCTGGTGGTCGTAGAACGAGGAGCCCGCAAAGGCCGCGAAGACTAGCAGCGGTCCCAGGAGAGCCAAGAAGGACAGCAGCCGCAGAACCCTCTGGCTGCTCCCCTTGCTCTGCATCCGAAAACCCGATGGGCCGTTCACCTGGGTAGTCCTGTTGAGGCCGAACTCGGCGCCACCTTGACAGCATCCCCACGCTCGGGGAATGCCATGGCCATTTAGGAGGGTGGAGGTTCTCCGAAGGTGAGGAATTTCGTCGCAGCTTGCCCTGCCGAACGCAACCCCCCGAAATCGGAAACTTCTCCTAGATCATCAGCGTCCGGGCTTGGTTTCAGAAGGGTTGGGTGGCCTTCGATACTAGACCGTCAATAGGGGCACTCTGGCGGGACCTCATCCGCCTGGGTGGCTGACGGTTCTCTCACAGGGGCCGGGTCATGCTGAGCGGGTACCGGGTGCTGGTTGTCGAGGACGAGCCCGTGGTGGCAGAGGACATCAGTGCTGCCATCCGAGTGGCAGAGGGGGTGGTGCTTGGTCCCTTCCTTGGTGCCTATAAGGCTCGTGCTCTCCTGAAAGGGGACGATCATATTGATGTGGCTGTGCTGGACGTGAATGTCAGCGATGGGCCGATCACCCCGGTTCTGGAGGCGCTGCATGCCCGGCATATCCCAATCCTGGTCTACACGGGTGGAGCGCTCCCCGAGGACGTGCGCCGCAGGCACCCGCACCTCACGGTGCTCTCGAAGCCTGTCCAGCCAGCCCGGCTGATTGCAGAACTGCGGCGGGTGAGTGGAAAAGTGAGCGCATAGTCGAGTTGCCGGTCGCCGGAGGGCTGTGATGTCGGTGCTGCAACGTGCTCGTGATCGCCTTCAGCGCGGCTGGCGCTGGCTCAAACGCCGTTTGCGACGGTCTCCCCTGGCCCAGATCACGCAGGGCGAGGCTGTTCTGACGGAGGTTGCTCGGCATTCCAGTTGCCGCGTGCAAGACGTGTCCTCGCGTTTGAGCCTGCCGCTTGGCAGCACCTTCGGGATCATGGCGCAACTGGAGAGGCATGGGTTCGTGCGGGTCAGCAAGGGGCCGATCCAGGCCAACAGGATCTCGGCCATCACGACCTAGGGACGCCAGGAGCTGAAGCGACAGGCTTTTCCCGGCTATCTGTGCTTGGGCTTGAAGAACAGGACCATGCTGGCCAGCATCAGGGTTACGGTGTCGGCCAGCATGATCGGCATCTCGCCTTTGGCGGTGCCATGAGGTAGTGCCCAGCGTCTTGGTTCAATCCTCTCGGGCGCGTTGTTGGCCCTCAAGTTCCTCGACGAACGGCGCGAGGTGCTCTGGTATTCCCTCCTCGACCACGTCGTCGTAGAACTTCTGCAATCCTCGTCCGAGCACAGCCAGAACCTCGACTTGCCGGAGTGAGGTCGGGCTGTTGATACCCACGCTCCAGTCACCACCTGTCATGAACGGCATTGGTCGCTCCTTCGGCGGGACCTCTTCCGGCATCCCAGCCTGCTGCATCTCAACTGCCGGAAGAACAAGTGCAGGGACGGCCAAGTTTCACCGAAGCCGTTGTGGCATGGAGCAAATCAGGTGTAATCGGACCGGAACGCCCACTGCATTGCGGCGTTGCCCCACCATGGCTCAGGGCATAGCGGCCGGAAAGTGCTGGTGGCGGACGTGATGGACGAGGCACGGCTCTGAAACGCCTTGAGCTTGCGAATGACGTGCAGGTGCTCTTCACCGACATCGACATCCCACAGGCCATGAACGGTCTGGAACTCACCGAGCAGGTGCACCAATGCTGGCTATGTGTGGGTCTGGTGGTTTCCGCAGGCTACGAGTGTCCCTCAGATCAGCAGATAGCCGATGGCGGTATCCTCGTGCCAAAGCCCTTCCGGCCCGAGGACGTTGTCAGAGCTGTCAAACAGGTGGCGTATCAAGCCTGACCTCCCCAAGACCCGCCTCCGGACTCACACCGTCCGATTCGTGCGGCGCATGAAGTACCAGAAGGCGGCTGCCGCGATGAGCACGACCAGAATAATCCACCAATACTGAGCAAGGCCGCCATCTCCCGGTGATGTCGGTGCACCCCCCATTGTACCCGAAGCGGACGGCGTTGTGGGGGCTGTTGTGGTCGCCAGGGGCGGGGTGATCATGAGCATCATAGAGGCGAGGAATGCGCTGAGATTCTTCATCAGGGTCTCCCAATCTCGCTTTGTTCCGCACGCTGGGCTAAGGGGCAGGTGGTCCGGGCACGGAAAGGGGCGCACCACGATGATGCGCCCAGTGTTCTCGATGGCCAAGGGTCTGTAATCTAAGACTTGCCTTTGAAGGCGTCCTTGATGCCGCCGATGGCATTCTGAACCTTGCCTTTGGCTTGGTCGGCCTTGCCCTCGCCTTGGAGCTTGGTGTCTCCGGTGAGGTTTCCGGCAGCTTCCTTGGCCTTGCCACCGATGTTGGTGGCTGAGCCTTTCACGCGATTGTTGTCCATAGCACCCTCGCTAATGATCATGAGTGATCAGGGCCAACGGGCCACCATGATGCTCGTTCCGTCGGCCAAGCCAACTATCTTGTAGAATGAAGATAAAGTTTCCGAGGAAAAGCGTATTTCTGTATCAATCCGCTTGAAGAAGGCGCATGCTCTTGCATCACGATCAGGGCTTTGTTTTGTCGCTCCCGATAGTCGACCTGTTTACAATGTGGAGATTATCGTGGTGCACGCCTATCGCTACGCCATCGGAGAGACAGTTTTCTTCACCCATTATCGTGCGAGCGTGACTTGGAAAGCGGAGTACGTGGTGGTCGGCCACATCACACCGGGTGATCTGGAATTGCGCTACCTGATCCAGTCCACAAACCGCCCTGCCGAACGTACTGCGCCTGAGCACGAACTCAGCAGAGCGGCCTGAGTCAGCGACGGGTGAAGCACTGGCCCAGCGATAACTGCCGAACCGGACCGGATAGAGAAGGATGAGTCACATGTTGGGGAGCAGTCGTCTGACGTTGAGTGATGCTCAGGGAGCATGGCTGTCCTACATCGGCAGCGCTCTTGTCTTTGCGTTCCTGTTGTATCTCATCGCTCTAATCTGAGCTGGGATCAATCCTGATGCACGGACGAGTCACGAGCCTTCCCGCGAGCGGTGCATCACCAGCTACGAATATGGCACTTGCTTGGGACGAGGTGATCGGCAAGGCCGAGCCCCGAAACTATGGACACTACCGGTGAACAGCATCATCGCCCTCGCTCAACGCCTCTGGGCCGCTGTCCTCGGCACCTCTACGAGCGCGAGAAGTCCGAACGCGAAGCTCGCCAGTCGCCGGGGCTACGGAGAAGACGGCACTCCCACGCCAAAGCCGTAAGGCTCAATGGACCGACAGACTGCCGCTTTCGCGCAGAGGAGAGTTCCGTGAGATACTTCGTCCAGTTCATCCGGTTCAGGCGAGGGGTGCCCGAACCGATCCGCACGATCCCTGTTGAGGCTGAGGACGAAGAGGCTGTTCTGGTGCGTGTCCGAAGCCGTGTTGAAACCGGCACGTGGCCGATGAACACCGACGCTCTGCGCGTGATGGATGACGGCGGACACACTGTGCTCCAGTGGGCGATGCCCCCCGCCGAGCAGCAGACCGTACCGTCGCCCGAGCCTAACCGGGGCAGCCAAATCGAGCGCGAGCCGGTACCTGAAGGTAAAGCAATCGAAGGCGGCCAGCCAGCAGCGATTGGAATGACCGTAACGCACCACCCTCACCTGGAGCTTGGGCAAGCCGTTTCCTACGCCGAAGACGGCAAACCGGAGACGTGGCAGGGCGGCTATCAGATCGTCAACGCGCCTGATCTCATCCATGGGGAGGCGCAGTACACGATCAGAAATGCTGACGACACGCATGACCGGATCGTCAACGAGCACGAGCTTCGTGAGGACTTAGCTTCTCGCACGCGAGGTCAGTAGCGCCAGAAGTTGGCTTATTCGCGCAAGCCAGAAGCGTCAGCGAGGACCACGCGCGGCATCGGGCACCAGCGCTCATGCCCGTCGCAGTGTAGAATCTCTCGTTGCTGTTATCTCATTAGGCACAGCAAGGCAGCAAGATGTCGCTACCCGACGAGCAGTGTTGAACCGAGGCAGCGATGGAGAAGGCTCGACATTCCCGTCATTGATGACATCTGCGTCCAGGGTACAACGGTGAGCCATGCGTCGGACGATGTTGAACCATCAATTCTTGCTTTTGCGTCCTTTGATCTCCCTCGCGATCTGTCACAGAGGGCTCAAGCGCCATGGCTGTGCCCCTAACGGTCCCGCATCGCCAGGAGTTGCTCGTGCCGGAACTGGTGGAATTTAAGACTTGTCAGTTGCGACCTTCGCCATCTGATGCTTCCGTTTGCACCTTCAATGCGGCGTCGAGTTCATGAGGATCGACCCTGACGGCCTGAACGGACGCGCTGCCTGAGGTTAACGGCAGATAAAGGGTTGTCGCGACACGCTGATAAGCAATGAACGACAGACCTTCGATCAAGTCTTCATCAGTCTCAACGACATACGTCCCTGCTGGCTGCACTCCGTCGATGCCGCCCAGCGAGAAGGGATGGGTGAAGGTGACTGTTCCACGTGTCGTTCTCATTGACCGCACACTCCTGATATCCCGCCATTAGCTTTGAGGGGCTGGACGGGTGCTCGCTGCTCTGCCTCATCCCGTTGCTCACTCTCCCCAGGAGTCTCCCGCGCGAGGAAGTGTGATAGCGCTACCGAACTCTTACGATCACAAGGCATGCGGTGCTGCCGTTCTGCTCCCGCGGCAAACCTCAGTGCTTCAACAGGTGCCGCGATTCAGCACGAGGACTGAAGGACGGCTCGGGTGACGGGATCAGGCCCAATCTCCTCGCCATTGTCAGGAGATAGAAGCTTGACAAGCTGAGCCCGTGCCCGGCTCACCCGGCTCTTGATGGTTCCGGCCGGGGCATGACACACGGCCGCCGCTTCGTCGTAGGACAGGCCCTCGGCTGCTATGAGCAGTAACGCCTCCCTTGAGTGAAACGGCAGCTTAGTCAGGGCGATCTGCATATCCTCGTAGTCGAGGTGAGACTGCTGCTCTGGTAGACTATACATCTGTGCTGCGTAGGAACCCTCAGCGTCCTCGACCTCCCGCTTCTTGCGGCGATGCTCGACGCGCACGAGATTGCGGAGGATCGTGACAAGCCAAGCAGTAAGGTTTGATCCCCGCTCGAAATGGTCGAAGTTCGCCCAAGCCCTAAGGATCGTACCCTGCACGAGATCATCGGCCCGATCGTGATTGTGCACGAGGGAAAGCGCATACACCCTCAGGTTCGGCAGGCTCTCCAGCAACGCGGCACGCAGGGCAGGTTCGACCGTCATAGCGGCCTCCCGATGCCCTGTGTGGTCTATCACTACCAACAGGGCCATCGCAGTAGTGGAGCCATCATGACCGGCGTGCAGTCTCTGCACTTCCTGGTCACAGGGTACAATGCGCCTCATGTAGAAAAGGGTCAACATCTTTGTACGAAAGCGCACCAATAAAGTAAGTGCTTAGTCAATCGTCCAGCTTCTTGCACCGTGACCATTGTCGATTGTTGTATCTCCAGGCCCGGATACGGCGCATAGTCTGGGCAACGACGGCCTGGATCGCCAGCGGTGATGTTTCCGCCGCGTCCGGTCGTCAGCAGAGAGGACGTTGATCATGTGCCCCTCTCAAGCAGACACCAGCCTTGGTCGGTGGGACAATGAGGGTGGTGCACCCAGGGCAGCCCGCCGCTTGCGGGCGAAGAGCGCTGCGCCGACACCTCAGGCAGCGGGGTCCCTCTACTACTTCAACATCAGATCGGATCGCACCTTCAAGGAGGACCCGGAGGGTTCCACGCTGCCTGATCTTACCTCTGCTCTTCAAGAGGCTCTCACACTTGCTCGTCGCAGCCTGAAGGTCGGTGATCGAAAAGGCCAAGACCGACGAGGCTGGCGGGTCGAGATCATGGATCGGGCCAATGAGCACCTCGCGACGGTTGCCTTCACGGAAGCAGACCTCTGCGAGTGGCCACGAAAAGGAAAAAGCCCCTTAGTGCCGCAGCGAGGTTTGGAGTTGGGAGCTGCGATGGAGCAGCGCGTCAGCGTCATTACCCTTGCAGTGAGCGATCTTGCCACGAGCCAAGCCTTCTACGAGCGACTTGGCTGGAGATGTTCAAAGCGGATGACCGAGGAAGTCGTCCTGTTCCAACTCGGCGGTCTTGTCTTATCGCTGCTTCCGCGCGAAGTCCTGGCGAGAGAGGCCGCTTTCCCACCGGAAGGCTCGGGCTTCAGTGGGGTTGTGCTGGCTTACAACACGCGGAGCAAGGCAGAAGTCGAGGCCGTCATGGCGGCAGCGCGAGACGCTGGAGCGCAGATTCGTAGGCGGGCTCATCCGTCTGTGTGGGGCGGCTATTCAGGCTACTTCTCGGACCTGGACAACCATCTCTGGGAAGTCGCGTGGAACCCAGGGCTCAGCCCTGCTGATGATGGGAGTGTCACGCTCAGGGAATGAACTCCGGCTGGGCCAATGACCGGATCGGTGTTCGTGACGGTGAGAAAGAAGTAGTTCCGGCCGACAACTTCGTCTCGGATGTAGCCCAAGAGGTCGATGAGGGACCGGCTGACGTAGACGATGGGATTGCCGTCCAAAGTTGGGTCCGTCCCCACCATGGCCGTGCGGGTGACCTCGAAGGCAGCGACAAAGGTCTTCCGCTTTGCTGGAAAGGCGCAACACGGTCCTCCGCCCTGTGCTGGTCCGCCTGCATGGTCTCATTGATGGACAAGGAGTTACTCCGGGTCACCGGGAGGATGGTATGGCTATCTCGGGCCGGTAGCGGGGCTATTGCGAACCGCTCACTCCGTGATGCTGGGCTTCGTCCATGACATCAGTCTTGAGCGTCCGCCAGCCCCGACTCGACGAACAGGCGATTGAAATCCGCCGGGGCATATTCCTGCCCATCGGCGTCGATCAGCACGTCTCGCAGACCCAGATCGCTGAGCCGACGAGCCTGCTCGAGAGCCGCCACTGCGGTCTCGCAGGTGCGCGAAACAGGTGCTGTCTCGCTGTGCCCCGAAACGATGAAGATCATCAGCCCTCCTGGTCAGTGCCTGCATCGGTCGCCTTGACGGACCGTTAACCCTGCTGTGGCCCGTCAGAGCCCGACCCGCTGCGTCCAGCGTGAGCATTAGCCGTCTTGCCGCTCGGGTTCTCGCCCAGCGTCAACTCCCGTTCGGCTTGGCTCCAGAACTCGGCATCGTGTCCCTCGGGTCGGCCCCGTTGTTCCCAAAGCTCCAAGGCTCGCTGCTGGATTTCATCGTGACTGGGGGTGCTGGCGGAGTGCATAATGTTCCCTGCTTTACGGTGGCCTGCATGTATGCAGAGCCTCGGGAGCTTCTTGGCCTTGGCGCTTGCAGGTTTGAAGGTCCGGCAAGGCTTAAGGGACGCTGACGTGGCGATCTTGCTCAACGCCGTGCGAAAAGAGCGTCGTTGTGGGTGCGCCATGCCTCATCGGAGAGCCACTTGTAGTCCTGGTCCGGCATCAGCGGGACGGCTTTGACCTTGTCCTCTGCGATGGCGAGGAAGAAGCTGCCGCGCTCCTGTGAAACCTTGAGCGATGTGAGGGGAACGACAATGCTGTCCTTGCCCGGCGTGAAGAATCCGCCAGACGCCACGATGGCGTAGTCGCGACGGTCCTTCGTGCCGAACACCACGTTCCTGACCTCGCCCACGATCTTGTCGTCGGAACTTCGCACCTCGGCACCGATGATCTCGTCCGCTCGCAGGCCCGGAGCCATTTCGTTGATGCCGATGAGGGGCTTTGCTCCCTTGTCGGCGCGATGGCCCAGCACGGCGCCGCGCTGCACCTTCGGCTCGCGCGCGGCGATCTGCTTGTCGGCGTCCTCCTCGTCGTTGCCGCCCAACGAGCCGATGACGGGACCTGAGATGAGTTCACGGATGTTGGCGAGGAGGCGCTCACAATCATCATGACGCCCATAGGACCAGAGGGTGAAGGCAGCGTCCCTCAAGCTGCGCAGGTCTCGCACAATCTGCCGATTGGCCCGACCTCTCAGTTCGGGCTTTTGCAGGATGGCCTCTTCGAGCTTGGCATCGCCAATCTGGCATTCCGCCCAGGCGGGCGTGGCGCCGATTCCACCCAGGAGAGCGAGAGCGACGAGAAGTCTGATCGGTTTCACGGATGATCCAATTTGTCGAGAGGAGGCGACAAGCGCCGGTCGAGAACGACCGCCACTCATGCGTATTGAGCGTGGCTTGGTCTCGACCTGCACGCCCGTTCGGGCAAGGCACTCATCAGCCCTGTCTGACCACGAAGGTGAACAGCCCATAGATGACCGCCATGAGCACGAGCGCGATCAGTACCTGGGCGAGCATCAGACGTATCCGAGGAGCACTGCCCCGCCGAAGAGGAAGGCAAGAAGAGCGATCGAGAGAGATTGGCCCTGGCGGGAAAGCCAAAGCAGAAGGGAATTTGTCATCGCGATTTCCTCCGTTTGGAGACCATGCGCTTAGTTGACTGCCAAAGATAGAGGCAAATATCAGTTCAATCAATATTCTCGCCGGCCCATTGAACATTTTGATCATTTTGAGGTTTATATGCAAACCCCCCTTTGTTGAAGAGCGCAATACCTTCCCAGGTCAAGCATCAGTCCGCGTGCCCGTACAGCGTGAGAGCACGACGGCAGCGACTGACATTGAGGGCAGACGTTGCCAGCAGCTGGGGTGTTTGGAGGAGGAGAGTCACGTGCCGCGCTACTACTTCCACATCCGAAAGGGCGCTGTGCTCGTCGAGGATCAGGACGGGACGGAGGTCTCAGAGGCAGAGTCTGTCGAGGAGAAGGCCATCGAGGCAGTGCGTGACCTTCTGGCTGACGGCGACCTCCAGGGACTGGATCGACGTCCCTGGGTCTACGAGGTCGCCGACGCGACGGGCTCGACTGTGCTGCTGCTCCCGTTCAAAGCGGCTGAGGAAGCCGATCTCCCTGAGGCGGTTAAGGCAGGAGATAGTTCGCTAACCCGTACGGCTTGTCCTCGTTGCTCCGGCTCGGGCACTGAATGCGAAGGCGGCCGTGTTGGGGGAGTCTACCTTGGCGTCGCTGAAGGCGAGTAACGCCTTGTTCAGCGAGGACGGGAGCCGGGTTGGTATGCGCTGCACGCTTTGCTCCGGCAGTGGTTCAGTGACGGCCAAGGTCTAGGGTGACATCGCATGGGCCAGGGGCCTGCTGGAGCAGAATTCTGCTGCTGGACGGCGCGCATGGTCGCCCGAGCGACGTGCTCAGCGCGCACGCCTCCTGAGGCTGATCCGTAACCCACCCGCGACGTGACAGAGGCCGGTCGAGGGGCAGATTACAAGCGGTCCGTGCCCCTGACCCCCTACCGAGGCTGGCCCTCCACCTTGGGCCAGCCGTGACCTCGACGTGAGGTCGTTCACCGAGTCTCCTGCGGTTGATACTATCCGGCTTCAGCCACAGCGCTCAGGATGCGGAGACCTACCGAGCGGGCGCGTACGACACGCCCGGCAACCACCACTCGGGCCTACCCGCACCATGACCTTCCTTCGGGGACAACCTGACCTTCGAACCGTCCCGGTACCAAGCCCGCTGTGCGGGAGGTAGTCCAGCGGGACGCTCGTTCTTTGGCCATCAGGCTCGTTGAGCAAAATAGACATGTATCTTTGACCGTGGTGATGCGTTCTCTCCTTAGAGCCCCCATGTACAAGGGGAGGAATTTCGCAGGCTCCCAAGGCGCGATCTGTTTCCGGGGAGCGGCCACTAACGCAAAGGTGAGGTATTCTGTGGCACTGACCTATCGCTTCGCCGTCGGGGAGACGGTGCTCTTCACCGAGCGTCGCGATGGTGTGAGTTGGAAAGCGGAGTACACCATCGTCGCCCAGATCGAGCCGGACGATCTTGGGCAGCGATATCAGATCGTGTCCACAAACCGCGCTCACACGCGTACGGCGTATGAGCATGAACTCAGTGCACAGGATTAGATCAAGCATCAGGGGAAGCGGACGAGCGGAGGTCTAACCAGACATTCTCCGACTCGGGATGTCAGGGAGGCTCACAATGGCGCGTCAAACCTTTCCTGCTCTAACGGCAGACCAGCGGATGTGGCTGTCCTACGGCGGCATGGCACTGGTCTTTAGCTTCTTGCTATCCCTCATCACCCACGTCTGAGGCAGTGATGGGCCGCAAGAGAGAACCTGCCGCCAGGAGGAATCAAGATGGAAGTCCACAAGTATGTCTGCGGCCAGCAGGTCAGCTTTACGGATCGACGCATTGTCGCCCCCGGTCTGAGGAGCGAGTTCGTCATCATCAAGCTCCTGCCCATCGGAGATGAGGCTCCTCGCTATGAGGTTCAGGGCAGCCATGAGACGTTCACGCGCGTGGCCGACGAGGCAATCCTGCAGACCGAACCTGTTGACCCGAAGCTTGGGATGAGGACAGCCTCATGAACACGCTGATGAAGATCGGACGGAGTATCAGAGCAGCGATCGTTGCTGCATTGAGCAGCACCACGAGTGCTGCTGCGGTCCCTGAGCGGGTGAGGCTCGCTTCCCGGAACGGGTATGGGAGCAATGACACTGATCGAACACGTTCGTGATCATCCTTCAGCGGGTCTTGCTCCGCATTTGTGGAGAGCGATTTGATCGCTATGCGGCCAGCTTTTCGAACTGAACCGGACTGACGTAGTCGAGCGTCGAATGACGCCGGACCGGGTTGTCGAAGCCGTCGATGTACCGG
>JAESFL010000949.1_pt1 | contig 13620 bp, 18 predicted proteins | sample 9269401 | NCBI WGS metagenome assembly JAESFL01 (sample SAMN14506025, study PRJNA617098) | algae metagenome | isolation source: Gloeocapsa sp. UFS-A4-WI-NPMV-4B04 and co-occurring heterotrophs from desert... | place: USA: Utah | collected 2006-10-01 | reverse complement strand
GACTTGCGGGCTTTAACCCGTTATCTCTATTTCGAACACTGGGATCACCTCCTCACCTTTATGCTTACGGGCTTAGAGCTAGAGATCCCGCCCAACACCAGCTAAATTTCCATAATGAGAATTGCTGTAAACTACTTTATTTGTAAGCATTACAGCTTATTCCGGTTTTCTGTTCCGATGATTGTCGCTACCCGATAACTTAGACTTGTTGCTACTGTCCGTACAGAAGATGGTCAATAATAGCGCCACAGAACCGTTTATCTACGAGCAGACAAAACCATTTGTTAAAGCGATCGCTCGTCAGCAAGAGCGGCCCCTAGCGATGGCACAGCCGAGTGTAATAATTGCCAGTTCTGGGATGCTCAATGGTGGTGCTAGCGTTTACTATGTCAAAACATTGCTGGAGCGGAATAACGCTGCAATTTTCATTAGCGGATACACCGACGAGGAAAGCCCTGGCCGTTTACTCCAGAACCTCAAAACAGGCGATGAAGTTGAACTAGATGGGCAAAAATTGACGGTAAGAGCGCAGATAAAGCGCTTTAACCTTAGCGCTCATGCTGACAAGCTGGGGCTGACGCAGGTGATCGCTAAGGTGAACCCTAAACACCTGATTCTGGTTCATGGTTCGCTTGATGCTTTACACGAATTGGCGCGGACAGGTGACTTGAGAGACAAGCACTATGTCCACATCCCAGAAGTAGGAGAGAAAATTGAATACGGTGTGGTTCCCGAACATTTGCGGGGTCGCCAACAAGCCCGAATTGAAGCGCCACAAGAGTTTGAAGTTGAAGTTGTAGCCGAAACAGAAGGAGCGTGGATACGAATACCGGAATCCATTGTAGAGTCCGATCCTCGTTGGCAGATACTAGCAGCTAATGGTCTACTCAGAGCGAAGTGGGATGGTGTTGCTTTGAGGTTATTTGCTGCGACTGAGCAGAAATTGATGATGGAAAAAGCAATTTCGTCTGCGTCTGTATCTGGTAGCGATTGCTGTGCTAGATGCCAATACTTTGAACAGAACATAAGTTGTTGCGGATGTATGGATAGTCCCCTAGAAGGGCGTATTGTTGACCCGTCTGGCTACTGTCTGGAATATGTTGCATTATGTTAAGCCGTGCATAAGTCATTGAGCAAACCCCCTAAACTATAGTTTTTCCAGTACATTTAAAAGTTTTAGGGATTTAGTTGATGAACAAAGGTGAATTGGTAGACGTAATTGTAAGTAAGGTTGAGCTTACAAAAAAAGATGCTGATGCGGCATTGACCGCAGCACTGGAAGCAATCGTAACAGCAGTTTCTAGTGGTGACAAAGTAACGCTAGTTGGTTTTGGCACGTTTGAGCGGCGAGAGCGCCAAGCCCGTGAAGGTCGTAATCCGAAAACTGGCGAAAAGATGCAAATTGCAGCAACGGTAGTGCCAGCTTTCTCAGCAGGCAAGATGTTTAAAGAGAAGGTAGCACCTAGCAAAACAGAACCTGAAACTGCAACGTCGTCCAAGAAAAAATCAAAGTCGAAGTAAAGCCTTAAGCATTAGTGCCGTTGTCATCTCGACAAATCGGTTATTTCTTCAGTTGATACAAGTTGCAAGGCTATAAGATATTAAGATGTCGCCATTGCTGTAATTTAATCCCCCTTGGCGCTCTGCCTGTCGAGCGGTTATTTTTGTATGCCAGTAGCAGTTCACTTTAAAGAATAGGCATGATATCCGACCCGACCAAACTAGATGACGTAGAAATGCTTTCACTCCTCGCTCTTGGGCTAATCTCACACATGGGGCGAGTAGATGCAGGTGAAAAAGATCCGTTCCCTTACCCTGATGCCTTACTGCGTGGTTTTAATCAATTGATACTTACCTGTGCGTTGCGCGATGTACCTAGAGTGCAGCGACCAGCCAGCATTCCTGAATTTATAGCGACCTGGGGAATTATGCCGTTGTCAGAGTGGTGCGTGAAGTTAGACGTGCCAGCAGGTTTATTGACACCAGACGAGCGGCTGCTTGACCCAGAGTGTGAGTCAAGACCAACCCAGTTGTGTAAACAACTTAGCCGCCTTGAAGCGGTTGCTGCGATGCGGTAGCTTGCTGAAAGGCGATGGTCGCTCTTCGTAAGCGCAACGCATGGTCGAGCGAGTATACCGACGAAAGGCATCGCGTTGCCTTGAAAGGAATAACAGTGCCATAACTACAATTTTTTATGGTCAACAACTAGGCTTACTGCTCCTGATTGCGTAGGCTACGAACTAAAGGCTGTGCTAAGATAATAGGTGAGAATAAAATTCGGTTACAACGTTTGTTTTTAGAATTAATTGGTTTTTCCCTTTTGCTCTTGGCAGGCTTCTCTCCGCAATCTAAATCTCTACACTGTATGATTCTGGAGAAAAAGTATGTCAATTTATGTAGGTAACTTATCTTATGAGGTTACACAAGAAGACCTCAGTAGTGTTTTTGCAGAATATGGTTCTGTGAAGCGGGTACAGCTACCAACTGACCGTGAAACAGGTCGGGCGCGGGGATTTGGCTTTGTAGAAATGGGTACAGATGCTGAAGAAACAGCTGCGATTGATGCCCTTGATACTGCTGAATGGATGGGTCGCGCTTTAAAAGTGAATAAGGCAAAGCCCAAAGAAGATAGAAGTTCGTCAGGAAATAACTATAGGGATAGCTTCTCTAGCCGTAACTAAACTGGGATAAGTGAGGCGCTACTAAGAAAAGCACTCCACAATGTAATCAAATTGAAAAAGCCTAAGCACTAATACTTGGGCTTTTTCAATTTGATTGCAGTATTAGGTTCATACATTGAAGTCCAAAGGATGGTACTTGCCACCATCAGCCGTCTTATCTCCCGCTAAACTCAGTCATCAGTTCAGCCACACTCCAGCCACTGCCGTATATTGACTGGTCAATTGGGGGTTCAGCTACAGACTGTAGTTGAGACATCTTCAAAAATAAGAAAATAGGCAGTGTTCACCTAGTTTCAGCCCTCAAGGGTTACGTTTAGCTATACTGCACCCGTAAACGGACTAAACCGCAGACACAACGAATTGTTCGCTCATACATCTGCTCGCGCAGTCTCCATGTTTCTTTGGCAATGCGGAAGACTTTAATCACTCGAATCACATGCTCAATATAGACGCGATGCTGGTTAAGCCAATGGTTGAAGCTCTGTTGCATCTCACTCAACTGTTTACCCCTTGGCTTCTTGAACGGTGTGAGTGTGTTATCTCTCCCAACATAAGCTTTGTCCCCTATTAAAGGTAGTCTTGGCGGTAGTTGGTCTTGGGTGTTTAACAGTAGTTTACTGTCATTACGCTTTCCTTCTACACCTATCTCTACATCCACAATATCAATACCTTTAGGTAGGACAATCACTTGATTTTTCCGAGTGTGTTGCTTCTTTTTACCGGAATAGTATTGCTGCTGCTTGCTACTTTCTAAAGGTCGATGGATTGGTTGCTCCCAAGCGTCTACTAGTAAAAATCCCTCTGGTAGTGAGTCTAACCACTGCTCTAGCTCTAGCCGCTCAAACTCGGGACATTCGTGCCGCCACTGCTCTAGAAGACTGGCAGGGTATTGTGGCTTCGATGTAAGGTAACATCTCATGAATGTAGTTGAACACTGTCGATTCTGCCACTTCTACACACTCAGCAATCGCTTGCATTGTCCAATGTTGTCTTAGATAAATCAGGGTTACTAATAATCGACACAGGACATCAGCTGCCTTTTTCCGCCCTCCTCCTGCAAGCCGTTTTCTCCCTGGTTTTTGTACGCGTTGTTGCTGGGCTACATTATCCATTTCCTGTACTCTTTGCCATAGCTCCCATAGGGCTGTAGGACTTAACCCAATTAGTCGCTTGCCGCGATGCGGGTGTTTGTTGAGTAGCAGGAGGATGCGGTTACAGTAGGACGACTTCAGGCTCAAATTGATCCACTCATACATTTCTATTTTGCTACGGCTACTTATTTTTGAAGAAGTCTTTGGATTACTGGCTCTGGCTGTTCTGGTTGCTCTACATCAATTTGTTGTACAGGTTCTACGTTGTCGGATTCCTGAACGAGTCGGGAGCGGCGAGAAGGTTTTGCTTCGGGTTGGGTTGAAGCTTCGGGTTGGGCTGAACGTTTAACTATGATGGGTTTCTTGGAGTTCATACTCACTCTGGTATTTGGTCAACTTAAGGCGATCGCGCCTTCAACTAGGATTACATTATAAAATGGGGCTTGGGCTGTTTTAAGGGAATTCACTGGTACTGGAAAAGTAGTACCTACCAAGGCAGCACCTCGCCGTTGCTGTGCCAAAAAGAACCTGTATTGTCCAACGTCAGTTCATCAATTCGAGCTAATAATCCTCGCACCGATACTTCAGGCGTGATGCCGTTAGTTGTGAAATTGGTCATCCGAGTTTGCACTAATCCAGGGTGCAAAATAGCAACGGCAATACCCAGTGGTTTAAGGTCATGGGAGAGTGATTTGCCTGCCATTGATAGCGCTACTTTGGACATCCGATAGCCGTAGGAACCGCCAGAGGTATTATCTGCGAGCGACCCCATGCGGCTTGTCATGAGCGCAATTTTCGTACCCGCCTTGAAGTGGGGAAGCAATACCTGAGTCACCCGTAACGCGCCAAGGGCATTGACCTCAAACTGTTCCCGAATACTGTCAAAGTCGAGATGTTCCAGTGTTATGCGCTTGGCGATTGCAGCATTATTAATCAAAACATCAATCTCAGTTTCTCCTAGCCGCTCATGTAAGTCTGCAATCGCAGTATCAGAGGTCACATCGATGCCTTCTTCTACTCGGACTCCTAGCACCTTTAATTCTTCAGTTGCAGTCCGACAAGCCGCAATGACGGTATCCCCTCGCGCCTGAAGTTGACGGCAGTATTCATAGCCGATGCCGCGATTTGCTCCTGTAACTAGATACGTTGCCATAAAACCCCAACTGTTCAATTAACTCTTTCCTACTTTACGCAATCAGAGAATAGAATTATTCTGTGACCTTTCCTCTGGTTGTCTTAATTTGCCCTCGTTTGCTTTTGCTATCTAGCCGCTTTTGCTCTTGACTGCGAGATGGCTTGCTGGGCTTGCGCTTTTTGGGTATGACAATGGCACTTTTAATCAAATCTTGCAATCGTTTCAGCGCTGACTCACGGTTTTGCTCTTGGCTGCGGTGTTCTTGCGCCTTGATAACAATCACTCCTTCCTTAGTGATGCGCTGGTCGCTCAGTTGCAATAGCCGCTCTTTATGAATGCCCGGTAGTGAGGAAGCCCCAATATCAAAGCGTAGATGAATCGCTGTCTCTACTTTGTTGACGTTTTGACCGCCCCGCTCCCTGAGAGCGAATCGCGCTAATATCGATCTCGTGAGCAGGGATGATGACTGTCTTAGAAATTTGTAGCATAGTTAGTTTTATTTAGTTCGTAAATTATCCTTCACGCATCATTCTTTTTCTTTAGCTTAGAGGCGCTGGCGAATAAATTACTGATAGCATCGTTCAGGTTATCCAGGGCTGCCGTTTATTTAATAAATTAGTGAGAAAATTATTATTAAAGAAGTAGCCTATTCATATTTTCAAAATAATGATTAAGAAAGATACCGTACTAACGGGCGAGGCATTGGTGAAAGAAGTTTGCCGCCGGATTCGAGTAGGAAGGAGCTACTGGGATGCTCATAATAATCGAGCCTGCCGTCATGAGCGTGAGCACGCCTTAGAACTTTACAATACTTTAACGCAGGAGCAGAAGGAGCAAATTCCCCAAGTTTTAAGGGTTTGGCTACGCTACCGGAGTGAAAAATATTTCGGTCTTCATCGGACTCCACCTCAAGGGAAATTAAAGCAGAAACCCAAGAAAAAAGTTCAGTAAGAAAAACTGAAAGGTATCGTACCTGGTTAATCTGTCTATAGCTAACTTCTAATCATACATTGCGCCTTTATCCTTCTTATTCTTAAAATGCAGAACACGGCTGAGTATACCTGTGCTTATTGTGGCGAAACAAATTTGACTTTTGTTGACTTGAGTGTGGGAATGCAGCAGTCCTATGTTGAAGATTTTCAGGTCTGCTGTCAGCCGAATGTGTTGTACCTTGAAATCGATGAAGCAACCTTAGAAATCGAAATTAATAGTGAGCCTGAGAGCTAAATAAGCTAACTGGAAGAATAAGATTGTTCTTTCTTGTAAGTCTGATACTGCTTATCTTTAGCTTCCCAATACTTGTCGACCGTACTTTTAGCGATCGCCGCTTGCTCGTACTCTTCTCCCTGTTCTGCCAGGAGTCGTTGCTTCACTTGTTGACGCAAATTAGAAATAATCTTACCGTTAACTTTCCGAGTCTGCGCCCAATCCAAAATAGGCTCTGGGTAGGGACTTTCATTGATATAAGCTCCAGCTAAGATTTCCGATAAGCTATAGCCCTGTAGTTCCCGAACCCAGTAGTAAATGAACTTCAAATCAGCGTCTCGATCTTCAATATTTTTATTCGGGTTGTAGATGCGGAATGTCTCAGATAGCGGATTAGTAACACCCGCTTGCATCTGCCACTGCCAATTATCAATAGCCAAGTCACCGTCAACCAGGTAATTCATGTAGTGCCGCGCCCCGTGTTGCCAGGAGATACCGCAGTTGATACACAAGAAAGTAGCGCACATTGCTCTAGTGCGAAAGTTCATCCACCCCATCGTTTGAAGCTGTCGCATCGCAGCATCTACTAGCGGAAAGCCCGTTTGTCCCTCCTGCCACGCCTCAAATAGTTCCTGTTTTTCGGCATCCAGTTCGTTTACTGAATATACTTCGTTAAACTCAGGATATCGGTTGGTGTGTGCAAGTTCGGGATGATTGTAGAGCCGTTGTGTGAAACTGTCGTGCCAACGCAGGCGATCGCGGAATACTTTGAGAGAAAATTGGGCTTTAGGATTATTTGCTAGTTCTGCGGCTCGTTCTTTGGTGCGCTGGTAAACTTGCCTTACTGATATCGTGCCAAAAGTTAAGTGAGGTGACAGGTGAGACGTAGCACCCTGCTGTGTTAACCAAGGACGTGATACCTTCCAATGGTAGCCGTGAAATCGCTTTGTCAAGAACGAGTTTAAGGTAGCTTTAGCCTGTAACTCTCCGCCAATGAAGTAATTATTGTCTGCTCCCCAGAACTGACTATACTTTTGCTTCAGTTGAGCGAACGTCAGCTGTGGTAAGTCGAGTTCTAACGAAGGTGTATTAATGCGATCAGGTACTGAGTTTAGCGGCTGCCGCAAGTAGGTGTAGTATTCATCAAACCACCCGTCGCGGCGTTCACTATCAGTTTGGAGAAAGTTATTCAGCCCCAGGTGATAGTCGAGATTTTGTTGCTGGTAGAAATCTATAATGGAGCGATCGCGGTCGATGCCGTACTGAACTTGCAAATCGCGGTTGAAGAATAGTTTGGGGCGATGGTCGCAAAGCGAACCGCCTTCGGCATCGCTGCTTTGTTGTAGTAGCTGTTGAGTTAGGGTTTGCAATACCGTGATAGCATTACCCTCAAACAAGTACAACTGGAAGCGGAATAAATTATTGTGCTAAGCTTTGTTTACGCTGCATTTATTAGAGTATCAAGTACAGTATCTTGCCATTGTTTACTCCATTCTTGACTGACCATCTTGGCTCGAATTTGCAAGACATTGTGAGCACCTTCTCTAGTCCATTGCATTTTTCTTTGGCGCTTATGTCTAGCATTAATAAGTGAGTCAATATGCGATTCTGCAACTTGACTGGTATAGACTTTACCTGAGCTTTTCCGCTGCTCATAATTGATCAGATAGGCCAGATTGTGCTTTAGATAATCATGCAATCCCTGCATCTTTGCTTGCTGAACGTCATCACTAACGTTGTCTTGGATTAATCTCAGCTTCGTTAGAGCTGCTTGAGCTTCACCATGCCAAACACTCCATTTCACACTGTTAAGCGATTCCCCAAAAGCTTCACCTAATGCGTTTTTCACATTCTCCAACTTCTTGGCAATGTGAAACCAGTCCAGAATGCACTCTAAATCTTGACAATGAGATTCTAGGGAGCGTAACACAGACCAGCAATTATTGGCTCCATCCGCTAGACCAGTTATCCTCGTGCGTGCAGTCATACCCTGTTTGTAAGCAGCATTAAGCACAAAACTCTTGATTGTCTCTAGCCGATCATCTATCGCTGAAACAACACAAGTCTTATTGGTAATCTGTCGATGGTGTTGATCTACTTGTTCAATGTTAGTGGGTTGATATGCAATGGCAGATAAGGCTTCAAAACTGCGTTTCCCTTTCTCTTTAACCGGAATGTGCCCACCATCCACTTGCACAATTAGCTCCGTCGCTGGGGCGGCACACTCTTGGACAGAAGGCTCCCTCAGAGTCTCTTGAGAGAACCTGGCACCGACTTGATTGGTCAAGCTTTTGATTCGCGTATGGTTATTAATCCTGCGCCCTGAGCAATTTATTTTCTCTAAATTGCTCTGAGCCTCGCGGTAGCTAAATAAAGCCCCCTGCTCACACTGCAATTTGGCTAGGTCAGGATGGATGTCAGTACCAAAAACTGTTGTCGTAGTTGGGGTACTCTGCCAATTACACTCAGGATTATTGCAACGATGCTTTTGAATGCGTAATTTATGGTCGCTGAACACCGCATGAAAATTAGACTGCAAGAATCCATTTCTCTTGAGCTTTTGACCACAATTTGGGCACGTATCATACCCGCAGTCAATCAAGGCAGACTGCTCAGCCAATAAGACATTTTGCACCTTGGTCAGAAGAGATATTTGTTCTTCGTGACGCAGCCCAAGCTCGATAATTGATTTTGGCGGACGAATATCATATATTTTCACTGTGTCTCGCTTGACTACCTCTTGGCTAGCGACAGAGACTTTCTCGACGATGACACGAAATTCGTATTCCATAACCAAGGGTATTCATTCAGTTTCTTGTAACAGAATAATAGCACTTAATTACCTGTAGCACAATAATTTATTCCGCTTCCAACGGTTCTTCCGCAAGGCAATGCTTGCTGCTCACACTCAAGAACTACGAGTGGTTAATGTTGATAAAAATGCCGCTTATCCCAAAGCTATAGATGAGATGAAAGCTGAGGAAGAGTTACCTAAAAGTGTGGAATTACGGCAAAATAAGTATCTCAATAATAGAGCCGAGCAGGATCATCGCTTTATCAAGCGGTTAACCAAACCGGGCATGGGGTTTCACTCATTCACTACAGCGCGACGAACATTAAGAGGATTTGAAGCGATGAATATGTTGCGTAAAGGACAAGTTGAAGGAGTGGCAAAAGGAGATGTTAAAGCTCGCAGAGAATTCGTGTCTCAAATTTTCGGAGTAGCAGCATAACGAGCGGTGATTAATCAGGATTGTCCTATCCTCAATCAGTTTTTGCAACACAACCCCTTTTAGTAACCATGCTCTTATGTCACAACTAACAGAAAAACGAGTTGCAGATCTCTTCGCAGAGTCCTGCCCGTCTAGACATTTACTCGCGCTGATCGCCGACAAGTGGAGTCTATTGATCATGTTTGCCTTGAAGGATAAACCTCGTCGAAATAATGAACTGCTCCGACAAATTGAGGGGATTTCTCAAAAAATGTTGACGCAAACCTTGCGAAGTCTAGAAGAGCATGGATTAGTCAAGCGTCAAGAATTTCAGGTTGTGCCTCCGCATGTGGAGTATGAACTCACACCCCTAGGGCAGTCGCTAGGCAAGGCTTTAAAGTCTTTAGATCAATGGCTCGTTGACCATTTGGATGAGGTCATGATTGCACAAGCTGGATTTGCTGATGAGAAACAAAATGCAATCTACTCAACCCTAAGTACCGACAGATAGCCTTGCAACGACAGCCCCTAACCTGAAACTCATAGCGATTTTCACATGAGTAGAAGAAATCGGCATAGCCTAAGTAGCGATATGGCTGATTGGAATGTTCTATTCAACTGAAAATCGCTATCAGTAGGCTAACGTTCCTGCTGAGCGGTTGCAATTGCTCTTTACAACATAAAAAAGACTTCTACTCAATCCGCTCCAGCAGAATGTTAGGTTGCAGGTTATAGGTTCTTAGGAGTTCCACCGGACGTTAGCGCCTGCTGCAATATCCATTGCTTCACCCGTAACACGATGAGAGTCTGGGGAGCAAAAGAAAGGAACGCCTGCGGCAACATCTTCTGGTTCAATTAATCCCACGTCCTGAGCGTTGAGACTATTGCGTAGATAGTTTTCAATTGCAGCCGGACTCAGGGCAAACGCATCTTATTTTTGAAAGGCAGACTGGGCAAGTGTTTTAACCGTTTAGTATTTATGTTTATCGATTCTTGGAAACCTTACTGTGTAAGGCATTCAGGATTTAGATGCGTTTGCCCTGCAGCCGGACTGGGATTGTCAGGATCAGCCCAAGTCAGTGTTGCCTCGTTGATGATCATTGGAGTGCGAACTCCTGTTGGGTTGATTGCATTCACTGTAATTCCTTCCTTGGCATACTCCACAGCCGCACATTTAACCAGTCCCAGCACACCCCATTTTGAGGCGTTGTAACTAGCAGACTGAGCAGAACCAAAACGGCTATTGCAGGAGTTGATTACAACAATTCGACCATAACGGCGCTCCCGCATATGGGGGATGACTGCTTGCATAGACTTAGCAACACCACTCAAGTTAACAGCAATCACATCATCCCATTCTGCATCTGACAGCTCATGTAGCCAACCAAAGGTGAGGACTCCAGCATTTGCAACGAGAATGTCTACTTTACCGAAGGCATCAATCGTTTGTTTAACAACATTTTCCATTTGTTGTCGGCTGCGAACATCTGCCTGTACTGATAGAGCACGTACCCCTTCAGTTTCAATAAAACGCACAGTTTCTGCCATATTTTGAGGGTTTGCCATTGGATAGGGAACAGAACTGATCTGGTCAGCAATATCGCAAATGACAACATTAGCTCCTTCTTTGGCAAGCCGCGCAGCGACCGCTCGACCGATTCCTCTGGCTCCACCAGTGATGAGCGCGACTTGACCACCTAAGGGCTTGGCATTCCTGAGCGGCTGATCTTGAGTTTGGGCAACTGTAGAATTCGTATCGCGTGTTGTTGACAATGGTATGGTAGACGCTCCTAATGGTGGAGAGTTGATATTTGCTCCCAACACTGTTGCTCCCAACCCAGCTACTCCGATCGCTCCAGTTCTGAGAATTTGACGACGACTGACATCTGACATACTTCCTTACCTACCTTTCTCAAAAATTGATAAGCGGTAACAGAATATGAGAAATGCTTCTAATAAATCTAGGAAATTATTGCTGTTTTGCTGATATATGCTCCCGGTGTCACCCCAACCTGACGTTTGAAGTGCCAGCCAAAGTGACTCTGATCGTAGAAGCCCGTCATCGTAGCAACCGTTCTAATCGAGATTCCCTGTATCAATAGCTTTTTTGCCTGAGCAATTCGCAGTTGAGTTTGGTAGGCACTGCAAGACACGCCAACTTCTTTGCGAAAGACACGGCAGAAATGAAATCGACTTAATCCTACGATTGCTGCCAATGTTTCTAGAAAAATATCGCTGGCGTAGTGAGCATGAAGATAGTCACAGGCGAGCATTACAGCTGAATGAGCTGACTTCAAAGGGCGAACAGAAGGGCTATTTGAGGCGTAGTGCTTAATCAGATAGGAGAGAAACTCCCAAAGTGCTACGTCCTGCTCTAATTTAGAATTTTTCTGATCCGTCGCTGCTTGCAATGCTAAAAACAAACGATTCAAAATTGAATCAGTGAGAAATGCCATTGAAAAGAAGGGAAGATTGGCAGGGTTTTCAGCCATTTCAGCAGCAATAGTGTGTAACCATGTTGGATTGATGTGCATCATCACAAAATGGGCGGCTGCTGGAAGATAGGTACGATCACTTGGTGAATGCACTTCGCCTGAATGGATTACGCTTAAACTTTGGGTAGGAATAGAATGGTACGCGCCTCGGTAGTGATACTCACCTTGACAGTTGAAACTCAAGCCAAATTGATATTCTTCGTGGGAGTGTTTAGGAAGTGGTTCTACGAAACCTGACGTGTAAGCGTATCGCTCTAGTAAAATGCCATCCGATTCCCATGCATGAACGGAAATTTTTGCTGCGTTGTTTTTCATGTAAGAAATTTGGTCATTCCAATTTCACGTCGGCATTGGCAATTGGGTAGTGATATGGAAGTAGTGGTGAGGCTCAAGTACTTGCTAGTTCTGCATTGTAGCCGTGGATGAAGTACCAAATCGCTCCAACGTGATTGCTCAGCTTTTTGGAGAATGATAGACTTTCTCTTACTAGTCGAGAAACCCGTTGTCTGAAGGTATTATTCAATCGTTCGATATGATTAGTTAGACCCGTTTCTTTACCAACAGCTCGATGATAATTGGCGGGAATAACTGTTTTATAAGCTTGCCAAAAATCTGTATAGGCAATCGCACATTGCTGATAAACCTGTGGTAAAGAGTCCCATAATCTACGGGCTGATTTTCGAGTTCTATCTCCCACAAAGCAACCGACTATTTTTCGAGAATTACGGTCAATAGCTAACCAGACATAAACCTCATTTCTCTTACTGTTGACAAATGACCACATTTCATCACATTCAATGGTCAACCGACCTGGTGATTTGACTGAAGCCTTGATCTGGCGGGGAGTACGAGCTAGCTTTTGATTCACATAATTTTGTAACCAAGACCAACTTATCTGGGTGACTCTGGCAATTCCTCGTAGTGATATTCGCTCCAATAAAAGTCGATCAACAAGCTGTTTTATTTCCTGTGAAACAGTTGTTTTAGTAGGATTGATAACAAATTGACGACCGCAACTTTTACACTGATATTTGGGCTTACCGTTATGGACTGAGCCATTTTTAATCAGATGCCGAGAACCACAGGCAGGACAGTCTGGTTCTGAAAATTCTTCATTCTCTACCTGAAATAATTTTACTGGCTCTCGTACTACTTTAGAAAACAGCACCATGAATGAGTCAAGAAAGAAAGCCAGAATTGTTGACATTAGAAACGCTAATTCGCTAGTTATTATTTGAAGGTTACAAGTATTAAATAATATTACATGGGATACTGACTGGACAAGGGTTCTGCCTCAACACTACTTCCATATCACTACCCTACTATGTACCAAATAAGCATAAGTAAAGGTGCGAGGTAGAAAAGCTAATTTGTGAAAGTAGGTTACAGGGAAACCTTAGCCATTGCTTTATTGGGGTGCGTGGTGTATGAAGGCTTAGGAAGAGGAACCTTAAAGCCAAGAAACTGAAGATTTTTGGGAGCATCTTAGCTTTACAGCGAGCAATAATACTTAAGGAAATAGGAGATGAAAGCGGGGCAAATAAATGGAATCTACTTGATGTTCCACAATCGTTGTTACATTGCTGTGACTATCGAGAGCAGCTATTTTCCCGTATCTTTACAAAGCTAATATGCTACCGAATGCTGTCTGTTAATATTTAGAATCAAGTATTCTCACCATTCGCGTAATCGGACTAAGTAAAGATACTCGGTAGATGCTTAACTAGCTCAAATGCTATGTCTGGGCAATGAAAAACAAAGCCACAGTTATTACCGAACGCATTGATGACATTGTCCTAC
>JAESFL010000948.1_pt1 | contig 13621 bp, 16 predicted proteins | sample 9269401 | NCBI WGS metagenome assembly JAESFL01 (sample SAMN14506025, study PRJNA617098) | algae metagenome | isolation source: Gloeocapsa sp. UFS-A4-WI-NPMV-4B04 and co-occurring heterotrophs from desert... | place: USA: Utah | collected 2006-10-01 | reverse complement strand
TCGGAACTCGTCCCAAGTAATCACATTTTTGTGCCAGGGTAGCTTGTACCATTGCATATGAATGTAATCCTCTATCCCACATCAGTAGCATTCCCTGTGTGACTGAGCGTAACAACTTTTTCACCCTAACTCGCTCACCAATCCGGTAAGGACACATTAAGGCATCGACAATTAAATGTGTTCCGGCTTCAATCAATAGTACCAGACGCACTTTGGGAAAAGCGGCGGCTGTCCCAGGACGTGTTGCTGGGTATCCAAAAACTCGAGCGTTCGCCTCAGTATCCGGTACATCTAAAACTGTTCCATCCACTGCCATTACCCGCAGTCCCCCAAGGAAAGCTCCTGGAGTCTGCGCTGTCCCTAGAGGGCGGACTACTTGATGGAACAACCGAGCCATCACCTGAGACCCGACTCGCTGCCTGGCTTCAGTAATTGATGATTTGCAAGCCACTCTCCAGTAATGCCCGACTCTCACCCCAGCTTCACTCAACCCATCCACGAGATTTTTCAGGACTGTTCTCATTGAGTCCTTAGACCACAAGCTCATCGCAATAATTAAACAGACGACTAGATGTGATGGTAAAGCCCGCTTCCGCTTTTGATAACTATATCTGTATCGCCAATCGCTTGTTCAATAGCTGCTGTTGGAATAGCAGTTTCTAAGGCTTTAAGTACCGCCCCTGATTCCACAACAGGTGAGATAAGTGAGAATTCTTTGAGTTGCATTCCTGGTCTTTACGCTCAGGGACAACATTGAGTTTACCTGGTTTTAGGCTTAAACGAACCGTATTGAGATTAATATAGCCCGCTTGAAACCTTCTCCTGGATTTGGGCAGCGACAGAAAATATTTCGGGCTACAGTGCGGCATAACAAATCAAGAGACTATGTGAAAACTAGTGTAGTCGAGTAGCGGAAGAACTAGTATCAAGAATATGGCAGCATTTTAAGCAACTCTGTCCGAGAATATATAACTTTATTTCTCTAGGAATCTTGAAGGACAATCCAGAGATGGATTTCCTAGATTGCTGGAGTATACAACTTCATTTCCTACCTAGTACTGCGGTGCGTTGGTTTAGGCAAAAGTAACGCTGGCTCAACTTGCCACGAATGGAACAAATTATTAATTGCTCCTAAAGCCGTCTCAATGGTAATGTATAAGGTTTGAATATCTAAAGTAGAGAACTTAACATGGCTCCTGAGAGTCGAGTAATTGTAAAAATTAAGCGACTAGTACCTGAAGCGAAACTGCCTAGATATGAGTATCCTGGTGACTCAGGGGCGGATCTTGCCGCCGTAACTGATTACACACTGCAACCGATGCAATGGTTTGCCATGCCAACTGGTATATCAGCGGAGGTGCCAGCAGGCTTTGAACTACAAGTTCGACCAAGGAGCGGTTTGGCACTTAGGCATGGTGTGACTGTCTTGAATACTCCTGGAACTGTAGATGCTGGTTATAGGGGAGAAGTTAAGGTAATCTTGCTCAATTTAGGCTCTGAACCTTTTCACGTTAGTAAAGGGCAGAAGATTGCTCAGCTTGTTGTTGCTCCTGTTGTGCGGGGGCAATTTGAAGAAGTTGACAACTTAACAGAATCGCAGAGGGGTAGTGGTGGTTTCGGCTCTACAGGCATGGATTACCTTGCAATAAACGACGAACAATCGCAGTACTAATTAGTATTTGTAAAAACTGATATGGCAGATACGGATAATTTTTGGGAAGAATCGCTTACTGAGCAGGAGGGCTGTTTACTACAGCCTTTTGTTACTAATTTGGATCGCTCGGTCTTTGGTTTGCGGAATCTACCTGAAGTTGTGAAAGGGGCATTATTCTCACGCTATAGTCGTAGTGATAAAGGTTTACGCCGCATTCTGCTTGATGAATTCATCAAAGCACCAGAAGCCGATTTTACTCGTATTGTCGGTGAAGTAGCTAATAATAATGTTGATCAGTTGGTAGCGATTCAACAAGCAGAAGCCTTTTATGATCGCGTCTTGATAGGTTATGGCGACGACTCAGTGGCAGAACTAGGAGGCGCACACATCGCCTGTGAAGGAATTAGTAATATTGCAGCAAAAGCTCTTGAAGACAGCCGTTTAGGAATTTCTCCATTAGAGAAATCAACAAGATATGTTCCGTTTAATCGAAAAATTAATGGGCGCTACCGCTACTATCGGGAACCGTCAATTATGGCATCAAGCCATGCAGAACGTTATGAGTCAACACTAGATCATTTATTTGACACTTATACTGCATTAATTAGCCCTCTGCTAAGTTGGGTACAGGCTTGTACGCTTAGAGATACGACTACATCTGAACGAGCATACAATAGCGCCACAAGAGCTAAGACATTAGACTTATTGCGCGGTTTGCTGCCGATGGCAACTCTGACTAATGTTGGTTTATTTGGCAACGGACGCGCATTTGAATATATGCTCGTAAAGCTTGCTGCTTCAACCCATAAAGAAGTCCGCGCACTAGGACTATCGATGCAGCAAGAGCTAGATCAAATGATTCCTTCATTTGTAAAACGTGCGAAAACTGACCGCGGTCATCAATATGCGCGTTACTTATCAACCAATCGCCATCACACAGAATTACTTACACAAGAACTTTTAGGGCAGCTTAAATCAGCATCAACATCAATTGTCCAATTAGTTGAATACGACTCGGCGGCAGAGAACAAGATCGTTGCTGCTATCCTTTACCCGCACACTAATCTGAAATTTGAACAAATTAAAGAATATGTCACTAGTCTATCAACACCAGCGAAAGTAGACATTATCAATACATATATTGGTGAACGAGTGTCACGATTCCATCGCCCAGGCCGTGCTTTTGAAGAAACATACTACACGTTTGATGTTCTGGCTGATTTAGGTGCATATCGCGATTTGCATCGACATCGGGTTCTCACCCAAGAACGTCAGAATTACTCTGTTCATCATGGGTATGTCGTTCCGCAGGAACTGGAAGAAGCAAGACTGGTGGAGCCTTACAAAAAAGCTTTGGAATCTGCTGCCGAAACAAATGATCTGATTAGTAAAGACTTACCGGATGCAGCACAATATGTTGTACCTTTCGCATATAAAGTGCGCTGGCGTATGAAATTGAATCTTCGTGAGGTTTACCATTTTGTTGAATTGCGAAGTTCACGACAGGGGCATCCTTCCTACCGTGCAATTGCCCAAGAAATGTATCAACAAGTTCGTGCGGTTCATCCATCATTAGTTGCTAATATGCATTTTGTTGATCTCAATAATTATGCTTTAGAGCGATTAACGGCAGAGCAACGAATTGATATAAAGTTGAAGCAACAGAATCAAAAATAATATTTAACGTCCTGATGTTTCAGCTAGTCCTCTAAAAACCTCTATTCTTGATTCTCTAGAGCCAATCTGCTCGTTCTACAAGCACTGTGAATGATAAGTATTCTTGGATCGTATAAAAATCATGAAGTATCTGAATTTGTAAAATATTATTAAGAAATGACTATGGGTATTGAACTACTTACATTGTGGAAAGAAGTGCGTAAACGCCGTGTAAATGCAGTGTTTACATCGTGCAATCTACAGAATGATAAATATGGGCGCTCTGGCTAATTGTAATTAATGGCCCCATCGTCAAATCATGTGTTGAATGTTTAACAATTGCCTTTAAAATATCTTGCTGCAAAGCACGTAATCCCATTGCATTTGCAGGCCAAGCTGAGAACATATCATTACTACGAAAAGTAGCAGTTAAAGATAATTCGTTATCAACAACTCTTACCCAAATATGGTTAAGACATGGGGGACTGTTATTAGCTTCGTGATCTTGCACATCCCATAAAGACATTACAGATCTTGCTGAGTCAATATCAGCTATTAGTTTCTGAATAACTTGCTCAATTTGGTCACGTCCAAACCAAGAACGTAGGCGTTGACCGTATGTATATTTTACTCCTTCTCTATTAGGAGCATCGTCTAAAATTTGAGAAATGTACTCTTGAATAAAAGCGCGATCGCACGGTAAATAATTTGGTTCTGGAAAATAAAATTCCTCTGGCTCCGAAGTAACAATTGCAACCAAATCAATTAATTCTTGCCATTGTCCGTCATAACCAGTAGGTCGAATTCTGCCTGTAGTTTTAATTCGATGAATAATTTTTACCCAAGTTTCGGCAATAGTTTTACCTTCAATTCGATGCCCATAAAGTGACCCTGGCAAAACAGTAGGAACAACGCTCTTAAAAGGAAATTCTAAGCTCTTACCCCAAGGTTCACTTGCCTCGCGGAGCGCATATGATTTAACTAAATGGCAAGCTTCACTAATTGAATAAACTTCTTGGCATTCTACACATTGCCGTAACTGTTCTAAAGCGCTCTGCTCAATTTCTATATCAATAAAACCTTGAATCTTTGAATTAATTACCCAGCAGCACCTTCCAGTATCACTAGAACCCTCTGTAAAGCCGTTACGAAAAAAGTCTAACAGGCATTCACATCCACCTGCGTTTCTATCTTCTTTAGTGGCGTTAAGAGCAACCAGAAATCGCACATGGGGATTTGCCAATAAATTCCGAATTAGCAGCGAAATTCCGCGTGTAGGGCTGTATAGTTGTCCAATGACAGCATACTCATGGGGTTGTAGATGTTTGGCTACGCTAGCCTTTACAGTCCATCCCGTTACAAGTGCTGTTTGCCCAGTACCATATATTAGCTGGTTAGGCTTGTGGAGCGGTTGGTACTTAAACTGAGTTACTGGAGTTGCTGTCATTTGTGCGGCTAAAAATTAAAACAAATCCCTACGTAACATAGCAAACTGTCACAGCCAATGTATAAAAAATTGATAAATACTTAATAATGCACATTGGGGCATTTTTGTCAAAAGTGATCGCTTAAATTGCTGTGGATTCCTCTCACCGATATCCTAAGAAGAGAAACATTTATTAAAACGGGATAAATGCTATGGCTTTGACTGCTTCAACGATGTTGCCATTGGGTACTAAAGCACCTCATTTTCAGCTACTAGATGTAGTATCTGGTAAGACAATCTCTCTTGCCACATTTGCTGGTAAAAAGGCATTGCTAGTTATGTTTATCTGTAAGCATTGCCCATTTGTCAAGCACGTACAGGTAGAATTGGCGAACCTGGGAAAAGATTACGTCAGTCGTGATGTAGGAATTGTTGCTATTAGTTCCAACGATGTCAAAAACTATCCAGATGATGCACCTGAGCAGTTGAAGGCGATCGCCCAAGAACTAAGTTTTACTTTTCCATTGTGCTACGACGAGAGCCAAGAAACGGCAAAGGCTTATACAGCAGCTTGTACACCGGACTTTTTTCTATTTGATGCCGATCAAAAGTTAGTTTACCGAGGACAACTCGATGATAGCCGACCGAGCAACGGCAAGCCTGTCACGGGTGAAGATTTACGAGCGGCGCTTGATGTGATTTTAGCAGGTCAATCAGTAAGCTCAGAGCAGAAACCCAGCGTAGGATGCAATATTAAGTGGAAGCCTGGTAATGAGCCGAGCTATTACGGTTAACTGTAAGTATTAGTGAATAATGGCAGCATTGCAGATGTTGAGAATTTGCCGAATAAAATGATTGTTGAAAAAGCGATCGCCCCAACTGTCTTATGCCGTCCCCTAAAACCAATTACAGTAAAGTTAAAGATGTATTTAACGCTTCGCTTCACCGACAAAATACATCTGTAGAGCGAAGTGGCACGGCTTTATTTTGTCCAAGTACAAACCATTACCTCACTGTTCCTATCTGTATAATCCGTACTTACAGTCACCTGCTGCCAAGCATCCAAATCCGTTTTGACCCATTCCAGTTTTTCCTGAATCAAACTCATGGCATCCGTGCCTAATGCCAGTCGCATCGGTGGATGAGGACTTTCTACAGCTTGAATGATGGCTTGCGCCGCTTTCGCTGGATTGCCAGGTTGCTGGCCATCCATCTCTTTGAACCACTGCAATGAAGCACCGCTCACAGGAGCATAGGCATTAATGGACTGTTTGGCTGCTGCCAGAGAGCGTCCGTTGAAGTCCGTGCGAAATGCCCCAGGTTCAATTAAAGTGACTTTAATTCCAAATGATTCCACTTCTTTAGCCAAGGCTTCAGACGTGCCTTCAAGGGCAAATTTAGCGCCACAGTAGAGGCTGCTTCCAGCAAATCCCACTAATCCTGCTGTGGATGACATATTTACAATGTGACCGCTGCCTTGCTGACGCATCACAGGCAAGACCGTTCACATCAGACGGAGTGCCCCAAAGAAGTTGGTTTCAAAAAACTGGTAAATATCAACATCACTGACTTCTTCGAGTGCGGCAATAAATCCATGACCCGCATTGTTGACCAGCACATCAATTCGACCAAATGTGGCGATCGCTGCATCAACCGCTGCTTGGATGTCTTGAGGCGATGTTACATCCAGACGGACAGGCTTTGCGGTTTCTGGATAGTGCTCAATTAAAGCACGAAGTTGCTCTGGTTCACGAGCAGTAGCCAGCAGGTAGTCGCCCTTCTTCAACACAGCTTCTGCGAGGGCACCTCCAAACCCTGTTGAGCATCCTGTAATCAACCAGACTTTGGGAGCGACACGATTTTTATCTGAGTTCATTTGTTTTCTCCAAGACAAGAACGATGAGATGCGCCTCATATGTCTTACGGTAGGAGACAGCCATGTGACTGTCCAATATATATATGACTAGGATTAATAGGTTAAACATATAAGTGTGATGGAATTACGGCATCTGCACTACTTCATCGCGGTAGCTGAGGAACTACACTTTAGTCGAGCAGCAGAGCGGTTGCACATTTCCCAACCCCCGCTGAGTCAGCAGATTCGTGATTTGGAAGATGAACTAGGAGTCAAGCTGTTTGAACGAACGAAGCGGCAAGTGCATCTGACTGAAGCAGGCAAAGTGTTTTTAGAGCGCTCCTATGGAGTGTTAGCGCAACTCGAACACGCGATCGCAGTAACACAACAGATCGGGCGAGGTGAGGTGGGACGGTTGGCGATCGGCTTTGTTGACTCGGCAACGTATACGTTACTACCAGAGATTTTAAGGGTCTTTCGAGAACAGTTTCCGGCGGTAGAACTGCGATTGCATGAACTGACGACTACTCAGCAAATTCAAGCCCTGTATGACAAACAGGTTGATGTCGGCATTGTTCGTTCTGCCATCAGCGAACCAGGTTTGAGTGTGGAGTGCCTTTTGCCAGAATTATTGGTCTTGGCGTTGCCAGAAACCCATCCATTGTCTGCCCAGACTCAAGTGTCGCTTTCCACATTGGCTGCGGAATTATTTATCCTATTTCCTGCCCAAATGGGACCCGTCTTTTACGAGCAGTTACCATTTGTCAACAAGCCGGATTTCGTCCGCAAGTCGCTCAAGAGGCAGTTCAGATGCAAACTATCATCGGCTTGGTTGCAGCAGGACTGGGCATTGCGATCGTTCCCGCCTCCTTGCAAAACTTCCACAGAAGCGGAGTCATTTACAGACCATTACAAGAACAGATCCCTAAAACCGGACTTTATCTGGCTTGGCGGCAGTATAATTCCTCCCCAGTCATAAGCGCATTTCTCAGCTTGGCACAGAAGATGACACAATCGAAGACAAATCATGATGATACGTGAGTAGTTAGGGATCAATCACCTCACCTAATAGCCTCCAAGTACGGAAACTTTCCGTATATCTAGCTATTGGAGAGGATTATACAGAAAAATGCTAAATAGCAGTGCTACGAGTAAGAGAGTTTGAGGGCTAATTCAATGACCTTATACGATATAGACTACGAGCTTTGGTTATCTGAGCAAATAGCAAACTTACAGCGCCAAAAATGGGATTCCCTTGATATCCCACATCTAATTGAGGAATTAGTTGCATTGAATCGGAGTAACAAGCGGGAACTGTACAGCTACACCGTTGTATTGCTAGCTCACTTATTAAAGTGGCAGTATCAGCCGCTAATGAGAACTGGTAGCTGGGAAGCATCGATCAACAACAGTCGCAAGCGGATGGCACGGCTATTTAAGGATCAACCTAGCTTAAAGAGTTACTTACCAGAAATCTTGCAAGAAGCTTATGAGGAAGCAAAAGTTTGGGCGCACACAGCAACAAAGCTAGACATAGCTTTATTTCCCCCAAATTCTCCTTACTCTGTACAGGCAATTCTTGATTTAGAATTTTTACCTAACTAATAGGCGAATAACCGTTCGGAGTTCGGCGAAGTCTCAGTCGAGCCGCTGACGCTCACGGAAGCCTACGAATAATGCTCGGCTATGAACCGCTCGATCTGCTGCACTGACATTTTGTTGAATTTTTCGAGCGCTTCTTCCAGTACTTTCTTATGCCAGTCAGCAGCAGCAACACCTGTACGACGCTGCAAGCGCTTCGATGCGATCGCAAGCGCGATCCAAAAGAACGGTAAGCCCCTTTGGGGCATCGCCAGTACCAATCCAAGATTCAAATAAGCAGCTTTTGGCGGCTATACAAGTGCTAAATAAGTGTGAGGCTTGTATTTGCCTAAAGTGCCATCAAAATTATTTGAGAGTATGTCTAGGTGTATCTGACGTGCGATCGCTTCTCCTCTGAGCCGATTTTCAAGAGTATCAGCTAATCCAAGTGAGAAGGCTTTTTGCTGCCCATTAATCCGAAGCCTGATTCTAAGGCGTCCTTGGTAGGTTTCAAGCGAGGGAGTTCCTTTTGTGTTCTTGCCTTTTAGGGTTTTGGTGTACATTAATTTGAGTATTTATTTAGCTGTCATACTCAAATCATTAATTCAAGAATCAAAGCATAGATAAATTGCTTGATTCATAGAGTGTTTGGTACGGAGAGGGAGGGATTCGAACCCTCGTTAAGTTGCCCTAAACAGCATTTCCAGTGCTGCGCCTTCAACCACTCGGCCACCTCTCCAGGGGTCGCGATTTATGATTATACTATGGAATCAATAAACATTTAAATTTTTTTATTAAAGCAAAAAAGATTAAGAACTTATGACAGATTTATATACAATTCGGATTCGCGATCGCTCCTCTGGCGAATCTTACACTCTGCAAGTACCACAAGACCGTTACATCCTCCAAAGTGCCGAGAAACAGGGAACGGAACTACCTTTTGCTTGCCGAAATGGAGCGTGTACCACTTGTGCAGTGCGGGTAATATCAGGAGAAATCTACCAGCCAGAGGCAATGGGACTCTCCGCAGAGTTGCAATCTCAAGGCTATGCACTGTTGTGTGTTAGTTACCCTCGTTCTGACTTGGAGGTAGAAACACAAGACGAGGATGAAGTCTATGAACTTCAGTTTGGTAGGTATTTTGGTAAAGGTAAAGTCACAGTTGGTTTGCCTTTAGATGAAGAATAGGATAAGAGGCGAGAGGCAGAAGGTAAAAATTTTTCTTGTTTATTTTTGCTTGTTAGTTTTTTTGCTCAGTTGCCAATCTGCAACGATGCCTAAAGGACTAGAGGTAAAGGTAGCGCGGGTAGTTAGCGGGCAAACTCTGGAAGTAACAAGTAGTGAATCAAAGGTAATGTCGGTGCGGCTAATTGGTATTGATGCACCAGACTTGCAACAGCAGCCTTGGGGACAAGCAGCAAAACAGCGATTGGCAGCAATGATTGGTACTAAACCTGTTTTGCTGGAGTTTGACGTGCAGAAGCAAGACTCTTTTGGGCGACGATTAGCTTATGTATGGCAAGATGGAGTGTTGTTGAATGAATCTCTAGTGGCAGAGGGGTATGTGCTTTCTGGGCGATCGCCTAATAATAAATACGATCAGCGTCTTGATCGCGCTCAAGAATGGGCTAGACTCATGGGACGCTTAATTTGGAACCCAGAAAAACCAATGCGTTTAACTCCATCTGAGTTCCGCCGTCAGTATCGTTAACTTCATGCACCTCACCACGTCATCTGATCAGCTACAAATTTGCTTAGAAATTGCTACCGAAGCGGCGCTGGCTGGTGGTGCAGTTTTACAAAGCTACCTCGGAAAATTAGAAGAAATATCCGAAAAAGGACGTTCTGGAGATTTAGTTACCGTAGCTGACAAAGACTCCGAAGCGGTAATTTTAGATATCTTAAATCGCCATTTTCCTAATCATGCCATTCTTGCTGAAGAATCAGGCAAACTGGGAAATACAGAAAGTGAATTTTTATGGGTAATTGATCCTTTAGATGGCACAACTAATTTTGCTCACCAATACCCATTTTTTGCTGTTTCAATCGGGTTACTAATTGCAGGTGTGCCTCAAGTTGGAGTTATTTTTGACCCATTTCATAATGAACTATTTTGTGCTGCTAAAGGATTGGGAGCTACACTCAACCGTCGCCCTATCAATATCTCCCAAACAGTAGAATTAAGCAAAAGCCTCTTGGTTACAGGCTTTGGGTACGATCGCCGCGAGACAACTGATAATAACTATGCGGAATTTTGCCACCTCACCCATTTAACGCAGGGAGTACGGCGTAGTGGAAGTGCAGCACTAGATTTAGCTCATGTTGCTTGTGGACGGTTAGATGGCTACTGGGAACGCGCGATCGCTCCTTGGGATATTGCTGCTGGTATAGTTCTCCTAGAAGAAGCAGGAGGCAAAGTGACAGCATATGACAGTAGCCCGATTAGCATTGATTCGGGTCGAATATTGGCTACTAACGGTTATATTCATCCTTTTTTGAGTGAAGAGCTTTTGCGTGTTCCTTCGCTGCCATTTAAGGGAATACTAAAAATGTAGAGCGCGATCGCGTTTCCACAAAGCAAAACTCTAAGTTGCTTTAGCATCGGGATAGCAAGCGCTACTTACTACTTGTTACCCGCAACTCGCCAGTAAAACTCCTTTGCTTAAATAGCAAACTATACTCAAAAGATCACAGCTTTGAAGCTGCTAGGCATGATGTCTCTCAAAATTGATAGTGGACTATTTAAATTTAATTTCACAGATCACCATGCAATTTTAGGTGTTCCCCTCGATGCAGATTTCAAAGAGATCCGCAAACGCTATCTAGAAATAGCTCGTCGCCTGCATCCCGATAGCTGCGCTGCTGTTACTCAAGCTGATAAACAACAGGCTAGTCAATTGTTGTCAAAACTTGTCAACCCCGCCTATGAAAAATTCTCTAAAGATGCTAATCGCGCTGAATATATCGTACTTTTAAAAGAGATGAGTAAGCGTTTGGTACAAGAATCAAATTTGATAGACCTTCAAAGCGAAATATCCAAGCAACTAAACCAAACAAATAATATTGATCATACCTATAAAACGTCACTTGCCAAACTTGCAGAAACACAATATAACTCCTTTGACCAAGTTCTACAAATGATTGCCCAAATCAGTGAATTGAATTTGGTTTACCTAATGCGTAAAGGAAGCAGCACATTACAATCACAGCCCCCAAAAAGCATTGGCACTATCCCAAGTCAAACTCCAAGTACGCCAACTACACCACCGCCGTCTCAGCCAGAAACAATCGTTGATCAATATTATCGTCGCGCCCAAGCGTTGATCGAAAAAAATAACTTTGCTGAGGCTAGGGTAGAGTTGCAAGATGCCCTCAAGTTAGAGCCTAATAACGGTCGCTCCCATAGCTTGATGGGAGTGGTTTATTTAAAGCAAAATCAGAACACTATGGCAAAAGTTCACATTAACAAAGCATTGCAATTGAACCCTAAAGATCCAATAGCGTTGAAAAGTAAAAAGTTTTTAGATCAGCTAGTTCAAAAATCTGGTGTCCCACAGTCTACTCCATCTAAGACTACTCAAAGTAGACCAACTGGGGACAAGCAAGCGGATAATTCTGGGGGCGGTGGTTTGTTTGGTGGTTTGTTTGGTGGGAAGAAAAAATAAATGGTTTATCAGTCACCAGCAGGGGCAAGAGATTTATTACCCCTAGATGTAGCTCAAAAACGTTGGATTGAAGATCGGTTACAGCAAGTGTTTCATCGCTGGGGTTATCACCGGATTATCACTTCAACTTTAGAGCGCTTAGATACTTTAATGGCGGGTGGAGCAATTGATCGCTCAACGGTGATTCAATTACAAGCCGATGAGGAAGAATTGGGGCTGCGCCCAGAATTAACAGCTTCGATCGCGCGTACTGCTGTAACTAGAATGGCGGGAACCACTTATCCGCAGCGCCTCTACTACAATGCAAATGTATTCCGCCGCACACGCGAAACTAACCACAATCGCCAGCAAGAGTTTTATCAAGCCGGAGTGGAGTTGCTAGGCGCTAGAGAATGGCTGGCTGATGCTGAAGTGTTGCTGCTATTGGCAGAGTGTCTGAATGAAATTGGTTTGAACCAGTGGCGTTTGGTTTTAGGACAAGCCGGAATTGCGCGATCGCTTTTATCACCATTTCCAGATGCAATTCAAGATAAAGTACGGACTGCGATCGCTCACCTTGATCGCGTCACTCTCGAAACCATGCCCCTAAGTGATGAATTACGTTCAAGAGCGTTGCTAATCATGGATCTGCGCGGTCATCCAGCTGATGTATTGCAAAAAGTCGCCAGTTTGGATCTCGATCTGCCGCAGCAAGAAGCGCTTAACCACCTAAAATCTTTAATTGAATTACTGAATCAGTGCTTTCCTGTACAGTTGGGTCAATCTGATCATTTCCCTTTAATTCTAGACCTGAGTTTGATTCAGACTATTGATTACTACACGGGTATTGTATTTGAAGTTGTCAGCAACAGCGATCAAGCCCGGATATTGGGTCAAGGCGGTCGCTATGACCAACTACTAGGACTGTATCATCCCCAAGCAGAAACAATCCCAGGAATTGGCTTTGCACTCAATATTGAAGACTTACACCAAGTTCTGCTATCCAATAATCAACTACCTCAACAAACTCCAGCTAGCAATTGGCTTGTTGTCCCAGAAATGCCTCAAGCTTACGCCGCCGCCTTTGCTTATGCGAAAACATTGCGAAATTCGCCTCATTTAGTCCGAGTTGAAGTTGACTTAGGCGGACGAAAGCCTGATATTATCCGTGAATATGCCCGTCGTCGCCGCATCCATCAAATTGCTTGGATTAAAGCGGAAGGTTTACCAATTATTGAGTCCTTATCTCTAACAAAAGGCTGATCAATCCCAAAACATTAAGTACAGTAATTTTTAGGATTACAAACAAAAATCCTGAAAAAAAAGTTTATTATTACTGCTTATTTGGAATTTAAGAGTATTTAAGTTTCAAAAGTATTTGAAAAATTGTATTTACAAATACTAACTAGCTTAACACTATGCCCCGTCCATAGATAGTTGACTTCTAAAAACGAAAAATAATAATCTTTAAAAAATATTTAATAGATTATAAAAATTCGCGCAGAGAACATCATGGCGTACACGATTATTACTGATGTGTGTGAAGGCGCTGCTGATTGCGTCGACGTTTGCCCCATTGCTTGCATTTTTCCAGGATCTGGCAAAAACGCTAAGGGTATTGATGATTGGAACTGGATTGAGTTTACTAGCTGTATAGATTGTGGGCTTTGTTTACAAGTTGGCTCAATAGGTGTTTCGGGGAGTTAGGGGAGAAGAGCCTCCAACAAAGCACTCAGCAAGGCTTTGCCTCTCTTTTTGGCGTTGTGAACAAACTCGAAGAAACCCAAGTACAACGGTAGCTTTTC
>JAESFL010000947.1_pt1 | contig 13643 bp, 12 predicted proteins | sample 9269401 | NCBI WGS metagenome assembly JAESFL01 (sample SAMN14506025, study PRJNA617098) | algae metagenome | isolation source: Gloeocapsa sp. UFS-A4-WI-NPMV-4B04 and co-occurring heterotrophs from desert... | place: USA: Utah | collected 2006-10-01 | reverse complement strand
TCCTCGGGCACGTAATGAAGGGCGCGCAAACCGCCGGGATTGTCCCTGACGCCGCCAAGATCGGAGAGCCGGTCGCTGCCTTCCGCCAGGCTCAGCCCCTTGAGTAGCTTGGCCGGGTTTAGCTGGGAAAGGTCTTTGATAACGCGCATCGAACATCCTCGTAGAAGGGCAGCTAGCCCCCGCATGCATGATTAACGCCTGTATAGAGCGGTTGTTGCTGCACTGCAGCAAAAAACCTGAAATCTGGTTCAACTCGCGGTGCACAGGAGCACCTTCTGTGTCATATGCAGGGGAGGGGGAGTCACGCCATGACCTTGCGCCAATTTGAGAGCCCGAGCACTGGAGTCGTCGCACGGCCCACGGGGAATGGGCGCTTCCAGGCGGAGATCAGCGTCCGGGGCAGCACTTTCCTGGCCGATGAGCCCGCTGAGGTGGGCGGCAACGGGACCGGCCCCACGCCTTACGAGCTTCTAAGCGCCGCACTTGCTTCCTGCACGGCCATGACGCTGCGTCTCTACGCCGACCGGAAGGGTTGGGAACTGCCGCCTTTCAGCGTCGAAGTCGCGCACTCGCTCATCCCCGGCGCCGACGACGGCACGCCGCCGCGTGACCGCTTCGACCGGCACATCGCCCTGAACGAGGATTTGGAGCCGGATCGGCTCCGCAAGCTCATTGAAATGGCCGACAAATGCCCGGTGCACCGAACGCTGGTGCGCGGCTTCGTCATCCATACAAGCCTGGGCCCTGCTTCGGATCATCCGCAGGGTCAGCCCGCCGCTCAGCACGAGCGCGATCTAGAGGCCGCCTGCGCGGAAGATCGGACGTAGTTCAGCGGCCGATCTGCCGGTCGAGCGCGGAAATCTCCGCCTCCACGGCACGAGGGAAGCCAGGCGGGAACATAGGCTGGGCGACCGGAAGCTCGGCGCCTTTCGCTGCCGCCTGCGGGAGCGCCTTCCAGCGCTGGTCGTAGCGGATGGCGTGTTCGCGGAAAAAACCAATCTGCTCCTTGAGGTCGTCGGTCCTCGGCTCGCCATAAGCATCAAGGTGCGCCAGAATGCTGAGATTGTTGCGGTTCAGCCGGTCGATCATGGCCTTCATGTCCCGGTGCTTGGCCTCGCCGTCCCGCAGCACCTTGGCGAAGTAGGATTCCTGGATCCCGCCCGGATATTCGACGTATTTCTGGCGGAGCACCGATGAGATTTCGCCATTCTGGTCTACCAGAGTACGGATCGGCACGAGGTGCCCGTCGCGCGCATTTCGAAGCTCCGTCTTGCTGAGCGGGCCGGCCTCTCCGCCACCCCCGGCAAGGCTGTTGATGGCGCCGCTGGCGAACAGAATGGCCGCTAACGCCAGGATCAACCCCAGGCAGATAAAGTATTTTCGTGGGTTCTTGCCTTCGGTCATCGTCAGCTCCGGAGGGCTCCCGAACCTCCTATGGGCATCTTTTGCATCAGAATACAGGCTGACCTGTCGAATTGCGCGACGAAACCTTCACATTGTCTCGGGCCGAGCGCATGAAGGGCCATGAGGATCTTCGACGTCGACGCCATCGCCCCCGGCGACCAGGAGGGTCTGACGGATCAGCTTCTGCCCGACGAGCAGGTCCATCTGGCCTATCGGGCGGCAACCAGCACGATTCTTTTCACGGACCGACGTATCCTCACCGTGCAATTGCAGGTGCTCCTCAGCGAGCGGCTCGAAACAAGCTCCTTCTCCTACCGGGCGATGCGTCAATTTGCCCTGCTTGAAGGCGCTTCGGCCGAAACCCGGAGCGAGATCAGGATTTGGATCGGGGCAGATGCGCATCCCCTTCACCTCCGTGCTAACGCAGGCACGAACCTCACGGCGCTGCAGCGCTTGCTCGCGCAGATGCTTCACTGAGCGCCACTTAAACCTGCGATGAACGCCGCGTAGTTTGCGGTTCATGCAACGCAGCCCTGCATTGGCTCGTTCTTGCAGCGTCCGCTGCCCGGCGGATGCGTTTCAGGAGAGTGAACATGCGTAAGATCATTCTTGCCGCGGCCGCGATCGGCGCCTTTGCCGTTCCAGCCGCACCTGCTGCAGCCCAATATTGGGGCGGCGGATATCGCGACAGCGAAGTTCGCGACGAGCTTCGTGAATGCCGCCGCGAACTTCGACGTGCGGACAGCCGGCGTGAATATCGCCGGGAGCGCCGTGAATGCCGGCGCGAATTGCGCGAGGCGAGGCGTGACGATCGCCGTGAATGGCGCGACCACCGCCGCTACGGTTATCGGGACGGTTATTACCGGTCCCATGATCGCCGTTACTGGGATGGCTATCGCTGGCGCTACCGGTGATAGAGGGAAGTCAGGCGGAAGCGCGACCCTTCCGCCTCATTTCCGCCGCGTATAGCGGAAGACATATTCCTTTGGCTTGCCGTCCTTCGTTTCCACTCTGACGGCGGCAACCATGCGGTTTGGCCCATCGCGCCGGAGGGTCAGCCCGTCGAAATACCAGGTTGTTCCGGTTACGGCGACCAGCGGGAAGCGCTGGACTTCGGCTTTCTCCTCCCAACCGGTGAGGTCGGCGTTGAAATGCTTGAGCCGATATTCGAGCGATCCGCCCACTTCGGCGATCGACAGGATCTCGTAGAACCAGACGGCATCGCCGCGCATCTGAGTGAAATGGCCGGCAATCTGGCCCGCCGCCGGTGGAAAATAGACCTCGCGTGCGCCGCCGCTGATCCCTTCGCCCTCCCACGTGCCGGCCAGCCAGGCCAGATCCGCCACCTTTGCTGCCGGCGGCTGGGCGCCCGGCACGGCTTCGCGCGTTTCCTGCGCATCAAGTGCCGACACCCACAGCAGAGCCAACCCAAGAGCAACCAGCGGCCTCATTCGCGCCTCCTACTTTCCCGCAAAGAGCCTAGTGCATCGGGCTGCCCAGCCCAAGATCAGGAGCAGAGCGGCAGCTTCAGACGGGCAAGCAGACCGCCGAGATCCTCGCTTTCCTCGAGCTGGACCGACCCGCCGTAAATTTCGGCGACGTCTCGGACGATGGCAAGGCCAAGGCCGGTTCCGGGCTTGCCGGTATCAAGCCGGGCGCCGCGATCGAATATCGAAGTCCGCTCCGCTTCCGGGATACCCTTCCCGTCGTCCTCTACCTCGATCTCGACGAATTCGGGCGTGGTCGCGACGGTCACGAAGACACGGCCACCGCCATATTTGGCGGCATTCTCGATTAGATTGCCAAGCATTTCGTCCAGATCCTGGCGCTCCACGCGGACGGCCGCGCCTTTGTCGCCGGCGAGATCGATCGTGACATTCTCGTAAAGCCGCGCGACCGCCCGCTCGACCGCCTGCAGCGACGGCCAGACATCGGCCCGGGCTTGGGCACTCGCCCGACGGCCGATCGCCCTGGCCCGGGCCAAGTGGTGATCCACCTGACGACGCATCGTCGTCGCTTCCCGGCAAACGGTATCGGCAAGGTCGGGGCTGTTGGCGGTGGCGGCGTTGGTAATCACCGTCAGCGGCGTCTTCAGCGCATGCGCGAGGTTGCCGGCATGGCGCCGTGCCTCCTCGGCCTGAACCTCGTTGTGGACGAGAAGCGCGTTGAGCTCCTCGGTAAGCGGCTCGATCTCGCGGGGGAAATGCTCTTCGATTCGCGATTTCTGCCCCGAGCGGATTTGCGCGATGGCCTGGCGGACCCGGCGCAGCGGCCAAAGCCCGTAAAGCGCCTGCAGCGCGGCCAGAATGATGAGACCGAGGCCAAGTACGCCGAAGGAGGTGACCATGGTGCTGCGGAGCACCTTGATCTGTTCGTCCAGTTCGTCGCGGCTCTGCGCCACTTGGAAGCGCCAGCGAAGCTGCGATCCCGGAATGCGCGCATCGCGCTCCACGACCCGCAGCGTCTCTCCCTCGAACTCGGTGGTGTCGTACATGTGGACGTTGAAGTCGTTATGCCCGGCGCGCACCCGGAGCCTGCGGTCCCACAGTGAGCGGGACGGGAAATCGGTATCGGCGGCTCCGGCGCCCTGGCCACCGCTTCGAACCGCACTGATCTGGAAATAAACGCCGGAATACGGCTCGAGGAAGCGCTGGTCGGCGGGCGGACGGTTCAGATAGGCCTCGCCGTCAGGGCCGATTTCGGCCGAAGCGATCAGCGCCGTCAGCACGTAATCGAGCTGGGCGTCGAAGTTGCGCGTGATCGCGTTGGTCAGCACCCGGTCAAGGGCAAAGCCGCCGGCGCCGAGCAGCAGGATGATCCAAATCGTGGAAACGACGATCATTCGCCGCGTGAGCGAGCCCCGGCCCCTGCGCGGCGCCTGAGCCCCTTTGCCGGGGCGCAGTCTTGGAAACGGAAAAGCGGACGTCATCTAAGGGCCCGCGCATTCGGTCACGCAGCCGGTTCTTCCAGCGAATAGCCGAGGCCGCGGATGGTGGTGATCACGTCGGGCCCAAGCTTCTTGCGAATACGCGTGACGAACACTTCGATCGTGTTGGAATCCCTGTCGAAATCCTGATCGTAAATATGCTCGATGAGCTCGGTCCGGGAAACGACCTTACCCTTGTGGTGCATCAGATATGACAGAAGCTTATATTCCTGAGCGGTGAGCTTCACCGGCTCGCCGTTCAGGGTGACCTTGCCCGAGCGTGTATCCAGGCGCACGTCCCCTGCCATCAGTTCGGTCGAGGCATTGCCCGAGGCCCGGCGGATGAGCGCTCGGAGCCGGGCGATCAGCTCTTCGGTCTGGAAAGGCTTGGCAAGGTAATCATCGGCGCCGGCATCGAGACCAGCCACCTTGTCGGACCAGCTGTCTCGCGCGGTGAGAACGAGAACGGGAACCTTCATGCCTTCCTTGCGCCAACGGTCGAGCACGGTGAGCCCGTCGACTTCCGGCAAGCCGAGATCGAGGATGATCGCGTCGTAGCTTTCCGTGGACCCAAGATAATGGCCATCCTCGCCGTCGGTGGCGAGATCGACGGCATAGCCCGCCCCTTCGAGCGTCGCGCGCAGCTGGCGCCCCAGATTCGGTTCGTCCTCGACGATCAAAACCCGCATGTCTTGCCTTTCATGCCTTACAGCCAGCCTGCTCAAGGCCTTCAACCAGCGCGGCTGTTAATGGTTTCACATGCAGAACGTAAGCGGAAACGCCCGCAAGAGCCGTTTCACCGCCCGGATTGAGCCAGAATTTGACCGGTGCGCGCGTCCACGTCGATCCAGACGACGCCTCCGTCGCGGATGAATTTCAGACGATAACGTACCGCCGAGGCATCGAATTCAGGGCCGAGATAGTCATAGCCGCGCATCTTCGGCACGATGCGGCCTTCGATGGCGCGCAGCGGCATGATGCGGCCCTGCCGAAGCGCTTTCAACGCAGCGTCCTGCTCGCGCCCTTGATCGGGTATGGCGGCGGGCATGCTGAAGCCACTGAGGATCAGCGCCGCAGCAAGGAGGAGGGGGGTACGCGATGCCATCATTGATACTTGTCCTTCGAGGGAGTGGCATAGCCCCGCAGCTTTGAACAGGCTGTGAATGACCGGCTCGCCCCCGTAACGTTAAGCCACGGCGGCGCAACGGAAAAGTCGAAGGCTCATGGGCGGGGTGACGTTCGGCGGGGCAGTCGCTATCTGCCCGCAATGGCTGCACCCGTTCTTGCTTATGAAAATCTCGGCCTCGTCCAGGGCTCCGGCTGGCTGTTCCGCGGGCTCGACCTGTTCATCGGGCCGCGGGACCGGCTTGCGCTGATCGGCCGCAACGGCGCCGGCAAGACCACTTTGCTGAAGTGCCTCGCGAACCTCGTCGAGAGCGACGAGGGCCGCCGCACCGTCCAGCCGGGGACCAAGGTCGTGCTGCTCGAGCAGGATCCGCAGGTGGCGTCGTTCGAAACGCTGCGCGACTTCGCGCTGCAAGGCGCCGATGCGCCGCCCGCGCACGACGTGGATGCCATCGCCAGCCAGATCGGCGTCGAGCTCGACCGCCCTGCCGCGACCGCCAGCGGGGGCGAACGGCGGCGGGCCGCTATCGCCCGCGCGCTGGCCCAGGACCCACAGGTGCTGCTGCTCGACGAGCCGACCAATCATCTCGATCTCGGCGCCATCGAGTGGCTTGAAGATTGGCTCGGCCGCTATGCGGGCGCTTTCATCGTCATCAGCCATGACCGCACCTTTTTGAAGCGCCTCACGCGCTCTTCGCTCTGGCTCGATCGGGGCAGCCTGCGCCGAGCCGAAATCGGGTTCGGCGGCTTCGATGCCTGGACCGAACAGGTCTATGCCGAAGAGGCGCGCGCGGCCGAGAAGCTCGATGCCAAGCTGAAGCTGGAATTGCACTGGCTGCAGCGCGGCGTCACCGCGCGGCGGAAGCGCAACCAGGGCCGGCTCGCCAAGCTCCACCAGATGCGTGCCCAGCGCGCGGCAATGCTGGGCCCTGCCGGCGCGGCCAAGCTCGGCCTCGAGAATGACGAGGTGAAGACCAAGATGGTGATCGACGCCGAACATGTCGGCAAGCGTTTCGGCGAGCGGACGATCATCCGGGATTTCACCCTTCGCATCCAGCGCGGCGACCGGATCGGCGTGGTGGGGGCGAACGGAACGGGCAAGACCACCCTGCTGAAGCTGCTGACCGGCGAGATGGAGCCGGACGAGGGCCGCGTCGCGCGCGCCAAGACGCTGGAAGGGATCATGATCGATCAGCAAAGGCGGCTGCTCGATCCTGACAAGCGCGTCCGTGACATTCTGGCCGACGGCGGCGACTGGATCGAGGTGCGCGGCCACAAAAAGCATGTGCAGGGCTATCTGAAGGAATTCCTGTTCGAACCGACGCTGGTCGACGCCCGGATCGGCACGCTGTCGGGCGGCGAGCGCTCGCGCCTGCTGCTCGCCCGCGAATTCGCGCGGCGTTCCAACCTCCTGGTGCTCGACGAGCCGACCAACGACCTCGACATGGAGACGCTGGACCTCCTCCAGGAAGTGATCGCCGATTATGACGGCACGGTCCTTATCGTCAGTCACGACCGTGACTTTCTCGACCGGACGGTAACGATCACGCTCGGCCTCGATGGCTCGGGCCGGGTCGACGTCGTCGCTGGCGGCTATGAGGATTGGCAGCGTAAGCGCAGGGAGCCGCAGGCGCGCGCCGCAAAGCCCTCAGCCGCGGCCAAGGCGGCAGCCGAGCCTCAGCGCCAACAACGAAAACTCACCTACAAGGATCAGCGCGATTACGATCTGCTCCCCACCCGCATCGAGGAGCTGGAAGCGGCAGTGGCACGCAACGAGGCCGCCCTTGCGGATCCCGACCTCTACACTCGCGATCCAAAACGCTTCGCTCAGCTCACCGCCGAGATCGACAAGGCCCGCGCCGAGCGTGACGCAGCGGAAGAGCGGTGGCTGGAGCTGGCTGAGCAGGTGGAAGCGCTCGCCGGCTGAGAAAGACTGAGCGTCAGCCCCGGCGCCGGGGTGCGTTGCGTTGCGCAGCCTCCAGGTGGCGGCGGATGTCGGCGTCGCTAGGGGCGCCTCGAGCCGCCCGCTGCAGGAGCGCGAGACCTTCGGCCCGATTCGCGCCGCTCTTGAACAGGAGCCAGCCGAGCGTATCGGCGGTGGCCGGACTGTCCTTGTCCAGCGACCAGGCTTTCCGCGCCAACGGAATGGCCCGCTCGTAATCGCGCTGTTCCGAATAGGCCCAGGCGAGATTGTTGAGCATGGCCGCGTCTCGATTTCCGAGACGCTGGCGAAGATCCTCATAGAGTCTGATCGCGTTCGGCCAGTCGCGCGCCTGCAAATATCGATTGGCGGCGAGCAGCTGCGCCGGAACGCTGCGCGGGTTCTGCTGCAGGAAAAGCTGCAGCACCTGCGTGGCTGCTGCGGCTTGGCCGGATCGCTCCAGCGCCTCGATCATCCGCATGGCGACCGGCTCGGTGAAGGCGAGGTTCGCAGCCTTGCGGTAGTCCAGCGCCGCACCGGCAAAATCGCCGCCGAGGCCGCGCGCGTCGCCGACCAGCATATGCGCATCGGCAACCCCGGGATTTTCCTGCTGCAGCCGGAGCGCCAGCTCGAGCGCTTCATCGCCGATGCCGTTTGCAAGAAGGCCGCCGATCAACCGGATCTTCGACTGGGGATCGTTCGGGTGGAGGCGGACGGCGGACCGGAGCATCGCCAGATCCTCGGCGCTGACCGGAGCGGCGACGAGTGCGGCGGTGCTGCCCCGCTCCGGCCGTGCCGCCCGCGCAAGATAGCGCGAGGCAGCTTCCGTATCGCCAAGCTTCGCCAGCGCCTTCCCCATCAGAGCAAGCGAATAGCTGTCGGCATCGGGACGGTCCGCTAGTGGGCGAAGCGTGGCGGCGGCCGCGGCCGCATCGCCGCGGCGCCATTGCGCGGCGGCGAGCAGCTTGCGAGCCTTCAGGTTCGAAGGCTGCAAAGATACCAGCCGCTGGAGGCGGATGATCGCCTGCTCGACGCTTCCCGTTTGATAATCGATGGCGCTCGCCAGCAACATCGCCGCGGGCTTATCCTCGAAGCGGCTTTTCGTGCGCTGGTAGAGCGACTGTGACAATTTGAAATTTCCGGCACGCGCGGCGAGCATCGCCTGCAGGAAGAAGGCCATCGAACTGTCCGGCGTGAGCGAAAGCACTTTCCTTGTGTCTGCCAGCATGGCTCTCGCCTGGCCTGCCTCTCCCGCCGTTGCAGCGCGCTCGAGCAAGGCCGTGACGTCGTTCGGCTCGATCTCGATCGCTCGGTCAAACCAGGGGAGGGCGGCGCTGAGGCCATATTGGGTTCGGGTGAGTTCGCCGCGCAGGGTAAGCGCCTCGACGCTGCGAGGGTTCAACGACACGGCCCTGTCCGCGGCCCTGATCGCCGCTGCCGCATCCCCATTCGAGCGCCGGAAGCGGGCAAAGGCAAGCCAGGCACGATGATCGTTTGGAGCCGTCGTCAGCGCGAAATCGAAGCTTGCGGCAGCCGCGTCATTATCTCCGGACGCCGATTGGGCGAGGCCGCGGACCCAGGCGGCGTAGACGGCGTGCCTCGGGCCGGCTTGGCCGGCTTCATCGGCGGCGCGCTTATACTCGCCCTGCAACAACAAGGCGTGCGCCATCAGATGGCCGGTATTCGCGCGGGAGGCGCCGAGCTTGCGCGCCCGCTCGACCTCCGCCTGCGCGGGGACGCCTTCGCGAAGCGAAAGGTAGGTGATCGCCTGCAGCAGTCGGAGGCGCGGGTCGTTTGGATAGGCTTTGATCGCGTTCAGGAACTCGATGCGAGCGGTGCGCGGCTGCCCCTCCCGAAGTGCCGCCAAGCCCCGTTCAGCCGGCGTTCCCGCGCTTCCGGCGGGTGCGTTGGAGCAGGCGGAGGTGGCCAGCAAGCTGGCCACCAACAAGGCAAGCGCTTTCATGGCTGCAGATCATATTGCTTGAGGAGGTCGTAGAGCGTCGGCCGGCTGATTCCGAGTAGCTTCGCCGCCTTGGAGATGTTGTTTTCCGTGCGCGCCAGGGCTTGACGGATCGCCTTCCGGTCCGTGTCTTCGCGGGCAGCCTTGAGATTGATGGGGAGTGCTTCTCCTTGTGTCTCCAGGTCCAAATCCTCGGAAGTGATGAGCTTGCCCTCGGCCATGATGACCGCCCGCTTCATCCGGTTTTCGAGCTCGCGCACGTTGCCCGGCCACGGCCATTCGTTGATCGCGGACAGGGCGCTGGGCGCAAATCCCTTCACGTGCGGGTTCATTTCCTTGGCGAAGCGATTGAGGAAATGCTTGGCGAGCAGGGTCGCGTCGCCATGACGATCGGCTAGCGTGGGGATCTTCACCACGATTTCGGCGAGGCGGTAGTAAAGGTCCTCGCGAAAGCTGCCGACCTTGATCATTTCCGGCAGATCTTGGTGCGTCGCGCAAACGATACGGGTGTCGACGGCGATCGGCTTGCGACCGCCGATCCGCTCGATCGTTCGCTCTTGGAGGAACCGCAGCAGCTTCACCTGCAGGGGGAGTGGAATGTCGCCCACCTCGTCGAGAAACAGCGTCCCGCCATGGGCGAGTTCGATCTTCCCCTCGGTCGTCTTGATTGCACCGGTGAAGGCGCCCTTCTCATATCCGAACAGCTCCGCTTCGAGCAGATTCTCCGGGATCGCCGCACAATTGATAGGGACGAACGCGCCGCTCCGCCGCCCGCTGGCTTCATGCACCCCCCGGGCAAGCAGCTCTTTGCCGGTGCCGCTGGCGCCGAGAAGCATCACCGACACGGCCGCATTGGCCACCCGTTCGATGGTGCGGGCCACTTTCAGCATTTCCGGAGCGGCGGTGATCATGGTGCCAAGCACGGTACGATCGTCGCCGCCTCGCTGTTCGAGGCGCCGGTTTTCATTCTCGATGCCGTGCAGCTGAAAGGCCCGCCGGACGATGAGGCCGAGCTGGTCGATATCCACCGGCTTCTGGTAGAAGTCATAGGCGCCCGACGAGATTGCCCGCAGGGCGCTTTCGCGGGCGCCGTGGCCAGAGGCGACGATCACCTTGGTGTCCGGCTTCAGCGAAAGAATGGTTTCAAGCGTTGCAAATCCTTCGGCAACACCGTCCGGATCCGGCGGCAGGCCGAGGTCCAGGGTGACGACCGGCGGTTCCTCCGAGCGCAGCAGGTCGACCGCGGTCTCGCGGTTGCTGGCAACGAAAACGTCATAATCGTCATAGGCCCAACGCAGCTGGCGCTGCAGGCCTTCATCGTCTTCGATGATCAGCAGCTTGGCCTTTTGCGGCTCGATCTTGCCGTGGGCATTCATGCGCGCATCCGTTCGGGCTGAGGCAGCTCATCTGTCTGCGCTGCGGGTAAAAAGATGGTGAAGCGGCTGCCCTCGCCCTCCCGGCTCTCGACTTCGATGCGTCCGCCCATACCGGCGATCAACGTCCGCGCCTCGAACGCGCCGATTCCGAAGCCGCCGTCCTTCGTGGAGGCGAAAGGCTGGAAGAGACGCGACCGGATGAAATGGGCGCTCATGCCGGCACCGCTGTCGATCACGTCGATTGCGATTTCGTCACCCCGCTCGCTGCAGCAAATGCGAACCGGCTCATCATTTGGCGTCGCGTCGATGGCGTTCTGAACCAGGTGGCCGAGCGCCTGCTCCAGCCGGACCGGATCCGCCACCACAGCGAGGCCATTGTCGCCGAACAGCTCGATCGGGTGCACTCTCTTTTTCAGGCCGGCGATGGCGGCGACGACCGGCTGCAGCGGCATCGGCCGGAGCGGCTCCGAATCGCTGTTGTTCCCGTGCGAAAGGCGCGCCAGCAGGTCGTTCATCTTTTTGACGGAACTCTGCAGGGTCGCAATCATGTCGGCGCGGAATTCCGGATTTTCAGCATGCCGCTCGGCATTGCGCGCCACCAGGCTCAGCTGGCTGACGAGATTCTTGATGTCGTGCATGATGAAAGCGAAGCGGCGGTTGAACTCGTCGAACCGCTGCACATTGGCCAAAGCCTCGTGGCTGCGCGCTTCGGCGAGGAAACTCGCCGCCTGCGTACCCGCCGTGCGGAAAAGGTCGAAATCCTCCCAGTCGAGCGGCCGGCGCACGAGCGGATGCTGGAGTATCGCAAATCCGACCAGTCGATCCGAGTGAAGCAAGGGTGCCCCCGCCCAGGCAATGCCGTCGCCGAGCATCCAGCCTGGTATCGGGATTAGGCGATTCCCGACCTTGAGCGATCCGTCCTCGACGGCGTCGAAATCCACGACATGGCCGCTTTCTTCCAAGAATCGGAGGAATTCGGGCTCCGCGTCATCGCGTGTCACGGGATGCGGCCAATTGTATCGTGCCGCGGGTGACAGGCGCCGCCGATCGTCCACCGTGAGGAGGATGGCCGCAGGCGACGCGGCCACTTCCGCCAAGGCTTTGATGACGCGATCCGCCAGCGGCGGCGCGTCTTCGCCGCCATGGCCGATGGTGCGCGTGAAACGCAGCCATTCCTCTCGATAATCGTAGCGATGCTCGAACAGATGCTTGGCCAGCGTGACTCGAAGCCATGCCCGCGCGCGCCCGGACGGGAGCAAAACCGCCGCCCCCAGCGTCATTGCGAAGATAAGTCCGATCTGGCCGATGCGAACCCAGTCGCCGCCGACGATTTCCATCGCCCGCGTGGCCGACATCATGACAATGAGGTAAGCGAGGATCGCCATCACGGAGAGCGACTGGAAGGTTGCCGCGCGGGAGACCTGCATCTTCCAATTGGCGTTGCGGCGGCTCGCCAGGGTGAACAGCGGCACGGTCATGGCGATGATTGCGCCGCGCATCGCAAACAGGTCGGCCGCAGGATCCCGCGTGAGGTAGGCAACCGTGTAAAGATGGAGATCGTAGCCCCACATGACCGCGAGCGCGATCATCGGCATGCGGATCCCCCAACGGGAATCGGGCGCAGCCTGCCCATATAGATTGTGAACGAGGACCAGAGATCCAGCGGCAATGGTGAGGCCGAGGATGTTCGCGGTGGAGCTTAGCGCCTGGTAGACGATCGTTTCCGAGCTGAAGCGCGGCAGCACGCCGGCGATGACGATCTGGAGCCCGATTACGGCCGCGACCGTGGTGTAGACGACCCGCACGGCGCGGTGCCGTTCGTCATCGCCGGCGCTCTGTACGATGCCGTACATGAAGGCGAGAAAGGCGAAGTTGCGCGCGCTCTCGGCAAGGCCGGACAAAAGGTGCCGGTGGCCGAGCATGGCGACGAAGATGCTCCAAGCCGAAACCACGGCAAAGGCCGCCACGAGCGGCCGGCTGCGCGGGTTATCCTGCCAGTTCCTCACCTGCCAGACGGCCAGCGCTCCGAACAGCACGGCTGCCAGCGAATGGCTCCAGAAGCCGATGAAGCTGATCACCGGGCGCCCTCCGGCCAGAGCACCACCCGGACGGTTTGGAGGAGGATCAGGATGTCGAGGAAGGGCGTGTAGTTCTTGGCATAATAAAGGTCATATTCCAGCTTGTGGCGCGCATCTTCGATCGAGGCGCCATAGGGATAATTGATCTGAGCCCATCCGGTGATGCCCGGCTTCACCATGTGCCGCTCGGCATAATAAGGCAGGCGGGCCTCGAGATCGGCGACGAATTGCGGCCGTTCCGGACGCGGACCCACGAAACTCATCTCGCCCTTGAGCACGCTCCAGGTCTGCGGCAGCTCGTCGATCCGGAGCTTGCGGATCACGGATCCGATGCGTGTGATACGCGGATCGTCCTTCTGCGCCCAGACGGCGACCCCGCCCACTTCCGCATCCTCGCGCATCGAGCGGAGTTTCAGGATCTCGAAATGCTCGCCGTAGAGGCCGACGCGGCGCTGCCGGAAAAAAGCGGGTCCCTTGCTCTCGAGCTTCACCAGCACCGCCGTGAAGAGAATGAACGGGCCGGTGAGGGTGAGTATGATCGCGCTGACGATGATGTCGAATGCGCGCTTGCCGGCACTGGAGAGACGCCGGCCGGCCGAGAAACCATCGGAGAAGATGAGCCAGCTTGGATTGAGGCTGTCGAGGTCGACGCGTCCGGTCTCCCGCTCAAGGAAGGAGGAGAGGTCGTTGACGTGAACGCCGGTCGTTTTGATCCGCAAAAGGTCGTTGAGCGGCAGCGCATTGCGCCGTTCCTCGAGCGCCAGCACCACTTCGCTCGCGCGAAGCGAGACAACATGGGCGGAAAGGTTCGCGATCTCGGCACGGTTCACCGCCCGTCCGACGACCGATGCTC
>JAESFL010000946.1_pt1 | contig 13659 bp, 13 predicted proteins | sample 9269401 | NCBI WGS metagenome assembly JAESFL01 (sample SAMN14506025, study PRJNA617098) | algae metagenome | isolation source: Gloeocapsa sp. UFS-A4-WI-NPMV-4B04 and co-occurring heterotrophs from desert... | place: USA: Utah | collected 2006-10-01 | reverse complement strand
GTGATTAATGGGGTTCAAAAAAGAGGAGAAAAGGGAAACCACAGTACAAAACGTATAAGATTTAACTCTACTTCTTCTGCTTAATTGTTTGTTACATACTTATAAAATTCCCCCCAGACTTACTTACGCTAAATATAAATTCAATGCTTATGTTCTGTCTGCAAACTATAAAATCTATTGTTTTAAGCTGTTAATTATTACTCAGAGCTAAGTTTGTGTTTTACGTAAACACTTGAATATTTGTAATAATCATTTACAAAAGTGAATTTGCAGACACGCCCTAGTAAAGGTAAATGACTATCAAAGGCGATCGCTAAACTAGACTTCCAAGCAATCAAGGTACAATATAGACTGTCTTCCGGCTGAGATGATCGCCCTGATTACAGGAACGGAAATTAGCTCTAGCTTCTAACGCCTAATTGGGTGTAGGTTGGTGAGAGAAACTCTAGCCTGCAACTTCTAGTTATGATTGCTGTAAATACTGCTCCTGGATTGGGTTCGCGCTTAGTTAACTCAGTGCTTGCTATTAAGCCATTAGCAAACTTAGCAAAACATCAAGCGCGTCAAATGATGATTAAACGGGCTGAGAGAATTGGCGTACCTTGGATAAAGGAAGTAGAGACACTGCGATCGCATAATTGGGAACCCCATCTAGCAAGTGTCCAAAATCCTCAACTTGTCTACCCAGATTACTACTACCGCTCATTCCACGCCTACGACAGTGGCAATCTCGACTGGGAAGCCGCTCTAGAAGTAGAGGTTGCTGCTCGTACCGTTCATGCCGGAATTTGGTCTGATGCTGGAGCGCAAGGCGATTCTAAGTTGCGCGAAAGTTATCACGAAGTCCTGAAAAGCCAAATTGAGAGTGAACCGCGAGACATCCTCGACTTGGGCTGTAGTGTGGGCATGAGTACATTTGCCCTGCAAAACATTTATCCGCAGGCTAAATTTACAGGCTTGGATTTATCACCTTATTTTCTCGCTGTTGCTCATTACCGCGCTTTACAACGTAACAGTCAAATCACCTGGCTACACGCGGCAGCTGAATCTACTGGACTATCAGATAATTCATTTGATTTAATCTCTACTTTTCTGATGTATCATGAATTGCCCCAGTCGGTAACGCAGCAGATTTTCCATGAAGCACGGCGGCTGCTGCGCCCTGGTGGATATTTGGCACTGATGGACATGAATCCTCAGTCAGAAATTTATGGCAAGATGCCGCCCTACATTTTCACCTTACTTAAAAGTACCGAGCCGTATCTAGATGAGTATTTCACATTAGACATTGAACAGGCGCTAATCGAAGCTGGTTTCCAGACTCCCACAATTACTTGCAATAGCCCCCGCCATCGTACTGTTATTGCTCAAGTGAGATAATAACGAGAGTGGGTTTACAGCTGATAGTATGGGCAGTTGGGCCACCACTTTTACTTCTTGCCTACTACTATCGCCGCATCTCTCCTGCACCATCTCTACTTAGACTACTAATGTTCTTTGTAGTTGGGGCATTATCAGGCTTAGTTGCGCTGGGTTTGGAATGGCAATTTGAGTATTTAGCCAACCGGATTGTAGATTGGGATAAAATCACCCAGTCTCTAGCTGGAGTTGCACTGCGCCAGCTGCTGGAAGTTGGCCCTATTGAAGAAGGCTGTAAGTTTGGCAGTGTTGTTTTATTGCAATCCTGGAATCGATCTGCGAACGAGTATCAGCGTTTCGCCTTATCTCGACCAAGTACCGTATTTATTTTTACAATAGCTGTTGCTTTAGGATTTACTGCTGAGGAAAACAGTGTTTATTTTATTAACTCAACAGCATCAATTTTTGACCGCTTAATTGGTACTCCAGTCCATACGCTATTTGCTGCACCTTGGGGTTATGCCCTTGGAATAGCCAGTTATGCGTCAATTCGTTCAGGTAGGTATAGAGGGGTTATTGCTAGGGCTTGGATTAATAGTGTAATTTGTCATGCTTTGGTAAATGTATTATCAATTGCCGCGCGTTATTCCCCGCCGCTAAGTTTCCTCAGCTATGGTTTGTTTCCGTTCTTACTTTGGATGTTCTGGCGGCTAGAGCAATTATTACGAAAAGTACAGCGCCAGCCATCTATTGTGATAATTTCTAGTTGTACAACTATCAAAAGATACTGGCAAATGGGCTTAGTCTTGTTTGCCCTTATGTTGGGCGGTAATACTATTTTTGGACTTTTCCTTTTAGTTAGGAGTCTTAGTCCTTTGAGTCTATCCCAGTTGTTTCACCCAAATGTTTTGTGGTTTATAGTAAGCCGATTTCTGCTTAATTTAATCCCAGGAATTATAGCTTGGAGAATCTATCGCTATCTGCGAAGTTCCAGCCATGTGTAACAATGCGGAGTAGGTTTTTATATGGTAGTTCTATTTATCCGACTTTCGGGCTAGAGCTAGCTTGACGACATGAAGCCAGGAAACTTGTTTGCCAACACCACGCAAGAGCAAAGCACTAAGTACATAAAACAAATCAACTAAAGATTCACCAGCTGAGATGAAATTAATGGGAAGCCATTGGGATATCGCTTTAGATAGAAGCAATCCAAAGATAGCTGAAAATGCTGCAAAAGTTCTTGTATCATCTATGCCATACTCAAGCTCTGCTTTTGCAGTTCCTAACTTACTCTTTGTGTAAGTAGTGAGTTGGTCAGCTTATTGATACTTCTTTCGCTGAAGATTTTTAGTTTTATCTTCGTTAAAAGCCTTTAGAATGTCCGAAATTGAAGTATCAGAAAGTACGATTTTATTCATAACCTCGTGTTGCAAAATAAGAAGCTACGAATAATAGTTTATGACATATAGAAAATAGGATTTATTACAATCTTGGGAAGGTGGCTACTGCGATGGTAGCGGAAGGACTGGACAACAACGCTGCTTTGAGTTGTCATTATCTAGCTTGTAAATAGAATCGTTTAATATATTGCTAGATTAGACAGATGAGCGATCGCATCAGCTAAGATAGGAAATATTATTTGCTACCAGTAAGTGCAGTTAGGCTGCTTAGAGTTTGAAGAATCTAGCTTTTTTCTCAGCGTTTCTCTCACTCATTGGATATGATCGGTTCATGGAGTTTGAGTGGGATGAATTCAAAGCGATCGCTAACCTTGAAAAACACGAGGTCAGCTTTGAAGAAGCTAAAACGGTTTTTGATAATCCTCTTGCTCTTATTTTTGACGATGAAGCACATTCATTAGAGGAGAGACGAGAAATTATTATTGGTCACTCTCAAAGGAATCGTTTGCTATTAGTCTGCTTTACTAAACGTCCTAATACTATCCGAATCATCAGTGCCCGTCTTGCTACTCGAAGGGAGTGTGAAGATTATGAAGAAAACACCTATAGATGAATCTCAATTTGAAAGCGAAATTCTACCTGAGTACCACTTTGACTACCAAAAGGCAAAGCCCAATCGCTTTACTGCCCAAAACGTAAAGCGGATGACAGTTGTTCTGGATGAGGATATTGCTCAAGTTTTCACTACATCAGAATCTGTGAACAAAGCACTTCGGGCGCTGATTGAAGCCATGCCTCAGATAGATAAAAGATAAGACTGCTTAAGTCAATGCTGCATCCGACAGCTATTTCAAGCTCATGCGGCGTTGCTTTGTGTTTATCTTCTTTATATTTAAAAACCTGAGCTTTAGTCTCAATTTATGCTTGTGTCAAAACAGTTTTATTTACGGCTGCGCTAGCTAGGTTAGATTCTGATTGTGTGCAGTAAACTTCGCAGGAGTTATTAGGACTTTCAATTAGTTTAATTTTATGCAGTTGAGCTTTTAATTCTTGGATGGGCGATCGCAGTAAGTTAGAGATATGCATAGCAATATTTTCAGCTGTCGGAACTACAGCAGCAAAATAAGGAATATCTTTGTTTAAAAAAGTGTGATCAAACGGCTCAATGACTAACTCTTCAATCGCCTGCTGTAAAGCACCTAAATCAACAATCATCCCAGTACGCGGATCAATTTCTCCTTTAACTGTTACTTCCAAGTGATAATTATGACCGTGACCATTGGGACGAGCGCATTTCCCGTAAATCTCAGAGTTTTCTGCGTAACTGAGGTCAGAAAGAGCCAGGCGATGTGCGGCGCTAAAATGAGTGCTAACGGTGAGATAAGCTTCCATTGAGTTTCCTTGATAATCTGCCCAAAGTTCAGGATGTTCAAACAACTGCACGCGGACTAAGGGTAGATGAGGGGTAAGCCTCTGCCAAATAACTCGTGCGATGTTTTCCGTCGTAGGTAGGGTTTGGTGAAATTCTGGCCAGGTGTCGTTGAGGTAGGAAAAGTCTAACTGACTGGTAATTTCCCGCTTAATGACTTGTTTGACTTCGGATAAATTCTGCACCATGCCATATCGATCTAACTCGCCAGCGATAGAAACAAATAGGACGTAATTATGTCCATGTCCAGGTGCGCGGGTGCAAAGACCAAATCGCTGATTATTCTCTGCTGCACTCAGTTCTGGCAACCAATATCGGTGACTAGCTGAAAACTGAGCGCGGCGATTGACTATGCATTGCATGAGTACACTGGAACGAATATTTAATAAATTTTTATTTAAGCTATTTTTAGAATAAACTAATTTTTGCCCTACAGGGAAGTAAGCTACATCCTTTGAGACAGTGAGTAGTGAGTAGATAAGAAGTGAGTAGGGGAAGAAATATTAAAAATAATGGTTTCAAGCCCCTAACTTCAGGGGTGAAAAAAGAAATACTTGTGTCTCGCCAAAAAGTGCAAACTGTAAATTATTATTGCTTCAATCGGCGACGTTTTAAGTATGGGGTTTCACGTTGTCACTACTAACTCTAGGCGATCGCTTCTAATGAAACTTGTGCATCACTTTGCAATCCAGCCGCAATTCTAAATAGTTCTTGACCTGTATGCAAATATCGTTCGTCATAGTTGAGTGGGAAGTAAGCCAACTCATCAAGCCCATCTCCAATTTGATTAAGACAATAATAGAGATGAACTGCTGCACCAGCTACATTTGCAGGATTAGGCATGGAACGAAAAATCATTTGAGCTTGCTTAAGCCACTCACGACAGGTTGTAATATAATTTTGAAACTCATCAAGTAATTCATCATCAAACGGGTCAGCTGCTAGGTTCTCAATTTGCGCCTCTAGCGAATTAAGAATCTGACATAACAAACGATTGACTGGCTGATAAACATGGTGTAACCATTTTTCGAGTTGCTCATCCGCATCTCGGCCTGTTTGGCGTGGCGTACGGCGATGTTGGTTTTGGTTATAAGGCGATCGCTGTTGAGGTTGGCGCACTACCCGATGACGATCAGATATCTGCTGATCGTAAGAGCGGCGATTAATCGCATCTCCCAATACTTCATATGCCGCATTGATCTGAATAATCTGCTCGTGACCTGCTGCTTCTTGATTACTGTCAGGATGAAATTGCTTAACCAAGCGGCGATATGCTTGCTTAATCTCCGCTTGGCTGGCACTAGAATTAACTTTTAGAGTGTCGTAGTGGTTATCTGCCATTCCACCACTTTAGCGCTTAATAACTAACGCTTGCAGGTACTCGCGGCTCTAAATCTTGAAACAAAGGTGTACTTAAATAACGCTCTCCATAACTCGGCTGAATCATCACAATTAAGCGTCCGGCATTTTCGGGACGCTGGGCAACCCGAATTGTGGCACACAAAGCAGCACCAGTTGAAATTCCAGATAGGAGACCTTCTTCTCGCGCCAAACGTCTACCGTAGGCGATCGCTTCTTCATCAGTTACGGTAATTACTTCATCAATCAAATCAACGTTGAGAACTGGCGGAATAAACCCAGCACCGATGCCTTGGAGTTTATGTGGACCTGGTCGTCCCCCAGATAAAACTGCGCTATTAGCAGGTTCAACTGCAATTACTTTAAAACTCGGCTTCCTGGGTTTGAGTGCTTCTGCCACACCTGTAATTGTGCCACCAGTGCCAACTCCAGCCACCATCATATCGACCTGTCCGTCGGTATCTTCCCAGATTTCTTCAGCTGTTGTTTGCTGATGAATCTGAGGATTAGCTGGGTTACGGAACTGTTGCAACATATAAGCATTAGGCGTTGTGTCAATTATGGCTTGCGCCTGTCGAATTGCACCACCCATGCCTTCAATTCCGGGAGTTAATTCTAGTTCGGCTCCATAAGCCCGCAACATTGCCCGCCGCTCACCGCTCATTGTATCTGGCATTGTTAAAATTAGCCGATACCCCTTCGCTGCTGCTGCCATTGCTAAAGCAATTCCTGTATTTCCTGAAGTGGGTTCGACCAAAATCGTTTTGCCTGGAGTAATCAGCCCTTCCAGTTCTGCCGCATTAATCATGCTGAGTCCAATCCGATCCTTAACCGAGGAGGATGGGTTCATGCTCTCTAGTTTTACTAAAATTCGAGCGACGCAACCTTCGGCTTGCGGGATACGGTTGAGTTGGACCAGAGGAGTGCGACCGATTAAGGCTGTAATGTCATGGGCAATACGCATAGCTTTTAGTGGTAGTAGTTGTTAGTTGTTTGTTTTTAGAATTTGTATGAGTTGGTCTAATATTCAATCCTATAGAAAAACAGATAGTTTATTTAAACCCGCCCGTACAGGAGTAAAGAGAAATTTATCTATCTCATCACTCAAGTTGGCTTAGTTGCTATGTTTTAGACTTTAGCCTTAGATGTAGTACATTATGTCCAGTTGCCGTCTAGCAACTCTCTGATCGCAGAGAGTTTGGAGCGTACACTTTTGTAAGACTAAGTTAGCTGCTTGGTGTGCTTCCTGCCAAATTTCTTGAACTACAGCACTCTCTACTGTTTTGTGATTAACTTCTTCTTTAGACGATTTAGCTTCTAATCCTTCTAAGCAATTTATAACCTCTAGCAGCGTAATTTTCCAGGGTTCCCGTGCTAAAACATAGCCGCCCTTTGCGCCACGTTGGCTTTTTACTAAACCCCCACGCCTCAAGGTCGCTAGCAGTTGTTCCAGATAGCGATCAGGTATATTTTGTTGTGCTGCAATTTGCCGAATTTGTAGTGGTTCGCCTTCATTATATTGGGCTGCCAACTCTAGCAGGGCAAGAAGCGCATATTCACATTTACATGAAAGTTCCACAGGTATATCTAGCGTGATAGGCTTTCCTTTTATTATACTCCGGTTCTTCACTGGGGTTTCATTTGCTAAGTTGAGTAGCTACAGACAAAGAAGCCCCGCTACGAGGCAGGGCTTTAAAGCACTCACATATATATTTACGTCAACAGTTTAGAAGTTGAACGTTGTTCTGAGTGTACCAATGACTATGTCACTGTTGTCTTCGTTTTGACCAGGAGATGTCAACCAGATCACACCAGGGGTGATTGAGATATTATCTGTCAACTGGTACTTGTAAAAGCCTTCAATGTGATACCCATTATCATTGGAGAAATCATTGCCGCCAATTCCAGGAACGTCAAGACCTCTCAACGTAGGTTCTACACCTGCAAAGATACCTAAGAGGTTTCCTTCTTTACCCAAATCTGGGAAAGCAATTCCAGCACCATAGCTCCAGACTTCAGCGCCTCCTGTACCAAGGAGTATGACATCCGTGTAAGTGCCGAAGGCACTAATTGATATTCCGTCGGTTAGTCGGAATGCTGCCGAAAGTCCATATGAGTTAGTTACTAGGGGAGTTACACCGACACCTGGAACTAAGCCTGGATTATTAGCAAAAGTAGTACCAACAACAGGGCCATTAGCTTGGTTACTGCCATTTAGCGAACCACCTAAATCGAAGATCCCGTCGCCTGCGTTGTGATAACCGTGAACATAAGTTGCCCCGATACCAAAGCGATCGCCCAGATTGAAATTTAACTGCGCCAAGGCAGCGTAATCACCGTTTCCGAGACCAAAATCCTGACCTGGGTTATTCGCGTTGTCGGCTAGATAACCAAGGGTTAGTGAACTTGGTCTTAAAATACCACCGCCACCAAAGGCTAGGTTAACTGCTGCACCTGCACCGCCACCAATCCGGTAGATCGGGTTTTCTTGAGCAAAGGTAGACAATGCACCTCTACCACCATCGTAGTCTTCAAAGTAAGGGTTGTTAGTAGCAGCATAATCGCTGTGGATACCCCCAGTTGCCGCAATATAACCCCGCGCACTCCCAAACAGAGGGAAGTCATATGCTACCCAATCAACGAAGATATCATTACCAAAGTCTGGTGTCACGTTGAAGGTCTGCGTTCCCTCAAATGTTTCAAATGCGGTTGCTTCTGGATTGAGGGGGTTATAGCTGAAAGGTATAGCGTTACCAGCTGACAAACGGGTATGCAACACATCTGAACCGCCAAAACTGGTTTGGAAGTCTAAACGTACCCGATTTTGGAAGACAGTGTTGTCTTCAACATCATCGCCAAAATTATCTGTAACTGCTGCAATAACTTCACCAACTAGCTTGGTTGTGGTGGAGAACTGATTTGCTTCGAGTTCTGCTGTCACTGCTTCTACAGAGTCTACTCGACCGCGCAGCGTTGCCAATTCAGCCGCAAATTCTTCTTGTAAGCGCTGTAGTGTAGCTAGGTCTTCCCGCCGAACTAAGTCAGCTGTTGCCGCAGCAATTAGCTCGTTTACACGGTCTAAACAGGCGTTAAGACCAGCAGCAAATTCATAGCGTGTCATCGCTCGATTACCGCGATAAGTGCCATCGGGATAACCTGCGATACAGCCGTAGCGCTCAACTAAAGACTGCAATGCTTGAAATGCCCAGTCTGTTGGTTGAACGTCAGACAACTGAGAAACCGAGGTAACTTGTGCAATCGAGTCTGCGGACTTGCCTTCGTTGCTGTAACGGTTAAGTTGCTCTAGAGTATCAACCGAGGTTTCGGCTGAGGGGGTTGTAGCTGCTTGAGCTATTGTTAGTGCAGGTTCAACTGCAAGCTCTTTAGGAGTTACAACTACAGAATTAATATTTTCCTTTTGACCAATCTCGGTTGTGGGTGTCACTGCCACAGTTTGCTCTAGATTAGTAGCAGTAGTCGCTACAACCACATCCTGTTGTTTTTGTGTTCCTACGGCTGAAGCCTGGACAGGGGCAGTTTTTGAAGTTGGAGCCGCGATCGCTGAAGACGATACGACTAAAGCCGCGCCTAAGATAGCTGGGCTAAATAGCAAAGATTTCCACAAAACTTTAGACATACTTCCTCTTATCCTCACACCTTTTTTAGATAAAGAGATTTGCTGTACTCACTTTATTAAAATGCTACAGCTTTCATTGTTCATACCCCTAGAGGTACAATTCTATTAGATTATAACACTTAATTTAATGCTTGATTAGTCTAATCTTAACAAAATTTGCAAATTTTTAATTTTGTTATAAGAATAATAATATTTAAAGTTCGGGTAGCTATCTGAGCCTTACAGATAAAATATTATATTTCCTATCCATCAACTAATTAGCAACCCGCGATTCCTACTTAGGCCTTAGGCAAAAACAGCTTGAGAGCGTCACTACAAACTTTAGCGACTCGGGCGCACTTGTGATTCAGGTTGCGTCTGAAGTTAATGATGCCGCTAGAGAAATGTGTATTACTAGCTCGAACAGACAACTCAGCTTAGAGCAGGGTTCGGTGTATCATTTATATTCTTTAGTTAATCAATAACTTTGCTGCTAGGAAGGTATATTCGTTGTTACTTATGTTACAGCGTCTTTAAGCGTAAATATTAATAACTGTATTGCTCAAGTAGGTTAATAAATTAAATATGTTCTACTTCTTTAAGTAATTAAAGTAGTTAATTAACTTTACATAATAGTTATTTATGTTGAAGTTTATGAAAAACTATAGACGGTAAGTATTGTTTTCAATGGTTAATAAATTATAATTTAATTTTATCTAGTTTAAATTTTAGCTAAATATAACTATATACCTTAAAGATAGCTAATTACAAGATATTGATTTAGCTAGCAATATTTTTGTAGTTGTAGATAGTAAAAAATTTATGAAGTCTGATTTGAAATTGGATAAACAATAACAAATCATTAAATTTATTGAGCAAATTTGGATAATATGCTTAATTAATAGAATGCCTAAGTTACTGCTTACTGAGTTAATTTACCTTACTTAACAAACAAAACTTCTTCAACCACTGATCAAAAGAACTAAGCTACCTTAACGACGAGGCAACTGTATGATCGAAAAAATTTTGCTTGCTGTTTCTGGATTAGGACACGCAGAAGAGATGCTCAAAACCTTGAAGGAACTGCCATCAGTTCAAAAGGCAGCCGTGACAGTTCTGCACGTTGTTCCTGCCCAAACTACTGCTGAAGTTATGACAGCTAAGTGGGAAGAAGGAGGAAAAATTCTTGCTGATGCGATTCAGACTTTACATTTAGATCCAAGCCAAGTTTCTGCGATTCTGCGCCAAGGCGATCCTAAAGATGTGGTTTGTCAGGTAGCCGACGAAATTGATGCTGACTTGCTGATCATGGGTTCACGAGGATTAAAGCGACTACAGTCGATTTTATCTAACTCGGTTAGTCAGTATGTTTTCCAGTTATCCTCACGTCCAATGTTATTGGTAAAGGATGATATTTACGTCAAGAAAATTAACCGGATTATGGTTGCTGTAGATGGCTCGGATGCAGCTAACCAATGCTTAAAATTAGCACTGTTTCTGTTACAAGATATTAAGGGGGGTCAGTTAATTCTGGCACACATTAATAAAGATTTAAGTGGTAAACCGAGTGAAGCATCACTAATCGCGGCGGAGAAAGATCCGATTTTAGCGTCTGCGATCGCCCAAGCCAAAAAACAGGGTGTACAACCGCGCTATGTCTCAGCTAGCGGTAATCCCAGCACAGAAATTTGCCGATTAGCAGAGGAGATGAATGTAGATTTGTTAATGTTGGGTTCTCCAGATCGCCGTCCTTCAATTGCCAAAAGCTTTGTCGACTTAGATCGACTATTAGGCGCTTCTTTATCTGATTACGTTCGAGTCAATGCCAAATGCCCAGTATTGTTAGCTCGTACAGTTAGTTAACACAAGCAATATTAAATATTAATTGTAAAAACCCCTACGCCGTATGGTGCAAGGGTTTTTATTTTCAATAGATTACTAAGAATCTTTCTTGCCTTCGCGGCTAGCTGTTTGAATGTACAGAATCAACAGAAACACAGTGGGAACAAGTACGAACAGGATGCTCGCAACGAACCCTAAATCATTAACTTCCATCGAAAGAAAGCCTCTCTCGGACTATGAATCACCAACTTTAGGATATCATCTCCAGTCTAAAAGTTAGCTATAAAGGTATGGTGATGACCTTAATTTTGCTAATTATTAGGCAAGTTCGACAAAAAGCAACCATGAGATTGAAAAGCTCTGCTAGATTTCATTCATTGTTCAATGCACATCTGTAACTCTAAGTCAAATAAATTAGGGCTTCGTTACAACACTGACTGGTCCGTTTACCAAGGTTTGACAAGCTAGCCTATATTGTGGCTTTCTTTTTAGTTTCTTGTTTTCTACTTCTGTACGGGGTGACAGATTTTCCATGCCTTCAACTATCTCGACAATGCAAGTGCCACATTGCCCGTAACCCCCACAATTCTTCAATTTGCCCATAAAAGTATAAATATCAATATTATTCTGAATGGCTCGTAGCCTGAGATTTGCACCATCCGCCGCCACCACTTCACGATTTTCTTTAACAAATTTGATGCTAGTCATTGTTGCTCCATTGCTTACGATTCATGTGTAGCTATTTGAGGTGTGCTTACGCTGGCAGCGCTTTTAGGCGCTCAAGGTTAACTAGCCTCTAACCTCTATTTCGGCCACTGGCTCGCTGTGTTGCTGTTAATTATGTTAATTTATTACGAAGTATTAAAAACACTACAAATTAAGCAAAATACATTTTCTCTTAGTTGTGCAAAGCTTACTTGCTTTGGATGATAAAATTACTGCTGGCTATTAATTATGATCTCTTGCACTCCTACGCCCTTGCTCAAAAAGTTGTGTGATGTCCGAAAGAATAGGAAAAGAGGAGTGCCAAGGTAAGCGAATTGTAAACGTACTGCTTTTACCCAATTCACTCTGCACTTGAATGATACCTACGTGCGCAGCTGCAATTGGTAAGCTTAATTGAGAGCCAGCAATATATCGGCGATCGCTATTCACCTGATAAAATCGCTCAAAAATCCGTTTCTGCTCTTTAGCCGCGATCGCCAAAGCCTGTATGTTTGAGTTGTCACCATTCAAAAGCGACGCGCCGAGTAAAAGCTAATGTTTGAATAGGTAGATTAAAATTACTCCTGGATAAATTGAGTTTTAAAACGATATCCCAAACCATACACAGTTTCAATTATGCGATCGCCGCCTTTTTATGCTATTTTACGACGCAGCAACCGCATTTGAGCCGCTACTACATTACTAACAGGAGCTGCCCATAGTTGCCATAGTTGATTCATAATTTGAGCGCGAGTAACGATTTGATCAGGATGCTGTAAAAAATATTCTAATAGTTGAAATTCTTTATTAGTTTTGGCATAGTTCTAATCCTGATAATTTTGGCAGCAACCAATCGAAAATAGCCAGTGTATATTGCATTTCCTGGGGTTGAAATCCTAGTAAGCGCCATTTTTAAATAATATACTATGCTTCAATGCCATCTATAACCCAGTCTACTACATACGCTTTTTGATTAAGAATGCGTTTGATAGCAGCGCCTAAATCTGGTTCATCTTCAACTAGCAATACTCTCATGGTAATAGATATAGAGCTACTGAGGTTAAATGATTATTTGAATCTACTTTTAGTATTACCCTATCAAAAAATAGCCAACTCAAAAGTAGCCAAAATTATTTTGTTATTCCACTTCAATCACCTATAAACTTGTGCTTTCCTTACTAATACGGCTAAATCATCGGCAGACTGCTAACCTTTGCTATGGTAGTTCTGGGCTATTACAAGTTAATGATTTTGGTTAGATAACAATTGTTCGATATATTTTTGGTTTAGCATTAAAGTACATTTTATTAAAAAACTATAGAAATTGCTAGCAATTTCATACTCTCATTAGCTGTTTTTAGCGCTTATCTTACTTTTTTGGAAATAGAATTTTTCTTTTTTATTTATCTTGGTATAACGTACATGAATCAGACATAACTCTTACACAGTAATAAGCGTTTTATTGTCAAAATAGAATAGTACGGCGAATTATCATATTTCAACAGCACAATTCAACAAGTATTCGTTATGTCTGGCAGTCTCTAAAAAATACTACCTAGCAAAACAGAATTATTGCATTTTTGGAGTTTAAGATCTATAAACATTTTCGGGTTTTATTGTTATAGTTGCAAACATTTCTTAACAGTTAGTTGAGGTAGCTCTATCATCTAAAAAGAAATTTGGGTATCCATGAATAGATCTACTTATAAATTTAGCTAACACCTTTGATAAAACTTTTAAGCAATTATTCCATTTATTTTTAACGCCGCAATAACAAAATTCTTGCTTCTTCTAAATCAGCCAAAGTTTACTCATAAATCATACATACAGCGGTTTTCAGTCTTATAAGGCACAGTAGCAGCAGTGAGCGAACCAGTTTCGCAGATGGTTAGGAGCGATTAAATCCATCGCTATCTTGATTAGCGTCTGTACCATTTTTGATGTCGTTG
>JAESFL010000945.1_pt1 | contig 13689 bp, 17 predicted proteins | sample 9269401 | NCBI WGS metagenome assembly JAESFL01 (sample SAMN14506025, study PRJNA617098) | algae metagenome | isolation source: Gloeocapsa sp. UFS-A4-WI-NPMV-4B04 and co-occurring heterotrophs from desert... | place: USA: Utah | collected 2006-10-01 | reverse complement strand
GCTTGGTGCGGACGAGGTGGCGAACCGAGGTCTGCTCCAGGAGGGAGCGGGTCTGGGCCCAGTCGAAGAGCGGCAGGCCGGCAGGAGACAAAGCTCCGCCCCTCGCGCTCACGCGCGAGTTCTTGTAGTGTCTCATGTGGTTGAACTCCTTGCCCGGCCTGCTGCGAGCACCCGCTCAGCGCAGCCGGGCTTTTCTTTGGGTGCTAGGCTGCGGTGGACTTCATGGCTGGCAGCGACGCGAGCCACTGGCCCAGGTCATCAGACAGGATCAGTGTGCGCCGCCCGCGTTTGACCGCTCTCAGGCGTCCTTGACCGATCTCCTCATAGATGACGGTGCGGCTGATCCCGGATGCTCTTGCGGCAGCGCTGATGGAGTAACTCAGAGGCTCATTCATATGTGCTCCCTTGTGGTTCGACGGATATCTCCGAACGGGAGGACACAGTGTCGGATAATCAGCGCGATGTGGCGGGACTTTTGCAGCGAGAATTCACTCGTTTACCGTCCCGCGCGATGGGACGAGGTCGATGGCGAGCGATGATCTGACTGACAGCCTTTGCCATGGCGGTCTGGGACTGGCTGTGCTCGCGAACCTTAGGGTGCAACGAGACCATAACCTCACACATAAACCTGACGAAAGCCGATGGTTTGGGATTTTTGGCTCTGCTGGATTTCGCCGCCGCAATCTTCCAACCTGCCTCCTCAAATACACCTATTACCTCCAGAACCAGACTCTCAAACAAAGCGGGCTCTTCAACTTCTTCCGCGTACATTTGCTCATGAAATACTCTAAGTATCTTAATTTTTCTGTGTAGTTGATTCAAATTTTCCATGGTGCCGTTGAAGTCCATGCACGGCATTATTGAGCAGATCTCGTCTAAGATTATCGATCTTACGCTGATTCTGGGATTATCAACTAAAATCTTTAGGGCATGATCTAATTGATCCATAGCTCTGAAATAGGATAATTCTTTTCCATTGATGTGTCCGTAGTCTGGATTATATGATATACGACTTAGCTCGCCCCATCGATTGCTCGCATATACTGATACGGCACGATGGAGCATCTTGAATTGTTCGTCCGTGAGGCTGCATGGAGCAGCATTATTTATACGTTCTCGCCAATCGGTTGGGAGCGCAGCTTGAAGCTGTATCTCGCCACCAACTTCAACTTCAACAACGACCGCATCTTCCTCATCGAAGATAAGGTCGGGAACGGATAAAGGATACTTAGGTCGGCGTTTGGGCATGCTGATCAACCGTTTGAACACCATCAACTGGTGAGCTTTGCTCACAATACTGAGCCCAAGCGTCCACAAGTTTGCGCCGCTTTTCTAGGGCATCTCCCCGCCGGTAGGCCCGCTCGACCGCGTCTCCCACAAGGTGCCCAAGAGCCGCTTCGGCCACTTCACGCCGGAAGTCTGTTTCCTCGCCCACCCAATCCCGGAACGCTGATCGGAAGCCGTGCACCGTCGCATCCTGCTTCATGCGGCGCATCACCGCCTCCATAGCCATGTTCGAGATGGGCTTGTCACGTCTGAGGCCAGGGAACACGTAATCGCTCACGCGCATCTCGTGGAGCGAGCCCAGAATGGCAGCGGCACGGGTTGAGAGCGGCACCCGATGCTCCCGGCCGACCTTGGTCCGTGAGGCCGGAACAATCCAGAGCTTGGCCGCCAGATCCACCTCGTCCCAGCGGGCTCCTATCACCTCGCCTGTCCGGGTGGCGGTCAGGATGGTGAACTCCAGGGCTCGCGGAGCGACGCCCTCCATCGCTTGCAGAGCGGACATGAAGCCGGGAACAGCGCGATAGGGCATGGCCTTGTGGTGGCCGCGCGTGAGCATCTGCCGCTTGGGCAGGGCAGCGTCGAGGTGCCCTCGCCAGCGGGCCGGGTTCTCGCCAGAGCGCATGCCGTGCGTCTTGGCGTAGTCCAGCACCCGCTCGATGCGTCCCCTCAGGCGGGAAGCCGTCTCCGCCTTCGTACGCCAGAGCGGCTTGAGCACCCGCAGGACGTCTCCGGTGGTGATGTCCGACACGGGCTTATTTCGGAGGGGCTCGCAATAGACCCGCAGGGTCATACTCCACTGTGCCCTGTGCTTCTCGTTGCGCCACGAGGGCGCCATGCTCTCGATGAGTGCATCCGCTGCTTCGCCGAAGGTGGGGGTCTTGCGCTTCTCACGGGCAGCGAGGGGGTCTCGGCCGTCCACCAGATGCTGCCGGGCCTCAGCCGCAAGTTCCCGCGCCTTGGCAAGCGGCACGTCCCGCAGAGGCCCGAGCCCGATCTCCCGCCGCCGCCCGGCGATCTTCCACATGAAGACCCAGGAGCGGGCTCCGCTCTCGGTGACGTTCAGATAGAGGCCTCCTCCATCAGAATGGCGTCCGGGCCTGGTGAGCGTCACGACGGACCGAGCATTGAGCCTCTGCACCTGACGTGGCATGCCTTCCCCACCGCTTTCCCCACCCGATGACGCGGATTGTAGCAGACTTGCACGAACGGTGGCGACCTGAAGGCCTTGCGGCTACACAGAAAATCTGCATGTCTCGGACGCTGGCGAACGTAAGGAACCACTGGTTAGGCGGACCCCCTCTCCGCCACACTTGCAGTCTCTCGTATAGCTGAGTTCTGCGACATGGGCGGCGCGTCTTAAGTCGCGCACTTGTTTGAGCTTCTAAGCGCCTTGCCGTCTTTCGCCCACCGTCATGCGCCCCATAGTAGGGCTCGTTTGTCGCCGAGGGGCATCCCTTTCTCTCGGCCAGCGCGAGGCAGTCCGGTTGTCAACGGAGCGCAGATGATGTGGGACTGTGTGGCCGACCCTGCAGGGTCGCTAGAGCGTTGATTTGAGTGAGGTGGATCCGGCTCACGTGAAGAAAACGCGACCACCAAAAGACTCAGAGCTGATTCCACCTGAGTGGAAACAGCTCTGGCGGTTCATGACGACGCCTTGCTGGTCGCAGGAGATCCGGGAGATCATCGATGGACGCAATGCGCGCCACGGCCGTGCATAGGGTGATCACGGCGGCCGGTTTGGCAGGCACCTCCGAGCCGGAGCTTCTGCGGCTGTTTTGCGAGACTCTGGGTCGCAAGGGCCTGCCCATCGGCCGAGCCAACCTCCTGATCGACACACTCCATCCCGTCCACGAGGGGCGTGCCTTCCGCTGGCGGCGCGACGACCCGCAGCTTGCGTCCATCGTCGAATACGGCCGCACAAATGCCGGCGGAGCCAACCTGGAGAGCTGGCGCCGCAGCACGTTCTACCATCTGCTGCAGACGGGCGAGTCCCTGCTGCGGTTCCGGCTGGCGGTCGATCCCCGCTCGGATTTCCCCATCCTCGACGAGCTGCGCGCGGAGGGGCAGACGGATCATGTGGTCCTGATCACCCGCTTTGCTGCCGAAGGGGCGTTCGGCGAGATGGATGGCGTGTACTCGAGCTGGACGACCGACCACCCGGACGGGTTCACCGACGAGCAGGTTCAGGACCTCACCGAACTGGTGCCGTCCCTGGCCCTTGCGATCAAGTGCACGTCGCTGGCCCGGATCGCCGAGACGCTCGTCGAGACTTACCTCGGACGGGACGCAGGCCGCCGGGTGCTGAGCGGCCGGATCGAGCGGGGCGTCGCCGATCGGATCGCGGCGGTGCTGTGGTACAGTGATCTGCGGCACTTCACGCAGGTCGCGGATCAGGTCGAGCCCGAGCTTCTGATTCCCTTCCTGAACGACTATGCGGATGCGATCATCTCCTCGATCCACGAAGCCGGCGGAGACGTGCTCAAGCTGATCGGCGACGGAACGCTGGCGGTGTTCCAGGCCGAGGATCCACGAGAAGCCTGTGGCTGTGCCTTGAAGGGCTACCGCCTTGCCCGCGGCCGACTTGAGGCCCTCAATCAGGACCGGCGGGCTCGCGGGCTTCCCGTCACCACGGCCTATCTCGGGCTCCACATCGGCGACGTCTTCTACGGCAACATCGGCAGCAAGGACCGGCTCGACTTCACGGTGGTGGGGCCGGCGGTGAACGAGGTGAGCCGGATTGCTGCCATGTGCGGATCCGTCGAGCGGGACGTTCTGATCTCGACCGCATTCTGTGCGGCGGCACCGCCGGAAGAACGATCCCACTTCGTCTCGGTTGGACGCTATGCGCTGAGAGGAGTCGCTCGCCCGCAGGAACTCTACACCATCGCTCCGAACGACTGATCGGGAGCTACACGCGAGGGCGAAAGCCGGTGAGGTCGCCAATACGCGGCATAAAGATGCCGGCTCCTGGCACAAGGCTGACATCGGGTGGTCTCGGGGCCGCTTGGCACGCGGACCGCCTGCGAACTATTCTCGCCATCGATGGGGAGAGTAGACGGGCAAAAGTCGTAGGTGTTTTCCAAAATTGGAGCGGTTCTCGCGGATGTTGACTCGGCAGGGTTTCTGTTGGGCGAGGTGCTCTGATTCAGAGCGCGGGCTGGCGCGGGAGGCTAGAGCGTTTTCGAGTGAGGTGGATCCGGCTCGCGTGAAGAAAACGCGTCGAACCAGGGACAAGAGCTGATTCCACGCAAGTGGAAACAGCTCTTGTCCCCATGGCCAAGCCTCTGTCCTCCGACCTTCGCATCCGCGTCCGAGCCTGCCATCGATGCTGGCCTGTCCTGCCGGCAGGCGGCCGAGCGCTTCGGGGTGAGCGCGGCGAGAGCGCTCCTGGACAAGTAGGGCAGTAGGGACACGGCCGACCTCGTCCACAGACGGCTCCGCGATGCCGCGCGGCTCGCAAGATCTGTGACGGTTGTGGAGAGACTCTGCAAAACAGGCGTCCCGCCCGCGGGTCGTGCAGGTCGCGTGGGAGAGACCTCAGCGGATTTTGCGCTTCACGCTCCCCGTGGTCTCCACATCCTTGCTGATCGTCGCAAGCTTGCCGCCTGCCCCAATGGCGTCTGCGCTCCACGCGGTGTTCATGCCCGGACGGACACCGGCCACAAGCTTGCGCGCCGAGGATGCGACCGCTTTCCCGGCCTGCGACACGGGCTTGAAGTCGGCGAGCCGGTGCTGATCGCCGGGCTTGCCGGTGAAGACGCGCAGGCCGTCGGGAAACATCACCATGTCGCCGGCACGCAGGGTGCTGTCGGTCAGAAGCTCGGGAACGGGGTTGGTGGCGTCTCCAGGCGAGCGAGGCTTCTCCAGCTTCTTGACCTCGCTTTCCTCGAGAGGCGCAGGCTTCGGGCGGGGCCGCACCCTCGGCCTGGGTCTGAAGTTCTCGAGGGCCGGCACGGCGCGGAACTCGAACGGCTGATAAGCCGGAGCGAACGTCACAGGCGCGGAGACGGGTCGGAAGAAGCCAAAGATGTCTTGAGCTCGGGTGGGAGCCCCACCGAGGAAGAATGGAAGGGCCACGATCAAGGAGATAACGCGACGCGGCTTCGGCAACACGACACGCCTTGTCTCGAAGTGCGGCATGATCCCTTCCCCTTTCCAGAAGTAACGTAGCCAAGCTTTGCGAGTTCCGCGTCAGGACCACACAAGAGAGGGGCGGGTTCAGGTGCTGGAGTGATCCACTCCTGCGACAGGGGCGTAGACACCTGGCTCGGTCATGCTGGAGATGCAGGTGCGGCGTTCAACACAGCTACAAGCAGGGCCATTCGGCACGGCACCGGGTCACCCCGACCTGGTGCTCTCCGGGGGTGTAGGCCTTTCGGCCTTAGAAATGAGCGCGCCCCCGCCGGCCCCAACGAACCACAGCCTCTCCGCAGAGGATCCACTCATCGTGCGCCTGCGGGTCCTCTACGACGGGATCAGGCAGGAGCCCGTACCGGACCACTTGCTGGCTCTGACCCTGCGGCTGACGTGAGGAGCACGACGATGATGGCACGAGCGGATGCCCACGCGGCTGATCTGGGGAGCACGACATTGATGGCACAGTCGGACGCCCACCAAGCCGTTATCACCATCCTGCCGCGCTTGCGGGCGTTTGCGATCTCTCTGACCGGCAACGTCGATCGCGCGGACGATCTCGTGCAGGAGGCCGTCACGCGAGGGCTCGCAAACCTCGACAAGTTCGAGCCGGGCACCAGCATGCAGGCATGGCTGTTCACGATCCTGCGCAATCAGTTCCACACCTTCTATCGCAAGCGGCGGTCGGAGATCGAAGACCCGGATGGGCTGATGGCGGGCATGTTGGCCGCACCACCCGAGCAGGATGGGCATTTGGACCTCAGGGACCTCCAGGCGGCACTTGCCAAGCTGCCTGCGCATCATCGCGAGGTGCTGCTGCTGATTGGAGCGGAGGGCATGAGCTATGAGGAAACAGCCCAGATCGTGGGCACGAACGTGGGGACGGTGAAGAGCCGCATGAACCGTGCTCGGGCATGTCTGGCCAAGCTCCTGCACATCGAGAGTGAGGACGACCTCGGGTCGGACCGGGTCGTGAGAGCCGCCCTTGCAACCACGAGTGCCCACCATGCGGGTGCTCGCAGGGCGGCGTAGGTCGTACTGGTTCAATCGCAGAGGACTCATCCCTATGCTCCCGCAGGCCAACTTCCCCGTTTCCGTTGCAATCAGCGTCGTATTCCTGTCGCTGGCCATTTTCGGCGTCTGGTGGGCAGGCATTATCTGACGGATGGCGGGTCCATCGCGGGAGGCGGGCTCTTGCACGTGCTGATCGAGCCGGCGCGTGGAGAGCATTCAAAACAGCCCGATGCTGCCCCCAGAGATCGCCCCAGGACCCGCCACAGCCACCATCCCGGCCAAGACGAGCTTCAGCTTGGCCGATGGGGATCGAGCCAAACTTCCACAGCCATGCTGAAACCAGCGTCCGGCGAGCGGATTGGTCGCTGGTAAGGGCCAAACTGGCAGGAGGAGCCCTCATGCGCCAGCAAGGTAGAATCCCGAACCACAACCTCTTCCGACGCAATGACACGCCTGATCTCTACTGTGCTGTGCCCGAGAGCAGACCCATTCCGCCCTTCATCCGCAAACCTGCCTGGGAGTTTGCGGGCAAGCTCGACCGTTCGCAGCCGGTTCTCGGGTTCAGCGAGAGAGCCGCACGGGACTCGATGCAGTTTTGCGGCTTCTATGCCTTCAACAGCATTCGTTGAGTTTGGTCCCGTGTCGGGCTGGCGACCATCCATGGCCGATGGATCGGCGATCCATCCTCGCGTGATGAATGGAAGCGGCATAGCTGAAACCGGTGGCGGCCTCACCTGTTCTCCTGGCGTGTTGTTCTATTGGGGGGCTGGGATGTCGAAGAAGGTCCAGCCCGAGGAGGAAACAGTGCCGTTCGTCACAGGCGGGGACTGGAGCGTGGGCATCAACAGCGGCACCTCTCTTCAGCAAGCCGAGGTGCTGAGCCTGCTCGGGCGTGGGTTGCAGAAGCTCTACGAGGATGTCGTCGAGGAAGGCGTACCCGACCACCTCGCGCCTTTGCTGGAGAGGCTCGAGGAGAAGGATGCCTCATAGGCGGCATGCCCCTTTTCCGCTCGTCCTTCGGCCGTCGCTCAGACCTTGAGGGGTAGGTCGATCTCCACCTGAAGGCCCGCCGAGTCATAGGTTACCTTCACGGACCCATCGACCTGCGTCCCGAGCACACGCTGGAGAAGCTGCGATCCGAACCCGCGCCTCGTCGGGTTTGCGACAGCCGGACCATCCCGCTCCACCCACGCGAGACGAAGCCGCTCGGCAGACTCGTCCAAGCGCCTGCTCCATGCCACCTCGACCTGTCCGCCGAAGACCGAGAGCGACCCGTGCTTGGCGGCGTTGGTGGTGAGTTCATGAAAGCCGAGCCCCAGCGCCAGGGCCGTGTCCGCCGGGAGGTAGACCTCGGGTCCCACCAACCTGATGCGGTTGCTGGAGCCGTCGTCATACGGGTCAAGCTCCAGCCGCAACAGGTCGCGCAGGCTGGCCCCTTGCCACGCGTTCTCCGTCACGAGCGTGTGGGTGCGACCCATGGAGATCAGCCGGTCGGCGAAGCGCGTGCTGAACTCCTCGAGGTTGCTGACCGAGCGGGCCGTAGATCCGGCAATCGCCTGAACCGTGGCCAAGGTGTTCTTGATCCGATGGTGAAGTTCGCGGGTGAGCAGGTGCTGACGCTCCTCGGCGCGTTTGCGCTCCGTGATGTCGCGGAAGATAGCCGAGACGCCGAGCACCTTGCCGGCCTCATCCTTCATGCGGGTTGCCGTGACCGAGACGTGGATGATCCGCCCATCCTTGCACCGCCTGCGGCTTTCGAGGCGAGCCCACCCCTGCATCATGGCGGCATGGAAGACGCCGGTTGCGTCCTCCTCCGAGGTGAGCATGCCCGTGGGTACGAGAAGATCCACGGGAGCGCCGACAGCCTCGCCCGCCGTATAGCCGAAGGTTTCCTCCGCCCCCTTGTTCCACGTCAGGATACGTCCGCCCTCAGCAGCAAAGCTGATGATGGCATCGGGCGAAGAGGACACGATGGCGGCGAGCCGGGCATTGGCCTCGTCGGCCTGCTGACGATCATGGATGTCCGTGCAGGTGCCGAACCAGCGCGTGATCCGGCCCGCCTCGTCCCGCACGGATTGGGCTCGCCCGAGCACCCAGCGGTATTGCCCCGAGCCATGCCGCAGCCGGTACTCGATAAGGTAAGGTTCGCCTGTAGCGAGCGAGTGCCGCCAAGCGGCCCAGGCGCGGTCCTGATCGTCCGGGTGGAAGATCCCGTTCCACGCCTCTCCGTCGGTGGAGCCCTCCGGCACGCCCGTGTAATCATACCAACGCTGGTTGTAGAAGTCGTGGTACCCGTCCGGGCGCGTGGACCAGATCATCTGATCGACCGAGTCTGTGATGGCCCTGAACTTGCCCTCGCTCTGAGCGAGTGCGGTGTTGGAGCGGCGCAACTCCATCTGAGCCATGGCCGCCCGGGCGAGCGCCCGCAAGACCTCGGCCTGCTCGTGGGTGATCCCGTCCGGGCGGGGCTCGTAGTCGAGGACGCACACGGTGCCGAGGGGCAGACCCTCCGGGGTCTCCAGCAGGGCACCGGCATAGAAGCGCAGGTTCGGTTCGCCCGTGACGAGCGGATTGGCGGAAAAGCGCGGATCCCGCGTGGTGTCGGGCACCACCATGAGGTCCCGCTGCAGAATCGCATGGGCGCAGATCGACACGTCGACGGGCGTCTCGCGCACGCCAAGGCCGATCTCGGACTTGAAGAACTGTCTCGTGTCCTCGATCAGGTTCACGACCGCGATGGGAGCCTTGCACACGAGAGCTGCCACACGGGTGATCTCGTCGAAGGCGGGCTCAGGCAGTGTGTCGAGGATGCCGTAAGAGCGCAGAGCCGCCAGCCTATGCTTCTCATCCCAGGCCGGTCTGGGCTGGCTCGTCTGAACGGCTACCGTCATCGGGGTTCCTCCGGCACCGTGGCCGTCGCATCCTCATAGGGCAGGAACGGTCCCCCGTCGAAGGCCAATGTGGGACGGAGTAGGCTCGAACCATTCGGCAGCACGATGCCAGTGGCGCAGGATCCCCGACCGCGCAATGCCCTGAGCGGCAGGCTCTATCGTGGCTCAGCCGCATCGCCTCTGGTTCTGATGCGAACCTCTTTTGCGACGTCCGACCAGAACCGGTAGCCCCGCTCGCTGCCCCTATCCCGACAATAGCGGGCCTGCTCGCGAGCGCGCCGGTAGGCGTTTCGGCCTTCATAGGCAATCAGCGCCACCGCTTCGTACTCCACTGCCGTCAGACCCTCAGGTCCGGTCGGGGTGGCCTGACGTGCAGGGCGCTTGCGGCGAGTCAGCAGGGCCGCGAGAAGTCGGTGGAGCTTTCGGAGCATGCTCCGAATGTGGAGCACCCACCGTCAACAGGAAGAGGTCCGTGCAAGCGTCGCCGTTCCGGCAGAGAATGATCCCTGGCCTGGAACCACGGAATTCGACGCGGCTTAACAATAGTCGGGATCGACACCTTGGCATGCAGGTGCCGGTAGGCTCGGGGGAGCGCCGATGCGGAGGATGGTCCGCCGGACATGGCTCGGCACTCGGCTGAATGGCAGGGTGTTGCTCGTGCGGAGGCTCGACTTCTGCGGGAGATGCGGGCCGTCTCTGACCTGAATGATCGCTAAAAATGGGTCGCGAGGCAGCCCCGCCGCAGCATCGCTGATCTCGCCGCCACCTATCCTGAAGGCCCGATGAGGGGCCGTGCTGAACTGGAGGATCACGATGCCCGAGAGTGACAAGAGACTGCCGGAGAACTCCAAGCAGAACCTCGACCGGAAGCTCGATCACGCGATCGAGGAGACCTTCCCGACGAGTGATCCTGTATCGGTTCAGGTCACCAAGGGTGGTGCCATCGACTACGACGAGAAGGGCTCACCTGCCTCGGGTGGCACCGCTGAGGGTCTGGCGGAGCAAGCCAAGGACACCCTCAACAGGGTGGCGGGCAGCGCCAACGAGATCGCGCGCGAGGCGTATGAGCAGGGCAGCCAATACGCCCGCACAGCTTATGATCAGGGCCGCCGCTATGCCCGTGAGGCCGCCGACCGCTACCCGCAGGCGGAGCGCGTCTATCGGGAGAGCAGCCGGGTGGTGCGGGAGTACACGCCCGAGAACCCGATGGTCGCCCTGCTCCTGGGAGCGGCGATCGGCTACGGCATGGCCTGGATGATCCATCACCGAAACTGGCGCGAGGAGCGGCACGTACCTGACTACGCCAGGATACGCGGCCGCCACGCGCCCTCGCGATAGCGGCCCATCATCCTGACCCTCTTGCTGCGGCTGGAGTTCGTGCGATGGATCACGACCAGCAGAGGAACGGTTGCAACCGTTCGCGGTCGCCTTCAGAGCGGCTGGCCCGGCTTGGCATCGTTCAAGGTCAGCCTCGGGGGGCAAGGTCCAGCCACCGAGCGATGCTTCGGCCCAGAAATGGCTCGAGAGCCATCGCCCCGTGAACGATGGTGATCCGCCTCCGGCAAGCCCTTGACGCGACCCTTGACGCAAGGGGCCGCGATCGGGATGGCCCTTCCATTGCGGGCTCCGGCGCTCGGCAATGACGTGCAACGTGGCTTGGAGGACCGGATCGATGAGGGTCGCTCGTCGATCCGACTCCACGCGCGGCGTCCGAATGCTGGGCCCGGGAACCACAAGCCAACGATGGGGATTGTCTCACTGTAAGCTTGACCTTTAGAGGAGAGCCACCGTGAGCATCGGCACCATCATCCTGATCATCCTCGTTCTGGCACTGATCGGCGTTCTGCCCACCTGGGGTCACAGCCGATCCTGGGGCTATGCACCAAGCGGCATCGTCGGCGTGCTGGTCCTCGTTCTCATCGTCCTGCTCATCATGGGGCGGCTCTGATCGAGCACGGCATCGCACCGGCCGACGATCATGCCGGAACGGTTGAGCTTGAGGTGAGTTGAGCGGGCAGAGGCGCGGCATTGCCATCACGGCATGGCCGTCTCTGATGGAGGACGCTATGGCCGATACCAATGCTCCTGGCGTGATGACCGGCAAACCCCTGATCGAGAGCGACCGGGTCGAGGGAACGACCGTCTACGACCCGAACGGCAACAGCATTGGCACCATCAAGCGGCTGATGATCGAGAAGATGAGCGGCAAGGTCGCTTATGTCGTGATGTCGTTCGGCACCTTCCTCGGCATGGGCGGTGAGGAGCACGTCATCCCCTGGTCCAAGCTCCACTACGACACCAGCCTCGGCGGTTACCGCACCGACATCACGGAAGAGCAGGTTCGGGGCGCTCCAACCTTCTACCGCGAGGAAGGCTACGACTGGTTGGATCGGACAAAGGAACGCGGATTGGCCGACCACTACGGTGTGCCGTATTACTGGGGGCTCTGATCCAATGGGACGATTCCCGACGATGTTCGCCCTCGCGATCGTGCTGGGTGCTGCTCCGGCGTTGAGCCAAGTCACGGGCGGGTCACAGCCTGGGGCGGTGGTGGAGTCGCCCCGCCTTGTGGTCCTCTCACCCGAGACGCAGGCGATGGTCCGCGAGCACGTGAAGCGGTCCGATCTGCCGGTGGCCAAGCTCAGCGAACCAGCACGCATCGACATGTTCATTCCGGAAGAGGTGGAACTCCTGGCCATGCCGCAGGACATGGCCACCGAGACGCCCACGACGACGAGCTATCGCTACCTGATCACAACCGATGTGATCGCCGTGGTGGAGCCGCAGAGCCGAAAGGTCATCCAACTGATCACACGCTGAGAGCGACGTCGCTGCCGGTCGATGGGCTCGTGAGCCACGCGAGCTTCCGAGCAGCGTTGCGTCGGGCGGGAATGGTTGGGTGACCGGCATCATGGGGGCGGCACTTTTGCAGGTCTTGCAATGAGCGCGATCATCGAAATCGATGATCCCGGAAGCGGCGCGGAGTTCTAGAGCTGTTTCCCCTTGTGTGGAATCAGTTCTTGTCTTCGGTCCGACGCGTTTTCTTCCCGTGAGCCGGATCCACCTCACTCGAAAACACTCTAAGAGCCATTTGGCTAAGCTTATCCGTTGCAAATAAAGTGGGTTCATTAGCAGTCTCTTAAGCTTTGACCCCCATCATTCCGCTGCGCCTGCGTCGATCCGCGTGTCGGCACTCGCCGACACTCGGCAGAGATCGTGCTCGGGATGATCGTGCCCATCGGCAAACGACCACTCCACCTGATCCAGGTTCGTCGAAGAGCGTATAGCTCTACGACCAATGGGGAGCCGTCATGAGTGACAACCATCCCGAGCGTCTCTCATCCGTCTCTGTCCTGCGTCCGGTCGCGAGCGCACCGGCTGACGAGACGACGGCTACGATGGTCGAGATGCTTCAGGACCACCTGGCGCTCGTCCGTGACGGCAAGTTGCGCTCGCTCGCCCTGGTCTCCGTGTCGCGGGACGGTGCCGCCATCGGCACCCAATGGTCCTGCACCCACGGAGACAGCGCCAGTCTGATCGGAAAGCTCGCCGTTCTCACCCACGACCTCATGGCAGCTCGAGATTAGAGCGTTTTCGAGCGAGGTGGGTCCGGCTCACGGGAAGAAAACGCGTCGGACCGAAGACAAGAACTGATTCCACACAAGGGGAAACAGCTCTAGACGCTCGGCCCACCGACCTTCGGGACGGCCCTATCTCACGACCTCGTAGGGTGAGTGCGGAACACCTCTCTCCTCTCCCGGTTACCGACAGGCCGAATCCTATCGGCCGACCGGGACCAGGAGACTTCCATGACATTTCTGCGCATCGACAAGCTTCAGATCGAGCTTCCCGTCTCGCGTAAGTACGACCCCAACGCCGCCGCTGCCGTCCAGGAACTTCTCGGTGGCAAGTTCGGTGAAATGTCCACCCTCAACAACTACCTGCACCAGTCCGCAGCGATGAAGGCCAAGAAGAAGCTCGGCAGCTTCTATGAGCTCGTCGCGTCCATCACGGCCGAGGAGGTCGGGCATGTGGAGCTTGTCGCCGCCACCATCAATGCGCTGCTCGACCAGGCCCCGACCGACGATGATCCGGAGGATGAGCCCTTCCAGAAGGAGAAGGACTATCGCTACACCCACCACACCATCCTGGGGGGGCCGGGGCATACGGTCGCGAACTCCCATGGCCAACCCTGGTCAGGCGACTACGTGTTCAACTCCGGCAATCTCGTGCTCGACCTGCTGCACAACTTCTTCCTGGAGAGTGGCGCGCGCACCCACAAAGCACGCGTGTACGAGATGACCTCGAACGAGACCGCCCGCACGATGATCGGCTACCTGCTGGTGCGGGGCGGGGTGCACCA
>JAESFL010000944.1_pt1 | contig 13726 bp, 13 predicted proteins | sample 9269401 | NCBI WGS metagenome assembly JAESFL01 (sample SAMN14506025, study PRJNA617098) | algae metagenome | isolation source: Gloeocapsa sp. UFS-A4-WI-NPMV-4B04 and co-occurring heterotrophs from desert... | place: USA: Utah | collected 2006-10-01 | reverse complement strand
GCTGCCGGCGACCTTCTCCAGCCGCTGCTTCAGCTTGAGGCCCGAGGCGGCCAGCGGCGCCCGGCCGTCATCGGTGATCGCGCTGCGCACGGCGGCACAATAGCCCTGCACGATGGCGGCTTCGGGATCATCCCGCTCCTCCACGGCGCGTTCGATCCCACGGATGCCGCGGACCTGCTTCTTGAGCTCCTTCTTGGCGTGCCGGTCGGCCTCGAAGATCGGATGCGCCGCCTCGCGCAGGAAGTGGAACTGACACAGCTGATGCGGCACGTCCGGCAGCACCTGGGCAACGGCCTGGCGGATGGACGTCTGGCCGTCGCTGATCACGCCCACAACCGGTACGCCCACCGCATCCACTGCCTCGCGCAGCAGCACCGCCAGATCCTGGGCCCGACCGGAGAGCAGGCTGCGGGCCAGCACAATGATGCCGGACAGGCAGTCGCGGATCACCCACAGCACCTCATGGCCGACATCCGGCTGCACGCCATCCAACGCCAGAATGACCCGCCCTTGCTGGGCCAGGAGCCTCTGCAAGGGACGGCACTCCATCAGCCGGGTAGCCAACAACTCATCATAGCGGTCGAGCAGGTTGGTGACGCTGCGCTCGGCAATGGCGACGCCCGGGCGGTGAGCACCGCGTGGATCTCGGGCACGCTGCGATGCTCGCGGTGGCGCAAGGCCCCAACGAGGGCGATGATGTCCAGGCCGAACTCGTGCTGGGGCAAGGCCAGGGCGCCCTCGGCCTCGGGCCGGTACGGCTTGTGGAAGCGGGCGCAGTTGAGCGTCTCGCACCAGCGGATCTTGAGCCGCAAGCGCACCGATCCGGTCAGTGTCACGAGGGTGCGATGGTTCTCGTAGCGGATGCGCATCGGGGCTCCGCAGGCCGGGCACAGCCGACAGGCGGGACGCAGCACCCGCTCACGCTCCGGTGGCTGGCGCCCTGAGAGTCTGGTCATCCCGCACCTCCCATCAGGTACAGAAGACCCCCACCACCCTATGCTTCCAGACAGCGGGCTTTGCCGTCCTAGAAAAAAAGGCGCGCCGGGAGCAGCGCACCCTTGTCCTCTGGGACGAGACCGGCCACAGCTTCCGGATCCGGCCGGGCACGACCGGGGCGCGGCGCGGGCTGACCCCGGTGCTGCGGCGGGTGAGCAAGCGACGCGAGGTGTCGAGCATCGTGGCGATCACGCCGGACGGGCGGCTATATGCGCGCCACTTCCGCACCGCCATCTCGAGCCGCTGTGTCATCCAAGCGCTGCGCTTCTTCCGCCGTAAGATCGGCACGCCGCTGCTGGTGGTCTGGGATCGGCTCAACGCGCACCGCTCACGGGTGACAACGGACTTCATCGCGGCCCACTCGCACGACTATGCGGTGGCCTATCTGCCGGCGGATGCCCCGGAGTTGAATCCGGAAGAACAATGCAATGCGCTCGTCAAGCGCGCCATGGCAAACGCACTGCCCGGCTCAGTCGACGACCTGCATCGGCTCGCCCGGCGCGAGTTCGACCGCCTCAAACGTCACCCCGAGATGATCGTCCGCTGCTTTCGGCACTCAGGCTTCTCTGTTACAGGCCTTCCGTGAAGATCATTAGATCAGCTGATCCTGAGGCACTTTGAGGACCGTTGAGAGACTTTCAAGCATCTCCTCCTCGATATCCTTGTTGCCGTCCTCAATTGCTTCGATGTCCTCCTTGGCAATGCCGCTCTTTGCGGCGAGGTCATCGCGCGAGATGTTTCTCCATCGACGATAAGCCATCAGGGCGGGCTCGCCGCCTGCGAGCGCATAGGTAACATCCATCGGTACTCGGAAGACATCAACCATCGTCGTCTCCTCCAGAATCCCAGCTTAACACAGAAGGAGCGGCACAAGTGGTGGAGATGTCACAGCAATCAAGAGAGATCGCACTGGTGGTTGCTCCCCGAGTTCAGGGCACTCTGCCGCGTGTGTCCGGGCGCATGGCGGTACTTATCGACATGTGGCTGAAGGAGAACGGCTGCTGGATCCCGCATGCCACTCGAGCTCACAAAGGAATCGGCTTCAATGCTTGTCCTCGGATACCGAGCTGTCCTTCCTTGAAGCAAAGGAGCCTTGATGAGGATCACAATAAAGCGCCTTCATCTCGTTAATCTCAGTAGGCGAGACGCCCCAAAGTTGATGGTTACAGGGTGTTGGCCTGTTGATCTTCCAATGTAGATGAAAGCTCAGCCATAAATAGTGCTCACAACTTATCTTAGTTCTTGCTTTGTTCTGGTGTTTGGAATTTCGATGAGATAGAGTCATTGCTCAAAGACCAAAGAAGCGGAACCAAGATGAGCATGGACAAGAATAAGGCTATCGAAACAGCCGTAGCTCAAATCGAGCGTGCCTTCGGCAAGGGCTCGATCATGCGCCTCGGTGACGGTCAGGTCGTTGAGGTGGAGACGATTTCGACTGGCTCTCTCGGGCTCGATATCGCTCTGGGTGTGGGTGGCCTTCCGAGAGGTCGCGTCATCGAGGTTTATGGACCGGAGTCGTCAGGCAAGACGACGCTGGCCCTCCAAACCGTTGCCGAGGCCCAGAAGACGGGTGGCGTCTGCGGCTTCATCGACGCCGAGCATGCCCTCGATCCAGCCTATGCGCGAAAGCTGGGTGTGAACCTCGATGATCTCCTGATCTCTCAGCCGGACAATGGCGAGCAGGCGCTTGAGATTGCCGATAGTTTGATCCGCTCCGGCTCTGTCGATGTGTTGGTCATCGATTCTGTGGCCGCTTTGACCCCCAAGGCCGAGATCGAGGGCGAGATGGGCGAGAGCCGTCCCGGTTTGCAGGCGCGCTTGATGAGCCAGGCCCTGCGCAAGCTCACCGGTTCGATCAGCCGCACCAAGACGATGGTAATCTTCATCAACCAGATCCGCATGAAGATCGGTGTCATGTATGGAAGCCCTGAGACGACCACAGGCGGCAACGCGCTGAAGTTCTACGCCTCCGTGCGGCTCGACATTCGCCGGACGTCAACCTTGAAGGACCGGGATGAGCCGATTGGCAACCAGGTGCGGGTGAAGGTGGTCAAGAACAAGGTCGCTCCGCCCTTCAAGCAGGTTGAGTTCGACATCATGTTCGGTGAAGGCATCTCGAAGGTGGGTGAGTTGATCGATCTCGGCGTGAAGGCCAACGTGGTCGAGAAGTCCGGCGCCTGGTTCTCCTACGACAGCCAGCGGCTGGGACAGGGGCGTGAGAACGCTAAGACGTTCCTGAAGGACAATCTGGAGGTCGCGGCCGAGATCGAAGGCAAGATCCGTCAGAACGCCGGTCTGCTGATCAATGAGTTGCAGGCCAACGATACGGACGGTGCTCCGGTCGATGAGGATGCTGCATAAGCCTGAACATGGAACACCGGTCCGGCTGGACCGGTTTTTCGCATCGCTACCCCGTAGGGGCGACTTGGTGTGATCGAGTTGGTCCACACGATAGGTCAGCAATAGGCGAAATAGGCCTGTAGCTTTCGGCTGTCATTCTCAGACCGGCCCTGTCACGGGAACAGCTGACGGGTTCGGCTAAGCCGCAGTAGAGTAGGGGATGCAGCCCATCCCGTACCGCCGTTTCCAGTTTTCACCCGGGATCATCCCGCACGCCGTTTGGCTCTATCTGCGGTTCACGCGCAGTTGGGGCTGCGAACTAGATCCTTTGCCCAGGGATTATGACTGTTTGGCGGGTGGCTCTTTCGGAGCGGTATTGGGATAGGTGCGGGCCTTCTCGGTCGTGAACATCCAGGTGATGCGTGCGCCGGCAGCGTTGCGCTCGCGCTCCCAGGCGGCGATTTCCCGCTCGAGCCCCTCGCGCGTGTCGATCCGTCGATCCAGGCACTGGCCCTTGAGCACCCCGATTTCGATTTCGACCATGTTCAACCAACTCGCGTGCTTGGGGGTGAAGTGGAACTCCAGCCGTCGCAAGAGGCGATGCGCTTCCGTGGCCGGGAAAGCCTCGTAGAGCGCGCCGGGCGTGTGCGTCGACAGGTTGTCCATCACCACCCGGATCCGCTCGGCCTGCGGAAAGTCGACATCCACAAGCTCGCGCATGCACACAGCAAAGTCCTTTGCCGTCCGGCGATCCGTGACGTTCACTTTGCGCCAGGGGCGATGCGCATCCAAGAACACGAACAGGTTCACCGTGCCACAGCGGCGATACTCGTAATCGACCCGCTCGATCTGCCCGGGCGTGGCCGGGAGCGGCGGGCGTGTCTCGCCGATGAGCTGGACCGGGCTCTCATCAAAGCACACCACTGGCTGCATCGGATCCGGCACCTCAGCATAGAGGTCGAGCACATCCTCCATGCGCGCGACGTATTCGCCATCAATCTTCGGAACGCACCACATCTTCTGCTGCCAGGGCTTGAGCGCGTTTTCAGCCAGACGCCGGCGCACCGTCTCGCGCGACAGGCTCTCGTGTTGGGTGAGCCGCACGATCTCGCCGGCCAAAAGCTCCAGCGTCCAGCGGGCACGGCCCGCAGGTGGCTTTGCGCAGGCAGTCGCCACCAGCAGCGCCTCCTCTGGGCCTGAGAGCTTGCGGGCGGCACCGGGACGGGGCTCCTCACTGAGGGCCCGCTCCAAGTTGCCCTCCACGAAGCGGCGCTTGGTGCGATACACGGTCGAGCCGCCCACCGCGACACTCTCGGCAATCGCCTCGTGCGGCACGCCGGCATCGGCCGCCAAAAGGATCTGGGCGCGCTTAAGCGTGCGGGCAGCCTGCTTGCCGCCACTGAGCATGGCCTGGAGCTCGGAGCGTTCGGTCTCGCTCAGTTCAACCCGGCAGCATATGTTCATCTCGGCCTTCCGCGTGAGAGGCCCCACTGAATCAGCCGATGAATCGAGCGTGTGGCGGATGTCTGAGAAAAGCTTCACCGACAGGCAGGGGCAGTACCTGGCCTTCATCGACGCCTACACCCGCGTCCATGGCCGCCCCCCGGCCGAGACCGACATGCAGCGCCATTTCCAGGTCACTCCGCCTTCCGTGCACCAGATGATCCTGACCTGGGACGGGCCGGCCTGATCCGCCGCCAGCCCGGAGTGGCGCGAAGCATCGAAGTGTTGGTCGCCCCTGAAGGCCTGCCCCTTCTCCGCCACCCCTAACCGGTCAAATCCTCTGCGCCAAGGATCTAGTGGCCTCACGTAACAGGAGCAGCATGAGATTGGACCGGACCTGATTTGTGGCTCGGGTCAGGTTCTCGTGGCAAGGCCGAAAGGCGCTCAAGCGTGGGGCGCCACCTGAGGCCCCGGGCTGGTCGATGTGACCGCGAGCCCTCTGCTCCCCAGAATCTGGCCAGGATCAGATAAATTCAGTAACACGGCAGCGCGGTCCGACAGCGGCAGCAACAGACTGGCCTCATGCAGAGCCATTCATCCCTTTGCCTGGAGAATGACATGTTCGAATCCACCGCCCTGATGGTCTTCCTGAAGCCCGTCGTCCTGGCGGCAATCGCCTGCGTCATGGCCTATATCGCGGTAGCCGTGGATCGGTGGCGCCTCCTACGCCTCGCACCGGCTGCCGACGGCGGGACGGCGCCCTCGATCAATCTCGCGATGGCCGTTCGCATAGCTGCGGTCGGCATTGCCATGGCGGGATCTCTGTCGGGGCTCGCCTATTCCGGGATTGCGGGTGATACCGGCTCCGCGACCCTGATTCTGGTCTTTACAGGCGTCCTGATGATGGTTCTGATCGCAATTGCAACGGTCGTGGCCGACATCGTGGTGGTGCCGGAGATCCCGAACACGGAGGCAATCCGCAACGGCAACATCGCCGTTTCCATCGTCGAAGGCTCCGTTCTGATCGCAACCGGCCAGATCGCTGGAGCTTCCTTCGGCAACGCGTCCACGGCAGATATCGGCAACGGCCTCATCTCGGCGCTTGTCTTCTTCGTCCTCGGGCAAGCAATCCTGTGCCTGATCGCCTATGCGATCCGCAAACTCTCTACCACCGATGTGATCCGCACGTTGGAGAAGGGCGGGTTAGCTCTGGCCCTGGTCTTCGCGGCCAAGCTGTTCGCGGCAGGATATGTGATGTCCTCGATCATCGCCGGTCCCGCAACCCACCTTGCCGAAGACTTGGTGGCGTTCGTCCGAGATGGAGTGATTGCCGCCGCGATGTTCGGAGTTGCCTATTACACCGGGTTGCGCATTTTCGGCCTCACCAGGGCAGGTGCCGCCGCTATGACTGAGACGCAGGACATGCCGCGCGCAGTCAGGATGGCCGGGCTTGTGGTGGTGGCGGCGTTCATCGCCAGTGTGTCGATGTAAGGAGTGGTCCCGACGGCATTGTCGCGGAAGGCTGATGGGCAGACCGCTTACAATGAAGCAAGTTGACACTCACGTCGATCCAGTACCTGCTTAAAACTATTGTCGGAACACGCTTTCTCGAACTGATCTCGACAGCGAGGCTCTCTCACGGACGACACACTGAGGACCAGCATGCACTCCCATTAGGTGTTCAGCCCTGGATGAAGGCTCACGCTCCTGCTACGTACTAGGTTTGAGTGTGTTTGGAGCAGCTCTTGTTCCGGACCCTTCAAGGCAGGAGGTGAAGGGCACCACCCTCGCTGGTTGATGGCCATTGCATCGGCATGGCATTCATTGGGCGGGTTTCCGGCCGCATGCTTTGCTGATCGTGGTCAGCCTGGTGCGATGCAAATGCCCCGGGTTTGGAACCCCGGGGCATGTTCTTATTAAAACAAAACGTCAGAGTGAGTTTGATCAAGCGGCCCGGCTGACGCGCTGGGGCGACTTCTCTGCCTGAAACGTCACGGTCCGACCTGCCTCATCGGCGAGCTGTTGCGTGAGTTCGGCCATGCGCCGGCTGTTGTCGAGGGTCTGCTCCAGGTTATCGCGGATGAGCGAAGTCTGGACCGCAACAAAGTCCGGAACCGACCGGCACTGCGCCAGACTGCTCAAGCCATCGAGGTTCATCTGCAGGCGCTTCTGGCTCAACTCAAACCATTCGCGGGACACATCCTGGACGCCGCGGGCCAGAATTGTGCCGGCTTGTGCGACGGCTTGCAGGTTTCGCGAGGTCTGGTCACCGAGGCTTTGAGCGTCTCGTTTGCCGGGATTGAAGAACTGCATCGCCTGATCAGCGGTAAGGCGGGCCAGCTCCGATGCCGTGGTCAGGCTCTTCTGCGCTGCCTCCTGCATGGTCCGAACCGCCGTTTGGGCCCCCTCCGCGCCGGTCTGCACCGTGTGAGTCAGGTTTTCCGCAGCCTGGTGGACGCTGTCGACCTGTTCGCGGGCACGCCTGGTCTCGGCCCGCTTTGCCTCGTCGACACTCGCCACTTCATCCTGGACTTGCTCGGCCACCGCTTCGGCCTCCTCGTCGCTCAAGACCTTGAGCACCGCCGGAAGCAGCTCCTTTGTGTCGTCGCGAATATGCTGCTGGAACACTTTCTTCAGCTCAGCAACCTTGCTGAGGAACTCACCATTGTTCTTCGGCATGCCGTCCAATTGCGCCAGGAGGGCACTCGTTTCCTGGTTGTCCTGGATGGCCTCTTGAACCAGGTCCTGCATCCTGTGCTTGCTCAAGACGGGAAAGAGATACTGCTCCTGGAGATTGGCCAGGAGGTCCAACTCCTCTTTCAGATCTGAAAGCAGGCGCTCGCGGGTTTTAGCGGCATTGTCAGAGGTGGCGAGGAGCTTCTCGAAGAGTTCGTTTGCCTTGTCCGGCGGCGTTTGGCTGAAGGTTCTGCTGGTCATTTTGCCTCATAAGTTAAAGAACATTGAATAAAATAATATTTGGCCCAGTGCTCTGGCGTTTAGCCCACGCGGTGTGACACGAATATGTCAATGGGAATATGTATTATATTGTATTTCTGTGGATTTATTCAAGGGTGAGATACATATATTTCATCATGTTGCTTCTCGGACCGTCTCATCATGGCAAGTGTGCTATGTGGCAGGACGCGAAATTAAGTGATTACTGGCCCCCAACTACGCCCAGTGTCTGTCAGAACCCTGTCGGGCAGGTCGTTGCGAGCCCCTGTTGGAGTGTAGAAGCCATACCCAACTTATAAGTTATGATATGCGATTACGGTCAGATACAGTCAGAGCGTGACGGGGCGCATGATGCGATTGAAGGAACCGTTCCCGCCTGAGGGTGTTGCTCTGGTGCATTGCAGCAAATCGCTCGCACTTGCGAGGCAAACTTCCTGGTGCGTGAAGCACCGCTTCCGGAACTCAAGTCGGCACTAACTGTCTCCAGCTTAACGGACTTCCTTAAACCACACGCCTACAGCTCGCTTGCGACGCCAGGAAGTGTGGCAACATCACCATTGTATTGCGTCTGGTAATTACTTTTCGACAGCCCCTGAGGATCATATGACAACGAGCAAACAACCGGCTCAGACAGCTCCTCACCGGCCTGCAGTCCGACCCGAATGCTATGCTTGAACTCGGAGCGGGTGCCGGGGTGCCAGAGGCGTCCCTCTCGAACGAGGCCGCCTCAAACGTGCCGCAGGATGCAATCGAGCTTGAGTTCTGGCAGTCGGTTCAGGTAAGCGGGGCTTTTGAGGAGTACAGCGCCTACCTCGACCGCTACCTGGACGGAATCTTTGCCCCTTTGGCCCAGTAGCGTCTTGCCAAGCTTGATACGTTGGAGCGACCTCAACCTGCACCGCAAGGCTCTGCTGTCGAGCTCGCCTTCTGGGACACGGTCAAGGAGAGCGACAATCCGGCGATGTTCCAGGCCTACCTTGAGCAGTTCCCCGCAGGATCCTTCAAGGCTCTGGCAGAGATCCGCTAGGCTGAACTCGAGGACGCGAATAATGAGAGTATTGTATAAGCCAGAACAGAAGTTGCAGAGTCTGGGTCAGCGCACCTGATGCGTGGGCTGTTCAGGGGTCATTTGGCCAATCGCATGAACCTGATTTCGTGATCTTGCAAAGATGCGTTGCTGGCGCCGCAGCTCCTGGGCCTGGGGCGGGTATGGCATCCGCCTTCCGTGACTGTCCGGGGTTGAGAGCAGCCCGACCGGGCAAATACGCTCATCCTCCCAGCCAGGATAATCAACAACTGGATACAGGCAAATGCCGGCAAATGGCACACCCTGTGCAATCACATCACGGACCTCCGCACACACATAGCTAAGCCAAGCCGCGCGGCTTGATCCCTCCGCCCCGGTTTCAGCCAGGAAGATCGGCTTGTCGTAGCGCTGCTGCGCCTCTTTGAGCATTTCGCTGAGAGGCCGGTAGGCGTAATGACCCAATGGAATTGTACTGCCACCCAGGTACCACTGATTGGCCGGGTAGTAGTTCATACCGATGAAATCAAGAAGGTCCGGGCTTCCGCCGAGCTCAGGCTCAAGGCGGCCGGTGAGCAGATCAATAGACTCGAACTGGGACAGGCGCTTTGCCTCAGCAGCACGGACGTGCTCAGGGTCATCAGAGTTCGGCAGCACGTTTATCAGCGGCTCAGCGCAAACAAACTTGGCATGTGGATCGACAGCTCGGATGGCGCGGGTCGCTGCGATGGCGGCGCGCACAAGCTGTCGGTTCAGCTCAGGGCCACGCCCGTAAGCTCCTGGGTTGAACTGCCCTACATCGCCGCCTGCCCAGGCCCAAAAGGCCATCTCATTGACAGGGCAGTAGAGGGTATCGCCATCCGTCCCCTGGCGGATGATGGCTGCGGCAGCTGCCGCAAAGCTCGCAAACCGGTCCACAAAAGCTGCGGACCAGATGTCGAGATCATCAGGCCAGCCGTAGTGGCATAAATCCCAGATAACTTGGGTGCCACAGCCCTGCGCTGCGTGCAGCATCGGCATGAGGCTGGACCAGTTGTATTGTCCCGGAGCAGTTTCAATCAGGTGCCATCGAAGACCGTCGCGAACAGTCGATATCCCGTGCCGCGCCAGAGCCTGATAGTCTTCCACAAGGAGGCGGTTGTGCTTCGTCGCTGCGAGCAGGTCGAGCCGCCGCCCGTCCTGGCGTCGATGCGTTGAGCACTCGAACCCACCGAGAAAGAAGCTACGGAACGGCTTGTCCACGGTGAGCACACTCATGTCGCTAGAAAACCTTAGAAGCATCAAAGGAGGTTGTGTGACGGGCGGCGTGGGCGGCTAGGAATTCACTTGAGCTTCTGGGCTCATCCTGAGTCTGCTGCGATGCTGGGCCGGGTTGTCAGTGAGCAACGGCCGTCCCGATCACACTAGAGAGTCTAAAGATGTATGGTTAACGAATGGTTGATGCGGGGCCAGATGGCTCCACAATGGGTGGGGGATGCTGACCTACCCGGTGGTGGAAGGAATCTCCCGAGCACTCGGTTACTCGTCGACTCACTCGAGAAGGAGCACCGGCACGAGCTTGCGCTCGCGAACGGCCAATGCCGCAGGACTGAGACGGTCATCGCCGTGCTTGGAACCTTAAACCGGTCAACCGGATTGGAAACCTTGCTGTATCAACCTTGGCAAGACGCGAGATGGCTGACCTACAGGACACAAACCAGGACGATGTGCTGGAACAGCAGCGTGTCCTGGCAGAGTTCGGCGAACTCGCCCTCACGACGGAGGCCTTGGACGACATCCTCAACAAAGGCTGCGAACTAGTCGGTCGTGCTCTCAATACTGCCCTGGCGAAGGTCATGGAACTCCTGCCCGATGGCAAGACTTTCAAAGTTCGCGCAGGCTATGGCTGGGAGCCTGGTGTCGTCGGGCACGTGATCGTCACCGCTGCTGAAGACTCACCGGAGGGCCTGACCCTCAAGGATGGGGCGGTCATCTCGAACGATATCGCGAAGGAGGAGCGCTTCGAGTACCACGACTTCATGAAAGCGCATGGAGTGAAGGCGTTCGTGAACGTGCTGATCTTGAGCAGCAACGGACGCCCGCCCTTCGGTGTTCTCCAAGTGGACAGTAAGAGGCCGCGGGACTTCACGCAAGCGGACGTCGAGTTCCTCCGGAGCTACGCCAACCTTCTTGGAGCCGCCATCGAGCGCCTGCGGGTTGTGCATGAGCTTCGGGCAGCGGTGAAGGAGAAGGACCTTCTGATCGGGGAGTTGAACCACCGGGTGAAAAACACCCTGGCGACGGTCCAGTCCATCGCCTCACAGACGCTGCGGAACGCGTCCACGCTCGATCACGCCTCGAGCGCTATTGAGAGCCGCCTCCTCGCACTGTCGCAGGTCCATAACGTGCTCACCGACCGAAGCTGGGCGCATGTGGCTCTGCATGACATCGTGGCACAGGCCGTTGAACCGTACCGCAGCCGTGGAGAAAACCGCATCCATGTGCAGGGACCGAGCGTCCAAGTGCCACCGGGCATGGCCCTTCCACTTGCCATGGCGCTCCAGGAATTGGCCACGAACGCCGTGAAGTACGGGGCCTTGTCCAACGGTGTCGGCGAGATCAGGGTACATTGGACGCTGAACGGCACGGGTGAGCCACAGCGGCTGCACCTGGTGTGGGAGGAGACGGAGGGGCCGCACGTTGAGAAGCCTGCCCGACGTGGCTTCGGAACGCGGCTTATTGAGCGCAGCCTGGCTCAAGAGCTTGACGGAACGGTGCGGATCGAATTCTCTCCGAGTGGCGTCGTATGCTCCGTCGATGCTCCAATTGCCTGACTGATGAGGTTTGCACGAGCAAGCCGCCCCAGGCATCTGGGTTAGCTTTAGGTTTGTTGACGGCTTGTGTGGCCGCTCCGTCGTGCTGCCGCAACGTCTTCTTCCAGGGAGCACCACCGGCCCTCAGCAATTGATGTGCGAAGGTTCGTTCATGGCACGGGGCTGAAGTAGGCGGAATGTCTGCAAGAGCGGGGAGCAGCAGACCTTCCCAAGGTACCTGCAATTTCCTGGGATGACCCGGAGCCGACTTTGGCCGATCTGAGGCGTATGGCTTGTGTACAGCACAATCCCAGCAGCGGGGTTGATCCCAGCGGCTCCCTAAGTGTTCTTCAATATTCATGCTTGCATCGGGCCGGGCAGAGCGGCCGCCTAGACCGCCTCTTTACTGCCTCACTGACCTGAGCACCGATGGAAGCTTCTGAACACGCTCAAACGACACCTTGTCCGCTTCCGTGAAGGCACTTGTTGGAAATCCCACCGGCACGTTCTTCTCACCCCTCAGACAACAAAAAAGGCCCGGGTTAATCCGGGCCTTTTCCTCTCGCGGATGCGAGGGATCTTAGTAGGTGCCGAACTTGAAGTTCAGCTTGGCGCGGGCGACGAAGAAGTCCTGCTCGTTATCGTCGAGCGGCAGCGACACGTTGACGGGTGCTCCGCCAGTGGCAGGGGTGAAGGTCCCGATGACGCCGTCATTGTCATCGTCCTCATCGAGGCTGACCCACAGGCCCTCCACGCCGAAGGTGACCGCCGAGGAGCCGAACCAGTTTACCGGCAGGGCCCACTCGACACCACCACCAGCCGTCCAGCCGGTGTTGTCCTCGGTGTAGGCCAGACCACCGGTGGCGTAGACCAGGACGCGGTCAAAAGCGACACCAGCACGCAGGCGCACCGTACCAAACCAGTCCTCAGCGCCATCGAACTCGCCCGGCGCGAACACACCGGCATTGCCTGGGCCGGCCACGAACACCGCATCCTGATCGCCGGTGTCAGCCCACTGTATGTCAGCCTCGGCACCGACAACGAACGCGCCGAACTGGAAGTTGTAGCCGATCTGGCCGCCACCCACGAAGCCGCCGTTGTCGTCATCGAATTGCAACGTACCCACCAGGCCGGCAGGAACGCCAGGGCCCGTCAGCACCACGGTTTCCTCATCGTCGTCACGCCAGCCCCAACCGGCGTTCACACCGGCATAGAAGCCGGACCAGGTGAAGATCGGAGCCGGTGCAAAAATGGGAGCCGGAGGAGCAGCACGGACCGGAAGGTCAGCGGCGGACGCAGCAGAAATACCAGCGGTCGTGAGTGCCGTCGCGGCAAGCAGACCAAGAAAACGAGTTTTCATGAGCAATCATCCCTTGTGCGAGGAGTCGCAGGTACAGACTACCGTTGATTGTCACTTTATGGCTATGACAGAAAAGCAACAGTACCCTGGCTTAAGCGTTCGGGTCAGTATTGCTGACCTGAATACATGCCTATGTTGATGCGAATACGTTAAGTGGATTGACTCAGTGACAGTGGCATGTCCTCTTAACCTGACTTCGGAGTAGCACCCGAAGGCGAGAAGAACTCAACCCTGCCCCGCAACGGGCAGGGTTTTTTCATGGCCCGCTCACTCCGACCGTCCAGTTCCACACGGCCTTCCGCGACATTCGAGCTCACATGCCCGGAGCGTCTGTAAATGGCACTGAGCTGAAGTAAACCGAATGTCAGCTCTGGCAGGAAGCAGCGGACCTTCCTGGCGGGCAGCAGATTTCACGAGTTGAACCCTGGCCGACATTCATTGGCCCCAAGTCCATGGCATGACAGTTCCATAGAGCATCCCACAGGGAGGCAGCCGTGCTTGGCCGACATCGCAGCTTATGCTTGGGTATGTCCCTAGCCTGCCTCTGGGGTGGCACCGCCGCCGCGTCCGAGACGACACTCGACCTAGCCCTCGTGCTCGCCGTGGACGTGTCATCCTCGATGGCGCCGGCCGAGCAGTCGCTTCAGCGCTCGGGCTTCATCGAGGCGTTTCGATCCCCGGCGGTCCACAAGGCCATCGCAAGGGGAGCACTCGGCCGCATCGCCGTCGTTTACGTGGAATGGTCCGGGGCGGACCAGCAGGTCGTTCTCGTTCCTTGGACGATGATCGATGGGCCGGACGCGGCGCGGACCTTTG
>JAESFL010000943.1_pt1 | contig 13728 bp, 14 predicted proteins | sample 9269401 | NCBI WGS metagenome assembly JAESFL01 (sample SAMN14506025, study PRJNA617098) | algae metagenome | isolation source: Gloeocapsa sp. UFS-A4-WI-NPMV-4B04 and co-occurring heterotrophs from desert... | place: USA: Utah | collected 2006-10-01 | reverse complement strand
AATGTGTTGGAGAAACAATGCGAGCGGCATTGAATGCGTTAGCAGTTGTGGCACCGGAATGGTTGCAAACTCAGAGTCAACCGGAATGGATTGAACGCTACAGTGAGCGGATCGAAGATTATCACTTGCCGACCTCCGACAGTAGGCGGGAGCAGCAGGCACAACGTTATGGTGACGATGGGTGGCAGTTGCTGGACGCTATTTTTGCCACCACCAGTCCAGGATGGTTGCGGCAGGTTCCGGCAGTTGAGATCGGGTGCGACAAGTCTGGGTTCAACAATACTACTACTGTGAGGGTTGTCTGCGTTGGCGCACGAAAGAAGAAATTCCACCGGCTAGCTTGATGATCAGTTCGCCCTATGACTTAGATGCCCATTATTCTAGAAAACAGACAACTTCTTGGGTCGGTTACAAAGTACACCTGAGTGAAACCTGTGAACCCGATACAGTGCATCTGATTACGAATGTTGAAACGACAGTAGGACCGATCGCGGATGGCGATATAACGGAATCAATTCATGCATCGCTTACGAATCAAAATTTACTGCCTGGTAAACACATTGTTGATACCGGCTATCTTGATGCGGAGTTACTGGTGCAGTCACAAGAACAGTATCAAGTTGAACTAGTAGGACCAACTCGCTTCAATCATCAATGGCAATCAAAACAAGCAAAAGGGTTTGCAGCAGATGACTTTACGGTGGATTGGCTTTTCCTCAGGTCGTGACTTGCCCTGAGGGAAAACAGAGTGCTTCTTGGACCCCTGCAATTGACGGCAGAGATAACGCTGTCATTAAAATTAAGTTTTCGAGTGCTGAGTGTTCTGTTTGTCCCAGTCTAGCCTTATGTACTCAAAGCAAACGGCAACGACGGTCAGTGACGATTCGTCCAGAATCGCAGTACAAAGCATTACAAGCGGCTCGAAAGCGAGCAACAACGATTGACTATAAAAAAGAGTATGCCCGCCGTGCAGGGATTGAAGGCACCCTTTCGGAAGGAGTTCGTGCTTACGGACTACGTCGCGCTCGATATAGGGGGCTCGCAAAAACTCATCTACAGCATCTGTTGACTGCAACAGCAATCAACTTGAAGCGGATTTTCAATTGGCTGTCTGGAATTCCTCATGCAACAACTCGGGTCTCTCAGTACGCCAAGATTATGGCTCAGCTTCCAGGTTAAGCAATGTTTCGCCAGCAGTATCAAAATCAGGAAAGAGCCGAAATTTTGGTTCTTACGCTCTTTTGGTGAAGTTGGGCGTGAGCGTTGAAGTAGACAACGTGAATTAGACGGTTCGGAGGACTTCTAACTTCTAAATCACCAAAAGCTGGAAAGGTGTTACGCGACACATCAAGTAAATAATAGCTAACATCTAATCATTCAGCTTGCAATTTTTCAGCCGCAGCTTTTCCCTTTGCTTCATTGTTCTACAGTTAAGCAAAAGTTTAGCTAATTAACCATTGCTAATCGTTGAAATCATACATTTATTTTTTTATTTGGATATTTTAAAATCATGTGTGCTAGTGATTGACAAGGCTAAATTAACGTAAGTTCGGGATAAGCTAAAACCCTTATTCTGCCGTTACAGAATCCATTACCTCACCAACGTGGTTGCCTTGTTTCAGCCGATTTTGCTTGCATCACTGCCCTTAACCCGAACTGACGTTAAATTAAATTCATTTTTATAAAACAAACTATTTTTAACTTACAAAAATAATAGGCGTAAATAGGACTAAATTAACTATATCCAGAGGCAACAGGGAGAAAAAGTGTGACTACTGTTCCTTGCTCAAGCTGGCTACTAATTTGCAAACTACCACCTTGAAGTTGACAAATGTGTTGAGCGATCGCCAGACCTAAACCCAAACCACCGCGAGGGCGAGATCCATCGCCGCGATAAAAGCGCTTTGTCACCAATTCAACAACTTCCGGTTTCATACCTTGTCCCCAGTCTTGCACCTGTAAAGGTAAATAGTGCTGTTGATCTCGCTGAATACTCGGCAAAATTTCCAATTGGATCACTTCACTTTTGGGAGCATACTTAATAGCATTGTCAAGCAAATTTAAAACTACTTGCCCAGTTAACTCTGGATCTACTAAAACTTGAGGCGGCTGAAAATCACTAGATAACTTTAGCTGCAAACCTGCTTGAGTAGCAGAGGGTTCCATCCGTGAAAGACACTCCTGGGCGATCGCGACTAGGGAAACTACTTGCGGTCGAACTTTCAATTCACCTGCATCTGCCCGCGCTAATAATAGTAATTGATCGACTAGGTGTGCCAGATAATCTGTCTCGCGACAAGCTCTCTTCAGGTATTGCTGGGCTTTCTCTCCGCTTACAACCCCATCTAATACCGCCTCTAATCCAACCCGTAAACTTGCTAATGGTGTGCGTAAATCGTGGGAAATATTAGCGACAAGTTCCCGTCGAGCAGTTTCTTGAGCTTGTAGTGCTTCTAGAGTTTGGGCTAACTTTGCTGCCATTTGATCGAGTAAACGGCTAAGAACAGCAAGTTCATCTTTACCTTTAAGAATAGAACGAGCATTATAGTCTCCTGCTTCTAATCGTTGTGCTTGTTGATGCAGTCGCCATAGGGGATTTGTTAAAGTGCGAGATAGCAGCAATCCGGCTGTTGTGGCAATAGTAGCAGAAGCGATCGCCATACCCATGACCAACCCCTTAACTTGTTGAGCAAACTGTTTAGGGCGACGCAGAGGCATCGCTACATAAACAACACCAAAAACCGGAGAATTTGCTTGTTGACGAATCGGTGTAGTGCTATACAGCCACCAAGGATACTGTAAATCAGTCGCTACCCAAAAGTGACCTTGCTGCTTCTTCCCTACCAAAGTTTGGCGAATTAAGTTTGCAGGTATTGTCACCAAACCAGCTGAGGAAATACCCTGAGCTTGCATCTGAATTTTATTTCTAGAATCAAAAATAACTACCTGTAACCGTCCTTGCTGGGCAGTCAAATGTACCCATTGGTTTAAAGCTCTATTACTCCCTCGGAGTTTAGCCTGAGCAGCCAAGATATCGGCTTGTCGCTGTAAGATTTCCTGAGCATCTTGGATAAAAAACTTGTTCAAGGCAGTGTCTAAAATCAGAGACAATCCAATTAAACTACCTAGAGTTAGCCCTAGCAAGGTAAGAGTCAACCGCGCCGAAACACTATGCCAAGGCTTCATCTCTCACCTACCTTAAAGCGGTAGCCTACTCCCCAAACCGTCTGAACATAATCTGGATCAGCTGGATCTAATTCTATCTTCTCTCTTAGTTTTCTAATATATACATCTACAATGCGAGAGTCTCCTGCAAAGTCATAACCCCAAACGCGCTCTAGCAAGTCTTCGCGAGAGTAGGCTTTTCCAGGAAACTCTACAAGCTGTGCTAATAGATCAAATTCTTTACCTCGCAAATCGAGTAATTCGCCATTTAAAAAAGCGTGACGTTGAAAGATATCTACAACAACACCGCTAGTATGGCTAACATCTCGATATCCAACTGAATAGGCACGGCGTAACAACGATTTCACACGAGCGACTAATTCTTTGGCGCTAAAAGGTTTAGCGAGATAGTCATCAGCACCGACATTTAGCCCCTTGAGGCGATCTCCTTCTTCTGCTCGCGCTGTCAACATCAATATTGGCACAAAGCACCCAGCAGCCCGAACTTGTTGACACACTTGAAAGCCATCTAAATCAGGCATCATAATATCTAGCACAACTAAGTCGGGGCGAAAGCGCTGAATCTGAGCAATGCCATTAGTGCCATTGCCTGCACTGAGACAGCGCAAACCTTCACGTTCAATGTAAAGCTGCACAGTCTCTCGGAGATTAACGTCATCCTCAACAATCAGAATGGTTATAGTACGGTGCATAGTTCTAGATTATTGGCGAGGTCTGGCTGTATAACCTCGTTTAAGATCAGTTAGAATTGCCAGACCTTTACCATTTCCCTTAAATACTTTATAAGGCCGAACTCCCTATAGTTAATTAACGGTTAGGGACTTGGTTCGGCGTAAGGTTCTGTCCATTCACGATAGAGCTAACTCCGACAACTTGACGTGCGCTGCCCGTGCGCCCTCTATTATCGGTGACTCGCGCAGTGATTGTGACAGTTTTCTTACCAGGTGGTACTACCAAAGAACCTCCCACTACCCAGTCTGCTGTCGTGCGTATTACCCCATCTTGATCAATTTCACTACCAGCGATATTGAAGATAGGCGCGAGATTATTTCCAGCAGGTATTACAGCACCAGTCGGCGTGAGCAAAGGCACATCGAATGTTAAAAATAGCCCTGGATAGTTACGGTTTGCGCCGCTAACAGCAAGCTGCATTGAATCAAGAACGATCCCTTCGTTGACACCAATCCCGGATCGAGATCGATCTAGTGCCGATACCTGAATGAAGAACAACGAACCGCTAGCGGGTGGCGTTGGCGATGCAGGCCCCGGTGATATGCGCGTCGGTACACGCGGGGCAATCATTGTCACTTCAGGTCCGTTTAAATCATCTATCCCGTCACCGCCGACATTGAAAAGCGGTGCTGGTGTCAAGGCTTGTCCTGAAGTGACACCATTTCGTTGCACATTTAGAGTTACACGATCTAGTCCCAATCGACCGAGGTTATCTACTACCGCTACTGTAATAGTGACTTCGTTGACATTAGGTGGTAGGGATTCGAGAACGTGCCAGCCCGTCCAAATAGTAACGCCTGGACCTGGGGTGTCATCTGTTCCGGCAACGTTAAACAGCGATGCTAAGTTTGTATTTTTACGAATAATGCGCCCATCTGGTGTAATTAAGTCTGTGTCAAAGAACACAAATAGTCTAGGGAAGTTAAGGTTAGCTTTGCCAAGTCGAGTAGTGTCTCGAATATTAAGTCCTTCTGTTGCTGCTACATTAACGCGATCACGGGTAGTAACTTCAACATTCAGCGCGAATCCTGCACCATCCGGGCTACCTACACCCGCGCGCCCTGCTCCCGGAGCAACTGAGGCATCTTCTAAAGGTGAAACAATGCGAACAATGGGCGGTTCATTTAATTTAGTTGTGCTTTGTTTAGGATTAATCACACGAAACACCTCTCCAATACCAGAGGTTTGAGCAACGGTTGGAGTAGCTCCTACTAGACCAATCAATACAGCAGATAGAGGTAGGATTTTGCAGAATGACATCAGCCGAAGTCCTATTTCGAGATTTCAGCTTCATTGTGTAATAAAGATTTTAAAAATCTGTGAATCTACTGATATTTAAAAGTACCAAGTCTATTTTTTGTACTTGCGTTTTGGAATTAATTTACTTTGATTGAGACTGTATTTGCACTTGCACGGGCATACCTGGCACACCATCCTCAAGAGGCACAATTACCAAATATCGCTGAGACTGTATTCCGGCGTTACCCTGTAACAACTGTTTAATTGGCCCAAGCGTAGTTACAATCGCAGCTCCTGATGGATTCGTTTGAAATTTTGCTAGAGGTTGAAGTTTTCCGTAGGGTTGGCTCGCTTGTTCTGCCAACGCTAGCTGATATGAACTTTTTGGCTTGAGTCCTGTCACTGCTGCTGCAAGTAAATCAATCAAGCCCTGGCTATGAACTGTTACCGTAGTGGGAGGCTGCTTAGTCGATGAACCAGGCGGACCCATAACTAGATGAGCTGCAAGATCAGTGCTGCCTAATTGCTCTAAATTAGCAAGTCCGTCTCCTTGAGAAACTGCATTGGGAACGTAGACTATTGCTTGCGGGGCTTGACCACCGTCAATAGTCGCAACTACTTTGTTAGTCAATGTGTCAATTACTGCAACACCGTTAGCATTTTCTAAGGCTACGTAGACGCGAGTGCCATCACCGGAAGTCCAGATTCCATGGGGTAACTCTGCGGTAGGGATGGTAGCAACTAATTTAGGATTAGCGGTTGTAGTGAAGACTTTAACTACGTTTTCTCCTCCAACTGTAATGTAGGCAAACTGACCGTTCTTGTTTCTAACAAAGTTGACGTGATTAGTAATTGTCCCTGTATTTAGTACAGACATGACATTGAAAGGCGGTTCTGCACTAAAAACTTGGACTTTGCCAATATCTTTCAGCGTCAGCCACACTTGCTTGCCGTCTGGAGTGGCGGCAATATTAGGACAAAACGGTGAAACTTGTTTGACAGTAGTCACTACTTGGTGCTTACTGACATCAATTACGCTAGTCTCTGGAGTGAAACTTGAACAAACGAAAGCATACTTACCATCAGGGCGAAAAATTGTCATTCCAGGGCCATTAGCTATGGTCAGCCGTTGCTTTTCTTGATACGTAGTGCTATCTAACACAGCGACATAGTTTTCTCCTCGGATTGTCACCCATACTTCACTGCCATCGGGTGTAAAGAAAGCTTCGTGAGGAGAACGCCCTAAATAAGTTACGTGCTTGACCTTATTTGTCTGTGTGTCAATAAATGCTATGGAGTTAGAACCGATAGAGACAACAGCAAGCGTCTTGTGGTCAGGAGAGAAACCTAGACCATGCACAAGCAGTTGACCTTTATAAAGCGGACTCAAGCTTTCCGGTAGGGTTTTACCCAAACGAATCACTCCTAAGAGCTTGTTAGTCTGAGGATTAAAAACAGATACCGTATTTGAAAACTGGTCAGCAGTATAGACGCGATCGCGGGAACTAATTGGTATATCTGGTAATGATGCTGGTGTAGGAATCTGACCTGCTCTAAGGGGTGATGCCAAGCCTAAAACTGCAATTGTAATAGCTACTGCTCGAGTTCCCATGTAATTTCCTACTTTTATACTGGATTTACTTGTAATTCTGGTTTAAATGCTTGAGTGCTAACTGCATTACAGCAATTTCTGACTGCTGTGTAACGATAATCTCTTGAGCTAATCGTCGCAGGCGCGGGTCAGTTCCATATAGCAGTTCAACTTTTGCCATCTCAATTGCACCTTGGTGATGAGAAATCATCATAGCGGCAAAATTAGCATCAGGATTACCTGTATGCTGAACGCGCTCCATTGCAGTTTGCATCGCTGTCATTGCGCGCTCAAAGGCTACATCCGCAGATTCTGTGCGATCGCCAGGCATCAAAGATAACGCAGGCGTAGAAATCGCTAAAAAAAGCGTAACTAAGAGAAGAATTGAGATTTTGAGCAAACGCATAGCCCCATGCTTCACTTTAAAATTGTCAAACTTATCTTATCGGCAAGGCTTTAAAAATCTGTGAATCTATCTACAACTGGGTGTGGTCAAAACCAGTTGGTTGTAGGGTTAAGTTGCGAATAGGAAAGCTTGGGGTTAAAACCACTTCTTTATATAGCAATACTCCGGACAAAATTTGAGTAGGTTTTGAGGCTCAAGCCCTGATATAGCCGTAGGCGAGATCTTTTTTCCCAAGTTAAGGGCAGGGCTAACTTTGAAAAAATAGATCAATCCTAACAGGTGTTTATTGGATTCCATTGTTTCAAATCCTGGAGAATCGTGGCAATGAAAGTTAAACTTGTGAATGCTCACCATGTAAAAACTTTGCCTGGACGCAAAACAGATGTTCTGGACTGTCAATGGCTGCAACAGTTGCACAGTTATGGATTGTTGTCAGGTTCTTTTCGCCCAGAAAACGAAATCTGTGTTTTACGTAGCTATATCCGTCAACGTGATAACCTCATCAGAACTGCCAGCGTTCATATTCAATGGATGCAGAAAGCTTTAACTCAAATGAACATACAATTGCATCAAGTAAGAGCGCGATATTACTGGCACTACGGGTATGGTAATCACACGTGCTATTGCCGCGCTGTGAACATGATCCACGGAAAAAGTAATTCTGCTTTGGGCGCGTTTTATCGTCGCTTACGTTCTCGACTTGGCTCCCCTAAAGCAATTACTGCTACTGCTCATAAGATTGCGCGGCTTTTTTACAAACTTTGGACAACCGGAGGAGATTATACCGATCCTGGGATGGATTATTATGAGCAGCGTTACCGAGAGCGAATGGTTAATAACCTCCAAAAAAAAGCTCAAGCTTTTGGTTTTGAGCTTATTCCTCAACTCCCAGGAAATCTGGTTTCTTAGAAGAGGGTTAGACCAAATTCGGATGATTGAGGGTTAACTCTAGCAATGTTGCTGCTATTGGCTACTGTGATGTTTGCTATGTCTTGCAAGTTGATTTCTCTAATGACTTACGCTATTAGCCTACAGTTGTGTAGTGTTATCTGGTCGTCAAATGCGACAAATAGGCTTACAAAAATATATTAAACGGCTGCAAGAATTAGGACACATCTAACCTCAATAGCCGAACTACTACAGCTTCTATCTTGAGATGGATTAATTTTTAATCAAAACTAATCAGAGTTGATAAAGATAAAGGGCTTTATAAATTGTGAGTGACGTGGCTTTTCATCAGGAATATTTGGGTGTCGAACAGCCAGCTATTGGTCAACTGATTCGAGAACTTCGGCAGACTTTGAAACTGACTCAGGAAAAGTTTGCGGCTCAACTTGGCGTTACCTTTCCGACGATCAACCGCTGGGAAAATGGACACGCCACGCCTTCGCCCTTAGCACTCAGGCAAATTGATACGCTACTCAATCAGCTATCTGAGTCGCCCGATGCCACATTGCAGGAATGCGCTCATGTCATGCGGAGAAAGTATTTTCCCGCAAGAGAATTAAAAGCATGAGGGCAGAAGAACAAAAGGGAATTGCTAAAAGCCTGTTTGCGGGAAACGGCGAGATTGATGCAGTGCTGCGAGCGCACGATTGGGCGCAAACGCCGCTGGGCGCGATCGAAACCTGGTCAGATAATTTGAAAACGGCGGTACAAATTCGACTGACCGAACTCAATTCTGCTCAGACTGAACAGGTGCAGCAGGTACAGTCTGAGCAGAATTGCGCTCAAACAACTGCACTGCAGGAATCCGAAGCAAGATATCGTACATTGTTTGAGTCGATCGACGAAGGCTTTTGCACCATAGAAGTGATATTCGATGCGGATGGCAAGCCGTTTGATCACCGCATTGTGCAAGCAAATCCAGCATTCGAGCGACAGTCCGGCATTGCGAACCCAGAAGGCAAAACCGCCAGCGAGCTTGCACCGGGAATCGAACAATATGGGAACGACCTTTACGCGCAAGTTATCCATACGGGCGAATCGATCCGCACCGAAATTCGCTTGGATGCGCTTGATCGCTGGTTTAACGTTTTGGTGTCGCCAGTTGGTGATGCTGCCACGCGCCAAGTTGCAATCGTGTTTACCGACATCAGCGATCGCAAACAGGCAGAAATTACCTTGCAGCGAACCTCTGCCGAACTCGAACGCCAAGTGCGAAAGTTCGATGCAACACTTTCGACCATCACCGATTCTGTGTTTACGTTTGACCACGAGGGGCGGATTCTTTACGCCAATCAGGTGTTGCTCGACTTGTGGGGAATTACGGCAGCAGAGGCGATCGGCAAAACGATGACTGACCTCAATTATCCCCCAACCGTTGAGCGGCAAGTGCTGGACGATCTGCGACGAGTTCTTGAAACCAGAGAAAGCGTTAGAAATGAAACTCCCTACACCAATCCAGCCGGAGTTGAGGGCTACTTTGAATATATTCTTAGCCCAGTGTTTGCTGCCGATCACACCGTCGAATCGGTTGTCGGTTTATCTGGCGACATCAGCGATCGCAAACGGGCAGAAGCAGCTTTACGCCAAAGCGAGGAGCAAAGCCGTAATATTCTAGAAAGCATTACGGATGCCTTTTTATCGATTGATGAAAATTGGCAATTCAACTACGTCAACCAAACCGCTTACACGCTAACCGGTTACGAACCAGGCGATCTGATCGGCAAAAACTTTTGGGAAGCATTGCCGGGATTGGCTGACAGTGAGTTTGAGCAGATGCACCGTCGCGTCATGCGCGATCGCGTCGCCCAATCGCTGACGGCATTTTATCCCGATCACGATCGCTGGTACGAAGTTCGCACTTATCCCGCCGCAAACGGTATCACGATCTACTTCAGGAACGTCACCGAGCAAATCAAAGCCGAGGAAGCCGTGCGCTTCAGTGAAGCTCGATTTCGCCGCATTTTCGAGTGCAACATGATTGGCATGGGTATCTGGACGCGATCGGGCGGCATTACCGAGGCGAATGATGCTTTGCTCGATATCATCGGCTACACGCAACAGGATTTGAATGAGGGACAACTCAACTGGCAGAAAATCACAGTTCCAGAACACGCTGACCGTGATCAACAAGCACTTGCTGAAATTGCAGTGCGCAGAATCTGCTCATCCTACGAAAAAGATTACCTTCACAAACAGGGGCATCGCGTTCCAATTTTAATCGGTGCAGCCGGATTTGTAGACGATTCAGAAGCGGGTGTTTTCTTTGCGGTTGATCTGAGTAAGCAAAAGCAAACTGAAGCGGCTTTGCGCGAAAGTGAAACCCGACTGCGATTCATGCTGGATGCCTCCCAAATTGGCGAGTGGGATCTTGACTTGACCACAGAACCCCACACCGCGCATCGCTCGCTCAGACACGATCAAATCTTTGGCTATGAATCGCTGCTGCCAGAATGGAGCTACGAAATCTTTTTAACCCATGTTCACCCAGACGATCACGCTGCTGTAAATCAAAAGTTTCAAGAAACGCTTTCCGCTAGCACCAATTGGAACTTTGAATGTCGAATTATTCACCCGGATCAAAGTATTCATTGGATTTGGGTACGCAGCAGCGTTTACTGTGACGCTAGCGGTACGCCAACTCGACTGTTGGGCGTGGTGGTCGATATCACCGATCACAAACTCACTGAAGCCGCCTTGCGCGAAAGTGAGGAGCTAAAGCAAAGCATTTTAGACAGCAGCAAGGACTGCATCAAAGTGTTAACGCTCAACAGCGAAGTTGTTTATGTCAGCGCAGGTGGATTGTATTTATTAGAAATTGATGAGCCGACGGATATTCTGAATGCCTCTTGGGTTGACTTCTGGCAAGGCGAGGATTATGAAAGTGCCTTGATTGCGATCTCGGCTGCTACATCGGGCAGTACAGGTCAGTTTCGAGGCTACCTCCCCACCTATAAAGGCACACCGAAATGGTGGGATAATATCATCACGCCCGTGCGAAATAGCGCTGGAGCGATCACTCAACTGGTTGTAATCTCACGCGATATCACCAGGCAAAAACAAGCTGAGACTGAACGAGAACACCTGCTGGTACAGGAGCAGGCTGCACGAGAAGCTGCCGAAACCGCTAACCGCATCAAAGATGAGTTTCTAGCCGTGCTGTCCCATGAGTTGCGATCGCCCCTCAATCCGATTTTGGGTTGGAGCCGACTTTTGCAAACACGCAAATTCGATGCAGCCCGTCAAAAAGATGCCCTAGCCACGATCGAGCGCAACGCCAAACTGCAATCGCAACTAATCGAAGATCTGCTCGACATCTCCCGCATCATGCAGGGCAAACTTACTCTAAACGCGGCTCCGGTCAGTTTAGCGTTTGTGATTTCTGCTGCCGTTGAAACCGTCAGTTTGGCAGCCGCCGCGAAGCAGATTCAAATCAGGCTCGACCTTGACCCGGACATGGCTTTGATCTCCGGCGATCCTGCTCGGTTACAGCAAGTGGTATGGAACTTGCTGACTAATGCCGTTAAGTTTACACCCCGAAACGGACAAGTGACTGTTGAATTAAGACAACTTGATTCCCTGGCTCAAATTCGGGTAGTCGATACGGGCAAGGGTATTGATCTCAATTTTCTGCCGTATGTTTTTGAGTATTTTCGCCAAGAAGACGGTTCAACAACTCGCAAATTTGGTGGGTTAGGGTTGGGTTTGGCGATTGTGCGGCAAATTGTGGAACTTCACGGAGGCACGGTTACAGCAGAAAGCCAGGGTGAGAATCAAGGCGCAGCCTTTACCGTGCAATTACCTACCATGCAGCAGACAATACCACTCATTCCAGAGTCAATCCACGCTCAAGCAAGCTCCGAAGTGCTCTTAGACAATGTTCAAATTTTGCTTGTGGATGACGATCCCGATACCCGCGAATTTCAGGCTTTCCTACTAGAACAAAACGGGGCAAAGGTAATAGCCGCTGCCTCTGGATTAGAAGCGTTGCAAGCGCTGGATCAGTTTATTCCAGATGTGATTGTCAGCGATATCGGGATGGCGGATATCGATGGCTATATGCTGATGCAACAGATTCGCTCTCGCCCAGCCACTCAAGGAGGAACGATTCCCGCGATCGCTCTTACTGCCTATGCCGCAGAAATTGACCAAAAAAGAGCCATGCAAGCTGGATTTCAAATTCACCTGACCAAACCCCTAGAGCCAGAACGATTCGTAAGTGTAATCATGAACCTGCTCAAACAAAACCGTGTCTAGAAAACGCTTCTTTGAAGTAAGAACCAGTGCATCATTTAGTGCATTTTCTAATGGGGTGACGACCAAGTTGAAAGCTGGCTGTAATCGAACTTGAGGCGATTCGTGGTAAAAACAGAGCGGTCTGACTTCGAGAACAAGACCGATAAAGCAAAAATATTACCAGAATTATATTGCAGCCATCTCAAAAATTGTCATGTTCGTCAGTAGATGACCAAAATCCCCCGATAAATGACCACTAAAAAAAGAGCCAAAGAGCTTGCAACATGAAAATTAAAGGCTTACATCACAAGACTTCCCAAAATCCTCCGATAAGTGACCGAAAATTTGGTTCTTACGCTCTTTTGGTGAAGTTGAGCGTGATCGTTGAAGTAGACAACGTGAATTAGACGTTTGGAGGACTTCTAAATTCTAAATCACCCGGACTGCGTAAGAACCCAAATACCGTGTTACTCGACACTATTTCATCGTGGTGATCGCGAGCCGTCCCGCGATCACATAAATGTGTCTTTCGTTGAGGTTCCGAATTACGCAGGATTGATGTGGCGTCGCGGGTAAACGCCCGGATTGATGATGGCTGCAATTTCTTCTGGTGAAAGCTGATCGAGTTCGGTTTGCAGCTCTGCGGAAGTGAAGTCGAAGCCTTTTTGACCAGCAATTTCAATGCATTGATCGAGAGACATTACCGTTTTGAGTTGCTCTCGCAGACCAACATCTTGCTTGGCATTTTTTAAAAATTCAGCAGCGTTTGTTTGAGACATAATTTTTACCTTGAAAGATTTTGTAGCTTAAGTTGCATATGAAGGCTTCCTACCTTCAAGATGGTCTGGCTCTTTCGATCGCAGACATCAAAGCTTCTAAGTTCCACTTACTTTCTCAAAAAACATTGTTGATAAAAAAGGTGGGAGTACCTGTTAGATCAAATCCAGTAGTATAACCATAATATAATGGTATCCACCACATTGATAAACTACACAGTTTTTGCAACACAACCCTCATAATCACCTCTCACTTTGAATATTGGGCAGAAGTACGAAGGCTCAGGGCTTATGGAAGGTGTCAAGAATATTGCTACTCCTTCTGTTTATTGTCAGGCAATGACAGAAGCCAGTTAAGAATCTTCAGTTTCTTGGTTTTAAAGTCCGTTTGATCAAGCCTAAAGTTATCCATAACCTCGCTTTTCGCTTCCTTATCTCTATTTACCTACCCACAAGTTTTATGGCAAACCTTAATTTACGCTCGTGTTGGCCTCTCCTCAATCAAGGCGATCGCTCATAATGGTGTTACTCTCCAAATCCTAGTCGAACGCGATGGTCGCACAGCGTAAGCGCAACGCATGGTCGAAGAGCATACCGCCGCAGGCATCGCACTTATT
>JAESFL010000942.1_pt1 | contig 13764 bp, 17 predicted proteins | sample 9269401 | NCBI WGS metagenome assembly JAESFL01 (sample SAMN14506025, study PRJNA617098) | algae metagenome | isolation source: Gloeocapsa sp. UFS-A4-WI-NPMV-4B04 and co-occurring heterotrophs from desert... | place: USA: Utah | collected 2006-10-01 | reverse complement strand
GCCGTAGGCTCCCCGCCGAACCGGCACGCGGTTCCGCGGGAAGCGTCGGCGCGTCAGCGCCGGCTGGTCAGGCCGTAGAGGGCGAAACCAGCCAGCGCGGCGAGGCCGAGGGTGAGCAGGCGGTTGCTGCCGACGGTGTCGGCGGCGGCCCAGCCGGTGCTCTTGGCACTCTCGATCATGGCGCGGCCCCTGAGGATGCGGGCGGCCCGCTGCCGGTTCGCTTCCTGGGTCGGCAGATGGACGATGAAGGTGTCGCCCTCACGGTCGATATCGATGCTGTTGCGGGCAAAGCCCGCCCGTACCAGACGGTCCTTGGCAGCGCGGGCCGCCTCAAGGCTCGTGAAATCGGCTTCGACGCCGACGGTGTCGTGGGCCATGTGTCCTCCTCGACCGATATGGGGATATGCCGCTGAAGAGACCGCGCCACCGTCGCCGCCCGCGGGAGGCGATGACCGATGGCCCGGTGCTTCGTGAGGCACTCCAAGCGGGAGGAGCAATCCGGTCCTGCCGTTCACGGTTCCGCGAGAAGGATCAGGCGGCCGCTTCCGCCTCGCAGGCATCGACCCGCACGGCACCGCCGGCGGTGAGAGAGCAGATCACCTCGGTGCCGTCGTCGAGCGCGAAGGCGTGGAACAGACGGCGCTCGAGTTCCTCGAGACCTTCACCGGGTAGTTCCGCGATTTCATCGCGCGCGCGCTCTTCGAGAACCGGAAGAACTCCGCTTCTCTCGGCGATTTCCTGCGCGGATTGCGTCAGAACGATTTCGAAAGACATTGCCGCCTCCCTGTTACGACGCCGGTCACGACCTTGTCCGATCCGCGTGAAGACAGGACCCTCTTGCGACTTTTTTGGGGCAGCCGCTTCGCGCCTGGAAAATCGCGAGGCAAATCAATCCCTTGGTAGGCGCCTGCTCGCCGCCGTTGGCCTCGGCCTGTGGCCTGGAACCTATCGAGACAGGCGGGGAGACCCCGAGGTAGCGGCCGGCGAGATCGGGATCAGGCTCGAGGAGATCCCGCTCGACGGCACGGCAGACCGGGCTGCTGTGACGCATCGGCTCAGGGCAGCCTTTCAGGATGTTTTTCGGTTCCAACCGGCGCAGCGCGCGGATTACGCTCGCCCGTCAAACGTCACCGGCCGCCGGAGCTTCGACAGGCTCCGACCGTCAAGAAAAGCATCCACGGCAGGGAGGCCGGCCCCATGAATTCGATCCTCGTCGTCGCGCTCGTCTGCGCGTCCAGCGTTCAGATGCCCGATTGCTCCCGCGAGACCGCCCTCGACGTGATCATCGGGCCGGCTCACACGCTGCAGGAATGCCTGATCCAAGGGCCGGTCCTGGCCGCCAGCGCCGGCCATGGCGGCGCTGCCAACACCTACGTGAAGACCCGCTGCGAGCAGCGCAAGGAACGGTAGGCGAGGAACCGTAAGCGGGGAGCGATCGGACAGGAACGGGAGGAGCCGGCCGTGGCAGAAGATGAGACCGTCGATCCCCTCCGCGCCGTGGAAGTGCGACTGCGCGCCCGCCTCGCCGTGGTCGAGCGTGCGGCGTGGTTCGGCTTCGTGCAGGCGATGCGGGACCGCCCCGAAGAGACGCGCGCCTATATCGAAGCCGAGCGGGCCCGCTGCGAGGAGGGCTTCGGCAGCGGCGCCTGGGCCAAGGATCTGACTGCGGCCGAGCGCGCCCTGCTCGGGGCGGAGGTCGATGCCGGGCTGGCCCAACTCGTGGAGGATGCCCGCGCGGAGATCGGCGACGGCCCCTGAACCGGGGTCTCAACGGCCCCTCCCCCGCGCCATCCTTTCGCCTTGCGGTCATGGCGGTAAGCGTTCAGTGTCCCCCGCCAAACCGGAGCCGGCCGGAGGAAACTCCGTCCGCCGATCCCGCGAAGGAGCCGTGACTGGTGCCCATGTTCGGATACGCCGCCCGCCGGAGCGCCACCGCGCTCGCCCTGCTGCTCGCTTCGACCGGTCTCGGCACCCTGCCGGCCGCGGCCATGCAGCCGCGGGAATCCTCGCCGCTCTCCGAATACGAGCCGGCGGAATCGCTGGAAGGCAACTTCCTCTCGGCCTACATCGCCGGCGCCTCGAAGGACACGGCGGCGGCCGCGAGCTTCTACCGCGAGGCGGTGAAGGGCGACCCGCGCAACGCCGAGCTTCTGGAGCGCGCCTTCGTGTCGCTGCTCGCCGACGGCGCCATGACCGACGCCTTCCGCGCCGCCGAGCGGCTCGCCACCCGCGAAAGCTCGAACGGCCTTGCCCAGCTCGCGCTGGGCGTGCGCCAGCTCAAGGCTGGCCAGTACGGCCCCGCCCGCCAGAGCTTCGGCCGCAGCGGCCGGGGTGCGGCCGCCGACCTCACCGGGACGCTGCTCACCGCCTGGGCCTATGCCGGCGCGGGCGACGGCAAGCGCGCCTACGAGACGCTGAATCGCCTGCGCGGCGAGCGCTACTTCAACGTCTTCCGCGACTACCATGCCGGGCTGATCGCCTCGGTGATCGGCGACCGGGCCGAGGCCGAGCGGAAGCTGAAGGCGGCCTACGACGCCGACCACAACACCCTGCGCATCGTCGACGGCTATGCCCGCTTCGAGGCCGGGATCGGCCGAACCGATCTCGCCATCGACGCCTACAGCGAGTTCGAGAAGGTGATGCCGCGTCACCCCCTCGTGGTGGACGCCCTCGACAAGCTCAAGGCCGGCAAGCCGCTCACGCCCCTGATCGCGTCGGCCCAGGAGGGCGCGGCCGAAGTGCTCTACGGCCTCGGCTCGGCCGGTTCGACCCAGGGCGACGAGCTTCCGGCAGTGGTCTACCTACGGCTTGCCCTCTACCTCGCCCCCGAGCACGCCGTGGCCCGGCTGACGCTCGCCGACACGCTCGACCGTATGAAGCAGACCGAGCGCTCGAACGAGGCCTACGCGCAGATCCCGGCTTCCTCGCCGCTCAAGCTCAACGCCGACATTCAGATCGGCCTCAACCTCGAGCAGATGGGCCGGGGCGACGAGGCGCTTCAGCACCTCGACACCGTGCTCAAGGCGAATCCCGACAACGTCGACGTGATCTCGGCGCTCGGCAACGTGCAGCGCTCGCGCAAGAAGTTTACCGAGGCGACCGAGACCTACACTCGTGCGATCAACCTGATCCAGCCGGGCAAGGAAGCCAATAACTGGACGTTGTTCTACTTCCGCGGCACCGCCTACGAGCGGGCCGGCGAGTGGCAGAAGGCGGAGGCCGACCTCAAGAAGGCGCTCAGCCTGGTGCCGCCGACCCAGCCGAACGCCAAGGCGCAGGTACTCAACTACCTCGCCTATTCCTGGGTCGATCGGAACATGAACATCGACGAGAGCTTCACCATGCTGAAGCAGGCCGTCGATCTCTCGCCCCGCGACGGCATGATCATCGATAGCCTTGGCTGGGCCTACTTCCGCCTCGGTCGCTGGGACGACGCCGTGCGCGAGTTGGAGAAGGCCGTCGAGCTGAAGCCGGGCGATCCGACCATCAACGACCACCTCGGGGACGCCTACTGGCGCACCGGCCGCCGGCTGGAGGGCAAGTTTCAGTGGCAGCACGCCAAGGACCTGAACCCCGAGCCCGACGATCTCGTCAAGATCAACGCCAAGCTGAAGGACGGCCTGCCCGAGCCGGACAAGCCGACGGCCACCGCCGAGAACCCGCCGACGCAGGACCCGGCCCAGGCTGCGCCCGCCCCCGTGGCGGCGCCGCACAACCCGGAGAACCCGGAACTGCCGAAGGGCGCACCCGCCCCGAGCGAGCCGCCCGGCGCGGCGGACAAGAAGCCGGGGAAGTAAGGCTTCCCCGCTCCGGCGATATCCCACGCGCGCCCTTATTCTGAGGGGACCGCGACAGCGGGCCTCGAAGGATCCTCCAGTTCCCACGCGGCTTCTGGAAGATCCTTCGAGGCCTCCGCTTCGCTGCGGCACCTCAGCATGAGGTCGCGGTTTGGAGAACGCCTTTGAGGATGGCTCCAGCCTTGCCCGTTCCGAATGTGGCCCCTATGGCAGGACGCGTTCCCTGACCCTCCGGCCGAGAGCCTTCGTGTCCGTCCTCACCACCCGCGCTCCGGCCAAGATCAACCTGACCCTGCACGTCCTCGGCCGCCGGCCGGGGGACGGCTACCATGCGCTGGAAAGCCTCGTCGCCTTCGCCGAGGTGGCCGACAGGCTGGAACTGGCGCCCGGCCCTGATCTCACGCTCGAGGTCTCCGGTCCCACGGCCGGCCCAGCGGGGCCGCTCGACGACAACCTCGTCCTGCGCGCCGCCCGCCACTTGGCAGCGGGTGTGGATGGCCTGCGGCTCGGCGCGTTCCGCCTGCACAAGCAACTGCCCGTGGCGGCCGGAATCGGCGGCGGCTCGTCGGATGCGGCCGCCGCTCTGCGGTTGCTGGCTGAACTGAACGGACTCTCCCTCGACCACCCGGCCGTGATCGCGGCCGCCCGCGCCACGGGGGCCGACGTGCCGGTCTGCCTCGATCCGCGGGCGCGGATGATGCGCGGGGCGGGAGAGGAGATCGGGCCCGTACTCGGCCTTGCGGCTTTGCCGGCGGTGCTGGTCAATCCCGGTGTCCCGGTTGCGACGGCGCCGGTCTTCAAGGCGCTCGGCCTCGCCGTCGGGCAGGTGCTCGAGGGGGCCGCGCATCCAGCCATCGCCAGCGGTCTCGACGCGGATGCGGTGCTCGGCGCGATCGCGCCCGCCCGCAACGATCTGGAGGCGCCGGCCCTCACCGTCGCCCCGGTGATCGGCGAGGCGCTGGCGCTGCTGCGGACGCAGGGCGGGTGCCGTCTGGCGCGGATGTCCGGCTCGGGTGCGACCGTGTTCGCGATTTTTTCCGATGACGGAGCGGCGCAGATGGCGGCCGGAGCGATCCGCGCCGCTCAGCCGGGCTGGTGGGTCGAGCCGACGCGCCTCGCCTGAGGCGGCGTCAATGCGCCCGGGCGATGCAGAAATCCACCACCTGCAGCAGGGCTGACTTCATCGGCCCGTTCGGAAACGAGTGCAGAGCCGCGCGGGCCTGATCGCCGTAGTGGCGCGCGCGCTCGATCGTGTCGTCGAGGGCGCGGTGGCGGCGCAGGATGGCGAGCGCCTGCTGCAGATCGCCCTCTTCCAGGTCCTCCCGTTCGAGGGTGCGGCGCCAGAAGGCCCGCTCCTCGTCCGAGCCGCGGCGCAGCGCCAGCACGATCGGCAGGGTGATCTTGCCCTCGCGGAAATCGTCGCCGACATTCTTGCCGAGTGCCGCGCTGGTGCCGCCGTAATCGAGCACGTCGTCGATAAGCTGGAAGGCGATGCCGAGATTCATGCCGTAGGCGCGGCAGGCTGCCTGCTCCGCGTCGGGCCTCTGGCTCAGCACCGGGCCGACCTCGCAGGCCGCCGCGAACAGCTCCGCGGTCTTGCCGCGGATCACCGCGAGATACTCGTCCTCGCTCGTCTCGGTGTTCTTGGCCGCGGTGAGCTGCATCACCTCGCCCTCGGCGATGACGGTGGCTGCCGCCGACAGGATGTCGAGGGCGCGCAGGCTCCCGACCTCGACCATCATGCGGAAGGCCTGGCCGAGGAGAAAGTCGCCGACGAGCACGCTCGCCTCGTTGCCCCACTTGATGCGGGCGGCGACCCGGCCGCGGCGCATGTCGCTCTCGTCCACCACGTCGTCGTGAAGGAGGGTCGCGGTGTGCATGAACTCGACCGCGGCGGCGAGCTTCACCGCGCCGTCGCCGTTCCCGTACCCGCAGAGATCAGCGCAGGCGAGCGTCAGGATCGGGCGCAGGCGCTTGCCGCCCGAGGCGATCAGGTGGTTGGCGACCTCGGGGATCATCGCCACGTCGGAGCCCGTGCGCGACAGGATCGTCGCGTTCACCCGCTCCATCCCAGCCGCGACGAGACTCACGAGATCGGTGAGGCTGGCCTCCGGATCGGAGCGGCCTTCATCGAGGGTAACGACGACGCCCAAAGCGCGATGCCTCCGGAAAACTCTCGACCGGCACCCTGCCGGAACCCCTGCCCCGCGGCAGCCCCTGTCGCACGGGGCCGGCGGCAGGGCAACACGCGGTCGTGCCGCATGGCTGCGCAAGAACGTGGACAATGTTACCAGCCGCAGACCGCCGGCCCGCTCGCCGGGGGCGGCAGGAAGGGTTTGTGGCCGTGACGGAACTGATCCGCAGCAACGACATCGTCCTGATCGGATTCGCGCGCTCGCTCCTCGAAGAGGCGGGCGTCCCGCTCTTCGTCGCCGACGAGCACATGAGCGCGCTCGAAGGATCGATCGGCGCGTTCGGCCGGCGCCTACTGGTGCCCGACGACCATGCGCGACAGGCCCGCCGCATCCTGGCCGATGCCGGCCTATCCGCCGAACTGCGCGACGAGCGCTGAGCGGACGCCCGGTGGGTACGGAACCGGATGCCTTCCTCGGCGGCCGCCTGAAACTGCGCCAGCCGGCCCGCGGCGCCCATCGCGCCGGCACCGACGCCGTGCTGCTCGCCCGGCTTCTCGCCCCGGCGCCGGGCTCGACGCTCTACGATCTCGGCGCGGCGACCGGTGCGGTGGGGCTGGCGGCGGCGCAGCTCTCCGAGGGGGCTCGCGTGGTGTTGGTCGAGCGCGATCCCGGCCTCGCCGCGCTGGCTCGGGACAATGTGTCGGCGAACGGGCTCGACAGGCGTGTCGCGGTGATCGAGGCGGATCTCCTCGCGCCGGGAGCGGAGCGCCGGGCAGCCGGTCTGGCGCCGGACAGCGCCGACATCGTGCTGACCAACCCGCCCTTCTTCGAGGCCGGCACGCACCGCGCCTCCCCCGTTCCGCTCAAGGCCGCGGCGCATACCTTCGCCGTCGGCGGGCTCGACCTCTGGCTCCGAACCTGCGCCGACCTGCTCCGTCCCGGCGGACGGCTCGGCCTGATCCACCGAGCCGACGCCCTGCCCACCTGCCTCGACGCCCTGCGCGGGCGCTTCGGCGACTGTGCCGTCCGCCCCGTTCACGGACGAGTCGGGCGGCCGGCGATCCGCGTGCTGATCGCGGCGGTGAAGGGCAGCCGCGCGCCGTTTCGGCTGCTGCCGCCTCTGGTGCTTCAGGACGAGGCCGGGCGCTTCACGCCGGAGGCCGAGGCCCTGCACCGGGGCGACCCCTGGCCGGCCCCGTGAACGCGGGAAGCCCCCTCGTGGCTCTCGATCCGCAGGCCGCCGTGATGGATCGGCCGGCGGCGTCCTGCTAACGGAGGTGCGACCCGCCCGTCTCGGTGGGCGGTGCCCCGTGCGACCGCGAAAAGAAGCCACCATGCCGCTGACCGTCCCGACCTGGATGCGCTTCCTCCTGCCCCGCCGCTTCCGCCAGCCCCCTCCCCGGGTGGCGGTGGTGCGCCTGAGCGGGGTGATCGGTACCGTCTCGCCGTTCCGGCCGGGTCTCTCCATCGGTACGGTGGCGCCGAGCCTGGAGCGCGCCTTCACCATGCCGGGCCTCTCGGCGGTGGCGCTCGTCGTCAACTCTCCCGGCGGCTCGCCGGTGCAATCGCACCTGATCTACCGGCGTATCCGGGCACTGGCCGCGGAGAAGGAGATCAAGGTCTTCGCCTTCGTGGAGGATGCTGCGGCGTCGGGCGGTTACATGATCGCCTGCGCCGCCGACGAGATCGTCGCCGATCCCGCCTCCCTCGTCGGCTCCATCGGGGTGGTCTCGGCCGGGTTCGGCTTCGACCGGCTGATCGAGCGCCTCGGCGTCGAGCGCCGCGTCCACACCCAGGGCGAGGCCAAGGCGATGCTCGATCCGTTCCGGCCGGAGAACCCGCAGGACGTCGCCCGGCTGAAGGAGATCCAGGCCGACGTGCAGGCCCTGTTCACCGGTCTGGTGCGCGAGCGCCGGCCGAAGCTCGATGCGAGCCGCGACCTGTTCACCGGCGCGGTTTGGACCGGGCGGCAGGCGCTTGAGCTCGGCCTCGTCGATGGGCTCGGCGACCTGCGCGGCACGCTGCGCGCCCGCTACGGTGACGCGGTCGATCTGCGGCTGGTGGCCGAGACCCGCGGTTCCTGGCTCGCCCGCCTTCTACGCCGCGCCGGCCCCGGCCAGGCAGCGGCCGGGATTCCCGACGCGGTGATCGCGGCGGTGGAGGAGCGCGCCGCCTGGGCGCGGTTGGGACTTTAGAGCGTCGTCTTTTTCCGAAAGCCGGCGGCCACCTTTCGGGACAGCCCTCTACGCGCCGGCGCCGCCGAGTACTCCGTTCTCACGGGAAGGCGCTGCCGTGACCTTTTCACCGCGCCGAATCGTCCGGCGGAGGGGCTCGATCCAACGCTCATTCAGAGCCGCCATGACGACGGCTATGGCGAGCGACACCAGGATCGCGGCGCACGCGAAGCCTGTTCCCCGCGCATCGGGCTCAAAGAAGGCTAACGCAACGGCGAATCCGGCCAGCCAGTGGCAGAGGAAGGCTGGGTAGGCCAGTTCACCGAGATACCCGTCCACGTCGCGCCACGCCCCCGCCGGGCGCCAGTCCGCGACGGCTGCGACGAGCGCGGCGCCGACAAGGCTGTTGAGGTAGAACCCTTCGAGGCGGACGTAGTCGTCGGAGAAGATCCAGCCGCCGCCGACCATGTTGGCAGCCCACAGCATCAGAAGCGGCAGAATGGCCCGGTAGGAGACCTTCGCCAGGCTCTCCTTGCGCCAGAAGTAGACCAGTGCCCCGATGGCAAAGTCGAGGCAGGCGGAATGCGGGTCGAAGTAGCGGGTATCCCAGTCGTCTTGCCCCAGGATGGTGAGGGCATGAAACGCGACGGCTGCTCCGAACAGCATGAGTGCGTAGGACTTCCGGCGCGCCAAGCCGAGCGAGAGGTAGGCGTACATCAGGATCTCGACCGCGATCGACCAAGCCGGCATCACGAGGCGGAACGGATACGCCCAGTTCATCATCGGCATCAGACCGAGATTGAGCCAGACGTCTCGAAGGTTCGGGCTTGCCCAGTCGCTGGAGAACCGTGCCGCTTCGGCGGGCAGAGCGAGAACGGTCGCGAGGCTCGCCATCAAGATGAGGTAGTAGAGCGGCAAGAGCCGTAGTGCCCGATTGGCCCAAAATCGCTTGAGGTCGAACGCATAGACCTCATGCAATGCTGCCGTGATGGCGAAGCCGGAAAGGATGAAGAAGACGCGGACGGCATAATGCCCGAAATGCTTGTAGTAGGGGTCGCCGGCGAAATGGCTCAGGATCACCATGACGGCGAGAAGGAGGCGAAGTGCTCCGGACATGGAGTTCCCGATGGAGGGCGGCGATCGAAGCCAAAGATGTGAATTGTGATTTGTTTCCAATTTGTTATGATCGTACGAACGGCGAGATATACTGATATTTATCGTAAATTGCAGAGGCCAATGGGCGTACGCCGATATCATGGCGAAGGAGCGCCGGCAGCGTCCTGCGCGTCTCGGCTTGCTGCGAGGCGGGTAACCCTGTACCGATCGGTCTTGTTCGTGCCGATCAGTACAGAGAGGCCTCGCCATGTCGCGCCCCCCGCTTCCGCCCTTTACCGACGAGACCGCCGCGCAGAAGGCGCGCATGGCGGAGGATGCCTGGAACAGCCGCGACCCGGAGCGCGTCGCCCTCGCCTACACGCCCGACAGCGTCTGGCGGAACCGCGCCGAGTTCGTGAAGGGGCGCGAAGCGATCGCCGCTTTCCTGCGGCGCAAGTGGTCGCGGGAATTGGAGTACCGGCTGATCAAGGAGGTCTGGGCGCACCAGGGCAACCGCATCGCCGTGCGCTTCGCCTACGAGTGGCGCGACGATAGCGGGCAGTGGTTCCGTTCCTACGGCAACGAGAATTGGGAATTCGACGAGGCCGGGCTGATGCGGCACCGCATCGCCTCCATCAACGACCTGCCGATTGCCGAGAGCGACCGGAAGTATCACTGGCCCCTCGGCCGCCGGCCGGACGACCACCCGTCCTTGAGCGATCTGGGGCTGTAGGGCGTGGCCCGCACCGTCGCCGAACGGTCCGACGTGCTGCCGCTGCTCGCGGAGGTGTTTCGCGAGCACGGCTACGAGGGGGCGAGCCTGTCGCTGATCTCGAAGGCGACGGGGCTCGGCAAGGGCAGTCTCTATCACTTCTTTCCCGGCGGGAAGGAGGAGATGGCGACTGCTGTGCTTGCCGAGATCGACGGCTGGTTCGAGACCAACGTCTACCGTCCCTTGCGGGAAGCGGATGATCCGAATGCGGCCGTGGCGACGATGTTCGCGACGACCGCCGCGTATTTCCGCTCTGGCCGCCGGGTCTGCCTCGTCGGCGCCCTGAGCCTGAGCGACGCCCGCGACCGCTTCGCCGGCCGGCTGCGGGACTATTTCGCCCGCTGGGTCGAGGCGCTCGCCGCGGCCCTCGCGCGCGCCGGCCATGGTCCGGAGGCGGCCTGTGCCCTCGCCGAGGAGGCCGTGGGTGGCATCCAGGGGGCAGTGGTGCTGGCCCGCGCCCTCGACCGGCCGGAGGTGTTCGAGCGGATCCTGGCGGGTTTGGCGGCGCGCTGTCTCGGCGACGCCTGACGGCGCTCCGCCTCAGCGCGCGCAGCCGGCCGGGGCCGCGTAGCCGGAATAGACCACCCGGACCTTACGGGCGCAGGTCTCGGCCGCCGGCATCGCGGCGACCGGCGCGATCTCGACGGGCGTGACCGCCACTGTCTTCTCGACCGCCATCGTGTGATCGGGGGTCGCGGACGCGTTGGATGCGCTCATCACCAGCGAGGTGGTGGCGAGCGAGGCCGCGACGAGAGCGGCGAAAACAGTCAATCCCTTGCGCATGATCTATCCGAAAATGGTAACCGCTCGACCATCGGAGGGGAGCGGAGCTGTTCATTTGCTGCATTAACTTGGCAGCAACCTTTGCCGTTCCCGCTCTGAGCCCGCGGCACTGAAAAAGATGTGCCGGGACGCACGACAGCGTGGCCGCCCTGCGGCGCGACCTCCGCCTCGCAAATTCCGGCCGACGCCCCATATCCTGTTTACCCTCCGCGCAATCCCGTGCTTTGGGCGTTCATGCGGAGGCCGATATGGCTCTTGCTCCGGAAAAAGGGGGCGCCCGCCCCGTCACCTCGTCCGACTTCAACGAGCGCGTGAAGCGTCTCTTGGCGGCCAAGCCGGCGATCGAGGCTGTGCCGAAGGAACGGACGGCCAAGCGGAACTTCACGCGCTCCACGCCGCGGACCTAAACACGTCGGGGAGGCGGTTCGCTTGACACCCCGCCCCCCGCTCTTAAACGGTCCGGCAGCTTCCTTCCTGCCGGATCTGCCATGTCGAGCGACGCCGACCTCTCGCCCACACGCTCGTTCCAGGGCCTGATCCTGACCCTGCAGCGCTTCTGGGCGGCGAGGGGCTGCGTGATCCTCCAGCCCTACGACATGGAGGTCGGCGCCGGCACCTTCCACCCGGCCACGACGCTGCGGGCGCTGGGGCCCAAGCCGTGGAAGGCGGCCTACGTGCAGCCCTCGCGGCGCCCCAAGGACGGGCGCTACGGCGAGAACCCGAACCGGCTGCAGCACTACTACCAGTTCCAAGTGATCCTGAAGCCGAACCCGCCGAACCTTCAGGAACTCTACCTCGCCTCGCTGGCGGCGATCGGGGTCGATCTCAAGCTCCACGACATCCGCTTCGTCGAGGACGATTGGGAGAGCCCGACGCTCGGCGCCTGGGGGCTCGGCTGGGAATGCTGGTGCGACGGCATGGAGGTGAGCCAGTTCACCTACTTCCAGCAGGTCGCAGGCTTCGAGTGCGCGCCGGTGGCTGGCGAGCTGACCTATGGCCTGGAACGCCTCGCCATGTACGTGCAGGGCGTCGAGAACGTCTACGACCTCAATTTCAACGGCGGCGAGGGCGAGGACAAGGTTACCTACGGCGACGTCTTCCTCCAGGCCGAGCAGGAATATTCGCGCCACAACTTCGAGGCTGCCGATACGGCGATGCTGTTCCGCCACTTCGCCGACGCCGAGAAGGCCTGCCGCCTCTACCTCGAAGCCGGCGCCCCCGAGAGCGAGGGCGCGCGCCACCGCATCGTCCAGCCGGCCTACGACCAGTGCATCAAGGCGAGCCACGTCTTCAACCTGCTCGATGCTCGGGGCGTGATCTCGGTCACCGAGCGCCAGAGCTACATCCTGCGGGTGCGTGAACTGGCCAAGGCCTGCGGCGCCGCGTGGCTCCAGACCGAGGCCGGCGGGCATTCCGGCGACCCTGCCGGCGACCCTGCCGGCAACCAAGCCGTCGCGGCCTGAGATGCGCCGCCGCGCCGTCCTCACCCTCGCCTTCGGCCTCCTCGCCGGGCCGGCGCTCGCGCAATCCGCCACCGACCCGGTCGAGACGGTGCGGGCCTTCTACGCGGCCGACGACATCAACGCCGTGCGCTTCTACGCCAAGCGCCTGCGGACCCTCTACGAGCGCGACCAGCGCGAGGCCAAGGGCGAGGTCGGGCGGCTCGGCTTTGCCTTTCACGTCAACGGCCAGGATACCGAGCCGGACTTCGCACAATCGCTGGCGCTCGCGCCGCTCTCGAACGAGGGCGATCGGGCCGAGGTACGGGCGAGCTTCCGCAACGGCGGACCGCAGGAGCTGCGCTACAGCCTCGTGCGCGAGGCCGGCGTGTGGAAGATCGCCAATGTCCGCTCGCTGAAGGGTGAGACCTGGGACCTCGTCACCCTCCTGTCGGCGCCGCTTCGATAGAGCATCGTCTTTTTCCCGAAAGCCGGAGACCACCTTTCGGGACGATGCCTGAGCGCATCCGAGGGCTGTGGCGTCATCGAGGCGACATCTAGGGGGAATAGGCGCGCCGGCTCTCACTGGCTGACGAGACGCGCAACGATGTCCGACCTGCCCGACGCCCCGACCCTCGACGCGGTGATCGCGCACCGCTTCTCCCGGCGCGACTTGATGCGCGGCTCACTCGCCGCCGCGCTCGCCGCCGGAGTCGCGCCGCAGACCGCCGCCGCCCCTGCGGACCGTCCCTCCTTCGACTTCCCGGAACTCGCGGCCGGCGTCGATGAGTACCTGCACGTGGCCGAGGGCTACGAGGCGAAGCCTCTGCTGCGCTGGGGCGATCCGCTGTTTGCCGACGCCCCCGCCTTCGACCCGAAGAAGCAGAGTGCCGCGGCCCAGGAGCGCCAGTTCGGCTACAACAACGACTTCGTCGGATTCATCCCGCTCGATACCGAGGGCCGCCGCGGCCTGCTTGTGGTCAACCACGAATACACCAATGCCGAGCTGATGTTTCCCGGCCTCGATGCGGCCGACCGCAAGGGCGTGATCGCGGCCTTGAACGCCGATCAGGTCGCGGTCGAGATGGCCGCCCATGGCGGTTCGGTGGTCGAGATCGTCCGCGAGGCGGATGGATGGCGCCCGGTCGTCGGCTCACCCTACACCCGGCGTATCACGGCGCTGACGCCTATGGATCTCACCGGTCCGGCGGCCGGCGATCCGCGCCTCGTCACCGAGGCCGATCCGAGCGGCCGGCGCGTGCTCGGCATGATCAACAACTGCTCGGGCGGCGTCACGCCCTGGGGGACGTGGCTCTCGGGGGAGGAGAACATCAACTACTATTTCGGCGGCGCCCTCCCCCCCGGGCATCCGGAGGCCGGCAACGCCAAGGCGATGGGCATCGGCAGCCTGCAATATGCCTGGAGCCGCTTCCATCCGCGCTTCGACCTCGCACGGACGCCGAACGAGCCGAACCGGTTCGGCTGGGTGGTCGAGATCAATCCGTTCGATCCGGGCGCGACCCCGAAGAAGCGCACGGCGCTCGGCCGGTTCAAGCACGAGGGGGCGGC
>JAESFL010000941.1_pt1 | contig 13797 bp, 8 predicted proteins | sample 9269401 | NCBI WGS metagenome assembly JAESFL01 (sample SAMN14506025, study PRJNA617098) | algae metagenome | isolation source: Gloeocapsa sp. UFS-A4-WI-NPMV-4B04 and co-occurring heterotrophs from desert... | place: USA: Utah | collected 2006-10-01 | reverse complement strand
GTGTAGTAAAAAAACCAGAGCCAAGTTTCCGTCTAAGAAGCCCATACATAAGGGAGCAGGAGTAAAACTTCAAACACTTATTTTTTCTGTACTCAATACTGCTTAAACCTTAACCGAACCGTCTTGCAACAGACCGGACGATGGCATCGGCTACAGAACGCTCTTTGCCAAAGTCTGGGAGCAGACCAAAGTCACGGCACCGCTAGTGGTCAATTATTTCAACTGGATTTGGGTTCATAGTCGGCTACGAACGACGGCGGCGCAAAGGGCAGGATTGACCGAGAATAAGTGGACTTGGGACAATTTAGTCACCTACCCCACAGTTATTTGATGCACTATCAACCAATTAAGTGCCTTTACTCTTTTACAAGCCTCTTAATCTCCGGTAAGTTGTAGCTAGAGCATCTGTATCTCCTACATTGCCGGGAAACAGCACAATAGGTAAATTGGGAAACTGGGGATGATCTGCCCCAGTAAGTACCATTGAACAACCAGCTAAAACTTGACCTAATATCCGTGCAGAAGTCAAGGCAAGACCTGTACTTAAGACATCATTAGAGGTAATACCCCCCTTACTGATTAAAAATCCGATATCTGTGGGCAATCCGCGCACAATATCCATCAGTAACGCTGAAACATCCACCCCAAATTGCAATCGCGTCTGGACATCTGCAAATACTAATTCTTGACGACTGGTATAAACAACTGGAGTTTTACCTGCATCATGTGAGGTATAAACTTTTTCTAGAGTTTGGGTTAGTAGCTTGCTTGGTTGCTCTAAGGAATTGTCAAGCAATTGAGCCACGTCAACTTCGATGCCAACTATATCAGTCTCTTGCAACAACTGTTCTAACTGTTGCGTAGTTTTTTTCACATGAGAACCAACTATAATTACACCTGGTTTGCCCTCGCGGACATATTGCGACATCTCCTCTGCGGGGACAGGTTGAGGCGGTAATTTAGCCAAGGCGGTTAATAGACTAGCGGCGCTGCGAAATAAAAAGCGTTTACCCTGTGCGGCTGCTGCTAGAACATCTGTTGCAAAGGAATTAAGGTCATCTTGAGTTTCTGCATCAACAACGGCACAAGAGTTGCCTGTCAAGTTTAGCAGTCTTTCTAGAGTAGAGATTTTGCCTGTAATATCTTTACCAGTACGAATATCTGCTAATAAAAACCTCTCTACATCTATAGCCCGAATACGCCCTTTCGTCTTTTCTGCAACGTAATCAGGTAAGTAACTGTAGGTGTAGCCAAAAACTGAATCACGCGCAAATTCTGTTTCATGTACTGGAGTGGGGATACCGTCAACGATCAGATAATGCACACTGTCGCGGGTAATGCGTCCCCCTTCAAAGAAAGCTGGAACAAGAAAATGGGCATCAAACGGGCCAAGTTCTTCTGCAATAACATCAGTCTCGATTGGGTAATGTCCCCGCAAAGTAGAATCGGAACGACTGACAATTAGAAAATCCTTGATTCGTTCAGCTTCTAAGGCTGGTTTGAGATTGTGGCAAACTTCTCTAGTAACAGCTGCTGCTTGATCTGGGGGAAGCGATCGCGTATTTGTCAATACAAAGAAAATTGGCGATTCATCCGCCAAACCGCGACGTAAGGTGTCCACATCCCAGCGCGTCAACAGCAAGCAACTGTGAACCGTCTGAGACCCAGTAGGATCGTCATCTAAAACAATTATTTTGGGTTGAGTTGTCATTTCTTATTTGAACGCTTCCCCTGTAATCTTCTCATTTCTTGTTGGATACTAATATTAATCTGCAATACCTCATTTAAAATTTGCCCATATTCACTCGCCTGATTGCTAGCTTGTATTGCTGTTAATGCTTGTAAGTGATTATTAAATAATTCAGGTGCTATTGAACTATTATTGTTTCTCAATCTTCTTTCAGCTTTTAAAGCTTTAACTAAATCTTCTCTAGTAAGTTGCAGTGCTTCAATTAATAGACTTCTATTATTTAAATTTAATTCTGCTATTCCAGCTTCTAATAAATCGTTCCTATCTATTCTTTCAATAACAACATGATATTTATCAATATCATCTAAAAGATTTTTTAGCCTTTTTGGGCAATTTTTTTTGCGCCACAACCACCGACCAACTGCTACAACACTTGGGACTAAAATTAGTAATGCAATCGCGCTTTTGTTTGGAGAACCAATATTAAAAAGAAGAATAAATGTATAACTAAGACCAATTACAATTGTACTAATGGTAAACCAAATTAATATTTCATTTGATAAAAACTTTAATCGCTTTTTGGAGTTTTGAAAGATTGAAGCTCTAAATATATTATCAGGAGCAACTCCAGTTAAGCGCCGGAGTTCTCCCTTAGAAAATTCTAAGCCTAGTAAATCAGGCTGCATTCAATTCTCCTACAATAGCGATGGTCGCTTTGCGTTTGCGCAACGCATGGTCGTTTGCGGAGCATGGTCGAAGAGCATAGAGCATACAGCCGTTGGCATCGCATATAGCAGTCCTAAATGATTTATAAAATCCTCTTTTTCCTTCTTTCTTTCTTAGTGCTCTTGGTGACGCAACGCGGTAGCCTGCGGCAAGACGTGAAGCGTCTACGTTTAAAAAAATATTTTTCACAACTCAGGTAAGAGCGCATATTTATAGTAGAGAGTGAGTAGTACAAGCTTTTTCTACTCACTACTCACGTCTTCTCTACTCACTACCCAGTAGTAACAGCCTGCAATTCAAAGATTTTTTCAATTACATCCGCCACTACTTTATCAGGTGTTGAAGCTCCTGAAGTGATACCGACCGCGATCGCGCCATTTGGCAACCAATTCTCTGTCACCTGCAAAGAGCCATTTAGTAGCCTATGCTCAATTTGATTGCCTGAGCCAATTCGCTCGACACAATCGATATGATATGAAGGAATATTCCGTTCAACAGCCATTTCTTGGAGATGGGTAGTATTAGAAGAATTGAAGCCACCAATTACCACGATTAAATCTAATTTCTCATCTACTAGCTGAAGCATCGCATCTTGACGCTCTTGAGTAGCATCACAGATAGTATTAAAGCTTTGAAAATGCTGATTTAACTGATTTGGGCCATACTTCCGCATCATAGTATGCTCAAATAGCTTACCGATTTGCTCAGTTTCGCTTTTGAGCATTGTAGTTTGGTTAGCAATTCCAATTTGTTCTAGATCCTTGTCAGGATCAAACCCCTGTGAGCAAGCGCGGCTAAATTTTGTCATAAACTCAGAAGCATCGCCACCATTGAGAATATAGTTAGCAACATACTCAGCTTCTGTCAGATTCAGTACAACTAGATACTTAGCAGCGAATGAACTTGTCGCAATTGTTTCTTCGTGAGTGTACTTGCCGTGAATAATTGAAGTGTAATCGCCTTTTTTGTGCTTTTCTACCGTATTCCAGACTTTGGAAACCCAAGGACAAGTAGTATCTACAATTATGCAATCTTTGTCTTTAAGCAGCTGCATTTCTTGAACACTGGCTCCAAAGGCGGGTAAAATGACTACATCTTTTGAGCCTACAACTGAAAAATCTTTCTCATCTTGCTTAACTTCAATAAACTCCACCTGCATATTACGCAACTGCTGATTTACAGAAGGATTGTGAATAATCTCATTTGTAATCCAAATGCGCTGAGTAGGAAAATGCTGACGAGTTTCATAAGCCATCGCAACGGCTCGTTCTACCCCCCAACAAAAGCCAAACGCCTCGGCAAGTCTAATTGTGACATTACCACGTTGCAGTGTGTAGTTGTTGTCTCGGATTTGCTGAACTAGATTACTCTGATACTCTGACTGCAACAGAGTCGCAACTTCGGCTTCTCGACCAAATCCCTTACGATGGTAGTTTTCAGAATGTTGGAGCGATCGTTTAAAAGCTTTCGTATCCATGCAGTCGTTTCCTCTGTGTCTCCTTGTTGATCATAAAATGCTTAGACACTGATTTGAAATTTTGCTCTTATTAAGGATTCATAAATTAGGGTGATGAGATGTCATGATAAAATTCAGCTTCTTACTTTGGTTTGACAACTTAAAAAACTTGAATCGTAAATGGCAAGCGAGCGTAAACGCCTAGTGGATCATTCATTGCTTGCAGAATCGCTATTTCCTCTCTCAGTTTGTCCAATTCAGCCGTGAGAGGATCAGATGATAGTTGTCTGGAGGTAGAATCGCTACCCAAGACAGTTCTTGCTTGATCGGCAAATTGTCCCAAAAGGCGTTCTGTCAAGCTGGAAACTTCAGGATATTCTTGTAATTCCCAATCATTTCCAAGTTTTGCTTGTTTAGCCGCATACCCAATAGCAGCATCAAGTCCGCCAATTTCATCAACTAAACCGATTTCCTTTGCTGCGATACCTGACCAAACACGACCTTGGGCAATCTCAGCGACTTTTTCCTGCGGCAAATTTCGCCCCTGGACCACTTTACTTAAGAATAAATTGTAAATCCGATTCACAGAACGTTGCTGAAGTGCTAACTCTTGGGGAGATTTGGGACGAGAAATTGTTTGACTATCTGCATAACGAGCAGTTTTAACTACATCCCATGTAATACCATTATTATTAGCTAGTTCTTGCACATTTATTCCTAGCCCAAACACACCAATCGAACCTGTAATTGTATTTGGCTCGGCAAAAATCCTGTTAGCATCAGTGACAATCCAGTAGCCACCAGAAGCAGCGAGATCGCCCATTGAAACTATAACTGGCTTTACCTTACGGATAAGCTGTAGCTCTCGTTGCATTACTTCAGATGCCGTGGCGCTACCTCCAGGACTATTAACACGCAGCACTACTGCCTTAACGTCTTTATCTTGTCGTAGTTCGCGAAATATTTTGGCAAAGCGATCGCCTCCTATTTGGCTTGCACTACCTTGACCATCAACAATTTCACCCTCAGCATAGACAACAGCAATATGATTCTTGGAATTGCGCTCTACACCCAATGACTTACCAGACACTTCTGCATAGTCATTCAAGCTAATTTGACGGAAAGTATTATCTGTTTTTTCTTCACCTGTTAATTTTTTCAGCTGCCCCAGAACTTGATCAAAATACGCTACTTTATCTACTAAACCACTTTGACGCGCTTCATTTGCCAGCAACAAACCCTGGTTATCTGCGATCGCCTGCAACTGTTGAGGACTTAATTTCCGGCTTTTGCCCACAGAAGCACGCCACTCTCCCCAAACATCACCCAACAATTTCTGAGTTTGTTGACGACTTTCTGGACTCATGTTTTGTAGCACAAATGGTTCAACTGCTGCCTTGAACTTGCCAACGCGAATCACCTGAACGCCAACGCCGTACTTCTCCAATGCTCCCGCCAAGAACATAGTTTCGGAACTCAATCCGTTAACTTCTACTGCTCCAAGGGGGTTTAACACTATATTATTTGCAACTGAACTCAGGTAATATTCCCGTTTTCCCCAGTTCATGTTGTAAGCGACAATTGGTTTACCAGCAGCGCGGAATCTTTCTAATGCCCCCCGTACTTCCTTAAGCGTGGCATAGCCAGTGTCCCTGTCTGCTGATCCCTTACTACCATCAAGATAAATACCCACAATCCGCTTGTCACGCCTTGCTTTTTCCAAAGTATCTAGAACGGTGCGGAGTGATGCCGTATTATTATCTTCATTTGCTAGTGCGCCTTGAAGTATGGCGCTAGTGCCAGAACTGCGTTTCGCATCTGTGATGTTAAGTGACAAGTCATAAACTAAAACAGATTTATCCTTGACTTGCGGTCCAGTATCTCTGGATGCAACTGTAATTAAAAATAATAGTAGCCCAGTGGTTCCAATCCCAAAAAAAATGAATAGTCCGAGTAGGCTACCGACTACGCTTGCAAAAGTTTGGTTGATAAAATTACGCATTTGGTGGCTAAGGGCTAGAGCTTAAGATTACACAGGAGTCAGCAGCCAGTGGAGAATTACTATATATGCTGTATTCTGACCCCTTTATCCTAATCTCTGCAATGCTCCAGAGTGTTTCAACTCCTTCAAGGTAGCGTTACCAGTGCAGAATAGAACGGTGGTAATTTCGGCGATTAACACCTCAACTAAAGCGTCAACAGCTGCTTCTGATTGAGCTGCGGCTTGTAAGAAAGGCCATGCAAGTCCGGCAATATCCGCTCCCAGTGCGATCGCCTTTGCTACATCCAAGCCATCACGCAATCCCCCAGAGGCAATTAAAGGAACTTGTGGCGCAATTGTGCGGATACTCGTAATACACTCAGCTGTCGGCAAACCCCAGTCTGCAAATGTCATTCCCATCCGTCGTTGTTGGGCATTTCCCGCCCGTTCACTCTCCACCTTAGCCCACGAAGTCCCGCCAGCACCCGCAACGTCAATCGCTGTCACTCCTGCGGCTATTAATTTCTCAGCCATTGTTGCTGAGATTCCATTACCTACTTCTTTAGCAATTACTGGTAGTTGTAATTTATTGCATAAATGATTGATTTTGTCAAGCAATCCTTTAAAATTAGTATCGCCTTTGGGTTGAATGCACTCTTGTAAAGGGTTAAGATGCAAAATCAAGGCATCAGCTTCTAGTAAATCAACTAGGCGCAGACATTCATCCAGCCCGTAGTCATAGTTGAGTTGGACAGCACCTAAGTTAGCAAATAAAAGAATATCAGGAGCGCGCGATCGCACAGCGAACGTTGAGGCAACTTGGGGCTTTTCCACTACTACCCGTTGAGAACCTACCCCCATTGCTATTTTGTAGTGCTGGGCAACAGAGGCGAGGCGTTGGTTAATTATTCCCGCCTCTTCTGTACCTCCCGTCATCGAAGAAATCAGTAGTGGTGCTAGTAGCTGCTTACCTAAAAAAGTTGTCTTTAAAGTAATTTCATTCCAGTCTAGTTCTGGCAAACAACAATGGCTGAATCGGTAGCGTTCTAGTCCATTTGTTGTGGAGTTGAATTGCACATCCTCATCCAGACAAATCCGTAGATGATCTGCCTTGCGCGTCTGGGTTTGTGCCGACAAGCTTGAAGGATTCACAGGTAAGTATAACTTAGGGTATTAACTACGATTCTCTCAGTCTTAGGCAGTCTCGGATCAGATGAAGTCTTTACACCTGGGTAATAGATTCTAAATTGTAATCACATGAGCGATCGCTTGCTTGAAAACAAAGTAAGTTTGACCTAAGTAGGTAAACCCAATTAATCTAAAAATGGATTAAGCGAAACACCTACCGACAATAAAAGTAACTTGCCTGTAAGATAGATTTGCACAATTTTTGCAGGATTATCAAAGCCAGCCTTTGTTGTCGCGCCTCAAACGCCGCCTGAATACTTCTGGGATGTTTTGCGATCGCACTGGGTTGTCGTTTGGAAAAAGCGGATACTTACAAGCGTGCTTCTACCTTAGTGTGGCAGCAGTTTTAAAGCCAAAATATGCGATCGCGCTTATCTGGCATCAGGTACTTTCCCCTAAAAACTAGCGCTCTCTAAAGCAGTTAGATCACAACAGTGCAGAATCGTGAACCTTGCCCTTAGCTAGCTATTGGATGTAGAGGAAGTAAAAATCAGTTCTTCCACTTCCTCTTTTTTGAGGATATATTTAATTTTTGATCTACCGTCGCAAAGAGCGTGGGTCAAGAGCATCGCGCAACCCATCGCCCAGTAAATTAAATGCCAACACTGTGAGGATAATCAACAACGCTGGAGGCCAGATTATCCAAGGTTGCAACACTAAAATCGAAGGATTTGTAGCTAATGACAGCATATTTCCCCATGAGGGATCGGGCTGCTGAATCCCCAGACCAATCAAACTCAGCACTGATTCCGCTACGATAAAACTTGGAACCGCTAGAGTTGCGGAAATGATTACATAGCTAGCCGTTTGCGGTAAAACGTGGCGGCGAATGATATAAAATGGCTTTCCACCCATCGCTCGTGCTGCTTGGACAAATTCTCGTTCTTTAATTGATAGCACCTGTCCTCGGATTACACGAGCAAGTCCAGCCCAGCTGATAAAGGAAGTAATCAAGATAATTAGCGCAAATCGCTCGGTACTCGTTAGCCCTGGTGGTAATACTGCTGCTAGGGCAACTAATAGATAAATGTTAGGAATTGTCATTAAAACTTCGACTAGACGCATTAAACCACTATCAATCCAGCCCCCAAAATAGCCAGAAATACCACCAATAATCATCCCCAGGGGAAATGTAATCGCAATTCCTACTAAACCGATACTGAGACTAATGCGACCTCCATGCAATAAGCGACTGAATTGATCGCGCCCTTGTTCATCGGTTCCCAACAGATTAAATTTGGCATCGCCAGTTGTGCCAAATAAGTGCAAATTCAAGGGAATACCGCTAAATATTTCCACTTCGTCAAACTTGGGGGGCAATGGCAAACTGAGCTGAAACAGATTGTAGGTTGAGCCTTGAGCAAATAGCCGCAACCAAGCAGGGTTTTGGCGATCTACAATTAATTTGCGATCGCCTGTTTCTAATTCCGTTTTTCCTTGAGTTGTAGGATAAACGTGCGGTCCTACAAATTCTCGATTTTCATTCCGCCAATAAATTTGAGTAGGTGGCAGCAGCGATCCATTTAGCTGAGAATCATAAGGATCGTAAGGGGCAACAAAATCAGCTGCAATTACTGACACATAGAAAACTAACAGCAACACAGCCCCAAATCGGGCTAAGGGATTTTTTTTAAGTCGTTGCCACCACATGGATACTCCTTCATTTCTTTGACTAATAATAGGTCAGCTGCCGCTACCTACAAAAATAACTGACTTCTAATAATTGTACTAAGGCAGCATAACAGGACAAAATTTTAGACTACGCAACATTTATATTCCTGCTGTAGTCAGAGACACCTACAGCAAAAATAAGTCATAGTTTATATAGATTAATTTATTTTAAATTTTCTTAGTAAACGGCTTTCGCTGGCTGGATGTAGAGGTGTTGCTGTGGCTCACAAGGCTTTTTCGGAAACAGAAAAAGAAGAATTCGACGGTTCTGAGTCAGCGCTAACTGTTGACAGCGTTGCCCGTAAGGGACTTGGACGCAAGCCGTCACAAGGGTTACTCAGTGGCTGGAAAGGCGTTGTACTTGGCACTGGATTAGGAATTGCGATCGCACTCGGGGGAACGCGCTTTTTGTTTCGTCCAACTGCCACGCCAACAGTGACACAGCAATCTCCGCAACAGCCAGTAATGAGTGTCACCGTTGCACCAGTGCAAACAAATTCTGTTGCTCGTACGCTCAACGTTACTGGCACAGTAGCAGCCCGTGATTTGATTCCTGTTCTACCTCAGACAACGGGTTTACAAATTAAGCAAATCCTTGTGGAAGAAGGAGATGTAGTAAAACTTGGTCAAGTAATTGCTGTCTTGGATAATTCGGTACTCCAAGCGCAAATTAACGAGGCACGAGCAGATATAGAATCAAATCAGGCAGTTGTAGGTCAAAGACAAGCGGCCCTAGCTCAAGCCCGCGCTACATTAGCAGAAGCCCAACGAAATTTGCAGCGCTATCAAGAACTTGCAAACGCTGGAGCAATTAGTCGTCAAGAATTAGATACCCGTGCCACAACTGCGGCAACTGCAAGAGAAGCCGTCCGCGTCGCCCAAGCTAATATCAGCAGTGCCTCAGCCGATGTCCGTAGTAGCCGCGCTAGTTTGGCACAACTCCAAACTCAGTTAGGACAAACTCTTGTTCGCGCTCCTGCTAGTGGGCTAATTGCAGAAGCAACCGCCAAAGTTGGTGATGTTGCCAATGGAACGCAGAGACTTTTTTCAATAATTGAAAACGGCGCACTAGAACTGCAAGCACAAGTACCTGCAACACAGCTACCACAAGTAAACATTAATGCACCAGCCGTAGTTACTTACGACGCTGATCCTCGCGTTCGCTTACAGGGCAGAGTACGCGATATTTTACCCCTAGTTAACCCTGAAAGCCGAATAGCAACAGTGAGAATTAACCTGCCTCCGACTTCGTTATTGCGATCGGGGATGTTTGCGCGCGCAGCAATTACAACAGCAACAATGTCAGGGGTAACAGTACCTGCAAAGGCAGTTTTGCCTCAACCAGATGGTAGTGCAATGGTATTTGTCCTATCGGGCGCAGACATAGTTAAAGCCCAAACTGTCCAAACAGGGGGAGTTCCCAATGGTGGCAGAGTAGAAATTACAAGCGGATTGAAACCAGGCGATTCTGTAGTAGTCGCTGGTGCTGGTTATCTCAAAGACGGCGATCGCGTCCGAGTCGTACAGCAGCCAAATGAAACTTCCTAAACTTCCCCCTAGTCTTAAGTAGTTCCGGTAAAAACTACTTAACCTCAGTTCCCCTATTTCCCTAGCCCCTGATCCCTGACCTAAGCGCCCCTATGTCTTTCAATATCTCCGCCTGGTCGATTCGTCGCCCAGTTCCAACGTTAGTCTTATTTTTAATTTTGACCATTGTAGGCTGGTTTTCATTTACCCAGCTAGGTATTGATAATAACCCTAATATTGATGTTCCAGCTGTTTCAATTACAGTAACTCAGCCCGGAGCAGGGCCAGCAGAACTGGAATCTCAGGTGACGAAGGAAATTGAAGATGCAGTCGCCGGATTAGGAAATATCGACAACATCATTTCTACTGTTAATGACGGTGTTTCAAATACAGTAGTAAATTTTATTTTGGGTACAGATAGCGATCGCGCTACTAATGATGTCCGCAACGCCGTTGCTCAAATCCGCCAAAATCTACCTCAAGATATCCAAGAACCGATTGTTCAGCGACTAGAGTTTGCTGGTGGGCCAATTATGACCTACGCTGTAGTTTCCGAGCGACGGACTGTAGAAGATTTAAGTAATCTTGTTGATCAGACAATCAGCCGTGCTATTTTGTCTATCAAAGGAGTTGCTCAAATTAATCGGATCGGCGGCGTTGATCGGGAAATTCGGATAGACATCGAGCCGAGTCGATTACAAGCTCTGGGAATTACAGCAACTGGGGTAAATGATCAGATTCGCGCCTTTAATGCCAATTTACCCGGTGGACGAGCAGATTTAGGTGGCAGCGAACAAACTATTAGAACTCTTGGTAGTGCTTCTAGCGTTGATGTTTTAAAAAACTATCAGATTGTGCTTCCCAATGGTAGTTTTGTGCCTTTGTACAGTCTGGGAGATGTCCGCGATGGCTCTGCGGAACCCCGACAATCGGCATTTTTAAATGGCAAACCTGTAGTAGCTTTCCAGGTATTGCGTAGTAGTGGCACTACGCTTGTCACGGTAGAAGAAGGAGTAACAAAACAGGTAGAGCAACTGCAAAAAACATTGCCATCTGATGTCAAGCTGCAACTAATCTTTACGCGCGCCGACTTCATTCGCGAATCTTACCAAAACACTATAGATGACCTGATTCTGGCATCCGTGCTTGCTGTAGTAACAATTCTGGTATTTTTGCGGGACTGGCGAGCTACTTTGATTACAGCCATAGCGCTGCCACTATCAATTATTCCTACCTTTGCGGTTCATATGATGTTGGGCTACACGCTCAATAACATGACTCTGCTTGCTTTGGCACTAGCGGTAGGTAACTTGGTAGATGATGCTGTCGTGGAAATTGAGAACTTAGATCGGCACATGGCGATGGGGAAAACGCCTCGCCAAGCAGCTTTCGATTCTTCTGCGGAAGTGGGACTAGCTGTAATTGCTAGTGCGGCGACGATTATCGCAGTTTTTCTGCCAGTTGCTTTTATGGGCGGCATTCCGGGTCAGTTCTTTCAACCTTTTGGGGTGACGGTTGCTGTTTCGACAATATTTTCTACGATTGTGGCGCGTACCATAACTCCAATGTGTGGGGCTTATTTGCTAAAGCCAAAAAGAAATAAGCAGCATAAGCAAAATGGGAAAGTTACTCGGCGATTTCAACCTTATCGTCAAATACTGAAGTGGTCATTAAAGCATCGGATGACGACTATCTCAATTGCGATCGCTTTCTTCATCGGTAGTTTGATGTTAGTCCCGCTAATTCCCAAGGGATTTATTGATAATGGCGACCTTGGTCTTTCTACAGTTGTAGCTGAACTGCCACCTGGTTCTACCTTAGAAGACACAAACAAAGTCGCGCAACAAGCAACTGCATTGATCCGCCAAAGTCCAGCAGTTGACTCTGTATTAGCCACACAAGAAGTAAATTCAGCAACACTGAGCGTTAAGCTAAAGCCTAAAGAAGATCGTGATCTTTCCCAAGCTGAGTTTGAAAAGCAGCTACGTTCTCAATTTTCCCAAATTCCGGGCGCACGGATTAGTTTTCAGAGTCAAGGGGCAGCTGGAAGTAGCAAGGATGTATCTATTGTTCTCAAGAGTGAAGAAAATTTTGTAGCTTTGAATCAAGCTGCTAATGACTTAGAAAAGCAGATGAGAACAGTTGCTGGTTTAGTCGAAGTAAATTCTACTGCTAGTTTAGTTAAGCCAGAAATTTTGATTATTCCTGATCCAGCACGGGCGGCAGATTTGGGTGTGACAGTACAGGCGATCGCGCGAACTGCATCTCTAGCTACAATCGGAGACAACGAAGCGAACCTTGCTAAGTTTAATCTTCCTGATCGCCAAATTCCAATTCGGGTTCAAATTGCCCCTAAAGAGCGTGAAGATATCAACACGATTAGAAATCTTCAAGTTCCAAGTGATAATAATACCCTTGTTCCCCTAGTCGCTGTAGCAGATATTCGCTTTGGCAGTGGGCCAGCACAAATCAACCGTTATGATCGCGCCCGCCAAGTATCGGTAGAAGCAAACTTACAAGGCGTTGCTTTGGGTGATGCTGTCCAAGCAGTTAACAAACTACCTGCACTGAATCCCCTACCGCCAGGAGTAGTGCAGCAACCCGCCGGTGATGCCGAGATTATGGGGGAGATTTTTGGCCGTTTTGGTACTGCTTTAGCTCTAGCGGTAATGTGTATCTATGCCATCCTGGTTCTGCTATATAACAACTTTCTGCATCCCCTCACGATTATGGTGGCATTACCACTATCTTTAGGAGGCACACTGTTAGGCTTGATGATTGCCCAAAAAGCATTAGGTTTATATGCGCTGATCGGAATTGTGCTGTTGCTCGGAATTGTGACAAAAAACTCTATCCTCTTAGTTGACTATACGATAATCAACCAGGAAGAAGGCAAGCCACAGTATCAAGCAGTAATAGCGGCTGGTACATCTCGGCTGCGACCAATTTTAATGACCTCCCTTGCTACAGTTGCGGGAACTCTACCGTTGGCACTAGGGATTGGGGCGGGGGCTGAAGTGCGTAGCCCGATGGGAATTGCGATCATGGGCGGTTTTACAACTTCTACATTGCTGACATTAGTAGTTGTGCCAGTGCTTTTCACTTATATAGACACCTTACAGCGTCGGGCTATAGATTTAATCCAACATGGATTTGGGAAAAAGAGGGCGCGAACAGTTGTTGTAGAGAATGGAGTGCATTCCCAAAGTGTAGTTGAAGGAGAATCGCTGCCTCCTGATCCTGTTGATCAGCCACAACCAAAATTTCCAATTCGTAAATAGTCGTATAATATGTGTTAGCTATTAGCTAAAATTTAGATAGCTAGCTGCGGGTATAGTTCAGTGGTAGAACGTCAGCTTCCCATGCTGAATGTCATCGGTTCGAGTCCGATTACCCGCTTCGCGCATAAATATTTTCAGTGCTTATCTAGCATCATTGGTGACAAGTTAAGGCTGTAAAGCAGTTGTCAAGGGGATTCTAGAAAATGCTTGAAAGAAAAATTGGTTAGAGCCGCGCTGTTTGTCAGGAAAGGGCGCAACAATTAACTTAACGTTAGGT
>JAESFL010000940.1_pt1 | contig 13841 bp, 14 predicted proteins | sample 9269401 | NCBI WGS metagenome assembly JAESFL01 (sample SAMN14506025, study PRJNA617098) | algae metagenome | isolation source: Gloeocapsa sp. UFS-A4-WI-NPMV-4B04 and co-occurring heterotrophs from desert... | place: USA: Utah | collected 2006-10-01 | reverse complement strand
CCACTCCTCCTTGGGCTACCGGCCGCCTGCGCCTGTCACCCTGCAGACCATCGCACGCCAGCTACCCACACCAGCTGCCATGCAGTAGTCTCACTGGACCCGGTCCAAAATCCCGGTCAGGCCACCTGCGCATGCTGTTCAAACTGCTGCGCATGAACTAGCTCATGGACGAGGTAGCTGCGCGCGAGGGGCGTGGCAGGATCAAGATCATGCGCCAGCAGGATCTCACGGGTCGCTGGAACATAGACGGCCGCGACCGTCTCGCCGTGAGACCTCCCGGCCATTGCCGACGGAACCAGCGCATTCAACTGCTCTTGTCCGGCGAAGCGCACACAGACCTCCGGAACATCGCTGCGTGTGTCCACAGCCACGAAGTGAGCAACCTCATCGATCCAACTGCTCTCGATGCACCCCGCCAGGGTCTCCGCACGAGCTGGTGCGCACCCGAGCAGGAGCGAGGCAAGTACGATGGCCCAGGCCATGAGCGAGCCTGCAACAGTCGAGGTATCGTGCTGGTGTGACTGTCGAAATCGACGAGGTTTCCCCATAGCATGCTCCTCCCTCTGAGCTGTGGGACGACCATGCGACCCGTGCGGTAGACCTCCGTTAGGGCTGAGGTACGGCAGCGTTAGTCGAGCGTTAGAGCCATGCCCCCAAGATTGGCGCTGAACTCCGGCTGGCGCTAAACTGTCGAGCGGATCACCTACACTCGAGGGTCGCTATGGCAGAACTCGAGATCGCACTGCTCGGAGGGATTCGCCTGCGGCATCCCAGTCGCGGGGATGGCCACCTCGCGAGCCAGAAGGGCGCGCTGCTGCTGGGGCTCCTGGCTTACAAGCCCGGCAAGAAGCATCGCCGAGAGGTCGTCCAGGATCTGCTGTGGCCTGGCTCTGATCAGCAGCACGCACAGGGCAATCTCAGGTTCACCCTCCACCAGATCAGGAAGGCTCTGGGTGGCAGTGAGGGGATCCTTCTCAGTGACAGCCGTTCGATGTGGCTGGACCCAGCCGGTGTCGCCGTCGATGTCGTGCGCTTTGAGGCTTTCGCTCAGGAGGGAACTCTCGAGGCGCTCACGGCAGCCTGCGAGCTGTATGTCGGCGAACTGTTGTCGGATGCGGCAGACCTCAGTCCCGAGTATGAGGAGTGGCTCCTGCCGGAGCAGGAGCGCCTGCGTGAGCTGGCCCGATTAGCCTTCTGGCAGCTCTTCTCTCTGAGGCTATGGCGCGGCGAGGTGACAGAGGCCAAGCGCTGTGCCCAGCGCTATCTCGAGATCGACCCCTACTGCGAACGCATGCATGCCGCTCTGATGCGGCTTCACCTGACACAGGGCGAACGCACCCTCGCAGCGGGACGATATGGTCAGCTCCGCGCCCGCCTGGCAGGTGACTTCCAGATCAGGCCTGGAGCTGAGATCGAGCAGCTCGGGCGCGCTGTGAGCCAGTCCAGTGGCCGGTCCGCACCAGAGGCTTTCAACCCGGCCTGGGTGCTGGGCCGCAGCGACCCGGCTGCTGGCGGCGGGCCTCTTGTGGCTGTCCTCCCGTTTCGAGACCTCTCCGAGGACCAGACCCTCACCAGCTTGCCCGCAGCGCTGACAGAGGACGTGATCGGGGATCTCGCGCGCTTCCGCCGGCTCGCCGTGCTTGCCCGGCACACCTCCTTCGCGCTCCTGCAGGACCCTGACCCGGAAGGAAGGCTACACCAGCTCGGCGCTCGCTATACTGTCGAGGGGAGCGTAGGACGCACAGGCAACCGACTGAGCGTGACGGTTCGCCTTGTGAACAATGCCTCTCTGCGTCAGGTCTGGAGCGAGCGCTATACGGGAGATTGGGATGAGCTTCCGTCCTTCCAGGAGGAGGCCGCAAAATCCATTATCGCCAGCATCCCAATCCAGGTCGAGCAGGCTGAGCTGGAGCGGGTGCGACACAGAGAGATCCAGTCCCTCAGTGCCTACGAGCACTGCTTACGTGGACGCGCGTATCAGCGCTCGACCGCATACGCCTCTCATGCCAACGCTCTCGCGTGCTTCCAACAAGCCCTTGAGCAGGATCCCAACTCCGCGGCTGCCTATTGTGGTTTGGTGGTGTGCTACATCTCAGCAGGTAAGACGACCCCGGAAGAGGATGAACGCCGGCACAGACAAGCGATCGGCCATGTGCACCGGGCGATCGAACTCGACCCTCTGGATGCACAAGGCCATTGGCTACTCGGGCTGCTGCTCCAATGCGACCGCGACTTCTCAGGAGCTCGTTTTCACCTCGATCGCGCGATGATGCTCAGTCCCGGCGATGTGGAGGCTCTTGGGGTGACAGGTTTGGAGTACGCCTACGCCGGCGAGGTGGAGCGCGGCATCCAGCAAGCGGAACGGGCGATCAGGCTCAACCCTCTGGATCTGGATTGTCGGACAGGGCTGGAGGGACGGGATGGGGTTTGCAGGGACGTTGCTGCCCGATGGCTCAAGTAGGAGCCGGAGCGAGTGCGCCAGCAAGATCGCGCAGGGGCCCGGCCTCAGGACAGGCGGCTGCAAAGGCGAGCCGGACCCGGCTAACTGTTTCGCTGATGCGGGCTCCCAGTTTGAGGAGCCATAGCCGGATCGTGGCAAACTCAGGGCTGACGGAGGAGGAGCTGGCGATCCTCGACCTCCTAACACGTCCCAAGCCGGAGCTGATCAAGGCGCAAGAAGTGGCCGTCAAGAAGGTAGCTCGGGAGCTACTTGAGAAATTGCAGCAGCTTCGTGTAGCTCATTGGCGCCAGAACTACAAAACCCGCGCTGCGGTTCACTCAGAGATCAGGTTCAAGCTCAACGAGCTACCTGAGGACCCGTATCCGCAGGAGCTATGGTACGAGAAGGTCGAGACGGTGTGGCGTTTCGTCTATGAAAACATGGCTACTGCATCGGCCGCTGGTGTAGCTGCCCACTAGCACCGTTCCTTTGCCCTGAGGCATGCGTGGAGCAAGACATTATGCACGGTGGTTGCTAGTCACCAACGGCCGAGTAGACCAATCACGGCTCGCCGTTGGCGTCATTGATCTCAATCCAGTGTCCGTCGGGGTCTTGGAAGTAGATCTGGCGCACTCCGTCAGGCCGAGTGGTGACGTCTCCTGGCTTACGGGCGAGGCTCACATAGGTGACGCCGTGCTGATCCAAACGAGCAAGTGCGGCCTCAAATTGACTGGTAGCGAGAGCCAGATGCGTGGAGAACGGGCGCGGCCGTTCTGCTTCAGGGTCTCCGCCGATCAGGTGAACCGTCCGGAAGCCATCGATGGTGAACCAGCGGATGTGGCTTGCGGCGACGCGGTTGGGGATCTCGTGAAGCCCAAGCACGTCCGCATAGAAGGCAGCACTCGCGTTCACGTCGCGCACGTAGAGGGAAATGTGGTGCAACACAAAGAGATCAGCCATGAGCGGCAGTTCCCATCGAAGCGGCGGGACTAAGACAAGCTGCCCGAGACTAGCACCGTCGGTCTGGTTCCGTCATCAGCAGTTATACCCCTCCAGAAGCAAGGGCCTGGCCGGCACATACCTGAAGTGGACGACGCGTCTACCTTGGATCACGGAACGGACTGTTCGATAACCCTCCTTCACTCCATTCTTGACGCGTCCGGTAACTGGTGTTCCCAGTCATGCCGCATGAAAGAGGGCGTGTTCTGATAACAGGCACTACGCGCCCGAACGGAGCGGTGCCTGGAGGAAGGGACCCCGGCCATCGAGGCTGTGGCGGCTCGGCGGTGCATCGGGCCTTGCAATCCATGAGCAACGGCGTCACCCAGCAGCGGAGGCCGGCATCAGCTTGGCGAGCTTGTCCGCGGCTCGGTAGCCGCTTGGCAGGCCGTCAACGATGAACGCGTCCCCGTCCGAGTTGTCGGTGCGAAGGCGCAGGATGGCTTGGTACGTGGGCGACGCATACCAGGCATGGGCGCTCTCCCGATCGGGGAACTCGATGACGACCAGATCGCCCGCCCAGTTACCATCCATCCGGTCGACTGGTCCGCCATGGATCAGGAAGCGGCCCCCGAACGGCTCCAGGGTCACGTCGATGCGGTTGATGTACTCGACGATCTCTGGTCCGAGATCGACCTTGCGAAGGTGGGCGACGGCATAGGCGGTCATGGCGGGCTCCTGTGTGGTGGAGCCAGGATGTCGGTCCGGGCGAGGCCGGTCGATTACGCCGGAGGTCATGAACTGCGTCCTACTCCGCGATGGCGTCCGACCGCTCGCCCCGGGCCACGATCCGGAGAGCATGGTCCGGGAGGGGACGCTGGAGCCGCAGCGCCTCCTGCGGCGGGGCCGTCATCCAGGTCTCGATCTCGTCCTCGCTCGTGAGAATGACCGGCATGGCTTTGGGGTGGATGGGACCGACCACGCCATTGGCCTCGGTGGTCAGGAAGGCATACAGGTCGGCGTTGACCTCGCCTTCCTTGACCTTGCGGGTTGACGTCCAGTTGGTCCAGATGCCAGCGAAAAACAGGAGGGGGCGGTCCTCGTCCGCTGCGAACCAGACAGGCACCTTCTTACCGTCCACTGTCGTCACATACTCGCTAAAGCTCGTGAAGGGCACGAGGCAGCGGTGTTCGACCGAGAGCCGCCGCCGCCAATGCGGCGAGGTGACGTTCCGGACGTTCGTCACGCCGGGATCGGTTTTCCGGTCCTTCAAGGCAAAGGCAGGTGACGGCATGCCCCAGCGCATCATCGTGAGTTCTCACACACCATCCTCGGCCGTGCGCACCACCGGGGCCGCAGTATCAGGGAAGATCGCAGGAAGAAGGGGCAGGTTGCCGGTCGTGTCGCGCATCGCATGCGCGAGCTGGCGGATGGCGTCCTGGCCTTTGGTCAAGGAGTAGAGATTGCACACCGCCGATCACCCTGCCATGTCCGTGGGCCGGCATTGAACCACATCTACCCTCAGGTTCCACTCGTTCCTACAAGGAGGTGAAGTCTCCTGGATCGATAGCAAGGCTCACCGGGCGGCTCAGTCGTCTTTGCGTGTACCTGTCAGACCTGAAAGCTGGCCTGTCCGAAGGTCCGCTGGCTTCCCACCACCAGGAGCTCATCAATCCGGGTCGTCCAGCGGGGCTCTGCATGTCGAACCTTGTCGACCAGGCTCGCTGTTTCGGTATTCCAGCCGCAGCAAACACCAGGCTCCCCCGTCCCCAGCGGCTGTTGCAGGCGTCGAGAGCTTTGCATGAGGGACCCTGAAAGCTCCCGGTCCATGGCGCCAATCAGCGCCCGCTGGGAGCCCTCCAGCGGGACGGCGTCTCTCGTAATGATCCCCACCTTGGCGTAACGACATCCCACCCCGCTAGACCTGCCGCACCTTGTGCTTGGCGGCTTCGATGAGAGCCCGGGTGTCGCTGGTCGCCTCTAGCAGCTGCACCGTCGCCGCGGTTGATCGCTGAGGCTGATCCCGGTCATGCTCACCTGTATGGAAGAACACCTGGATGTGGTCTGTTCCAAGCTTGCCGCGCCGGAGCTTCTCGCCCAGGCTATTGATCGGCGTCCAGCTGGAACCCGCGTGATTTCGCGCCTAAACCTCTGTTGAAGCTAGAGCTGTTTCCACTTGCGTGGAATCACCTCTTGTCTCTGGTTTAACGCGTTTTCTTCACGTGAGCCGGATCCACCTCACTCGAAAACGCTCTAGTAAACTCGCCACAGGTTGCAAACTCGATTGGCGTCCGTTCGAGACCCACCTGAAAACCGGAAACTTGAGCTGCGGCAAGCCCTTAAATGTCGAAGGAGACTGGGTCGATTGGACGCTGATCCACAGCGGGCTTTGGGCTCGGCGGCAGCAGGAAGGTCAGGAGCTCGAGGGCTGCCAGCCACGAGCATAAGCGAAACACTTCAACTATTCTGATCTGATCGGCTCAGGGTCGAGAACGGCCTCAAGCGTCATCAAAATTGGATTGTCGCCTCGTACGAGGTTGCCCTCTGTTACGCTGCCTGAGAGGTCGACAAGCACGGCCTCCAGATCGGCGATCGGATTGCCGTAGGGATCGGGCTGGATGACGCCGGCGCGCAGGGCCATCTCGGTCGCGAAGGGCACAACGCGGCGTCCGTCTGTGAAGCGGGCTCCGATGATGCTCCCGACCCCGCCGTGCAGAACAGCTTGAGAGATCCCGCGCTCGCGGCAGAACGTTTCGAGCGCCGTTGCGGTGTCCTGGTTCGGGCACAACCGCAGGGCGAAGACCAGACGGCCCTCTCGGCTTGCTGTGGTGGGTTGGGCTACCGGCTTAAGCAGGGTGAAGTTTGTCTCCGCATCTGGCTCCGCCGCAAAGGTGACCCCGGCAAGGCCGATCCCGCTCACCGGAATCGGCTCGGCGATAACGGTGTCCTCGGGCAGGAGATGCCCGCCCCGCAGTGTTCCATCCACCTCGGTCCAGAACGCATGACAATGGAAGAATGGAGCTCCGTCGCGTAGCCCCAGCGTGAGAGCACCGGAGTGGAGCAGGCCCCGCCCCGAAGGTCGGAATGTATCGCTGTAGAATGCGGCGTTCCGCCCGTCGCGGGAGAGCGCGGGCATCACATAGGCGAAAGGGCCAAGCGCTCCTCCTTCAAGCCGCAGGACACCGCCAGCAAAGCCCTCAATGGCAAAGCCTTCGCGCGCGGCATCGAGCAAGCGCCGACCTGGAACAAGGGTGAATGCGACGTGGCGGCCGCGGGCTTCGACCCATTGGATGCGATCTTCGGGCGTCGGGCCGGGCTGGGCGATCCGCCTCATGCCGACACCGGCTTTGGGCTTATCTCGTCGAGCAGGCCACGTGCCTCGAGTTCGTCGCGCACCATCCGTTTCGGCACCTTGCCGTAGCCCGATCTTGGCAGCGCCTCCCAGAAGAAGAAACGCTTCGGCATCTTGTAGCGGGCGATCTTGCTCGCCATGAAGGTCGCAAGTTCCAGCTCGCTCACAGCGGCACCCTCGCGGGACACGCAGACCGCGACCCCGACCTCGCCCCAGGTCTCGTCCGGCACGCCAAGCACGGCGACCTCAGCGATTGCGGGATGGGTGAGGATCTTCTCTTCGATCTCGCGCGGATAGATATTGGAGCCGCCAGAGATGTACATGTCGGACGCGCGGCCAGTGATGTAGACGAAGCCCTCCTCGTCCATGTGACCGAGATCGCCGGTGCAGAACCAGCCGCCGCGAAAGGCCTTCGCGTTCGCCTCTGGGTTCTCATAGTAACCTGCAAAAACCGCAGGCCCGATCACGCAGATTTCACCGGTTTCATTCGGCGGCAACTCGCGCCCCTCGTCATCCTGGATCTGCACCTGCATTCCCGTGCGCTCGAAGCCGCAGGTACCGATGCGGGCATTCGGCCCGTCTTCGAGGGCGTGGAGCGCCGGAGGAAGGACCGTGATGTTACCGGTTACCTCGCCCAAGCCGAAGTACTGCACCAGCACTGGCCCGAGCTTGCGCAGCGCGGCCTTCTGATCCTCCCGATACATTGGGGCACCGGCATAGATCACATAGCGAAGGGATGAGTGATCGTAAGCCTCTGCGGCCGGATGCTCGACGAGCATCTTGAGGATCGTCGGCACCGTGAAGATGTTCGTGACCCGGTGCCGCTCGATGAGCCGGTAGGCCTCATCAATATCGAAGCGATCGGTGGGAAGAAGGATCGTTGGCACCCCGCGGGCACTCTGCACTAGCTGGTGCACGCCGGCGCCATGGGAGAGAGGCGCGACCACAAGGGAGGCGTCGCTCTCCGTGGTGCTGGGCATGAGGTCCGCGAGGTGGTTCGTGACCACGAAGGCCATCTGCCCGTGGGTGAGGATTGCGGCCTTCGAACGGCCGGTAGTCCCGGAGGTGAAGAAGAACCAGCAGGGATCGTGGTAATCGACCCGCACATTCGGGGAGGAGGCGCCCGCATGGTCCGCGATCACGTCGGCGATAGCTCCCTCGCCTAACGTGCCTTCGCCGATGCGCCAGGTGAAGGCGAGGGCGGAGCTGCCGGCCTGGACGGCTGCCGCATGGGCGGGAAAGTCCCCGTGGCAGAGGAAGGCCTTCGCGTTGGAGGCGGTCGCGAGATAGGTTACCTCGTCGGGCAGAAGCCGGAAATTGGTCGGGACCCAGACGGCGCCGAGGCGGAAGGCCGCGAACTTCGACCAGAACATCTCGTCGCAGTTCTTGGAATGTACCAGGATACGGTCGCCCTTGGCGATCCCCTGCGCTGCAAGCCCCGCCGCGAGAGCGGAGACCACGTCGTCGATCTCGCGCCAGGTCCACTGACGGTCGCGCCAGATGAATCCGGGCCGATCTGGGAAGCGGCGAGCGTTGCGGGTTAGGAAATGGGCGAGGTTCATGACCTGGGTGGAGACGGGCACGAGGCTCCCTGAGGACGGAGCGACGCTCATTGGGAGGGACTCCCGGTCGGTGCGGCGCAAACTGTCATCGAAGCTCTTCCTTCCGTTACGGTAAGCACATTCCTCTAGTCCTGGTTGCCGGAACCCTGCGCTGTCCCGTCAGTTCGACCGGGCCTCAACGACGCAGTGCCTTAGGGGCCGGTGGCATTGACAACTGATCCAACCCTGCGCATTCGTCAACGCGGATCGCAAGGGGCTTTGGCGGTGCTGCTGCCGCTGCCGCAGCGGGCGCAAGAATCTACCCGCGGAGGCGGTCCCGGACCCCGAGAGAGCAAGCGCCATGCCTGCCGTGAGCGAGAACGTCGTCCCTCTGGAGGGCTCCCTAGAGATTGTCGGCGCGGACGCTCCGAAGCGGGCCGTCGGCTCGCTGCTGATGAAGCCGATCGAGGCTGTCGCAGCGCTCCTCTTGTCCCTAATTGTCGTTCTGCTCCTCGCGGGCGTCACTTCTCGCTACGTCTTCGCCCTTTCGGTGGTCTGGATCGACGAAGTCGCCTCGTTCTGCTTCCTCTGGCTTGCGATGCTGGGCTCGGCTATCGCCATTGACCGCAACGAGCACCTGAGACTGACACTCTTTCTTGGCATGATCTCCGAGCGGATGCGGAGCCTCGTCAACACGCTCGCGCTGCTCGTCGTGGCGACTTTCCTGATCGTGATGATGCAACCATCCGTCGAGTACGTTATGGAGGAATGGTTCGTCCGTACGCCGGCCCTGGACATTCCGAACAGCTTCCGGGTCTCGGCCATCGCTTTCGGGATTTTCCTGATGTTCGCGATCGTGGCGGTCCACATCGTCCGGACGTCGACGATTCGCGATGTGATCCTGGGCGCGTTGCTGATCGCGGCGGTTGCGGGTGCGTTCTGGTGGCTCTCGCCGGCGCTGCTGCGCCTCGGCAACGTCAACATCCTAATCTTCCTCGTCGGCGTGGTGGCCCTGTGCCTCGTGGCCGGCGTGCCGATTGCGTTCTGCTTCGGCATCGGCACTCTCGCCTTCCTCGCCTTCAGCACCCGGGTCCCGATCTTCGTGGTGGTCGGACGCATGGACGAGGGAATGTCGAGCATCATCCTGCTCTCCGTACCGATCTTCGTGCTGCTCGGCTGCATCCTCGACGCCACGGGCATGGGCAAGGCGATCGTCGACTTCCTTGCTTCACTTCTCGGCCACGTCCGCGCGGGCATGTCCTATGTGCTGCTCGGCTCCCTCTTCCTGGTGTCCGGGATCTCGGGCTCCAAGGTCTCCGACATGGCGACCGTGGCGCCGGCGCTCTTCCCGGAGATGAAGCGGCGCGGCTACCGGCCCAAGGAGCTGATCGCGCTCCTCGCCACCGGCGCCGCCATGGCCGACACGGTGCCACCCTCGATCGTGCTGATCGTTCTCGGCTCCGTCGCCGGCGTCTCGATCGCCGGCCTGTTCACCAGCGGCTTCGCGATCGCCATGGTTCTGCTTCTGATGCTCGCGATCCTGGCCCGCTGGCGGGCGCGGCACGAGAGCCTTGCGGGCGTGCGGCGGGCGCCGCTCACGACTATCGGCCACACCCTCCTGATCGCTGCGCCGGCCCTCGTGCTGCCGTTTCTCATCCGCAGCGTCGTGGGTGGCGGCATCGCGACCGCGACCGAGGTTTCGACGATCGCCGTGCTCTATGCGCTCCTGATTGGCATTGTACTGTATGGTGGCATCAGCGGACGCACCTTCTACCGCATGCTCGTCGAGACCGCGGCGCTCAGCGGCGCGATCCTCTTAATCCTCGGCACGGCGCTCGCCATGGCCTGGGCGCTGACGCAGACCGGCTTTGCCCAGCAGCTCGCCACCTCCATGGCTGCCATGCCGGGCGGCTGGGTGGCCTTCATGGCGCTGACCATCGTGGTCTTCCTAATCCTTGGCTGCGTGCTGGAGGGCCTGCCCGCCATCGTGCTCATGGCGCCGCTGATGTTCCCGATCGCCAAGAAGCTGGGCATCAACGATATCCACTACTCGATGGTAGTGGTCACGGCCATGAATATCGGCCTGATGACGCCGCCGATTGGCATCGGGTTTTATGTTGCCTGCAAGATCGGTAATGTCTCGCCGGACGAGGCGATGGGCGCGATCTGGCCTTATCTCGTTGCCCTGCTCGTCGGCCTTGTGATCATTGCCGCAGTCCCGGCCCTGTCCACCATGTTCTTGTGATACGGGCGCCTGCGCTGGGATCTCGGCGGTCCCGAGCGTTCCGGGGCTTCTCGCAGCTGGACCGTTTCGCGTAGCGTTGTCGCCAGCTCAAAGTCACCAAGGGAGAGATACATGATCATTTCACGTCGCACCATGCTACAGGGCATCACCTCGGCGGCAGTGCTTGGCAGCGTCGGGGCCCGCGGCCAGTCGGCCGAGTTCACCTACAAGTACGCCAACAACCTGCCGCTCACGCACCCGATGAACATCCGCGCCAAGGAGGCTGCGGACCAGATCAAGCAGGAGTCGAACGGACGGGTCGAGATCCAGATCTTCCCGAATAACCAGCTCGGCGGCGACACCGATATGCTGAGTCAGCTACGCTCCGGCGGCGTCGAATTCTTCACCCTCTCGCCCCTCATTCTCTCGACCCTTGTGCCGAACGCCTCGGTGAGCGGCATCGGCTTCGCCTTCCCGAACTATGACGCGGTTTGGAAGGCCATGGACGGCGATCTTGGCGCCTACGTGCGCGGCCAGATCCAGAAGGCTAATCTCGTAGTCATGGACAAGATCTGGGACAACGGGTTCCGCCAGATCACGAGCTCCAACAGGCCGATCCAGTCACCAGCTGACTTGAAGGGCTTTAAAATCCGCGTACCGGTGAGCCCGCTCTGGACCTCGATGTTCACGGCGCTCGAATCCTCCCCGACCAGCATCAACTTCGCGGAGGTCTATACTGCGCTGCAGACGAAGGCGGTCGACGGGCAAGAGAACCCGCTCGCCATCATCTCGACCGCGAAGCTCTACGAGGTGCAGAAGTTTTGCTCGATGACGAACCACATGTGGGACGGCTTCTGGTTCCTCGCGAACCGCCGGGCGTGGGAGCGCCTGCCGGCCGACCTGCAGGCAATCGTGGCGAAGCACCTCAACGCCGCCGCCGTGTCTGAACGCGACGACGTCGCCAAGCTGAACGCCACCCTGAAGCAGGATCTAGCCTCGAAGGGGATGGCCATCAACGAGCCCGACACCGCCGCATTCCGCGAGGCGCTGCGGAAGGCTGGCTTCTACGCCGAGTGGAAGAAGAAGTACGGCGACGAAGCCTGGGCGATTCTTGAGAAGGCCGTCGGCAGCTCCTTGAGCTAGCCGCGTCCATTCTCAGGCAACGGCACGAGGGCCTCATGCGTCTGCAGGACCGGGTGGCCCTCGTGTTCGGCGCCGGCTCGTCCGGGCCCGGCTGGGGCAACGGCAAGGCGGCCGCAGTTACCTATGCCCGCGAGGGCGCGCGGGTGGTCGCGGTTGATGTCAATGAGGCGGCCGCCGCCGAGACGGCTGGGATTATCGACGAGGAACAGGGCAGCGTGCTCGCGCTTGCGGCCGACGTGACGGATCTCGCCTCCGTCGAGGCCGCCGTTGCTCGCGCGATCGAGCGCTATGGCCGCATCGACATCCTGCACAACAATGTAGGCGTCGTGCTCCACGGCGGGCCGAAGGACCTCAGCGAGGAGGCTTTCAGACACAACCTCGATCTCAACCTCGGGTCCGTGTTCCGAACTGCGAAGGCCGTGCTGCCTCACTTCCTCGCTGCCAGGCGAGGCGTCATCGTTAACATCTCGTCCATTGCGGCGGTGCGGTGGGCTGGCTATCCGTACTTCGCCTACTACGCTGCCAAGGCGGCCGTGAACCAGGCTACAGTGGCGCTCGCGATGCAGTATGCTCCCCATGGCATCCGCGCCAATTGCGTGATGCCGGGACTCATCGACACCCCGCTGATCTACAAGCAGATTTCGAACCAGTATGCCTCGGTGGAGGAGATGGTAGAAGCGCGCGCCCAGGCGGTCCCGCTGGGCCGGATGGGAACTGCATGGGACGTCGCCAAGGCCGCGGCCTTCCTCGCGTCTGACGATGCGGCTTTCATCACCGGCGTTTGCCTGCCCGTGGATGGTGGCCAGACCTGCACCATGGCGCCAGTTAGCTGACGGGGAGGTCCCCTCAGTTCCGCCGTTCTCGACGCAGGGTTGGCAGTCCGATCCCGGCTGCATCGAAGCCACCATCCACCGCGAGAACCTGGCCCGTGATGTATGAGGATTTTTCGCTGCAGAGGAACAAAATAGTCTCGGCGATCTCCTCCTCGAGACCGTAGCGGTTCAGCGGAACTGCATCGTGGTAATCGGCGCGGATGGCGGGGCTGTGCACGGCTTTCGCCATAGTGGTGTCGACTGGGCCGGGCGCCACCGCATTGACACGGATGCCCAAGCTCGCAAGCTCCACTGCCTGCTGCTTGGTGAGATGAGCAAGGCCCGCCTTGCTGGTGCCGTAGGCAACGCGGAGTGTCGAGGCGCGCAGACCCGAGATCGACGTGATGTTGACGATGCTGCCGCCACCATTCTCGCGCATCAGCGGCACCGCGGCCTGGGTGCAGAGGAAAGGTCCGGTGAGGTTCACGGCGAGCACCCGCGACCATTCCTCATAAGTTGTTTCGAGAACTGGCTTGAACACCGCGATGCCGGCATTGTTCACGAGCGCGTCGAGGCGACCAAAGCGGTTTGCGACCAGCGTTACGCTTTGCTGGACCTGCAGCGGATCGGACACGTCGCAAGAGACCGCGAGCGTTCGCGTAGGCTCTCCAAGATCGCGGGTGCTCCGGGTCAGGGCCTCGCCTTCGATGTCCAGAAGCGCCACATGCCAGCCCTCGTCCAGGAACCGTCGCGCCGTGGCAAGACCAATCCCGCGGGCCGCCCCTGTGACAAGCGCAACTGCATTCATCTTCACTCGGCTTCCCCCACTGTCCGCTGGTAGCTCTTGGGGCTGTTCCGGGGATGCAGCACCACACTCATATTCGCCCCCGGATATTACACGCTTCTACCCAACAAGCGTGACAATCTTCTCAATTGGCCACGCCTTCAGACACTCTGATCGCTAGGGCTATGCCACAGCTAAGACCGCTGCGGTAGAGCCGTTCGAGAGCGCAGGGACTTGACCGGCCTAAACTGTGCCCCTGGCATTTTGCCCCGCCCGGCACGCTCGCCGTGATGGGGCATGAGGCCCGCCAGGATTTTGCCAACGCAACTTGGCATGATACCGATCCAGTGGGTGACCTACGTTTGAACAGCATGCGTCGCCGGAATTGACGTTCCGCTTGTAAGTCTCCAACAACTTCAGATCTAATGAAGGAGTGAAGAATGCAGTACCTCGCGCAGAACGACCGCTATGAGGCCATTCCTTACCGGCGTTCCGGCCGCAGCGGTCTGCAGCTTCCCGTCATCTCGGTCGGGCTCTGGCAGAACTTCGGCGGTGCCGACGTGTTCGAGACGGGCCGGGCGATCCTGCGCCGGGCTTTCGATCGAG
>JAESFL010000939.1_pt1 | contig 13913 bp, 9 predicted proteins | sample 9269401 | NCBI WGS metagenome assembly JAESFL01 (sample SAMN14506025, study PRJNA617098) | algae metagenome | isolation source: Gloeocapsa sp. UFS-A4-WI-NPMV-4B04 and co-occurring heterotrophs from desert... | place: USA: Utah | collected 2006-10-01 | reverse complement strand
GCGGCCGCGGCAACAAAAGCGCGCGGTGAAGCGAAAACAAAGTAAGTACGCCGCAAAACGCCCGACTGACAAATGCAGGACCGTTCCGCAAGCGCGGGTGGTGGTGCTTAAGTGAACGGCATTGGGCCTTCGCCGACAGGTCCGGTGCGGGCGGGTACCGGGGTACAAGCGGAGTCCCGGCGGGCCCGGCGACTGAAGTCGCGGCAATGAACCCGCGATGTCGGCCTTCGCCGACGGGTCCGGTGCGGGTGGGTGCCGGGGTATGAGCGGCCATCCGCGGGGGATCGTGCACGGGGGAGTGCCGGGCGCGGCGCGGCCAGATTCTTCGGTCGGCGCCGTCGTGCCGGTGTGGGAGCGGGCCCGGGTGGGCGCCTTCCTCAGAATGACAGGTGGGGACGGGGAGGGCGACGCGTTTTTTCCTCACGAACGAGAGCGGGGGCGGCCGATGGCCGCCCCCGCTTCACATCCCCGACGGGCCGATCAGACCGCGGGCGGGTTGTAGCCGGTGCCGCCGTAGCCGGCCGGGCCCGTGCCGCCGTTGCCGGCGCGCACGTCCGTGCCCACGTACTCGGGGCCCGTGCCCATCCCGCCCGTGCCGACGCCGCCCACCACGCCGGTGCCCAGGCCGCCCGCCGTGCCCAGGCCGCCGGCCGTCGCGCCACCCGTGCCGACGTTGGTGCCGGCGCCCGCGCCGTACGGCATTCCGCTGGAGAAGCCGGAGTCCACGAGCGTGGCGTCCGCATCGACCACGTCGACCACGACCGTATCAGGACGGTCGGGGGTGAGGTCCACCACCTCAACGTACTCCAGCGGCTGCTCGCGCTCGCGGCGCAGCTGCTCGCGGATGAGGTACGCCGCGCCGGCCGCCACCAGGCCGCCCGTGAGCATCTTGCCGATGGGCACGTTGCGCTCGCGGCGGCGGCGCGGGCGCTTTTCGGTGTACTCGGGGCGGTCGGGCGCCTGCGGCACGCGCTCGGCGAACATGTCCAGCATGGCGCGGTTGAAGTGCTTGAGGTCCTGCGGGCCGCGGCTGCTGACCCAGTTGCGGTCGCGCACCATGGGCTCGTCCTGCCAGATGCCCCCGGCGTTGCGCACGTCGTCCTTGATGCCCGGCCACGACGTGAGGTTGCGCCGCACCACCAGCCCGGCGGAGATCAGCAGCCAGGGGCCGTGGCAGATGACGGCGATGGGCTTGCCCGCGCGCTCGAACCCGCGCACGAAGTCCAGCGCCGGCTCGCTCTGCCGCAGGGTGTCGGGGGCGATCAGGCCGCCGGGAAGGAGGAGCGCGTCGTAGTCCTCCGGGTCCGCCGTGCGCAGGGTGCGGTCGATGCGCACCTTCTTGCCGGGGTACATGTGGTTCACCGAGCGCAGCCGCCCCGGATGCAGCGAGACGATCTCTACCTCGGCGCCGTGGTCGCGCAACTCGTCCACGGGCGAGGTGATCTCCACCTGCTCGGCGCCGTCCGCGGTGAGCACCGCGACCCGAAGTCCCGTCAAATCTACGTGATGCATGGCCATTTCCTCTCTGGTTTCCTTGCTTCCGCGCGCCGTTTCCCGGACCGCAGGGGACGCCCGGTGGTGCAAGAGGCGGACCGGGAACGGCAGTGCGAAAGTGCGAAAGTGCGGGAGTGCGGGAGTGGGGGCTCGCGGCAGAGAGCGTTCCGGGCGGGTCCCGAGACCCGGCGACGGCGGTGCGAAAGTGTGGCGGGCGGTCGAGGTGGTGTGGCGGCGGTCCGTCCCCGGCGACTGAAGTCGCGGCACCGAAAACGTGATGTCGGCCTTCGCCGACGGGGCGGGGCACGGCGGAGTGCCGGGGCGGCGCGGAGGCCGGTCGCCGACGGTACGCGACAGGGGCGGGATCAGGGGATTGGATTCGTCCCGTGTCTAAAAGGCCTGGAGGGCGCCAACAGGGGTGCGGCGGGCAACTCGGTCGCGCGCCGTTGGGGACAGCCGCGGCACGGGTGCGGCGCTCCGGCCGGGTTCCTGCGACCGGAGCGCGCCACAGGCCGCGTGCACTTTGCGCTCGGATCAACAGTTCGGTATGTTTTCGGGATATGAAGGATCGCATCGTCATCCGCGGAGCCCGCCAGCACAACCTCAAGAACCTGGACCTGGACCTCCCCCGCCGCGCGGTAATCGTGGTGACGGGGCCGTCCGGTTCGGGCAAGTCGTCGCTGGCTTTCGATACCGTCTACGCCGAGGGGCAGCGGCGGTACGTGGAATCTCTGTCCACGTACGCCAAGCAGTTCCTCGACCGGATGGAAAAGCCCGACGTGGACCGCGTGGAGGGCATCTCGCCCGCGGTCGCCATCGAGCAGCGCAACCCCACCAAGACCAGCCGCAGCACGGTGGGCACGGCCACGGAGGTGCACGACTACCTGCGCCTGCTGTGGGCGCGGGTGGGCCGCACCTACTGCCCCGGCCCGCACCCGGACACGCCCTGCGGCCGCGAGGTCAAGCCCGACACGGTGCAGAGCGCCACGGACGCCGTCCTGGCCCTGCCGCCCGGCACGCGGGTGATGGTGTGCTTCCCGCTCCCGCTCTCCGCCCGCGTGACGCACGCCGTGGTCGTGGAGAACCTGCGCGCGCTGGGGTTCCTGCGGCTGATGGCGGACGGGCGCGAGATGCACCTGGACGACCTGCCCGCGGACGTGGACCTCACGAAGGCCGGCCAGCTGCTGGTGATCGTGGACCGGCTCAAGGCGGACCCGGACGATACGGCGCGCCTGGCGGACTCGCTGCAGATGGCGTTCACGGAGGGCGAGGGCGAGGCCATCGTCGTCCCGGTGGGGGTGCCGCCGCTGCGGTTCACGGAGCGGTTCCGCTGCCCGGACCACCCGGAGATCGAGTTCCTGACTCCGTCGCCGCAGCTGTTCAGCTTCAACAACCCGTACGGCAGCTGCCCGGAGTGCACGGGCTTTGGCGCGGTGCTGCGCTTTGACGACTCGCTCATCGTCCCCAACGCCACGCGCTCGCTGGCGGAGGGGGCCGTGGATCCGTGGAGCAAGCCCCGCTACGAGACGCGGCGCACCAAGCTGGCGCAGTTCGCGGCCAAGGAAGGCGTCTCGTTCGATGCGCCGTGGAGCGAGCTGCCGGAGAAGTTCCGCAACGCCGTGCTGCACGGCACGCGCGGATTCCAGGGCGTGCACGACTTCTTCGGCGACCTGGACGAGAAGCGGTACAAGCAGTACATCCGCGTCTTCATCCGCCAGTACCAGAGCGCGCAGGAGTGCCCCCTGTGCGGCGGCGCCAAGCTGCGGCCGGAGACGCTGCGCATCCGCGTGGGCGGCCGGAACATCGCGGAGGTCAGCGCCCTGCCGCTCGGACGGCTGATGCCGTGGCTGCGGGCCATGCGCGATGGACGCACGGGCGCGGAGTGCCCCGATCCGCCGCTCAGCGAGCAGGAGCGGGAGATCGCGGACAGCATCCTCAAGGAGCTGGATTCGCGCGTGGGCTTCCTCGTCGACGTGGGGCTGGGATACCTGACGCTGGAGCGGCAGACGCGCACGCTGTCCGGCGGCGAGGCGCAGCGCATCTCCCTGGCGAACGCGCTGGGCTCGCGCCTGGTGGACACGCTGTACGTGCTGGACGAGCCCACCATCGGCCTGCACCCGGCGGACAACGACAAGCTGCTGCGCCTGCTGGTGCGCCTGCGCGACCACGGCAACACGGTGATCGTCGTGGAGCACGACCCGGAGGCCATGCGGCTGGCGGACCACCTGGTGGAGCTGGGGCCGGGGAGCGGCGAGCTGGGCGGCGAGCTGACGTTCCAGGGGACGCTGGCGGAGATGCTGGTGTCGGACTCGCTCACGGGGCGCTACCTCTCCGGCCGCGAGCGTATCGAGATCCCCGCCCGGCGGCGGCCCGTGGAGGGGCCCAAGCTGCGGCTGGAGGGCGCCCGCGAGCACAACCTGCAGGGCGACCAAGCAATTTTTCCCCTCGGCGTCATCACCGTCGTCACGGGCGTGTCGGGCTCGGGCAAGAGCACGCTGGTGCACGACGTCCTGTACCGTGCCGTGGAGCGCGACCTGTCCGGCGGGGAGACGTCGGCCAAGCGGCACCTGGGCGAGACGGTGGGCGCCTACGACCGGCTGGCCGGCGTGGGGCTGCTGCGCGAGGTGGTGCTGGTGGACCAGTCGCCCATCGGCCGCACGCCGCGATCGAATCCCGTGACGTACATCAAGGCGTACGACGAGGTGCGGCGCATCTTCGCCTCCTTGCCGGACAGCAAGCGGCTGGGGTTCGGGCCGGGGCACTTCTCGTTCAACGTCCCCGGGGGGCGCTGCGAGGCGTGCAAGGGCGAGGGGCAGGTGCAGGTGGAGATGGTGTTCATGGCCGACGTCTTCGTCCCCTGCGAGACGTGCGGCGGCGCGCGGTTCCGCCCGGAGGTGCTGCAGGCCAGGTACCGCGGCAAGTCCATCCGCGACGTGCTGGACATGACGGTGGACGAGTCCATCCGCTTCTTTCTGCACGAGGACCGGTTGGGCGAGGTGCTGTGGCACCTGCAGCAGGTGGGGCTGGGGTACCTGCGCCTGGGCCAGCCCGCGCCCACGCTCAGCGGCGGCGAGGCGCAGCGCATCAAGGTGGCGCGCGAGCTGGCCATGGGCGCGCGGCGCGGCGGCAAGAAGCTGTACATCCTGGATGAGCCCACGACCGGGCTGCACATGGACGACATCAAGAAGCTGCTGCGCGTCCTGGGCGACCTGGCGGATGCGGGGCACACGGTGGTGCTCATCGAGCACAACCTGGACGTGATCAAGACGGCGGACTGGATCGTGGACCTGGGACCCGGCGCGGGCCCGGACGGCGGCCGCGTGGTGGCCATGGGGCGCCCGGAGGACATCGTGCGCGTGCCGGAGAGCCTGACGGGGCAGTGGCTGGCGCCGATCCTGGAGGCGGAGGGGGCGCTGGTTTGAACGGCAGTGCGAAAGTGCGAAAGTGCGAAAGTGCGAAAGTGCGAAAGTGCGAAAGTAGCGCCGCCGGGTGAGCGGAGGGTGGTGCGCGGGCGGAGCGCCCCCCTCCCCGCCCCTCCCCCACAAACTGCGTGGGGGAGGGAGAGGGGAATGGCCGAATGCCGTCGCGGACGCCGGCTGTGGCCCTCCCCCGGCCTCGCTTAGGCTCGTCCACCCCCTCCCGCAAACTGCGCGGGAGAGGGTGTAGACTTCGACGAGCATCCCGGCGCGTCGCAACGATCTTGAACGGTGCAGTTCTCCCCCTCTCCGCGAGGAACGAGCGGGGAGGGGGCCGGGGGGAGGGGCCCTCCGCCCGGTGCACGAAGCTCGCTCCAGTGCACGAACCGCTGTTCAACCTCCCCCAGGGTTTTTTGGGGGAGGTCGCGAGGAATCGAGCGGGTGGGGGCGCCGCAGGGTGATCGCCACGCTGCACGATCTTCCCCCTCGCCCGATATCCCCCATCCCCCGGGAACCATTTCCCCTCGATCCGCATTCTCCTCTCTGCCGGGCACGATCGGTCCGGCGAACCCGCCCCGGGACGTGTGATGGACGCCACCCTGCCTGCCCCCGCCGCCGACGCCGCGGCGCCCGCCGACTTCGAGTCGCTGCTGGCGCCCGTGGTGGACCGCGCGTACGGCACGGCCCTGCGCCTGTCCGGCAACCGCGACGACGCGCAAGACCTGGTGCAGGAGGCGGCGCTGCTGGCCTTTCGCGGCTTTCACACGTTCCGGCCGGGGACCAACTTTCGCGCGTGGTTCCTGCGCATCCTGGTGAACTGCTTCTACGCGTCGCACCGGCGCAAGCGGCCGGAGCAGAGCCTGGAAGGGATGGAGGAGCAGGCGCCGTACCTGCACCTGTACATCCAGACGTACCACAACGGGATGCACGGCTCCGGGCGCGACCCGGCGTGCGAGGTCATGGACCGCATCGCCGGCGAGGACGTGGAGCGGGCGCTGGACTCGCTGCCGGACGAGTTCCGCGTGGCCTGCACGCTCTACTTCATGGACGACCTGTCGTACCAGGAGATCGCCGAGGCCGTGGGCGTGCCCGTGGGCACCGTGCGCTCGCGGCTGCACCGGGGGCGCAAGCTGCTGCAGAAGCGGCTGTGGCAGGCGGCGCTGGACGCCGGGCTGGCGGCGGAGACCGTGGCCGGGCCCATGGAGGGGGACGAATGAGCATGGACCGCTACACCTGCGAAGAGGCGTTCCTGCGCCTGGACGACTACCTGGACCGCGAGCTCCCCGCGGACCAGATGGACTGCGTCCGCGAGCACCTGGAGGCGTGCGCCATCTGCGCGTCGGAGGTGGACTTCGAGCAGACGGTGATCGACGACGTGCGCGGCAAGCTGCGCCGCATCCGCGCCCCCGCGGACTTGATGACGCGCATCTCCGCCCTCATCGCCACCGCCCGCGGCGCGGACGCGTCTCCGTCCTGAACGGCGGAGGCTCACGCGGAGCCGCGGAGGGCGCGGAGCGAATCGCTGATCCTCTCCGCGCTTTTGCTTCCGTGCCCCCACGCGCCGACCGTCATCCTGAGGGAGCGCCCTCCAGGTCTTGATTCCCACCGGTGATCCGGGGCGCGACCGAAGGATCTTGCCTGCCATTCGAGAGGCCGGCTTCCGTGCGTGGAGGCCGGCCTCGTGCTTTGCGGGCAAGATCCTTCGGTCGCCGCCACGGTGACGTGCGCGGGCGGGGCCGGGCGGCGGCTCCCTCAGGATGACGGCGTGGGGTGGTGGGAGGAGGATGGCGGGTGACCGGAGGTCGATGCGGCGGCTCACTCAGGATGACGGCGCGGGTGGGGGAGCGGGGGATCGAGCAATGTTGGATGCGGACCGGGAACCATCCGCGCGCCGTCCGCATTCTCCATCACGGCGGCCGGACGAGGAGCCGGCGGAGGCGGTCACCCGGACACGCAGGTGGATGATGACGACGATCGCGCACGACGGCGGCATTCCGACGGGGCGGCGGACCGATGCGGCCCGGACGGGGGCGCGGCTGGAGGCGGCGGGCGGCGCCATCCTGCGCTACGGGCTGGCGGCCATGCTCATCTACTTCGGCGCATTCAAGTTCCACCCCGTCGAAGCGGAAGCCATCCGCCCCCTCGTTTCCGAAAGCCCGCTCATGGGGTGGATGTACGGCGTCCTGGGCGTGATGGGCGTCTCCATCCTCATCGGCGTCGCGGAGCTCGTGGTGGCGGGGCTGCTGCTGGCGCGGCCGTGGTCGCCGCGGGCGGGGATGATCGGCGGGATCGGCGCGGCGGTCATCTTCCTGGCGACGCTCAGCTTCCTGGTCACCACGCCGGGCGCGTGGGCCATGATCCCGGGCTGGCCCATCCCCATGCCGGGACCGGCGGGCTCGTTCCTCATCAAGGACCTGTTCCTGTTCGGCGCGGCGGTGTGGGTGGCGGGCGAGTCCATTCGCGCCATGCACGAACCATCCGCCGTCCGCTGATCCGCATCCCCGGAGCGCGGGCATCCGGAACGCGGAAGAGGCCGCACGTCGCCGTGCGGCCTCTTCCATCATCCGATCCCGATCGTCGTCCGCCGGTCAGGGCGCCACGGTCACCGTGAGCGGGGCGGACTTGCCGTTGCGGCCGTCCTTGTCCGTCACGTACACCGTCACGGCGTAGGTGCCCGCCGCGGAATAGGTGTGCGACATGGCGGCGAGGGTGCCGCGCGCCGTGACGGTCGTGGACGAGTAGGTGCCGTCGCCCCAGAAGTAGCGCACCAGCCAGGGCCCGTCCTGCACGCCCGCGTCGTTGAAGCTTCCACGCGCCGTGAAGCTGCCGCCGGGCGCGATGGAGGGGGAGGTCACCGCCGCGGCCGTGACCACGGGCTGCGCGTTGTAGATGATGAACTCGCGCCGGGACTCCGTCATGGCGCCGTCGTTGTCCCGCAGCCGCACGCCGATCTCCAGGCTGTCGTCATCCACCTTTGCCGGGCAGGTGACGCGCGTGGCCACGGCCCATGCCCCGTATCCCGCGCCGCAGTCGAACGACACCTGGATGCCGGCGCGCAGGTCCGCCGGGCCGTCCTTGAGGGCGGAGAGCGACAGCACGTACGTCTTGCCCTCGTAGCTGTACGCGGGCGAGACGAAGTTGGCCGTGGGCGGGCGGTTCAGCACGGTGACGGCCAGGGTGGCCGTGTCGCGCGTGGCGGACGGGTCGATGGCGATCACCCGCAGCGTGTACGTGCCGTCGTCGTTCCACATGCGGCGCATGGCGGGCGCGGCCGTCGTGGCCGGTACGCTCACGCTCGTGCCGTCCCCAAAGTTCCAGTTGTACGAGAGCGCGTCCCGCTCCGCGTCCGTCGCGGTGAGGTTCAGCGTGAGCGTATCCCCTTCGTACACGGTGACGGCGGGCGCGGGGAAGGCCAGCGACGGGCGCGTGTTCACCTCCGTGACCGTCCACCGCGCCGCGTACGTGTAGTAGTCCGTGCCGCGGCGGTTGCCCACCGCCACGCCGTGCCGGTTGATGGCCGTCGCGACGCCAATGTTCGGCGCCTCCAGCGGCCGCGGTCCGCTGCGCACGGTCCACGCGGCGGCGCCGGCGTTGGACCACCATCCAAATTCACCCACCACCAAGCCGGCGTCGTTGATGTCGCGGGCCTTGCTCATGTGGCCGTAGCCGGGCACGCTCGTGGTGCCCAGGTCCGTGAGCCCCGTGCGCGGCGACCAGATGAACGCGCGCGGCTTGGACCACTCGGTAAAGCTGCCGACCACCTCGCCGCGCGTGTTGATGGCGAGCGCGGCGCTGCTGTCGCCTCCCACGGGCAGCAACTGCATGCCGGTGGCCTGCGTCCACAGGAAGGCGCGCCGCTTGCCCTCGCGCCACGTGGTGCCGACCACCTTTCCGGAGTCGTTCACGGCCAGGGCCCTGCTCTCCACTCCGTTGGGGTCGATGTCGTGCAGCACGCGGTCCGGCGTCCACACCACGGCGTGCAGCCGGTAGTCGGGCGTGACCGCCGCGCCGACGATCATCCCGGACCGGTTGATGCCGTTCGCGTACGAGGTGGAGCCAAAGTCGGGCAGCCGCACAGGGGGCGCGGAGGGCGACGTCCACAGGACGGCCCGGAACACCTGCGCCGAGTCCAGCGACCAGCCCACCACGCGGCCGCGCTCGTCGATGGCGTTGGGCCAGTCGTGGCGCCCCTCCCCCAGGCCGCGGAGCGTGGTCATCACCCCCGTGGCGCTCCAGATCGCCGCCACGGGCCACCCGTCCGTCCAGGACTGGCCCACGACCACGCCGGCGCCGTTGATGTCGATGGCCTCGGAGTGGATGGACAGCGAATCCAGGTCGGCGACCAGCGTGGATTCGCTCGGGCCGCCGGGTACGGCGGCCGCGTCCGTGGGAAGCTCGTCGGCGCAGGCGGCGGCAAAAAGCGCCAGCACGGCGCACGTGGCGCCGCGAATTCGGTGCAGGGACATCGGTCGGGCGCGGAGCACGGGGTGAACGGATGACGCGGATGGATTCTTTCGACGGATGCGGCGCGTCGGGCCCGATCGTTCGGCCGATGCCGCATCCACCGCTGGAGCCTGGTTTTCTCGCGGGCGGATGAACGGAATCCGCCGGTCACGCCGGATGGATCCAACGAAGCGCGCTTCTGTCGGAGCGGAATGGGCCGCACGTCGCCGCGCGGCCCCTTCCATGATCCGATGCCGATCGTCGAACGCCGCGGATCAGGGCGCGACGGTCACGGTGAGCGGGGTCGACTTGCCGTTGCGGCCGTCCTTGTCCGTCACGTACACCGTCACCGGGTAGCTGCCCGCCGCGCGGTAGACGTGCGACATCGCGGGGAGGGTGCCGCGCGTGGTGACCGTCGTGGACGAGCTGGTGCCGTCGCCCCAGAAGTAGCGGACGAGCCAGGGGCCGTCCTGCACGCCGCCGTCGTTGAAGCTGCCGCGTGCCGTGAAGCTGCCGCCGGCCGTGATGGATGTGGAGGTCACCGCCGCGGCCGTGACGACGGGCTGCGCGTTGTAGATGATGAGCACGGCGCGGTACTCGGTCATCGCGCCGTCCTTGTCGCGCAGGCGCACGCCCACGTTCAGCGTATCGTCGTCCGCCACGGCGGGGCACACGAAGCGCGTGGCCACGGCGAACGCCGAGAAGCCCGATCCGCAGTCCCACGACGTCTGAATGCCCGCGCGCTTGTCCGCGGCGCCGTCCACCAGGGCCGAGATGGCCAGCGGGAACGTGCGCCCCTCGTACGTGTTGCCCGGGAGCACCAGGCTGGCCGTGGGCGCGCGGTTGGCGACCGTCACCGTCACGGTGGCCGTGTCCCGCAGGCCGGAGGGGTCCTGGACGATCACCCGCACCGGGTAGGTGCCCTGGTCGTTCCAGGTGCGGGTCTCGAAGATGTCGCTCCAGAAGGGCGGGTGCGTGGTCGAGGTCCCGTCCCCATAGGTGAACGTGTAGCTCACGTGGTCATTCTCGGCGTCGTACTTGGTCGCCCGGAAGGTGATGCTGTCGCCCTCCAGCACCGCGAGGCGGTTGGCGGCAAGGGTCACGCTCGGCGCCGTGTTGACCTCGGTGATGGTGAAGCGGGTCATGTAGAAGACCCCGTCCCCGCCCGTGCGGCCGCCCGCGATGTGTCCCTGGCGGTTGATGGCGCGCGCCGTGACGAGGCCGTGGGGCCCCAGCCCCGGCGGCAGCCGGCGGACCCCCATGCGCGGGTTCCAGGCGTAGGCGTAGCGCGCGCCGTAGAAGTCGGCGTATTCGCCCACGACGGTGCCCGCGTCGTTGATGCCGGACGCGCCGGCGGACGACAGGTCGAAGGCGCCCAGGTCGTTGAGCCCCGTGCGCGGCGACCAGACGAACGCGCGCTTCCGCCCGTACTGCCACCAGGTGCCGGCGATGTCACCGCGCGTGTTGATGTCCGCCGCCACGCTGCTGTCCCCGCCGATGGCGGGCATGACGATGCCGCCCGCCTGCGTCCACACGAAGGCGCGGGAGCGCCCGGCGACCCGCCGGCTGCCGGCCACCTTGCCGGAGTCGTTCACGGCCACGGCGGTGCTCCAGGAGGCGGCGGGGTCGATGTTGAGGATCGTGCCCTCCGGCGTCCACACGACGGCGCGCCGCACGCCGGGGGCGGTCTCCGCGCTGCCCGCGATCATCCCCGCGCGGTTGATGTCGTACGCGTAGGCGTGCTGCCCGGCCACCAGGCCGCCCAGGCTCACGGGCGTGGCCCGCGCCGAGCTCCACATCACCGGCACCTTTACCTGCTGGGTGTTGGTCAGGTACCCCACGATCCGTCCCAGATCGTTGATCCCCGTCGCCACGGCGGGATTGAAGTACACGGGGTCCAGGTCGGGGAGCGTGTCCACCCCGGCCGTGGGGCTCCACACCAGCGCCCAGGACTCCCCGTACTGGCCCACCACCACGCCGTAGTTGTTGACGTCCACCCCCTCGGCGTCGGGGTGGATGGGCACGTGCTCCAGGGACATGGTGGCCGCGCCGGGCGTCGTCCCTTCCGCCGAGGCGGCGGCGGTCGCGTCCGTGGGGAGCTCGTCGGCGCAGGCGGCGGCAAAAAGCGTCAGCGCGGCGCACGTGGCGCCGCGAATGCGGTGCAGGGACATCGATGGCGTGGTGCGTGGGGATGGGCGGACGGTCTGCGGACGAGAAATATCGCACGAAACAGCGGAATTGTGAAGTGCTACAATCTGCGCAAGTTATTTGGATGCAGCAATTTGGATGCGATTCGGATCCTGGCGCGTTCCGGTTGGATCGACTGCTTTCTTCAGGCGCTGTCCAGGTCGATGAGCGTGCCTTCCGCCGTCCACACGGCGGCGTGGGGCACGAAGTCCCACAGTCGCACCCAGCCGGCGATCATCCCGCCGCGGTTGATGTCCGTGGCCTGGCCGCCGTTGCCCAGGTCGGGGAGCACCACCGGCGCGGCCCGCGCGGACGCCCACACCACCGGTCGCTGCTGGTAGACGGAGTCGTTCGCCATCCCCACGATGCGTCCCGCGTCGTTGATGGACATCGCGAGGTCCCAGGCCCGGCTGTGGGGCAGCCCCTGGAGCGTGTCCGACCCCGCCGGGCTCCACACGACCCCGCGGGTGAACCCGTGCTCCCAGTACGTGCCCACCATCACCCCCGCGTTGTTGATGCCGGTGGCATACGCGCGGGGCACCACCGTCGCGGACGTCTCCGTCAGCACCGCCTGCAGGGGACCCGCGCCGGCGGGCACGGTCGTGGCGTTCGTGGGGAGGTCGGGCGAGCAGGCGGCGGAAACGAGCAGCACGGCGCAGGCGGCCGCGCCAAGGGGCGCAGGGGCATCGGGCGGAGCAGTCGGGGGGACGCGTGAGGAGCCTGGAATATCGCGGGACGGCCCGGCCCTGTGAAGTGCTACAATCTGCGACAGGATTCCCGCGTCCGGGCGGAGGACGGGGGGCGGGGCGGATGGGGCGCGGCGATTCACGGCAACGCGGAGGATCGGGATGGACGCGAACGGAAGCCGGCGGTACGCGATCATCGAGGCACCCTCGGTGCTGGGCCTCAAGCCGACGGGGGTGGATGGCCTGCCCGCGCGCCTGCTGGAGCTGGGGCTGGCGGAGCGCATCGGCGCGCGGCGGGCGGGGCGGGTGGACGCGCCGCCGTACCGTCCGGAACGCGACGCGGCAACGGGGACGCTGAACGCGCACGCCATCGCCGGGTGGACGCCGCGCCTGGCGGACGCGATCGAGGGCGTGCTGGACGCGGGCGAGTTTCCCGTCGTGCTGGGCGGGGACTGCTCCATCCTCCTGGGCGCAACGCTCGCGCTGCGGCGGCGGGGCCGGTACGGGCTGCTGTTCATCGACGGCCACGCGGACTTCTACCAGCCGGAGGCCAACCCCAACGGCGAGGCGGCGTCCATGGAGCTGGCGTTCGCCACGGGGCACGGGCCGCGGCTGCTGGCGGACATCGAAGGCCGCCGGCCGGTGGTGCGCGACGAGGACGTGTTCGTGCTCGGGTTCCGCGACGGGGACGAGCAGGCGGAGTACGACAGCCAGCCCCTGCCGTCCGCTATGCGCGCGCTGGACTTGGCGGCCGTGCGGCGGATGGGGATCGAGGCCGCCACGTCCGCCGCCGTGGAGCACCTGGCGCGGGGGGAGCTGGACGGCTTCTTCATCCACCTGGACGCGGACTGCCTGGACGATGCGGTGATGCCCGCCGTGGACTACCGCATCCCGGACGGCCTCACGGTGGACGAGCTGAAGACGGTGCTGCGGGCGGCGCTGGCGAGCGGCGGGGCGGTGGGGATGGAGGTCACCATCTACAACCCCGCGCTGGATGCGGACGGCGCCGCCGGCCGGGTGCTGGCGGACGTGCTCGTGGACGTGCTCGGGCCGGCGGTGGTGGAGTGAGGCGAATCGGGGACGAGGAGCGGGCGCGACGGAGTCGGATGTGGGCGGGGTGAGGGAAAGACGGGGTGAGGCGGATGACGGGTGGGGGATGCGGGCGCGGTGCCGGAGAGCGGGTGTGAGGCGCGGGGTAGGCGGGAGCGAATGAATTCGCGGCTACAACTTCACACTGTCGGCCTGCGCCGACACCGGCACGGGATGGAATCGGCGCAGGTGGCTCGGTTCCGGTGTTTTCTACCTGCCCGTGGCGTCATTCTGAGGGAGGCGCCCGCCCGGTGCCGTCCCGCGCACGAACCCGTGGGCGCCGACCGAAGAATCTGGTTGCTCCCGCGACGGTCCCCGCCCGTGCACGATCGGGCGGGTCTCCGCCGCGGGGCAGGGTCTCGATCGCGGGCGAAGTTTACGGCGGGTCCGTGCCACGCCGAGTGCCGGGCGCGGCGCGACCAGATTCTTCGGTCGCGCGCGGAGCTTGTGCAGCGGTCGGGTGCCGGCGGTGCGCTCCCTCAGCAACTGTGTTAAGCGGTAGCTCCCAGAGCCGAATTCCAGGGCGTGTTGGTGCGCGCCATCGTGTTCAGAATCACGAGCAATCTGCGCAGGCAAGCGACCATGGCGACCTTGAACG
>JAESFL010000938.1_pt1 | contig 13936 bp, 11 predicted proteins | sample 9269401 | NCBI WGS metagenome assembly JAESFL01 (sample SAMN14506025, study PRJNA617098) | algae metagenome | isolation source: Gloeocapsa sp. UFS-A4-WI-NPMV-4B04 and co-occurring heterotrophs from desert... | place: USA: Utah | collected 2006-10-01 | reverse complement strand
CCCCTGCTCTACCTCGCGATGGTTCTCGTGGCGGCAACGGTTTCCTTAAGATTCTTCCGCTTTGGTGGCGTCGGGAAACTCGTGCTCGGCGGGGTGAGCGCGGGCTTCGTTCTCTACGTCGTGCAGCAGGTCATGGAGGGCCTGGGCGCGTCGGGAATGGTCGCGCCGACAGTGGCGGCGTGGTTCCCCGCCGTGGTAGGGAGTCTCCTCGGTACGCTCACGCTTCTCTACCAGGAGGACGGCTGATGCGCGGTGCTCCGGGTGGGGACGGGTTCGGTCGTGCAAGGGGCTGTCTGGCCAGGGACTGTCTGGGTCGTCGTGCAGGGGGCTGCACAGGGTTCGAGGGACGCGTTGCGTAAGGTCGCCGACATCGCGATCACGGTCTCCATGGCCGCACTGCTGACGGCAGCCTACGGGCTCGCCGCGCCGCGCGCGCATGCCCAGGCCGGACTCGAAAAGCTCGCCGGCTCCAAGGGAGACGAGAAGGGCCAGCGCCTGCTCGTCGAGGCCGACGAGCTGATCTACGACAACGACCGCAACACGGTGACCGCCCGCGGCAATGCCGAGCTGCATTACGGCGCGCGCACGCTCCAGGCCGACCGGGTGCGCTACGACCGCGGCACCAGCCGGGTCTTCGCCGAGGGCAATGTCCGCCTCACCGACGAGACCGGGGCGCTGGTCACCGGCGAGCGGATGGAGCTGACCGACGACTTCAAGAACGGCTTCGTCGACGCGCTGCGCATCCAGCAGACGGTCCAGCTCAAGGGCGAGACGGTGCGCACCCGCATCTCCGCCCCGCGGGCGGAGCGAATCGCGGGCGAGCAGTCGAGCTTCGACTACGCCACCTACACCGCCTGCGAGCCGTGCAAGGACCGTCCTGAGACGCCGCCGCTGTGGCAGATCAAGGCGGCCAAGATCATCCACAACAATGAGACCCACACCATCGCTTACGAGGATTCGACCCTCGAACTCGGTGGCATTCCGGTCGCCTACCTGCCCTATTTCGAATCCGCCGACCCGACGGTGAAGCGCAAGTCCGGCTTCCTGACGCCGCGCTTCATCACCTCGACGGCGATCGGCACCGGCGTGGCGACGCCCTACTTCTTCAACCTCGATCCGAGCTACGACCTGACGGTCTCGCCCGCCTTCGTCTCGCGCCAGGGCGTGCTGGGCCAGGCCGAGTTCCGCCAGCGGCTCGACAACGGCAGTTACAATCTGCGCCTCTCGGGCATCTTCCAGACGACGCCCTCGGCCTTCCTGCCGGGGCCGCTGGGGGCGGCCGACCGCGAGTTCCGCGGCTCGGTCGAGTCGCGCGGGCGCTTCTTCATCAACGAGCACTGGCGCACGGGCTGGGACCTCGTCGGCGTGACCGACAAGTGGTTCCTCGATAATTACCGCATCCGCAATCAGAGCATCACCACCGACTATTTCCGCGAGGCGGTCTCGTCCGCCTACCTGATCGGCCAGGGCGACCGCTCCTGGTTCGAGGCGCGCGGTTACTACTTCAAGGCCCTGTCGAGCTTCGACTGGCAGAAGGAGCAGCCCGTCGTCCTGCCGGTGATCGACTACGACAAGCGCATCGACGGGCCGGGCAAGCTCGGCGGCGAAGTGCGGTTCGAGGCCAACGTCACGAGCCTCTCGCGCGAGGCGACCGACTTCCAGGGCATCCCGCGCACCGGCAGCTACCTGTTCGCGCCGAGCGTCAACGGGATCAGCTACCCGCTCTACGAGACCTGCACCACCTTCGTGCGCGACCGCTGCATCGTGCGCGGCCTCGGCGGCCTCGACACGCGGCTCTCGGCCCAGGTCTCCTGGCGGCGCAGCTTCATCGACGAGATCGGTCAGGTCTTCACCCCGTTCGCCTACCTGCGCACCGACGCCTTCTTCGTGAATCCGAGCCGCTCGGGCTTCCAGAACGCGCTGGTGAACACCATCACCACCGTCGATGACGGCTTCTCCGGCCGCGTCATGCCGGCGATCGGCCTCGATTACCGCTATCCGTTCGTCGCCGATTTCGGCGGGCTCGGCGTCCACACCCTGGAGCCGATCGCGCAGGTGATCGCCCGCCCCTCGGAGACCCGGATTGGCCGGCTGCCGAACGAGGACGCGCAGAGCCTCGTCTTCGACGACACCTCCCTGTTCCAGTGGGACAAGTTCTCCGGATGGGACCGGGTCGAGGGCGGCGTGCGGGCCAATCTCGGCGCGCAGTACTCCGTCGTGACCCCGACCGGCTGGTACGCCAACCTGATGTTCGGCGAGTCGATCCAGATCGCGGGCGTGAACTCGTTCCGCCGCGGCGATCTGGCCAATGTCGGCCTCGATTCCGGCTTGGAGAACCGCCGCTCGGACTTCGTCAGCCGCTTCCAGCTCTCGCCCAACCAGAACATCAGCTTCATCGCCCGCGCCCGCTTCGACCAGCGCGACTTCGCCGTGAACCGGTTCGAGGCCGGCCTGACCGCGCGCTTCGCGCCGTTCCTGCCGCTCGAGACCTCGGTGTTCTACTCCACCTACGAGGCGCAGCCAGCCCTGGGCTTTCCCCATCGCCGCGAGGGCGTGACGGCGTCGGCCACCTACCGCATCACCCCGAACTGGTTCGTCACCGGCTCGGCGCTCGTCGACCTCACCCACTATCTCGACACGCGCGACACCTTCACCGACTACTACACCGCCTACCTCGCCAACCCGGTCGGCCTGGCGCCGATCTACAACAATCCGGGCAAGGCCTATCTCTCCGGCATGAGCCTCGGCGGCGGCTATCAGGACGAGTGCACCACGGTCTCGCTCAACTACATCGTCTCGCCCATCGCCACCGCGATCGGCGTGCGCGAGCGCAACCAGACCGTGCTGCTGCGCCTGGAGTTGAAGACGCTGGGCGAGGCGGATCTGCGCCAGAACGTCAGCACCTCGGCCACCGCCGACGGCATCGCCTCGGTGCGCTGAGGGCCGCGCGTCGGGATTCGTCTCGGTGCAGCCGGGCCACGCCGCCCGCGAAACGGCGCGGCGGGCGCCACCCCTGCCCGCTCCTCGCTTGACCTGTGCCCGGCACGCCCCCGACGGTGGCGCGCAAAATCGGACAGGAACGGACATGGCCCTTCTTCAGCGGCTCTTCTCCTACGCCTCCTCGGCCTTCGGCCTGCCGACCCCGGCCGAGACGGTGCCGGACGGCAGCGAGGAGCATCTCGCGGCGACCGCCCTGCTCGTTCACGTCGCCCGCGCCGACGGCGTGCTCGACCCGGCGGAGGCCGAGCGGCTGGTGCGGCTCGTGCGCCGCCGCTACGCCGAGAGCGACGCGGAGGCCGCGAGCCTGATCGAGCGCGCCGCCGCCTTCGAGACGCAGACCCGCGACATGACGAGTCTCGTCGAGCTGATCGGCAGCGACGGCAGCAGCCCGGAGGAGCGGGAGCGGCTGCTCGCCATGGCGTGGTCGGTGGCCGGCTCGGACGGCGAGGTGCACGAATTCGAGGAGGCGCTGGTCTGGCGCCTCGGCAAGCTGCTCGGCTTCGACGAGGCCGGCATCGCTGCCGCCCGCACCCGCGCCTTCCGCGAGCCCGCCGGCGCGTGAAGGCCGATCACGGGTTTCGAAAGGGCAAGTCCTTTCGCGGGTCCAGGGCAGAGCCCGGGAGGATGATCGGGGCGCTGCCCCGACACCCCGCCAAGGGGATGATCCCCTTGGGACCCCGGACGCTTCAATGATCGTCAGCCTGACCCTGATCCTGCTCGCCCAGCTTCTGGGCGAGGTGGCGGCCCGCACCGCCGGCCTGCCGGTGCCGGGGCCGGTGATCGGCATGGCGCTGCTCCTCGGCTTCCTGGTGCTGCGCGACCGGACGCGGCCGGCCTCGACCCGCTGTCTGCCGCCGCCCTTGGTCGATGGCGGGTTGGAGGGCACGGCCAAGGGGATGCTGGCGCATCTCTCGATCCTGTTCGTGCCCGCCGGGGTCGGCATCGTCGGCCGGCTCGACGTGCTGGCGAGCCACGGGTTCGCGCTTGCCGTCGTTCTCCTCGTCTCCGTGACCCTGACGCTGGCGGCGACCGTGCTCACCTTCGTCGGCGTCTCGCGGATGCTGGACCGCCGATGACGGGCGAGTTCGCCCTCTGGGTCTATCTCAGCCACACGCCGCTCCTGTGGCTCACGGTGACGCTGCTGGCCTACGCGGTGGCCGACCGCGTCTTCCAGGCGGCGGGGCGCCACCCGCTCGCCAACCCGGTGATCCACGCGATCTGGATGATCGGCCTCGTGCTGACGCTCACCGGCACGCCCTACCGCGCCTATTTCGAGGGCGCGCAGTTCGTGCACTTTCTGCTCGGGCCGGCGACCGTGGCGCTCGCCGTACCCCTCTACGAGCGCCGGGCGACGGTGATGCGCGCGCTGCTGCCGATGCTGGCCGCGCTGGCCGTCGGCTGCGTCACGGCGATGACCTCGGCCCTCGTCTTCGCCCGGCTCGCCGGCATCCCCGACGACGTGCGCCTCGCCCTGGCCCCGAAATCCGTGACCACCGGCGTCGCCATGGGCATCGTCGAGGCGCTCGGCGGCGACCCGACGCTCGCCGCCGTGCTGGTGATGCTGACCGGCATGGCCGGCGCCGTGATCGTCACGCCGCTGATGCGGACCCTACGCATCGAGGACATGCGCGCCCGCGGCTTCGCGGCGGGGCTGGCCGCCCACGGCCTCGGCACCGCCCGCGCCTTCCAGGTCAGCGAAGTCGCCGGCACGTTTGCCGGCATCGCCATGGGGCTGAACGCCTTCCTGACGGCGATTCTCGTGCCGGTGGCGGTGAGTTTTTTGCGGTGAGCGTCCGTATTGCGCTGCAACGCAACGCGCCGTAAACCTCACCGCAATCGCTCGGACCCGGTGCAAGCCCGGGTGGCTCTTCCGGCCGCCGATCCGCCGGACCACGCATTCGCGACGCTCGTTTCCCTCCCCGCATCGTCGGCGGAGCCCGCGTCCCTCTGCGGATTCTCTTCAATGTCATCGATTTCCACGACCGCCCGCGGGCGGTTCGCTGCGTCTTGGTTCGGCTCACCCTGGGCCGACATCCTCTCCGGCATCGTCGTCGCCCTCGCCCTGATCCCGGAGGCGATCGGCTTCTCGGTGATCGCCGGGGTCGATCCCAAGGTCGGTCTCTACGCCTCGGTCGTCATCGCGTGCGTCATCGCCTTCGCTGGCGGACGCCCGGCGATGATCTCGGCCGCCACCGCCGCCACGGCGGTCGTGATGGTCGATCTCGTGCGCGACCATGGCGTCCAGTACCTGTTCGCCGCCACGATCCTGATGGGCGTGTTCCAGATCCTCGCCGGGCTGGCGAGGCTCGGGCGGCTGATGCGCTTCGTCTCGCGCTCGGTGATGACGGGTTTCGTCAACGCGCTGGCGATCCTGATCTTTCTGGCGCAGCTCCCCGAACTCACTGGCGTGACCCCTGCCACCTACGGGCTGATCGCGTTGGGGCTCGCCATCATCTACGGCTTCCCGAGACTCACCCGCGTGGTGCCCTCGCCGCTGGTGGCCATCGCCGTACTCACCGCGCTCACCGCCTGGCTCGGGCTCGACGTGCGCACCGTCGCCCATCTCGGCGAACTGCCCAAGGCCCTGCCGAGCTTCTCTCTGCCCGACGTGCCGCTCACCTTCGAGACCCTGCGGATCATCCTGCCCTATTCCGCGACGCTCGCCGCGGTCGGCCTGCTGGAGAGCCTGCTCACCGCGCAGATCGTCGACGACATGACCGATACCGGCAGTTCCAAGAACCGGGAATGCATGGGCCAGGGACTCGCCAACATGAGTTCGGCCGTGTTCGGCGGCATGGGCGGCTGCGCCATGATCGGGCAATCGGTCATCAACGTGTCGTCGGGCGCCCGCGGTCGGCTCTCGACGCTGGTGGCGGGCGGCTTCCTCCTCGTGCTGCTGGTGCTGCTGCAGGACCTGCTGGCCATCGTCCCCGTTGCGGCGCTGACGGCGGTGATGATCATGGTCTCCTTGAACACCTTTTCCTGGCGCTCGCTTCTGGACTTGCGCACCAACCCGCTGCCCTCCTCCCTGGTGATGCTCGCCACCGTCGCGGTGGTGGTCGCCACACGGGATCTGGCCATCGGCGTGCTGGTCGGCGTGCTGCTCTCGGGCGTGTTCTTCGCTGGAAAGGTCGCGCGGATGAGCCGGATCACCGCCGAGCTGTCGCCGGACGGGCGCACCCGCACCTACCGGGTCTCGGGCCAGGTGTTCTTCGCCTCCGCCGGCACCTTCACCGATACGATCGATGTCCGCGAGCCGGTGGAGCGCCTCGTCATCGATGTCCATGCGGCGCATTTCTGGGACATCTCGGCGGTGGGCGCCCTCGACCGCGTGGTGATGAAGGCCCGCGCCAACGGCAAAGCCGTCGAGGTGGTCGGCCTCAACGAGGCCAGCGCCACCCTGGTCGAGCGCTTCGGCCGGCACGACAAGCCGGAGGCCTCGCTGCCGACGCATTGAGGGTCACGGGCGGCGCCACTGGAGGGGGCGTTCCGTTTCCAGTCGTGGTTGTGCAGTGCGGTCGAAACTCGCTAGTGTCGCCCCGACGATGACGCGGGATCCGCAGCCCTAAAGGTCGCGCCGGCCCGCTGCCCCGAGAGGCGCCGTGTTTCCCTTCGACTCATCCCGCCAGACCCGGCGCCGTGTGCGCCGGAGCCTCGACCGGACGACGCGACACGTGACGCGCTCGATCGAGAGCACGGCCAAAGCCGTCACCAAGGCCGTGACCCGCTCGACCGAACAGGCGATCCGCGAGACGCGGAAGGCGACGGCCCGATCGGTGAAGCGGACGGTCCGTCACACCGAGAAAGTGGTCGAGGCGGTAAGGGGCTCGACCGGACCCGACATCGTCCGCAAGCCGCCCGGCCAGTTCGTCACGGTCGACGGCCTGCCCGTTCACTGCATCCTGCGCGGACGCGGGCGGCCGGTGGTGCTGGTCCACGGCAACGGCACCATGGCCGAGGATTTCGCGATCTCCGGCCTGATCGACCGGCTGGCGGCGCGCTACCGGGTCATCGCCCTCGACCGGCCCGGCTTCGGCTACACCGCCCGCCCCCGCCACCGCGTCTGGACGGCGCAAGCCCAGGCCGTGCTGCTGCACCGGGTGCTGGAACAGCTCGAGGTCGAGCGCCCGCTCGTCGTCGGGCATTCCTGGGGTACGATCGTCGCCCTGGCGCTCGCGGCCGACGGGCGGCGGCCCTTGCGCGGGCTCGTGCTGCTCTCGGGCTCGTACTTTCCGGGGCGCCGTGCCGACGCGGCCCTGATCGCGCCGCTCGCCGTGCCGGGCTTCGGCGACGCGGCCCGCGCGCTGATGCCTGCGAAGATGAGCGCGGCGCTCACCGAGCAGTCGTTCCGACAGGTGTTCTGGCCGCAGGCCGTGCCGGCCCGGTTCAAGGCGCGCTTCCCCGTCGAGATCGCGGCGGCGGCGACGCAGGCGCGGGCGGTGTCGGAGGACGCCGCCTCGATGAACGCTGCCGTCACCGGGCTCCAGCGCCGCTATGCCGGTCTGACGCTGCCGGTCTCGATCCTCGCTGGGGATGCGGACGCGATCGTCAAGACAAGCGAGCAATCGGTGCGGCTGCACACGACGATCCCCGGCAGCACCCTGCGCCTCCTGCCCGGCCTCGGCCACATGATCCATTACGGGGCGCGGCTGAAGGTCGAGCGCGCGATCGACGATCTGATGAAGCTCCGATAGATGCGCCCCAGGCGCGAGATCTGGCCCTGTCACCCCGCGGATCACCGGGCGCCGAGACCTACCCTCGTCGAGGGTCGCACGGGGGCTGAACAGAGCCTTCTGTCATCGGGCTTCCGCCATCATGGGGTGATCGGTCGCCGCCTTGTTGAAGGGTCCGCCTGGGGTGGGGAGCGGTCCTGCCGTGACAAAGCCGACCGCCGTTCCATGGCCTTGCGGAACGGGGCGTTTACTTCGGGAGCGACCTGCCGCGAATCGTTGCTGGCGCACCGCAGCCCAGGTTACGAGCTCTTGTTCTCCGACGCTGCGGCGTGAGACATCGGGATGACGCGTATGACAAAAATCGCGGTGAGCCTCATGCTCCTGTCGATGACGGCGGTATCCGCGCAGGCGCAGATGCAGTCTGCGGGGCGCCTGGACCGCCCCGGCATCTCTCGTACGGCCAACGAGCTGTTCAGTCAGGTCTGCGTCGAGCGGTTCGGAGATCGCGCCGGTATGGGACGGGCTTTGGAGGAACACGGCTTCGACCCGGCCCCGCCGAAGGCCGCAGCCCAGGCTGCAGCCCGCCTGCCGATCGGGGAGCCAGGGCAGGTGTGGCGTTGGACCGACGCGACACAGCCCATGCTCGTGGTGATCCGCGATGCGGGCGTGCGGTGCCAACTCATGGCCCCTTTCGTGGATGTGGAGGAGTCCACTGAGCGGTTCCGCCAGACCATGACGGGGTTGCGTCGGCCGGGGGTGAAAGTCGAGACGGAACGGGACGAACCCGCCGAGCTGGGCGGGCAGCCGGGGCGGCAGGTGTTCTTCCGCGTCCACCTGCCGGACGGCAAGGGGGAAAGCCGGCTCTTCGCGCTGTCCGTGGCTCTGCCCCGGACCGGGGGCGTCTCTCTCATCATGACGGCCTCCTCCCTGCCGCCGCAGACGAAGTCCGGGCCGATCCGGTGACGGCTCTGTCGGACGCGGAACCCGCCCCCACTCTCCGGATGGCCGCCAACGCTGTAAAATGACGTCGCTCGACACGGGAGGCTCCGTCACGGAGCGCTTTCACGATCCCTCTGCCTCCAGCGCGCGGGCCAGCGCCACGAACCCTGCAACCGGAATCTCCTCCGCCCGCGCCGTCTCCGGGAGGCCCGCCGCGGCGAGCAGGCGGGCGGGGTCGGGGGTGGCGGCCTTCAGGCTCTGGCGCAGCATTTTGCGGCGCTGGCCGAAGGCGGCGCGGGTCACCCTCTCGAGATCGGCGATCCGGCAGGGCAGCGGCTCGGGCCGCGGGCGCAGGTGGACGATGCTGGAGGTGACCTTCGGCGGCGGCACGAAGGCGGACGGCGCCACGTCGAACAGGATGGTCGCCTGCGTGCGCCAGCCGCACAGAACCCCGAGCCGTCCGTAATTGGCCCGGTCCGACTCGTCGGCGACGATGCGCTCGGCCACCTCGCGCTGGAACATCAGCGTCGCCGATTCCCACCACGGCGGCCAAGTCTCGTCCCGTGCCTCATCCCGCGTGTCGGCCCCGAGCCAGCCGGTGAGCAGCACGGTGGCGACGTTGTAGGGGAGATTGGCCACGATCCGCACCGGCCCGTCGCCGACGAGCGGGCGCGGGTCGAAGCCGACCGCGTCGGCGTCGATCACGTCGAGCTTTCCCGGATAATGCGCGGCGATCTCGGCCAGCGCGGGCAGCGCGCGGGGGTCGCGCTCGATCGCCACAACGCGCTTCGCGCCGGCCGCCAGCAGCGCACGGGTCAAGCCGCCGGGGCCGGGGCCGACCTCCACCACCGTGACGCCCTCGAGCGCGCCCGCCGAGCGGGCGATGCGGCCGGTGAGATTGAGATCGAACAGGAAGTTCTGGCCGAGCGCCTTCTTCGGCTCCAGCCCGTGCCGCCGCACCACCTCGCGGAGCGGAGGCAGGCCGTCGGCGCTCAACGCGTCAAGGGTCATCGGCGGCGGGTTCAGGCGCGGGCGGGAAAGGGCAGGACGGTGTTGGCCGGCCGCTGCGCGAGGCGCTGCGCCAGCCGCAGGGCCGCGATCAGGCTGTCGGGCTTGGCCACGCCTTTGCCGGCGATGTCGAAGGCGGTGCCGTGGTCGGGCGAGGTGCGCACGAAGGGCAATCCCAGTGTAACGTTCACGCCCTCGTCGAAGGCGAGCGTCTTGATCGGGATCAGCGCCTGATCGTGGGTCGGGGTGAGGGCCACATCGTAGGTCGCCCGCGCCCGCTCGTGGAACAGGGTGTCGGCCGGCAGGGGGCCGCGGATGTCGATGCCCTCGCTGCGCAAGACCGCGACGGCGGGCGCCAGCACGTCGCGATCCTCGGTGCCCATGGTGCCGGATTCGCCCGCATGCGGGTTGAGGCCCGACAGGACGAGGCGCGGCTGTTCGAGGCCGAAGCGGGCGCGCAGGTCGGCATGGACGATGCGGGTGGTGCGCTCGACCAGATCCTGGGTCAGCAGGTCCGGCACGCGGCGCAGCGCAACGTGGATCGTCACCGGCACCACGGCCAGCGTGTCGCTCCACAGCATCATCACCGGCAGCGGCGGCTCGCGCCCCTCCTTGGCGGCGAGCGCGGCCAGGAACTCGGTATGCCCCGGATGAGCGAAGCCGACCCGCGTCAGCACGAACTTGGCGATGGGGTTCGTCACCACGGCCGAGGCCGCGCCGGAGCGCACCAGATCCACGGCGGCGGTGATCGACTCGACGATGGCGCCGGCATGGGCCGAATTCGGCGCGCCGGGCGTGGCGATCACCTTGGCGCCGCTCGGCAGCGGCAGGACCGGCAGGGCCCGCGCAAACACCTCGCAGGCGTCGTCGGGCTCGACCTCGGCCACCGGCACCGACAGGCCGAGCCGGTAGGCGGTGGCTTCCAGGAATTCGGGGTCGCCGACGATCTGGAACGGCGGCACCCCGCGCTCGCCCCGCAGCCGCCACGCGGCGAGCGCGATTTCCGGGCCGATGCCGGAGGGATCGCCGAGGGTGAGGGCAAGCGGTCTGTGGTCGGAGGCCATGGCGGGCTTATAGCGCGGTTTGGTTGATCGCCGAGGTGGTTTTGGGCAGGGCTCCGAACCGGGTGACGTGTCTGTCACAAACCTCCCACTGCGCTTTCCTCGGCAGAAGGAGAACGGTCAGTGCCCGGGATTTTATGAGGCACTCTCAACGGCCGATGCGCCGCACCACCCGCAGCGTTCACCGTCATTCCGGGGCCGCGCAGCGGACCCCGGAATCCACCTGTGATGCGCGGGTGGACAGGGTGTCGCGGCCCGTCATGGATTCCGGGTTCGCCTCCGGCGCCCCGGAATGACCAGCGTTGAACGTTGTCACAGCGTTCGCGTATCGTTCGTCGACCCGAGTGCGGAGGTCCGGCGGCCGGCCGCCCGCTCAGCCGCGGATGAAGGCGAGGAGGTCGGCGTTGAGCCGGTCCGCGTTGAGGGTGAGCATGCCGTGCGACAGGCCCGGATAGGTCTTCAGAGTGCCGTTGCGCAAAAGCTTGATCGTCTTGTGCGCGGCGGCGACGATCGGCACGATCTGGTCGTCCTCGCCGTGGAGCACGAGCGTCGGCACCGAGATCGCCCGCAGATCCTCGGTCTGGTCGGTTTCCGAGAAGGCCTTGATGCCCTCGTAATGCGCCTTGGCCGAACCCATCATGCCCTGCCGCCACCAGTTGCGGATCACGCCCTCAAGGACCGTCGCGCCGTCGCGGTTGAAGCCGTAGAACGGGCCGGCCGGAACATCGAGGAAGAACTGGGCGCGGTTGTCGGCCAAGGCCTTGCGGAAGCCGTCGAACACGGCGAGCGGCAGGCCCTCCGGGTTGGTCTCGGTCTTCAGCATCAGCGGCGGCACGGCGCTCACCAGCACCGCCTTGGCCACGCGCCCCTGCGGCTCGCCGTGGTGGGCGACGTAGCGCGCGACCTCGCCGCCGCCGGTGGAGTGGCCGATATGGACGGCGTTTCTCAGGTCGAGCGCCTCGGCGACCGCCGCGGCGTCGGCGGCGTAATGGTCCATGTCGTGGCCCTCGGAGACCTGGGCCGAACGGCCGTGGCCGCGCCGGTCATGAGCCACCACGCGGAAACCGTGGCTGACGAAGAACAGCATCTGCGCGTCCCAGTCGTCCGACGAGAGGGGCCAGCCGTGATGGAACATGATCGGCTGCGCGTCCCTCGGGCCCCAATCCTTGTAGTAGATCTCGGTGCCGTCCTGGGTGGTGACCGTGGCCATGATTCTCTCTCCTCGACCATGGAGGGGCCGAAGCGTCGTCCGGTTCGGACCGCCGCGACCGTTGCTCGACGGTGAGACAATGGACCTCCGCGGCCCGTTTGAAAATTAGAAACGATTGAAACGTATCGTTTCCAAAAGTGGTATGAAGCGGCCGCTTCCGGGGTGTGACCGGCCTCACAAGGGCTGAGCCGGCGTGTGTGAGAGCCGATCCGTCCGCGATCGACAGCGAGGCCGAACTGCCGGGACCGGGGGCGGTTTCCCCTCGGCCGCCTCCGACTCGTAGCCCATGAGGATCGTGAACCCCGATGGCGAGACAACGCTGGACCGTCGCCGACATCCCCTCCCAGGCCGCCCGCCGCGCCGTGGTGACGGGCGGCAGCGCCGGGCTCGGGTTCGAGACGGCACGGGCGCTGGCCGGGGCCGGGGCGGCGGTGGTGCTGGCGGTGCGCGATCCCGAGAAGGGGGAGCGCGCCGCCGCGGCGATCCGGCGGGAGCATCCCGGGGCCGAGCTGTCCGTGCGCCCGATCGACACCGCCTCGCTCGCCTCCGTGCGCGCCTTCGCCCGAGACTGGCCGGCGGAGGCGCCGATCGACCGGCTCGTGCTCAATGCCGGCATTGCCGCAGTGCCCCAGCGCGAGGAGAGCGTGGACGGGTTCGAGCGGCAGCTCGCCACGAACTATCTCGGCCATTTCGCGCTCACCGGGCTGCTCCTGCCGGCTCTGAGCCCCTCGGCGCGGGTAGTGTCGGTGGCGAGCCTCGCCCATCGCAGCGGCGCGATCCGGTTCGACGACCCGCATTGGCGCGAGACCTACGGATCGCAGCCTGCCTACCGGCAGAGCAAACTGGCGCTGCTGATGTTTTCCCTCGAACTCGACCGGCGGCTGAAGGTGTCGGGCTCGGGCATCGCCGCCCTCGCGGCGCATCCCGGATTCGCCGTCACCGAGGTGTTCCGCCGGGGCGACCGGGCGGGCGCGTTCCAGCAGGGGGCGGGGCGGATCATCTTCTCGCTGATCGGCCAGCCGGCGGCGCAGGGCGCCCTGCCGATCCTCTATGCCGCCACCGCGCCGGAGGCGGAGCGCGGCGGCTATTACGGGCCGGACGGGTTCGGGGAAGTGCGCGGCTACCCCAGGCCCGCCTCGATCGCCGCCCAAGCCCTCGACCGCGCCGCCGCCGCGCGGCTCTGGGCGCTGTCGGAGACGCTCACCGGAGTGCGGTTTCCCCTGTGATACGGCCTGAGATCGTTTGGCTCGATCTCTCTTCCGTCATCGCCTCGCGATGCCGGAAGAGAATGGGCAGAGCCGAACGGATCAGCCGGAAGCCGGATGAGGCGGGTGCCGCTTCCCGTCAGTCCGGGGCCGTGCAGTGGAACCCGGAATCGATCCGTGATGCGCGGCGTTCACCCGAATTCGCAGCCCTCGCGCGTCCCGTCCTTTGTTGAGGTCTCGGTCCGGGCGGCCTATGCGTAGGCCCCATGGAACTCCGAGCTTCGACCGAGCGGTCTTTTGAGGGCGCCCTGGCCCCCCTCGCCTGCAAACCGCCGCCTGCCGGCAAGGCAGCGCCGTTCCTGCCGATGAGCCGCGCCGAGATGCTGGCGCTCGGCTGGGACGCCTGCGACATCGTGCTGGTGACGGGCGACGCCTACGTCGATCATCCGAGCTTCGGCATGGCCATCATCGGCCGGCTGCTCGAAGCGCAGGGATTCCGGGTCGGCATCATCGCGCAGCCCGACTGGCATTCGGCCGAGCCGTTCAAGGCGCTGGGCCGGCCGCGGCTCTTCTTCGGCGTCACCGGCGGCAACCTCGATTCGATGGTGAACCGCTACACGGCGGACCGCCGCTTGCGCCACGACGACGCCTACACGGCGGGCGGGGAAGGCGGGAAGCGCCCGGACCGCTGCACCATCGTCTACACGCAGCGCTGCCGCGAGGCCTACAAGGACGTGCCGGTCGTGCTCGGCGGCATCGAGGCCTCGCTGCGCCGCATCGCGCATTACGATTACTGGTCGGACAAGGTGCGCCGCTCGATCCTGGCCGACGCGAAGGCGG
>JAESFL010000937.1_pt1 | contig 13936 bp, 7 predicted proteins | sample 9269401 | NCBI WGS metagenome assembly JAESFL01 (sample SAMN14506025, study PRJNA617098) | algae metagenome | isolation source: Gloeocapsa sp. UFS-A4-WI-NPMV-4B04 and co-occurring heterotrophs from desert... | place: USA: Utah | collected 2006-10-01 | reverse complement strand
GCCATGTTCGTCTGTCCTATTCGGCGGCGACGGTCACGGGTGCCGCCTCCGCATCCATGTCGTTAAGGGCACGCCGATACTCGATCGGCACGATTTTCACGAAGTGGCGAAGCGCAGCCGGCCACTCGGCGAGAATCTCGCGGGCACGGGCGCTACCGGTGGCAAGCTGGTGTCGCTCCAGCAGGATCCGCAGCCGCTCGGCATCGTAGCGCAGCGGGTGACCCATGCCGTTGTCGTGGACGCTGACCGCCCGCTGGCGGGGCATGCCCTCGCCGTACGAGGAGCCGCCCGGCTCGATCCGCTCGAGTTCGATGCCGGTCCGGTTGCACTGCGCCTCGAGCTTGCCGTCGGGATCGTACACATAGGCAATACCGCCCGACATGCCCGCCGCAAAATTGCGGCCGACCGCGCCCAGCACCGCGACGATGCCGCCGGTCATATATTCGAGCGCATGATCGCCTGCCCCTTCGACGACGGCGACCGCCCCCGAATTGCGCACGGCGAAACGTTCGCCCGCCACACCGTTGAAATAGGCCTCTCCGGAAATCGCCCCGTACAGGACGGTATTGCCGACGATGATGTTGGCGCTTGCGTCACGGGTGGCTTCATGCGGCTGACGGATGATGATGCGGCCGCCGGACAAGCCCTTGCCGACATAATCGTTGCCGTCGCCGGTGAGCTCCAGCGTGACGCCATGGGCCAGGAAGGCGCCGAAGCTCTGACCGCACGTGCCCTTAAGGCGAGCGTAGATCGTATCCTGCGGCAAGCCTTCATGGCCGAAGCGACGCGCCACCTCACCGGAAAGCATGGTGCCGACGCTGCGGTTGACGTTGCGAACTTTGCGCTCGATCAGCACGGGCTCGCGCCGCTCCAGCGCGGGCGCGGCGGCTTCGATGAGGTCGCGGTCGAAGACCCGGTCCAAGCCGTGCATTTGATATTCGCTGTTCCAGCGCGCCGCGGCCTCGTCGACGGAGGGGGTGTGGAAGAGGCGGCCGAGATCGACACCCCGCGCCTTCCAATGCTCCAGCGCCGGCCGTGCATCGAGCAAGTCCGGGCGACCGATCATCTCTTCGAGCTTCCGCACGCCCAATGAAGCCATGATCTCGCGAAGTTCTTCGGCAACGAAGAAGAAGTAATTGATGACGTGCTCGGGTTGCCCGGTGAAACGCTGGCGGAGCAGCGGATCTTGGGTGGCGACGCCGACCGGACAGGTGTTCAAATGGCATTTGCGCATCATGATGCAGCCCGCCGCAATCAAAGGTGCGGTAGCGAAGCCAAACTCATCGGCACCAAGGATGGCGGCAATGGCGACGTCGCGGCCCGTGCGAAGCCCACCGTCGGCCTGAACCGATATGCGGCTCCGGAGTCCGTTCAGAACCAGGGTCTGCTGCGTCTCCGCCAGGCCGATCTCCCAGGGAAGTCCGGCATGGGTCAGCGAGGTCAGCGGCGAAGCACCCGTACCGCCTTCGAATCCGGAGATGGTGACATGGTCCGCCATCGCCTTGGCGACGCCCGCGGCGACGGTGCCGACACCGACCTCGGAAACGAGCTTCACGGAAATTCGGGCGCGCTCATTGACGTTCTTGAGGTCGTGAATGAGTTGCGCCAGGTCCTCGATCGAGTAGATGTCGTGGTGGGGCGGCGGAGAGATGAGGCCGACCCCGGGCGTCGAGTGGCGGACCGCGGCGATGTGGCGATCGACTTTATGGCCTGGTAGCTGTCCCCCCTCGCCTGGCTTTGCCCCCTGCGCGATCTTGATCTGGAGGTCGTCCGCATTGACCAGATATTCGGTGGTGACGCCGAAGCGGCCGGAGGCGACCTGCTTGATTTTGGAACGCATCGAATCGCCATTGGGCAGCGCTTTGTAGCGATCGCGCTCCTCGCCGCCTTCGCCCGTGTTCGAGCGGCCGCCGATGCGGTTCATCGCGACGGCGAGCGTAGTATGCGCCTCACGGCTGATCGAACCGAAGCTCATCGCTCCGGTGGCGAAGCGCTTGACCAGATCGACCGCGGGCTCAACTTCCTCGATCGGCACCGGCGCGCCGGCGGGCTTGAGCTCGATGAGGCCGCGGATGGTGAGCAGCCGGCGGCTCTGCTCGTTCAAATGGCCTGCGAAGATCCGGTATTTCTCCGGAATGTTGCCGCGCACCGCGTGCTGAAGGTTGGAAACCGTCTCCGGAGTCCAGGCGTGATCCTCGCCGCCTATCCGGTAAGCGTAGGTGCCGCCAAGCGGCAAGGCCTCGGCCGCATTGCGGTCATAGGCGGCTCGATGACGGCGGGCGGCTTCCTCGGCAATCTGCTCGACGCCAGAGCCCTCTATCATCGTCGCAGTGCCCGTGAAATACTTCTGCACGAATGCCGTCGACAGCCCGACTGCGTCGAATATCTGTGCGCCGCAATAGGATTGGTAGGTTGAGATGCCCATCTTGGACATGACCTTGAGCATGCCCTTGCCGGCAGCCTTGATGTAATTTTTGTAAACCTCTGCTTCGGAGAGCGGTACCTCGCCCTTCCTTCGTAGCGCTTCGAGCGTCTCGAAGGCGAGATAGGGATTCACCGCCTCGGCACCGTAGCCGGCGAGGACGCAGAAATGGTGAACCTCGCGAGCCTCGCCGGTTTCAACCACCAGGCCTGTCTGCATCCGGAGTCCCTGACGGATCAGATGGTGGTGGACGGCGCCGGTGGCGAGCGCGGCCGGGATGGGGACTCGGTCCGGGCCGACGTCGCGGTCGGACAATATGAGAACGTTGATGTCGGCAAGCACGGCCTCGGTCGCTTCCCAACAAAGGCGCTGAACGGCCGCTTCAAGCGCCTTGCCGCCGCCCCCCGACGGCCAGGTGGCGTCGAGTGTCTGCGTGCGGAACGCGCCATCCAGCATGTCGCGGATCGAGCGGATCTTCTCCAAATCCTCGTTGGTGAGGATCGGCTGCGACACTTCGAGCCGCTTGTGGGTGCCGGCATGGTGGCCGAGAAGATTTGGCCGCGGCCCGATCATGGAGACGAGCGACATCACCATGGCCTCCCGGATCGGGTCGATCGGCGGATTGGTGACCTGCGCGAAATTCTGCTTGAAGTAATCGTAAAGGAGCTTTGGCTTTTCCGACAACACGGCGATCGGCGTATCGGTGCCCATGGAGCCAATGGGATCGTCCGCCGAGCGACCCATAGGTGCCAGGAAGAGCTTCAGATCCTCCTCGGTATAGCCGAACGCCTTCTGGACCTTAGACAGATCTTCCGTTGCCCGGCTGCGCGCGGGCAGGCGCTCGTCGGCGGGAAGCGTTTCGAGGCGGAACTGGGTCTCCCGCAGCCACTCGCCATAGGGATGAGCGCTGGCCAGGCTCGCTTTGATCTCCTCGTCCTCGACGATGCGGCCCTGCTCCAGGTCGATGAGCAGCATCCGACCCGGCTGGAGTCGCCACTTGCGGAGCACCCGCTCCTCCGCGATCGGCAACACTCCGCTCTCGGAGGCCATGATGATCCGATCGTCATGGGTGACCGTGAAGCGAGCTGGACGAAGGCCGTTGCGGTCCAAGGTCGCGCCGATCTGCCGACCGTCGGTGAAGGCAATGGCGGCGGGCCCGTCCCAGGGCTCCATCAAGGCCGCATAATATTCGTAGAAGGCGCGGCGCTGTGCATTCATTTGCGCGTTGCCGGCCCACGCTTCCGGGATCAGCATCATCACCGCGTGAGGCAGCGAATAACCACCGGCGACCAGCAGTTCGAGCGCGTTGTCGAGGCTCGCCGTGTCGGACTGGCCGTGCGGGATGAGCGGCCACATCTTATCGAGATCCGCGCCGAGCAGCGGCGATTCGAGCGTGCGGCGCCGCGCATTCATCCAGTTCACGTTGCCCCGTACCGTGTTGATCTCGCCATTATGGGCAATGAACCGGAACGGGTGGGCGAGCTTCCAGGAAGGGAAAGTGTTGGTCGAAAAGCGCTGGTGGACGAGCGCCAGCGCCGATGTCGTCAGTGGGTTCGTCAGGTCCTTGTAGAAGGTGCCTACTTGAGTGGCGAGCAACAGGCCCTTGTAGATGATGGTCCGGCTGGAAAAGCTCGGAATATAGAATTCCGCCAGCCCCGGCAGGTCGCGCTTTTCCGCAAGCTCCGACAGCGGGTTTTGCGTTTGCTTGCGGATGGTGAGAAGCTTGCGCTCGAAGGCATCCTGATCCTTCACCCGCGGCCCTTGCGCGACGATCGCCTGGCGGATGACCGGCATGGCCGCGACGATGCTCGGGCTCATGCCGGTGGGATCGACGGGAACGTCGCGCCAGCCGAGCAGCACTTGCCCCTCGACCTCGATGTAGCGCTCTAAACGCGCTTCCGCCGCCTCCCGGCTTTCGCTCTCGCGGGGCAGAAAGCACATGGCCACCGCATATTGACCCTCCGCCGGAAGCGCGATGCCATTGCCGTCCGCCCAGTGGCGGAACAGGGCGTCCGGAATTTGGATGAGGCACCCGGCACCGTCCCCGATCAGGGGATCCGCGCCGACCGCGCCGCGATGGTCGAGATTCGCCAGGATCTGGAGGCCGTCAAGAATGATTTCGTTCGACTTCTGCCCCTTGATATTCGCGATAAAGCCGACGCCGCAGGCATCCTTCTCGTTTCGCGGATCGTAGAGGCCCTGCTTCTCCGGCGCCTTCACCACCTATACTCCCGTCCTTGTCTCATAGGCCCGGATCGCCGCCTCGCTGGCAAGCGTCAGGGCGATCTCGTCCAGTCCCTCCAGCAGGCAATGGCGTCTGAAGGGATCCAATTCGAAGCTGAAGCGATCCTGCAGCGGCGAGGTGACCGTCATGGTTTCGAGGTCTACGCAAAGCGGCAATTCTCTCGCCACCTCGAGGAGCCGGTCGATCGCAGCCTGTGGAAGCGATACCGTCAGGATCCCGTTTTTGAAAGCATTGCTGGAAAAAATATCTGAAAAGCTGGGCGCGATCACGGCACGAATGCCGAGGTCGGAGAGCGCCCAAGCCGCATGCTCGCGGCTGGAGCCGCATCCGAAATTGTCGCCCGCGATCAGGATCGGGGCACCGGCATAAGCGGGATCGTCGAAGAGGTTGCCCGCTTCGGCGCGGATGGTCTCAAAAGCGTATCGGCCGAGTCCGGAGCGCTGGACGGTCTTCAGATGCCGGCCGGCAATGATGACGTCGGTATCGACGTTGCTGCGGCCGAACGGGTAGGCGCGTCCCGCGACATGGGTGAACGGGGTCATGGCTGAACCAACTCCCGCACATCGGCGAGCCGCCCGGTCACGGCGGCGGCGGCCGCCATGGCCGGCGACAAGAGGTGGGTGCGGGCACCAGGCCCCTGCCGGCCCACGAAGTTGCGATTGGATGTCGAGGCGCAGCGCTCGCGGGGCGGCACCTTGTCGGGGTTCATCGCGAGGCACATCGAACAGCCGGGCTCGCGCCACTCGAAACCGGCTTCGGTGAAAATCCGATCCAGCCCTTCGGCTTCCGCCTGGCGCTTCACAAGGCCGGAGCCGGGAACGACCAAAGCCTGCTTAATCCGCGAATCGATCCGGCGTCCCCGGACGACTTCGGCGGCTTGGCGCAAATCCTCGATACGGCTGTTGGTGCAGCTGCCGATGAAGATGTGCTCCACGGTCACGTCCTGCAGCGCCGAGCCGGCAGTGAGGCCCATATATTCGAGCGACTTGCGAGCAGCGGCCTGCCTGGCGGGATCCTCGAAGCTGTCGGGGTCCGGAATCATGCCGGTGATCGGCGCCACATCCTCAGGGCTGGTGCCCCAGGTCACGGTCGGCGCGATTTCCGAGGCGTCCATGCTCAGCGATTGATCGAAGCGGGCGCCTTCGTCGCTGGCGAGCCTTTTCCAACGCTCCACCGCTTCGGCCCATGCGGGGCCATGCGGCGCCATCGGCCGGCCCTGCAGGTAAGCGAAGGTCTTCTCGTCAGGTGCGAAGAGCCCGGAGCGGGCGCCGGCCTCGATCGACATGTTGGCGACGGTAAGGCGACCTTCCACCGACATTTCGGCGAAGGTCGTGCCGCGATATTCGATGACGTGCCCGGTGCCGCCGGCGGCCCCGAGCCGGCCGACGATCGCAAGGATCAGGTCTTTCGGCGAAACGGCAAAGCCCAGCCTGCCCTCGACCCGCACTTCCAGCGTCTTCGACGGCTTGAGCAGCAGCGTTTGCGTTGCCAGCACATGCTCCACTTCACTGGTGCCGATGCCGAAAGCCAGCGCGCCGAGCGCGCCATGAGCGGCGGTGTGGCTGTCGCCGCAGACAACGGTGGTGCCAGGCAAGGTGAAGCCCTGCTCCGGACCCACCACATGGACGATGCCCTGCTCGGCCGCCGTCGCCTCGATATAAGGGATGTCGAATGCCGCGACATTCGTCTCCAGTGCGGCAAGCTGCAGCGCGCTCGCCGGATCGGCGATCGGCACACGGGCGCCGCTCCTGTCCCGCCGCGCCGTTGTCGGCAGGTTATGATCGGCGACCGCGAGCGTCAGATCCGGCCGGCGCACCTTGCGACCGGCCGCGCGCAGGCCTTCAAAGGCCTGCGGAGAGGTGACTTCATGGACGAGATGCCGGTCTATGTAGACGAGGCAGGTGCCGTCCCCACGCCGCTCGACCACGTGCGCATTCCAGATCTTCTCGTACAGCGTTTGCGGTCGGTCGTTCACGCGCAGCACCCCCGGTTCATGGCGATCAGCTCCACCATGGCGGTGCGCTTGCCGAGTTGCTCGGTAATGATCTCCCGGACGCGCGTTCCAAAGGCCGCGCAGCCGTGGGTCCCATCGAGATCGGCCGTGCGGCAGCCTTCGACCAGCGCCCGCTCCAGGGCGCCCGTGAGAATCCCCGCTTGCTCGTGCAATTCGAGCGCCTGATCCAGCAGCATGGCGGCGCTCGCGATCGCCCCGGCCGGATTAGCGATGTCGCGGCCCGCAATGTCCGGCGCGGAGCCGTGGATCGGCTCGAACAGCATCGCTCCCCCACCGCCGGCGCTCGCGGAAGCAAGCAGGCCGATGGAACCGCCGATCGCCGATAGCTGATCGGAAAGAATGTCGCCGAACATGTTCTCGGTCAGAATGACGTCGAAACGAGAAGGGGCAGTGACGAGCGCCATCGCCGCAGCGTCGACATAAAGATGATCGAGCGCAACGTCTGGATAAGCTTTAGCCACTTCTTCAACGGTGTGGCGCCAGAGCCGTGAAGTGGCGAGAACGTTCGCCTTGTCGACAGAGGTCACCTTGTGGCGGCGGCGTCTCGCCGCTAGAAAGGCGACGTGCGCGATCCGCTCGATTTCCTCGCGCGAATAGCTGCACAGGTCCGAGGCGCTTTCCGCGCTATGCTGCTTCTCGCCGAAGTAAAGGCCGCCGGTCAGCTCCCGTACGACGAGGACGTCGGCGCCGCTGGCGATACGCGACTTGAGCGGCGACAGGAATTCGAGTCCTGCGATCACCCGCGCCGGCCGGAGATTGGCGTACAAACCCAGCTCGCTCCTGAGCCTGAGGAGACCGGCCTCCGGTCGCACCGCCGCCTCGTCCCATTGCGGCCCGCCGACGGCCCCGAGCAGGATCGCGTCAGCTCGTCGGCACGCCTCTATCGTCCAATCCGTCAGGGGCATGCCATAGGCGTCGATGGCGGCGCCTCCGAACAGATGTTCGTCGAAGGCAAGATCGAGATCGAAATATTCCGACACCAGCTCGAGGCATTTGACAGCCTCCGCCGTCACTTCTGGACCAATGCCGTCGCCGGGCAGCAGGACAATGTTCGGCACTTGGTATCTCCTTGAAGATCAGATCGCGATCAGCTGGACCCAGCGATCGGTTTGAACGTCATCCACCGCTTCGACGGAGTTCGCAGCATTGCGGAAAGCGCCTCCCTCATCACTGATGTTCATAGCCGCCACGCTTCGCTCTCCTTCGTCGCGCAAAAGAAAACCCCCGCTCCGGTCAGGAAGCGGGGGTTCTGGGTTTCTGATCCTGACCGGATCTTCTACACAGAGCCGGCGGCCGCTTCCGGACGGGCACTCATGTTCACGGGTACAAAATCAGCGGTTCGGGTGGCGGTGAACCCATCCGAAATCAATTTATCGATCAGCGTGGCGTTCGTCGGCACGATACAGGCTTTTCGATCAAAACGCAAAATTGGGATCCCATTTAGATTTTTTATGCTGCATTGCGGCAGAAGGTGCAAGGAGAAATCGAGTTGCCGTCGAACATTCCCTCCCTATGGTGACCGGGGATCCCACCGATGCGGATCCCATTTATGTCCAGACTTTCCAGGAGTTCCCGATGCCCCCCTCTCGCTGGCCGTCACGTGATCTGGTCGAAGGCGCTGCCCGAGCGCCGGCTCGGGCCATGCTGCATGCGGCCGGTTATGACGAGGAAGCGCTCGCCAAGCCGCTGATCGCCATTGTCAACAGCTGGTCGACGGTGACCCCGTGCAATATGCACCTGCGGGAGCTTGCCGAGCATGCGCGGGCAGGCATTGAGGAGGCGGGCGGCACGGCGATCGATTTCAACACGATCGTGGTCACCGACGGTATCGCGATGGGCACGAGCGGCATGCGCGCCTCGCTGATCAGCCGGGAGCTCATCGCCGATTCGGCCGAACTTGCAGTGCGGGGTCATTCGCTCGATGCCGTCCTGTTTCTGGTCGGTTGCGATAAGACCATTCCGGCCGCCGCGATGGCGGCGGCGCGGCTCGATCTGCCGGCGGTGATTCTTTATGGCGGCTCCATCATGCCGGGGCGGCTTCGCGGCAAGGCGCTCACCATCCAGGACGTGTTTGAAGCGGTTGGCGCCCACAGTGCCGGCACCATCGACGATGCCGAGCTGAAGGCAGTGGAAAAAGCCGCCTGCCCCGGTGCCGGAGCTTGCGGCGGCCAGTTCACAGCCAATACCATGGCGCTGGCGATGAGCTTCCTGGGTTTGTCTCCAATGGGCCTCAACGATATTCCCGCCGTCCATCCAGACAAGCCGGGCGCCGCCCGCTCCGCGGGGCATGCCGTGGTCGATGCCGTCCGGGCCGGCCGCAACGCGCGCAGCCTCATCACTCCCGCCAGCCTGCGGAACGCGGCGGTTGCCGGCACCGCTACGGCGGGCTCGACCAACCTTGTCCTGCATCTGCTCGCGATCGCCCGAGAAGCCGGCATCGAAGAAAGCGAGTTCGGCATCGACCTGTTCGATGAGGTTTCCCGCGCGACGCCGGTGATCGCAGATCTGAAACCGGGGGGGCGGTTCATGGCTCCTGACATGACCGCGGCGGGGGGCACGCCGTTGCTCGGCCGCCGGCTGATGGAAGCCGGCGCCATCAGCGACACGCCTACCGTGACCGGCCAATCCCTTTTCCAGTTCTTCCGCGAAGCCAGCGAGACCCCCGAACAGGAAGTCATCGCCTCGGCCGCTGCGCCGTTCAAGCAACGCGGCGGCTTCGGCATCCTCTACGGAAACATCGCACCGGAAGGATGCGTGGTGAAGCTTGCCGGCCACGGCAAGCTCCGTTTCGAAGGACCGGCCAAGGTATTTGACGGGGAAGAAGCCTGTTTCGATGCGCTCACCCATGGCGGCATCGAGGCCGGCGACATCGTCATCATTCGTGGCGAGGGTCCCGTCGGCGGCCCCGGCATGCGCGAAATGCTGGCAATCACTGCCGCGATCCAAGGCCGCGGCCTCGGCGATTCCGTCGCACTTGCTACCGACGGCCGATTCTCCGGCGCAACCTATGGCTTTATGGTCGGCCACATCGCGCCGGAGGCGGCCCGCGGCGGCCCGATCGCCCTGCTGAAGAGCGGCGACCGGATCCTGATCGACGTCGAGGCGCGGGTGATCGAAACCGATGCCGACCTCTCGTCGCGTGCGTCAGCGTCCCCCCTACCCGCTCGGGGCGCAAGCGGCGCCTTTGCCAAATATGCGCGCCTGGTCGGCTCGGCTTCGCAAGGCGCTGTCACAAGCGGCGTCGGCTAGACCCGTTCAGGTTCGAGCGCCTCGGCAAGCGACTTCAGGTCCGCTTTTATCGAGACCTTGTGGGGCCGACGATCGAGAATGGCGGCAAGCGCAGGCGGCGGCGCGATCTTCGAGCCGATGAGCGGCTCGATGCCGTCGGCGAACTTATAGGGGTGGGCGGTGGCGGCGGCGATCCACGTTCGCGCCGCCCGATCCTGCCCGTCAAGCCGCGCATAAGCCTCTGCCGCCGTGGCGGAATGCGGACACCACACATAGCCGCTCTTGCGAAATTCACTCTCGACACGCGCGCGGATGGTCTCGTCGTCGACCAGTTCCAGCGCCACCTCGCGGCGCTCCGCCGGCAAGGCGGCCAGCCGCTCGAAGTTGCTTGGTGCCCCAACGTCCATGGCATTGGCGATCGTCGCCAGCGACGCGCGCGGTTCGTAGCGGCCCGAGACGTGCCAGTCCACCAGCGTGCGGTTGGCGTTCGTCACGAGCAGCACCGGGCCGATCGGAAGGCCCATCGCCCGGGCATAAAGTGTCGCAAAGCCGTGGCCCAAATTGCCGGTCGGGACGATGAAGCCCGGCTTTTCTCCTGTGTCGGCAAAGACCTGCGATGCCGCCCAACCTGCATAGGCCATTTGCGGAAGCAGCCGCCCGATGTTGATCGAATTGGCCGAGGTCAGCCTGTGGCGGCCGGAAAGCGCGGCGTCCGCAAAGGCCGCTTTCACGAGCCGCTGGCAATCGTCAAAATCCCCTTCCACCTCCAGCGCCCGCACTGGCTCTCCCCAACAGGTAAGCTGCAATTCCTGAAACGCGGATACGCGTCCTTTTGGATAAAGGATCAGCGCTCGCACCGCTCGGCGCCCTTCGGCCGCGCAACCGACCGCCCCGCCCGTGTCTCCGGAGGTGGCGGCAAGCACCGTCAAAGGAGCGCGCGGATCGCCGATCCGATCAAAGCAGGCCATCAGGAAACGAGCGCCGAAATCCTTGAATGCGCCGGTCGGGCCATGGAACAGCTCCAGCGCCTTGAGACCGGGTCGCACAGGATCGGGTTCGACGATGGGCAGCGGGAAATCGAAAGCTTCCGCGCAGATCGCGTCCAGCTCCGGCTCCAGCACGTCGCCTTCAAAGAATGGGCGAAGCATGGCAGCGGCAAAGTCGGCTAAGGATTGATCCGGATCCACGGGTGCGGCCGGCACGGTTTCCGGCATGTAGAGGCCGCCATCGGGTGCGACGCCGTTACGAATGGCCTCGGCAAGGCTCGCCGGTGCCGCGCCGCCGCGTGTGCTGAGAAAGCGCATCGTCAGCGCACCCCGTCCGCCACCCGTTCGACGCGGACGCCAGCAGAATTAACGGGAGCCCGGTATGCCCTGGCAGCAAGGCCGGCTTCGACGAAAGCCCAGGACATTGCGTCTTCGACCCGCTCGGCGTCCGCCGCCGCTGCCCAGGCAAAGACGGAGGGGCCGGAGCCTGAGAAGGAGCAGCCAAGCGCTCCAGCGGCAAGCGCGGCCCGTTTAACCTCCGGCAGGACAGGAAGCAGGTGCTGGCGCTGAGGCTCGACCAGCACATCCTCCAGGCCGGCGCGAACGAGGTCGAGATCACCAGTCGCGCAGCCGGCCACGAAAGCGGCGACGCGGCGGCTATGCTCGACGGCAAGCGCCATCGGCACCTCCCGAGCGAGAATGCCGCGCGCCATCTTCGTTTCCACCTTCACCGCCGGATGAAGGAGAATCGAGACGATGCCCTTGGGCACCGGCAATCGCTGGACCAGCGGCGGCACCTCTCGTGCCGCGAGGACGAGCCCGCCAAGCAGGCTCGCCATCACATTGTCCCAATGCGGCGGATCGGAGGCGACCCGCTCGCCTTCCAAGGCGAAGGGCAACAGCGCCTCCACCGCAAAAGGCCGATCGAGCAGCGCATTCGCCGCTGCCGCGGCAGCGACGGCCGAGGCGGCCGATCCGCCCATCCCGGCCGAAAGCGGCACACCCTTGTCGATCGACAGGCGCACACCGAAGCGTGCACCGGCCGCCTGCAGCACGGCCTGCGCGGCCGCGAGCGCGGTGTTGTTGGCCGGGCTGTCTGGCAGGCTCGAAACAAGGCCGGATACCGCGCCAAGCCTTACCCCAGGCGCCTCCTCGCGAACGGCCGTCACCCGATCGCGCGCGGCATCAAACGCCTGGCCCAATATGTCGAAACCGACGCCTACATTGCCGATGCTGGCGGGAGCGCTCGCGGAGACGCTTTCCATCGGGTCTTCCTTCAGGCGCGAAGCAGCACCGGCTCGGCCGGGGCTGCTTCGCCCCGCCCCAGCAGCGCCCGCTGCGCGTCCATGACGTCCGCGAATACCGCCGTCGCCGTCGGCCAACGTCCCGCTCCCTTTCCGAATATTTCGCGCACCTTGCCGTCGGATCCGGTGACGAGGAAGCGATTTTCCTCGTTTTTCGCACCCGCCAATGGGTGAGCCGCTTCCAGGGCCTCGAGCCGGACCTCCGCTTCCAAGCTTCCATCGGCAAGCAGCCGACAGCGGCCTACCTGCTTCAGCACTTGGCCGCGCGCCAGCAAGGCGCGCGCCTCCTCCGGCGTTACGTTCCGCAGCGACTGCTTTGCAATACGATCGGGGGCAAGAGCGACGCCGAACGCTTCTCGGACGAGGATCGACAGCTTGTCCGCCGCGTCATGGCCGTCCACGTCCGCGGTCGGATCGGCTTCAGCGAAGCCCAACTCCTGCGCCTTCGCAACCGCTTCATCAAAGCCCCAGCCCTCCGACAAGCGGCTCAGGAGAAAATTACAGGTGCCGTTCATCACTCCTTCCACGGCCACCACGCGGCCGCTCAGCCGCCGGAGCGTTTCGACGATCGGCGTACCCCCACCGACGGCGCCGGAATAGCGGAGGCTGCCGCCGCCAGCCTCGGCGCAGGCGTGAAGCGATTCGTAATGCTTGGCTACGGCCGCTTTGTTGGCGGTGACGACCTGCGCGCCGTGGCGAAGCACCGACCGCATCAAATCGGCCGGGAAGTCGGCTCCGCCGACAAGCTCCACGACCACGTCCGGCTGCTCGGCGAGCGCTTCGGACATCTGTGCCGTGAACCGCCCGAGCCCTTCATATTTGCCGGGCCTGCGCACGAGCACCGGGTTGACCTCGAACAGGTCCGGCCGCGCATGGAGATATGCCAGAACTCCGCCACCAACGGCCCCGCAGCCGAGCAGGGCCACGCGCATCTTCCTGGGCTTGGGCGGACATCCTTTCAGCGCCGGCAGATGAGCGATCGTGGTCGCTTCGCCCGAGCCGAGGGCGGCAACTTCGATCAGCACATCCTCCACCTCTGCCGCATGAATGGCCTTGGGCTGGATAAGGCCGCTGCTCGCTTCGGCGGCCTCGGCATAGCTCATTTGGGAGAAACGCTCGGCCTCCGGATTCTTGGCCGGATCTTCGGCATAAACGCCATCCACGTCCTTGATCAGGCGGACGCGGTGAGCATCGAGCCGCGCGGCGAAGAACACCGCGCTGAGATCGGTGCCACCGCGGCCGAGCGTCACGACGCCATGCTCGGCATGAACAGCGGTGAACCCAGGAACGACGACAACATCATAGGCGCCCAGCTTCGCCCATACCGCTTTCGCATCGAGGTCCACGAGGTTGGAATCCAGCGCGTCGCCTTCGGCGACGAGGCCCATCTCATCGGGATCCATGGTGCAGGCGGTGATTCCCACGCGGCTCAAGGCCAGGGCCAAGAGCGCTGCCGATTGAAGCTCGCCAACGCGGGCCAAGCGCGCGACGAGCGGATCCGGAGCGCTGCCGCCGACACGTTCGGCCTGTTCCAGCAGCGCGTCGGTCTCTCCCGCAAGCGCCGATACGACCGCCACTACCTTTTCGCCCTCGCGGACATGGCGGTAAATTTCGAGCGCAACCGAAGGATAATCCTCTTCCCGGCCCAGCACGGAGCTGCCGAACTTCAGGACGCAAAGCCGCTTCGGCTCGGATTTCGTTTCGTCTGCCATTGTTTCGCTTTCGGATCTCTCGAGG
>JAESFL010000936.1_pt1 | contig 13937 bp, 12 predicted proteins | sample 9269401 | NCBI WGS metagenome assembly JAESFL01 (sample SAMN14506025, study PRJNA617098) | algae metagenome | isolation source: Gloeocapsa sp. UFS-A4-WI-NPMV-4B04 and co-occurring heterotrophs from desert... | place: USA: Utah | collected 2006-10-01 | reverse complement strand
CGTCCGATGCTCACGTAGGTGAAGCCGTGGCGTTGCATCTCGTCCGGGCGGTAGACGTTGCGCAGGTCCACCACCACCGGGGAGGCCAGTGCCGCCTTGAGGCGGCGCAGGTCGAGGGCGCGGAACGTGTCCCACTCGGTCACGAGCACCAGGGCATCCGCATCGCGGGCGCAGTCGTAGGCGTCCTTCGTGTAAGCCACGTCGGTGAGCATGGACCGGGCGGCCTCCATGCCTTCCGGATCGTAAGCCTTCACCCGGGCGCCGGCATCCTGCAGCGCCGTGATCACGTCGATGGAGGGCGCATCGCGCATGTCGTCGGTGTTCGGCTTGAAGGTCAGCCCCAGCACCGCAACCGTCTTGCCGCGCACCGAGCCGCCGCAGGCCGCGATCACCTTGCGGCCCATGGCGCGCTTGCGCTGGCTGTTGACCGCCGCCACCGTCTCCACGAGACGGATCGGCGCCTCGTGATCCTGCGCGGTTTTGATCAGGGCGAGCGTGTCCTTCGGAAAGCACGAGCCGCCGTAGCCGGGGCCGGCATGGAGGAACTTGGAGCCGATGCGGTTGTCGAGGCCGATGCCGCGGGCCACGTCCTGCACATTGGCGCCCACCTGCTCGCACAGGTCCGCGATCTCGTTGATGAAGGTGATCTTGGTGGCGAGGAACGCGTTCGCCGCATATTTCGTCAGCTCCGCCGTGCGCCGGGACATGGCAAGCACCGGCGACTGGTTGAGGTAGAGCGGGCGGTAGATGTCGTTCATGACACCAAGCGCCCGCTGATCCTCGGTGCCGATGACGATGCGGTCCGGGCGCTTGAAGTCGGCAATCGCCGCGCCCTCGCGCAGGAATTCCGGGTTGGACACCACGGCGAAATCGGCATCGGGCCGGGTCTCGCGGATGATGCGCTCGACCTCGTCGCCGGTGCCGACCGGCACGGTGGATTTGGTCACGATCACGGTATAGCCGTCGATGGCGGAGGCGATGTCGCGGGCGGCCTGGTAGACATAGGACAGGTCCGCATGGCCGTCGCCGCGCCGGGACGGGGTGCCGACCGCGATGAACACGGCCTCGGCGCTCCTGACCGCCTGGGACAGGTCGGTGGTGAAGGTGAGGCGCCCCTCGCGCACGTTCTTGGCGACGAGCTCGGCCAGCCCCGGCTCGAAGATCGGGATCTCGCCCCGGTTGAGGGCCTCGATCTTGGCCGGATCCTTGTCCACGCAGCAGACCTCGTGGCCGAAATCCGCAAAGCAGGCGCCGGAGACCAGGCCCACATAGCCTGCTCCGATCATCGCGACACGCATCAGGGGCTCCCCGTTTGTTGGAACCTTGGGTTTAGGATGACCAGGGCTCTGCCGCAACCCACCGGTTGCGACGATTTCGCGGTGACCCATCGGTGACTTGCAACAACGTCCCCTTTGACTTCTGCCGCCGGTGCCTCCACAACACCGCCGCTTTTCAAACGGGGCATTGATGGACAATCCATTTCTTGTCGAGGTCACTCGCGGCCATCTGGTCGAGTCGCGCCACAGGGGCAGCGTCTCGGTGGTGGACGCGGAAGGGGCCACGGTTCTGTCGATCGGCGACGTGGACCGGCGCGTTTTTCCGCGCTCCGCCGTCAAGGCGCTCCAGGCCATGCCGCTGGTCGAGAGCGGGATCGCGGACAAATACGGCCTCTCCGACGAAGAGATTGCGCTTGCCTGCGCGTCCCATTCGGGCGAGCCGGCCCATGCGGCTGCCGCAGGGTCCATGCTGGCCAAGGCCGGCCAGGATGCCGGCTGCCTCGAATGCGGCACCCATTGGCCCATGGGCGAGGCCGCGAACCGCGCCTTGGCGGCCTCGGGAGGCAACCCCACCGCCCTGCACAACAACTGCTCGGGCAAGCATGCGGGCTTCGTCTGCCTCGCCTGCGGCCAGGGAGAGAACCCGAAGGGCTACGTGCTGGCGGACCATCCGGTCCAGCGCGCCGTACGCGACGCCCTTGAGGACATTACGGGAGCCTGCCACTCGGTCGAGAAGAGCGGCATCGACGGCTGCTCGATCCCCACCTATGCCATCCGGCTTCCGTCGCTGGCCTTCGGGTTTGCCCGGTTCGGCACCGGGATCGGCCTGCCGGGCGAGGGCAGGGCCGCCGCCGCCCGCATCCGCAAGGCTGTGGCCCGCCATCCCTTCATGGTCGCCGGCACCGGCCGCTTCGACACGAAGCTGATGGAGCTTTTGGGCGAGCGCGCCTTTGTGAAGGTAGGCGCGGAGGGCGTCTATTGCGGGTCCTTCCCGGAACTCGGCTACGGGATCGCCCTCAAGGCCGACGACGGCAATAGCCGCGCGGCCGAAGCCATGATGGCCGGCCTCGCCCTTCGCTTCCTTCCCTTGAGCGACAACGAGCGCAAGGCGGTCGAGGCCCTGGCGCAGCCCGTGCTCAAGAACTGGAACGGAATCGAAGTCGGGCAGGTCCGGCCGACATCGGAGATCACGGGCGCGGCGTGAGCCGCCTTCAGGCCCGCGGCTGCATCTGCTGGCGGGCCTGGATGAGGTCGTCGGGTCCAAGACCATGCGCGCCGTGGAACGGCCGATCGAGCACGGCAACCATGTAGACGACGAGGCCGATGAAGGCCATCAGCACGCCGCCGAGGATGAAGTGGGTCGTCCGCTTCAGATCGAACAGCCAGAGCGTGAAGACGTTGAGGGCCGCTCCGACGAGGACGACGGCCCAGATCACCGTTGGAACGCTGGTTCCTGCCGCCTGCAACCGAAGCCGCCGCTGCTCGATGAATTCGGCGAAGGTTCTCAACGCTTCACCGTGGAGCATGTCCTCTCCGGCGTCGCGGGTGGGCCTGAAGCCCAGAAGTTCCCTGCTCAGCCTGTCGATCAGCCGCATGCCCGGCGTGGAGACCTGATTGCCCTGCTGGGAGGTCCAGCCGGGGCCGGACTCCTCATCGAGATATCGAAGCAGGGTCTCCGAGAGTGATGTGCGGGCAGGCTCCGGGTAGCCGCTGAAGACGTTGTAGAGAGCAACCGCGATCGACGCCTCCCGCCCGACGGCATCCTGCGCCTTGTTGTAGTTCTCGAACACTGCAATCGAGAGCAGGGCCAGAAGGACCCCGAAATAAACCGAGAAGGCGTTCAGGAGCAGGCCGACAACCGTATTCGCATCCTTTTCCCCGCGCAGCAGGCGGCTGACGACAGGCTGCAGCAGCGCCGAGCCGATCAGTGTCGGCACCACGAAGATCAGGCAGACGATGAGGGCGCCGAGCAGAAGGGGCAGTTGGTGCAACCGGTCGATCACGATGCAATCTGCTCCTTTGCCGGGCGAGCCGAACAGCCCGCCAGGATTGAAGCGAGTTTTCGAGCCCGGATCAGGTGCAATTCCGGATAGGTGTTGGATGGGCTCCTAGATGGCCAACAGCTTCACGATCTCGCTTGCCGCCGCATTGGGCGAAAGGGTGCCGTTGGCAATGGCCCGCTCGATCTCCGGCACGCGCCGGCGGAGCGCAGGATCATGGGTGAGGCGTTCGTGCAGGCGCTCATGGACAAGGGCCCACATCCATTTCGTGTCCTGCGCCCGCCGCTTGGCGGCAAGCTCTCCGGTGGCCTCGAGGCGCCTGCGGTGGTCGAGCACCTTGGTCCAGAGCTCGTCGAGCCCCTTGCCTGTGAGTCCTGAGACCGTCAGCACGGGCGGCGTCCAGGTAGCCGAGGCGGGGGCCAGGATGTGCAGGGCGGCCTTGTACTCGGCGGCCGCGGCCTTCGCCTTGGCGCCCGCGTCATCCGCCTTGTTGACGGCGATCATGTCGGCAAGCTCCAGGATGCCCTTCTTGATCCCCTGCAGTTCATCACCGGCGCCCGGCAGCATGAGGACGAGGAAGAAGTCGGTGAGGTCGGCCACTGCCGTCTCAGACTGACCGACGCCCACGGTCTCGACCAGGATCACGTCGAACCCGGCAGCCTCGCAGAGCAGCATCGTCTCCCGGGTCTTGGCCGCGACTCCGCCGAGGGTGCCCGAGGAGGGCGAGGGGCGGATGAAGGCGTTCGGATCAACTGCCAGCCGCGCCATGCGCGTCTTGTCGCCGAGAATCGCGCCGCCGGTGCGGGTGGAGGAGGGGTCGACGGCGAGCACCGCCACCTTGTGCTCCTTTTCGGTCAGCATCGAGCCCAGGGTGTCGATGGCGGTGGACTTGCCCACGCCGGGAACGCCGGTGATGCCGATGCGCACGGCCTTGCCGGTGCGGGGCATCAGCTCCTGAAGGAGTGCCCGCGCTGCCTCACGATGGTCGGGCCGGCGCGATTCCATGAGCGTGATGGCGCGCGCCAAAGCGGCGCGGTCGCCGCTGGCGACCATCTCCGCCGTCACTGCCGTTTTCTGTGAGCCCCCGGTCATGGGGGAGCTTTAGCGCATTATGAGGAAAAGTGGACTTGGTTTTTGTAGCCTGTCACCAGATGGAGGCGCCAGGATGTCTACTCAGGAGAGGGATGCCCAAAGGAAAGAGAGAGAGGCCGCAATGCCAAGCGCGGTGCGAGCCGCGTGAAGCAGTCCCCACCGCTCGATCATCGCTCGGCTCTCGGGGCCAGCCGCCGCAGGATCGGTCTCCATCAGTCTGTTGTTTGTGGGCATGATGGCGAAGAATGTCACCGGCCAGTTCGCGACCATGAGCAGCGCCCCCATTGCCCATCCAATATGTCCGGTCTGCCAATACGCTGCGATCCCGAGCAGGAATCCAACAATTGCCAGCGGGGCCTGCATGGCTAGGCCATGCTTGTAGGCTGGCTTCCACTCGATCAGCAGGGATCGGTCGTCCAACTCCAGACGCGCAGGCTGCTCGGCAACATTGATGTAGAGGGCGGCACCGGAGAACACGGCGGCGACAAGGAGTGCAAGCTGACCTACGAGCATGTCAGTTCCCTTTAGGGTTTGCCCTTTATGAGGCCCCGGCAGATCGAGCATAAGTCTCATGAGCGACCGGGACAATTATCCGGGCACAAGGCGCCTTATGACGGCTCAGAAATTTCCGCCCAAACGGTGCGCTTGCCAGCTATCACCAAGTGATCGGGTCCATTCCAAAACGTCCCCAGGCGGGAATCTTGATCGCAGGGCGGCGCAGGTCGAGGCCGGCGACGAGGCCCATGAAGTCGATCTCGATGCCCTCGATCCAGCCGACCGCGATGCCCGCATAGCCGCCGAGCGAGATCTGGATGCCGGTGCGGCTCGGGGTCAGGCCCACGATGTCGCGCCAGGGCTGCCAGTCCTTCCCGAGCGCGGTCGGCGGCAGGGGTGCGGCGAGTTCAGGGACCGAGCGCATCACATGCGCCACGAAGGTGTTGGAGTTCGGGCCGGGCCAGGCGTTGTAGGCGCCGAAGGTCTGGTAGGGGTAGCTCGCCACGGCTTGGCGCACCTGCGGGATCAGCCGCTCGGCCTCGGGGCCTTCGATCACCACCACGGGATGGGGCGCATTGCCGAACCAGCGCCCGTCCGGCGCCCAGCCGTTGGTGCGCACCGGGCTGCTCCAGCCGACCTTGTCGTAGCGGGTGTACTGGCGCGCGCCGGACTCCTTCACCACCACCCAGGTGTGGTGTGCGAAGATGCCGCGCCAGCGGCCGACCCTCGCCGCATAGACAGCCACGATGGCCTCTGGCGCCTCGGAAGCCACCGGCAGGAGCTTCGCGCTCGACCAGTCGGCGGCGATCCGGTTCGGCGCGATATCGTCGCGCATCGTCCACCAGAGGGCATGAGCCGCCAGGGGGATGAGAAAAAGGGCAACGATGATAAGGAGAATACGGGCGAGAGCGGCAAGCATTGGGTGAAGGTACGGTCGGCGCCGGTCCGCATCAAGGCACTGGAGCCTGTGGCTCGTTCACCAATGCTTTACCGCAATCCGGCACGAGTGGAGGCTGCGGCAGGGCTTTCGCCTTGCGCGTGCCATGATCGAGGGCAAAACAGCATGACCTTCCGTGTCTCCTCTCGAATCTTAAGGCCCATGCGCTTCTCCTTGTCCCGCCTCGTCATTGTTGGCCTTGCAAGCCTTGCCCTGTCCGGATGCGTCGGCGACGATTCCGCGCTCGTCAGCCCCGCCTCCTTCAAGACCGGCCTCGAGAAGGACCCGAAGCTCCTTGTCGCGACCACGCGGCTGCCGGTGGGCGATCCGCCCAAGAAGCCCTGGTTCAGCAGCGAACGCTCGGCCGATATGATCTTCGCGGAAGCGCGCCTGACGCCGCCGTCGGATTCGCTGCTCAGCCGCGTGACGGCGAGCGACTGGAGCATCGCGAAGGTCGAGAATGTCGAGCGGAGCAACGCGGCGCAGGCCTTCGCGCAGGCTGCCTTCGGCCGCGACCTGCTGCTCTACATCCACGGCTACAAGGAAAGCTTCGAGACGGCCGCGACCTCGACGGTCGACCTCTCCGAGGGCATCAAGTTCGCGGGCGTCACAGGTCTCTTCACCTGGCCGTCGGCCGCCTCGACCTTCAGCTACGTGGCCGACCGCGAGAGCGCCATGTGGTCCCGCGACTCCTTGGAGGATCTGCTCGCCGCCATCGCCAAGACTCCGAGCGGCGGGCGCATACACCTCGTGGCGCACAGCATGGGCACGCTGCTGACGCTGGAGACCCTGCGCATGCTGCGCGCCTCCGGCGGCGAGAGCGCCATGGAGCGCATCGGCGCGGTGGTGATGGCGGCGCCCGACATCGATATCGACCTGTTTGCCCGCGGCCTGGAGCGCCTGGGGTCGGACGCGAAGAAGATCACCGTCATCAGCTCCACCAACGACCGGGCGCTCGCCGTCTCGAGCCGCCTCGCCGGCGGCATCGTGCGGGCCGGCGCCGCCGACCGCGAGCGGCTGGAGGCTCTGGGCGTTCGCGTGGCCGACGCGTCCGAGTTCGGCGGCGGCATCATCAACCACGACCTGTTCCTGTCGAACAAGGAAGTGCAGCAGGTGGTGAAGCGGGCGATCGAGCGGTCGTAAGTGACCGCTCGATGCAGCGTCCTCAGACGATGAAGAAGTCGTCGTAGGCGATCTGGGCCTTCCTCACACCGTCGAACGTGATGGAGCCGCCATCGGCGAGCTTGAGCACCGCGTCGCCGTCCGTGTTGTCCTTGATCTGTTTGTAGAGGCCGGAGAAGTTCTTCTGGCCGGCAATCGCCTTCGTGATCCGCACCACGTCTCCAGCAAGGGGATCGAAGTCGAGGATCACGTCGTGGCCGCTTGGCCCAGTCCGGTAGATGAAGGTATCCGCCCCGCTACCACCGGTCAGGGTGTCGTTGCCTTTGAGACCCTCAAGCGTGTCGTTTCCACCAAAGGCATTGATCGTATCATCGACGATGCCTGTATGGATATCGCCCACGAGGGTGTCGGCGCCCGATCCGCCTGAAATCGTCGGAGTGACCACCACGTCGGGCGGTTCGTCGAGCGCCCAGGCACGGATGTAGTCGATCTGGAATTCTGCCGGAAACTGGGTCGTCCCATCCGGAGCACCCGGCCAGTTGCCGCCAACGGCAAGCCCTGCGATCAGATACATCGGCTCGTTCATGCCAGCCGGTGTCTGCATGGAGTAGACCTCCATGCCATCGAGGTAATATGTGATCGAATCCGCCGTCCACAGGGTGCCGTAGCTGTGGAAGCCCTGCGAGAGATCGATGCCGGTCGAGATGCCCTGCGTGTCGAAGGCGTGGCTGCCTGTCGCATCGGTCCAATGCGAGCCGACATAATAGGTCGAGGGATCGTGGCCGAGCAATTCCAGCACGTCGATCTCCGGCGGCCAGTTGCCGCTCTGCGGCAGCAGCCAGAAGGCCGGCCACAAGCCTTGGCCGGAGGGCACCTGGGCCGAGATCTCGAAGTAGCCGTAGGTTTGCGAGAAGGTGCCGTGGGTGTTGATGAGCCCCGACACGTAAGGGAGACCATCCGTCAGGCTGGTGTCAGGGGAAGGCCGGGCTGTGATTGTCAGGATGCCGTCGCCGGCTTCATGAGGATCGGCCTTGATGCTGAACGGATCGAGATGCGGATTGCGCTGAATCACCGCTGTCGAGCGGTCGGCGAAATATTGCATCTCGCCATTGCTCGCGAGATTGCGCCCGCCCCACCAGTATTTCGTGCCCCATACCGAGGTGTTGAGATAGCTGCCGGTAAATTCGTCGGAAAAAGTGAGTGAATAGTCTTCCAGATTAAGTGCCATGGGTGCCCCGCAAATGCTTTGGTAAAAACATCAGTGGAGGAATTTCCCATGGGGAAGGGCAGCCATCAATCGGACGGAATGCTCCAGTTGCCCGGATGCTGAATGCAGGGTTAAGGCAGCGGCGCTATTCCGCCGCCTGCTTCGGTCCGTATCCGAGCCGGCGGTTGAGATCCTCGATGAGGTTCACGGCGGCGTCCGCAATCACTGTGCCGGGCGGGAAGATCGCCGAGGCGCCGGCCTGATAAAGGGCGTCGAAATCCTGCGGCGGGATCACGCCGCCGACGACGATCATGATATCGTCGCGGCCGTACTTGGCGAGTTCGGCCTTCAGCTCCGGCACGAGGGTCAGGTGTCCTGCCGCCAATGACGACACGCCGATGATGTGAACGTCATTCTCGATGGCCTGACGGGCCGCTTCCGCAGGGGTTGCGAAGAGTGGGCCGATATCCACGTCGAAGCCGAGATCGGCGAAGGCCGAGGCGATGACCTTCTGGCCGCGGTCGTGCCCGTCCTGGCCCATCTTGGCCACGAGAATGCGCGGACGACGTCCGTCGTCATGCTCGAACTGTTCGACGAGATTGCGGACCTTCTCCACGGCTGGCGACGCCATGCCGACCTCCCGTTTATACACGCCTGAGATCGCCTTGATCTCGGCCCGGTGACGGCCCCAGACCTTCTCCAGGGCATCGGAAATCTCCCCCACAGTCGCCTTGGCGCGGGCGGCCTTCACGGCGAGATCGAGCAGGTTGCCATTGCCCGCCGCGCCCTCTGAAAGGGCATTGAGCGCCGCATCCACATCGGCCTGGTTGCGGTCGGCCTTCAGGCGCCTGAGCTTCTCGATCTGGCTCGCGCGCACGGCGGCGTTGTCGACCTTCAGGATGTCGATGGACGCCTCGTCCGTCGACTTGAAGCTGTTCACGCCGATGATCTTCTGGTGGCCGGAATCGATGCGCGCCTGCGTGCGGGCGGCGGCTTCCTCGATCTTCAGCTTCGGAATACCGGCCTCGATGGCCTTGGCCATGCCGCCGAGGCTCTCCACCTCCTGGATATGCGCCCATGCTTTCTGCGCCAGCTCGTAGGTGAGGCGCTCGACGTAGTAGGAGCCGCCCCACGGATCGATGATGCGCGTGGTGCCGCTTTCCTGCTGCAGGAAGAGCTGCGTATTGCGCGCGATGCGGGCGGAGAAGTCGGTGGGCAGCGCCAGCGCCTCGTCCAGCGCGTTGGTGTGCAGCGACTGCGTGTGGCCCTGGGTGGCCGCCATCGCCTCGATGCAGGTGCGCGTGACGTTGTTGAACACGTCCTGCGCGGTGAGCGACCAGCCGGATGTCTGCGAGTGCGTGCGCAGCGGCAGAGACTTCTCGCTCTGTGGGTTGAAGCCCTTCACGAGCTTCGCCCAGATGAGGCGCGCGGCGCGCATCTTGGCCACTTCCATGAAGAAGTTCATGCCCACCGCCCAGAAGAACGACAGACGCGGCGCGAACTGGTCGATGGTGAGCCCTGCGGCAATGCCGGCGCGGATGTACTCGACGCCGTCGGCAAGCGTATAGGCGAGCTCCAGATCCTGCGTCGCGCCCGCCTCCTGCATATGGTAGCCGGAGATCGAGATCGAGTTGAACTTCGGCATGTTCGCGGACGTGTAGGCGAAGATGTCCGAGATGATGCGCATCGACCCTTTCGGCGGGTAGATGTAGGTGTTGCGCACCATGAACTCTTTGAGGATGTCGTTCTGGATCGTGCCCGACAGCTTGGAGGCGGGAACCCCCTGTTCCTCGGCCGCCACGATGTAGAGCGCCAGGATCGGCAGCACCGCGCCGTTCATGGTCATCGACACGCTCATCTGGTCGAGCGGGATGCCGGCGAACAGCGTGCGCATGTCGTAGATGGAATCGATGGCGACCCCCGCCATGCCCACATCTCCCGAGACGCGCGGATGGTCGGAATCGTAGCCGCGGTGGGTGGCGAGATCGAAGGCCACCGACAGTCCCTTCTGGCCGGCCGCGAGGTTGCGGCGGTAGAAGGCGTTGGAATCCTCGGCCGTGGAGAACCCGGCATACTGGCGCACGGTCCAGGGCTGGTTCACGTACATGGTGGGGTAGGGGCCGCGCAGGAACGGCGCGATGCCCGGATAGGTGTCGAGGAAGTCGAGCCCGGCGCGATCCTCAGACCCGTAGGCTCCCTTCACCGCAATGCCCTCCGGCGTCAGCCAGGGCTCGGCCTTCTGCTGCGGGGAGGATGTCAGGGCAGCATCAGAAAAAGCGACGCTCGTGAAATCCGGGATGCTGGTCATGGAATGAAGCGGATGCCCTTGCCGGTGGAAACGGATCGAATGGGGTTCATTCTAGGGCATCCGCCTGCGCGATGCTATCGGCGCATGGTTTGAGGGGCTCAGTGTCATCCCCGGCGCACGAAGTGCGGGAAGGGGATCTATAGCGCTGAGCGGCTGAGTGGATTCCCTTCCCCTCCGCTGACGCTCCGGCCGGGAATGACAAGGGTGTGTCACCCCCGCTTCTCGGCATTCCAGTAGCCGGAGCAGACCCGTCCGCCGGAGGTCGTCCAGGTGCCGCGGCCAGTGGCGCCGGAGAGCCGGCCCGAGACGTTGGCCCGGTCCTGCCCGCGCGAGATGCTGGCCGAGACGGAGCCGTTCGATTGAACCCGGCCGTTCACGTTGAAGCTCTCCGGTCCGCCATAGCGGGCCTGGCCGTTCTGGACGATGACCGGATAGCGGTAGGCCCGGTCGCAGGCGCCCTGCTCGGTGACAACTTCGACGCTCCAGTTGCCGTCGAACCGATTCGTCTGGGCTTGAGCCTGGGGGGGCAGCACAAGAATCGCCATGGCGGCTCCGCCAAGCCAGGAAAGAACACGCATCGAACACTCCTGAAACAACATTGAGACGGTTGAACCAACGTGGGTGTTTCGGGCGGGGTTCCTCTCTAGAGACGTGCGGTCGCAGGCACAAAAAAGCCGCCGCACCGGGTGATGCGGCGGCTTGAGGAAGACTCAGCCGATTAGCTGCGCGCCACGGTCGAGCGCTTCTGGGCGCTCCAGCGACCGGAGCAGCCGTAAGAGGCGACCTTCCAGACGCCGGAACCGGCCTGGCCCGCCAGGCTGCCCGAGGCCTGGGCCTGGGCGGAGCTGCGGCGGATGTCGAGGCTCACGGCGCCGCTGGCGGCGATCTGCCCGCTGATCTGAGGTGCGGCCTCGCCGGGATCGCCCTGGTAGCGGACGTTCCCCTTCTCGACCGTGATGGCATAGGTGTTGGTGCCGCAGATGCCGGAATCGGTCACCATCTGCACCTGCCAGGTGCCGTCATGATTGTTCTTGGGGGCAGCCAGGGCCGCGCCGGTGCACATCATGCCGAGGCTGAGGGCCACAGCCGTAATCTTCGTGAAAGTCATAACCGTGATCCTCCCGGTTGTGGGCCGGGAGGAAAATCTCAAGCCTCAGCGCAAGCCATATCGAGGGCCTCGCCAAGCACCTTGAGGGTGTCGCACCCGGTGAAAATGAAGGTTTTGATGCCGGCCTCGGTCAGCTCTTTTTGATCTTCCCCGGGGCGGCCAGCCAGGAAGATAAGTTTTGTTCCCGCCTGACGCAAGGTCCTTGCGGTCGCAGGGGCATGCAATTTGTAAATCTCGTCAGTAGAGCAGATACAGCTAATCTTGGCTTTACTAGCAGCAAAGGTATCAGAGATGCTTTGCTGATCTGTTAATCCCTCGTTCATGATGGATTCTATGCCGCCTGCCTCGAAGAAGTTCTTAGCAAAGCTTGCGCGGGCGGTGAAATCGGCAGCCGACCCGAGGTTCGCGAGGAACACCTTCGGCCGCTCCCCTGTCCTGGCCCGATAGGCGTCGGAGAGGTCGCGCAGGCGTTCGTAGGGTTCGGCAACGCGGATCGATGGCAGCGGGGCGACTGCCACGGCGCCCGTGCCTGCTGCCGTTGAAGTCAACTCCGGTAGCGCTGCTCCATCCGTAGCCATCTGCACGAGGGACGGGAATGAGGTTTCCTTCGCGCTTGCCGCAGCAGGCTGCGGCGCTAGGGCAGGATTCTCCGTCGCGGCTGGCATGGGCATGAGCACCGTCACATCCGCTTCGTTGATGTTCGGGAACTCGCTCGTGCCGGTGATCGGCTCCTTGCGCGTGGCGATGGCCTTCTCCCGCTGGGCGCGCACGGTGGCGATCCGGGCCTGAAGGATCTCGCCCTTCAGGCTCTCCGGAATGCCACCCTCGCGCTCGATCTCCTGGAACAGCCCCCAGGCCTTCTCGCAGAGCGCATCGGTGAGCGCCCCGAACCCACCGGCGCCCGCCGCCGGATCGGCCACGCGGGCGAGGTTGGATTCATCCAGCAGGATGGCTTGAGTGTTGCGCGCTATCCTCCGGGCGAAGGCATCGGGCAGGCCGAGGGCTGCCGTGAAGGGCAGCACCGTGATGGCATCCGCGCCGCCAATCCCGGCCGAGAAGGCGGCCACTGTGGTGCGCAGCATGTTCACCCACGGATCGCGCCGCGTGGTCATGCGCCAGGCGGTTTCCGCATGCAGGCGGATCGGCCTCGGCTCCAGGCCGCAGGCCTGCTCGACCCGCGCCCACAGGCGGCGCAGGGCCCGCAGCTTCGCGACGGTAAGGAACTCGTCCGCATCGGCCACGAGCAGGAATGACAGCGAGCGGCGTGCCGCATCGAGCGAATGCCCTGCTGCTTCCAGGCCGCGCAGATAGCTCAAGCCCGTCGCCAGCACGGCTGCGAGTTCCTGCGCTTCGCTCGCGCCGGCCTCGTGATAGACGCGCCCGTCGGCCAGGAAAGCACGGCCTGCGAAGCCCTTTGATGTCAGGTGGGCGAGGGTGTCGCCCATGCGCCGCGCCATCGCGTCCCAGGAGGCCGACATGCGGCCCTGGGCTGCCATGGCGCCAACGGGATCGAGACCGAGATCGAGGGAGAGATCGGAGAGCCTGTGACCGCGCCGTTCGGCCAGCGCCAACGTGAGCGCCGCCATCTGCCGGCCATGCCCGCCCGCATCGACGCGAAGATGAATGAGGTCGAGCATGACGCCGCCCAGCGTCCGGTCGAGATCGTCGACGGAGTCGATGCTCACGCCGAAGCCGCGCGCCGCGAGCGCTTTCGGGGTGACGAGGGTCAGCGCATCGGCGCCGCCTTCGAGGTCGGCGAGCGCCAGCTCGTTGGCCTTTGCCGGATCGGGGTGATCGATCCGCTGCGAGACACGCCAGCGGCCGGCCTGCTCGCGCGCAATCGGCGCGGAGCCTTCCGCTTTCGGGTAAAGCGGCTGGATGGCGATGCCGTCATGGCTGCGGGAGACGAGCTTCTTCTGGAAATCCGCGCCTTTCAGCACGCCCTCGACCAGTGTGAGCCATTGCTCGCGGGTCGCTTGCGGAAAATCGGCGGCGAGAGAAAGGTCGTCCATGAGGGCCTCGTCCGGAGCAGGGCTGCGCGAATGGCGCGGACAATACCGGCAGGAGAGGACGGTGGGAATGCCCCAAAGGATGGGGATGAAAGGAGCCATCCCGGACGTAGCGAAGATCCGGGAGCGCGTGCAGGATGAGACGCGAGGGTCGGGAGAGGGGGCTGTGCTCGTGCAATGACTTCCCTTCTCCCGGCTCACATCCGTTCGCCACCCTCTCCCGCATAGGGGAGAGGGTTCACGCGCCATTCTCGTCCAGCCATGACACCCTCCGCGTCATCCCCGGACGTGTTCCGGGGATCCACGTCTTTGCTCCGATTGAAGACGTGGATGGCCGGGACGAGCCCGGCCATCACGCCGAGGGGTGGGCATGTTCTCACTT